>Ga0302319_10016054_pt1 | contig 13821 bp, 11 predicted proteins | sample Bog_T0_2_FD_203319 | JGI IMG/M metagenome (GOLD analysis project Ga0302319, IMG submission 203319) | Peat permafrost microbial communities from Stordalen Mire near Abisko, Sweden - Bog_T0_2 | ecosystem: Environmental > Terrestrial > Soil > Wetlands > Peat | place: Sweden: Abisko, Stordalen Mire...
CGGCTGGAGCTCGCGAATTCTTCGTCCCTGCGCGTTCTCCATTCCGGTGTGCTTGGCGAACGCCGGATTGACCTCCAGAAAGCGGTAATCCACCGGTTGATCGTCCTGGTCGAAGAGCATCTCAATGACGCAGAAGGCCTCGTCCATGGAATCCCACAGCATGCGGAAGTTTTCTTCCGACTTGTGCAGCGCCTCTTCCGCATGTTTGCGCTCGGTAATGTCGCGGGCAATCTTCGAAGCGCCGACAACCGTGCCGGCGCTGTCCCGAATCGGCGAGATGGTCACCGAAACGTCGATGCGGTTGCCGTCTTTGCGGACGCGCACAGTTTCGTAGTGCTCCACGCTCTCGCCGCGCCCGATGCGGGCCAGAATGCCGGCCTCTTCCGGCACAAGCTCCGGAGGAAACAGCATCAGCATCGGCTTGCCGATGGCTTCCGCCGCCGTGTAGCCGAAGATCTTCTCGGCCCCGCGGTTCCAGCCGTTGATGATGCCGTTCAAATCCTTGCTGATGATCGCGTCGTCGGAGGAATCGACCACCGCGGCCAGATGTTCGCGCACCGCCTGCGCCCGCACTCGCTCCGTGATGTCCCGCAGAATCACCGTGGACAGGTTCTTGCCGCCGGTATGAATGTGGGAGATCGAGGCCTCGATGCGAAATTCTTCGCCATCGGCGCGCACTCCCCACAGCGTTCCCAATACCGCCATCGTCCGGGTCGTGGCGCCGTTTCCGGCGAACTTCTTGAAATGTCCGTGATGCGCCGCCTGGAAGCGCCCCGGGATGAAGCGCGTGATCGATTGCCCCAGGACCTCGGCGGCGGGGCAGCGGAACATGGTTTCCGCGGCCTTGTTGAAAACCAGAATCCGCTGCTGGTCGTCGGTCGTGATAATCGAATCCATGGCCGACTGGATAATGCTGGAGAGCCGGCCTTCGCTCTCGCCCAGTGCGGCGGTGCGCTCGGCCACGCGCTGCTCCAAATCTGCATTTAGCAGATTGACCTCGGCGCGCGCCCGCGCGCTGATGCCGATCTCGCGGCTGACCGTAAATCCGGCGATGGAGAGGAATACCACACCCACCACCGATCCCAGGGTAATCACCGAAACGGCGAGACGCTGCGCTGAGCGCGCATGCTGGCTGCGCTGCCCCAGTAGACGATTTTCCTCCGCCTCCATTGCTGCCACGGTGGCGCGGGTCGAATCCATGAGTTGCTTGCCGTGCAGCAGGTGGGCTTGGGTCGGGAGATTTCCCGTCTTCTGCCGCAAGGCCACCGACTCTTGCGAAGCCTCGATCCTGGCGTTCGCCTGCTGCCTCAGCAAGTCGAGCCGGCGCCGTTGATCGGGATTGTCCGCAACCAGAATGCTCAGCCTTTCCAGGTCCCGAGTGACCGCTTGTTTCCCGGACTCGTACGACTCCAGGAACAGGCCGTCTCCCGTAAGGGCGAAACCGCGCCCTCCGGTTTCCACGTCCACCAGATGCCGGAGGGTGAGTTCCAATGTGGTGGACACTTCCTGGGCGTGGGCCACCCAATCCGCGTCTTCCGCCGCTTGCCGGTTGGCACGCCACGAGAGGATTCCCAGAAGACTCGTCAGCAGAACAGCCACCACGAACCCGGCCTCGACCTTCCGCCGCAGCAGCGCCTCGGCTTCCGGTTCCTCGATCCTATTCAAAATCCGGTCCAACTCCTCTTTCCTGCCAGCGAAAGCGTCCTCTATCTTTCTGCGCTGGGTGTCACTACGCTCGACGATGAAGGCCACCCAGGCGATGAAGCCGGCGAGGGCTGCGCTGGAAAACACAGCCAGCACGCTTACTTGAACCCAAGTGAAGTGAGAGTCCGCGAGCAGTGGCTTCGATATCAACCAGCCGATGAAGCTGAGAACAATCAGAGCGGCGGGAGTTGCCCGCCGCAGCAATCGTGCGCCCGAGTTCTGGCTGGTGAGAAGCCCGCCCAGGGCCCAGGTGGCGCGGGAACAGGGCAACCCGCTCACCAATACAAAGAAAGTCACCGCCGTCGGCCAAGCCATGGTGGTGGGGTACGTGCGGGGCGACAGGAACAAGGCGAGGAGCCCAAATGAGGCAGGCAACGCGGCCGCGAGACATAGGAACTGGGCCGGCCAATCGTTGCGCCGCGTCCTCCAGTCCAGCATTACGAGTGCGAGACCAAGAATGAGAAAATCAAGGGCCGTGAGCGAGGACATCAATCCAGGCCGCACCCCGGCGGCATGGTCCGCGGCGGAGACGACGGCTAGGGCTTGATCGATGCCCAGGTCGAGCCCGAAAAGGTGCTCCGCCAGGCTGGCCAGGCCGATCAGCGCGGCGGTCGCCGCTACGGTATTCGCGGCAAACCTCCTGACCCGCGTGATCGGCTCGCTACCGTGCTTTCTCAGAAGCCACAGGGAAACGCCGATCAGGACGAAGCAGGCAGCGGTATTCGCTACCATTTTCACCGGCGCGATGCCCCACGTGGTTACGCCAGAAATGCGAAATCCCCACCCAGCCAGCCCCGATAGCCCAACCACGACAGAAAACACGCTGGTAGCCGAGGCAAAGACACTCAGCCTTTTGACCAAGCCGGGATCGGCAGACGCTCTCATGGGATGAATAGGGAGATCGGAACGAGATCAGCGATACCGCGCGCCACGCAGCCTCGTCCTCATAAGCTATCGGCATCGCGGGAACGGCCTTTAGGGTTCGGGGATGGTTACGGTAGATCGCCAGAGCACCGGAAGTTCAGAGGGATGGGTGCCCTTCGGATTCGAAAAGAATGTGACTCGCAGTGTTATAGGGCAGGGAATTGCGCTGCGGGATAAGAGCGTCCTAAGATTTGTGAGCGATCCGGAGGGAACGCTTGGTCCTGCCTTCGTGGAACTTAGTGTCCTGCGTGGCGGATGAATTTAGGACACAACCGATCAGCCACGAGGTATTGACTATCCGCTTAAATAACCTGGCGAGCCTGATTTGCAGCCGGGAATAAGAGACACAGATCGCTTCTGGGGGAGAGAGTGCAGCGGAAGCCAGCCTCGCACCTGGAAAGGTACACGTTGCTGCCGGTAAGATGAGTAACCCCGATTTCTCCCCTTTCATTTACGCCATGGAGGAAATGTCAAGAGCGCGTTTGGAGGTTGAAATCCACTGATCGTGCCGATTTTGATGCAGATGCGCGGTTGCTCGGGCCTCCGCAATGCCCGCTCAGGCGTGATAACCTGAAGATTCTTCCACCACGAAGCTTCGAGGTATGAAATTGCAGAGTGTGCGAAAGCCTTTTCCCCTCCGGATTGCTGTTTTCTTATTGCTTCAACTCACCGGCTTTTTTTGGGCCGCGGCGGCATTCGCCGAGGGCACGCGCACCTGGGAACAATCAAAGTTCGACGATCTAACCAAAGGCACGGCCAAGGGAGTGGCGATTCGGAGCCGAGGCGGACTGGAACTGGCGCCCATTTTTAAGAGTCTTTACGCCACGCCTTCCACCTACATCTGGGCGATTGCCGCGGACGATGCGGGAAATGTTTATGTGGCGGCGGGAGCACCAGCCCGGGTATACCGCATCTCGCCGGACGGCAAGGCGATCGTTATTTTCGAACCAAAAGAGCTTCAGGTGCAGGCGTTGCAGATCGCTTCCGGCGGGGTGATTTACGCTGCCACGGCTCCTGACGGCAAGGTTTACAAGCTGGAAAACATGCCGGGTGGCAAGCTCCAGGAATCGAAACCGGATGCGACGGCAAAACCTTCCGACAAAAATAAGGGCGAAAAAGGTAAGGATAAAGATAAAGAAGCGGCCAAGATCGCTGTCGATCCCGCCTGGACATCCTCCATATATTTCGAGCCGGGAACGAAATATATATGGGATCTCGCGTTGGATAAAGCACAAAACCTGTATGTGGCCACGGGCGACCACGGAGAGATTTTTCGCGTCACAACAAAAGGCGAACATTCTGTCTTCTTTAAAAGCGACGAAACTCACATTCGCGTTTTGGCTTTCGATGCTCAGGACAATCTGATTGCCGGCTCCGATGGCAGCGGCTTGATCTATCGAATCTCGCCGGGGGGCGAAGCGTTTGTGCTGTACAGCGCGCCCAAGAAAGAGATCACGGCGCTGGCGCTTGACCGGGCCGGAAACATTTACGCAGCAGCGGTCGGCGAGAAACGGAGTGGAAGCGGGACGAGTTCTTCCGCGAATACGGTATCGATCAACCTGGGAGTAAGTGCATCTCCGGGTGGAAACGCACCGCAGGTTCCCGGGATGACGATCACGCCGCCGCCCAGCGCTCCGGCCATGGCGGGCCCGTTTCCCTTTCCTGGGGGCGGCGCAAGCGGCGGATCCGATGTCTACCGCATCGCACCCGATGGCTCGCCCACGCGGATATGGACATCCCACGAAGACATTGTGTATGCCCTGGCGTTTGATTCGACGGAACGTTTGCTGGCGGGCACGGGGAATCGCGGACACATCTTTGCCATCACCGGTCTGGATGATTTTTCCGATTTGCTAAAGGCTCCGGCTTCACAGGTAACGGCGTTTGCCAAAGCTCCGGGCGGGGGCCTGTATGCGGCGGCCAGCAATCTGGGGAAAGTTTTTTCACTCGGACCTGGAACGGAAGCCGAAGGCACTTATGAGAGCGATGTCTTCGACGCCAAGCTTTTCTCGCGATGGGGGCGCGCGGACTTTCGCGGTGCCGGCAATGTCGATCTCTACGCGCGCAGCGGCAACGTCGACAATCCCGACCGCAACTGGAGTCCGTGGAAAAAGATCGACCTGGCCAAAGGTGGAGATACCGGCATTCCGGCGGCTCGATATGCGCAGTGGAAAGCGGTGCTGCATTCAGGAAGCGTTGCTCCCGGTGTGGACAGCATCGCGCTAAATTATCTGCCTAAAAACGCCGCGCCCGAGATCGACGATGTGATGGTGCAAGTTGGGGTGAAGTATCAACCGATACCGAAATCCTCCGGCAGCGGCTTGGGATCGGATTCCGGCGCATCCCCGTTCGGCGGATCGTCTTTTGGATCGGCCCCGCACTTCGACGCTCCCACGCCGAGTTCGCATGATCGTGATTCCATTGGGGTGAAGTGGAGCGCGCACGATGAGAACGATGATCAACTGATTTATTCCCTCTACTATCGGGGCGATGGTGAAACGCGCTGGCTGCTGCTCAAAGACAACTTGACCGATAAGGCATATTCGTTCGACGCCAGTTTGTTGCCCGATGGGGGCTATACGGTGAAGGTCGTAGCTTCCGATGCGCCTTCGCATTCTCCGGGCGAAGGGCTGACGACTTCGCGGGAAAGCCGCAGGTTTGAGGTAGATACGACTCCTCCACGAATTGAGAACCTGGCCGCATCCTTGGAGGGCGATCAGATTCACGTTAAGTTTCGCGCCGAAGATGGATTTTCTGCGATCAAGCGCGCGGAATATTCAGTGGACGCCGAAGACTGGAAGTATGTCGAACCGGCTGGACGGCTCTCGGATTCGAAGACTGAGAGCTATGATTTCAAGATCGCGGATTTCAAGATCGCGCCCGGAGCCGCGAAAGAGGGCTCGACTTCATCCGAGCACGTGGTCGTTGTGCGAGTTTACGATCGCTATGACAACATGGCTGCGGCGAAGACCGCGATCCGGCAGAAGTAGCGGTTATGCCGCGGCCAGATACACGTATCGTAGGATAAACAGCGCGGTCAGGATCCACAGTACCGGGCTTAGCTCTCGGAACTTTCCGGCGGCAACTTTTGCCAGGGTGTAGGAAATCACTCCAAAGCTCAGTCCAGTGGCGATGCTGAAAGTTAACGGCGTCGCCAGAATAGTTACAAATGCGGGCAGCGCCTCCGTAAAATCTTTCCAGTCCACGCGGGAAATCGATTCGGTCATCAAAGCGCCCACCAGGATTAAGGCTGGCGCGGTGGCATAGCCGGGGATCGCAGTCGCCAGCGGCGAACAAAACGCGGCCGCGAGGAAGAGTCCGGCGACAAACACATTGCTCAGACCAGTGCGAGCGCCTGCGGCCACTCCCGCGGCGCTCTCAATATAGCTGGTTACCGTAGACGTCCCGGTCAACGATCCGAAAATTGTTCCTACTGCGTCCGATACCAGAGCTCGTCCGACGCGGGGGATCTTTCCGTTTTTTACGAATCCCCCTTGCTCGCAGACGCCCACTAGTGTGCCTACGTTATCGAAGAGATCCACAAAGAGAAACACAAAGATGATTTCGAGCAGGCCCAGGTGCATTGCTCCGCGAAGATCAAGTTGCAACCAAGTGTAGGAAGGATGGGGCAGGGAGAAAATTGCAGTCGGCCACTGGGCCATGCCACGTAGAATCCCTAGCAACGTCGTGGCGAAAATGCTAATGAGAATCGCTCCGTTCACTTTTCGGACCATCAAAACTATTGCAAGAAATAATCCGAAACAAGCCGCTTGTACTTCGTGATCGGAAAGACTTCCAAGTCCCACGAACGTGGCGGAATTTGCGACCACCAGCTTCGCGTTGCGCAATCCGACAAAAGCTATGAACATGCCGATTCCGGCGGCGGTCGAGTGTTTCAGGCACTCCGGAATTCCATTGACGATCTGTTCGCGGACGCGGGTGACGGTGAGGATCAAAAAGAAAACGCCCGAGATAAAAATGACTCCGAGCGCGGTCCGCCACGGCACGTGCATCCCCATGCAAACCGAATACGTGAAGTAGGCATTCAGCGACATGCCCGGCGCGAGCGCGATGGGATAGTTGGCGTAGAGCCCCATCACCAGCGTCGCGGCGGCTGCGGAAACGCACGTGGCGAAAAGCACCCCTTCGGGCGGCATTCCGGCTTGCGCCAAAATCTGCGGGTTCACAACCACGATGTAAGCCATCGTGAGGAACGTGGTGAAGCCTCCGATCATCTCGCGGCGAATCGTAGTGTGATTGTCTGTAAGGCGAAAATAGCGATCGAGCCACGAAGACGGTTCGACCATCGTTGGTTGAGCTTCTTCCTGTGCGTCGATTGCGGGTTGCGCCATCTATTGCATCCTCTCCGCGGACTCTGCGATTTCTTGTGTAACGCTTTTTATTTCCGTTAGGGCTCCGGCGCGACGCAACTCAGGAAACATCCACGCCCAAAGGGCAATTACAACCAACGTACCCACTCCTCCCAGCAAGACGGCGGGGACGGTGCCAAACCATTGTGCGGTGAGACCGGATTCGAACTGCCCCAGTTCGTTCGAGGTCCCGATGAAAACCATATCGACAGCCGTCACCCGTCCTCGCATTTGATCGGGAGTTCGTAACTGTACCAGAGTGGCGCGGATAATTACGCTGACCATATCCGCCGCGCCCAGAAAAATAAGCGAAATCAGCGAGAGCACGAGGCTACGGGAGACGCCAAAAATGATGGTGCAGATGCCGAAGCCCGCGACCGACCAAAGTAGCGCCGGACCTGAGCGTCCGCGCAACGGGCGATGCGCCAGCGCGACAGCCATCAGGGCTGCTCCAACGCCGGGGGCGGTGCGCAATAATCCCAAGCCCCACGGGCCAGTGTGGAGAATTTCGCGGGCGTACACCGGGAGCAGTGCGACTGCGCCACCCAATAACACGGCAAACAGGTCGAGCGAGATCGCTCCCAGGATTAATTTCTCGCGCCATATGAAATGCAATCCTGCGAGGATTGTCTTTGAAGTGGTCGGCTCGCGCTTGCGCACCTGGGGCCGGGTTTTGATGCGGAACATGGAAAGCAGCGCCCCAATTGCAGTCAGCATGGCCATTGCATACACCGCGCTTGGGCCGTGGAAGAGCTCGTAGAGAATTCCTCCGAGGGATGGGCCGATGATTGTAGCGGCCTGGAACGTGGACGCATTCCACGCCACGGCGTTGGCGAAGTGCTCTTCCGGAACTAACTGCGGCAGGATCGAGCGGCTGGCGGTTCCGTTAAACGACCGCACCACGCCAAGCAGAATCAAAACTAAGTAAATCGGTCGCACAGAATGTATGCCGCGCTGGTTAATCAAGAGCAAAAGCGCGGAGCAGATTCCGTATCCCGCATAACAGACGCTCAGAACTTTGCGGCGCTCAAAGTGATCGGAGGCGTGTCCGGAAACCAGAAACAGAAGAATCCCTGGAAGAAATTGCGCCAACCCTACCAGGCCCAGATCGAGGGCGCGGTGAGTGATGTCATAAACCTGCCATCCGACGGCGACGGCCTGCATCTCGACTGCGGCGACGATAAGAAAGCGGGCAATTTGAAACAAGACGAAATCGGGATGGGTAAAAGCAACGCGTCCGGCTTTGGGGTCGGCGGGGGGCGGCATGAGTATTCTAATTTGCCATAGAACGGAAACCGGTGCATCGCGATGCCATAGCGGCAGCTAGAATCGACCCGTGAGAATTGCTCGGGAAGCCGGCTGGATCTTTTGCGTTATCTACTCCACGATCCCGTCGTTCTGGCTGCTGATTCATCCGCGAGCAGAATTTTGGCGCTCGCGCCGTCGTTCGCCGTATCGGATTTTGCTACCACTTTGGATAATGCTGTGGGTCGTGGTTGGTGCCATTACCGTTTCGTGGCGCGGCACTGTTCTCTACGAAAATCGTTGGGCCTGGATTCCAGCTCTCTTCTTGTTTGCGCTGGGATTGCTTCTGTACCGACTCTCGCACAGCACTTTCACCCTGGCCCAACTCGGCGGATTGCCTGAGATATTGCCGAACCACAGCCCGCAGCAACTTGTGACTACGGGTATTCGGGCACGCGTGCGGCATCCCGTTTATCTGGGACATCTGTGTGAAATGCTGGCATGGAGTTTGGCAACGGGCCTGGCCGTTTGTTGGACGCTGACCGCATTTGCGATGGTGACGGGGGCTGCGATGATCCAGATGGAAGAGGAAGAGTTAACGAAGAGATTTGGACAAGAATATCTTGCATATCGAGACAAGGTACCAGCTATACTCTTTAAAATTTAGTCATGAGTTCGATCAATAAAGCCGCAGATGAAAACACGAATCGCTTGATGGTGGTATTTCAAGAACTCCTCAACACGCTGCCGCCAGGAGCCGCAGTGCTGGGGTCCAAACGGACAAAGAATGATGACGGAACGATCGTCTGGTTGAAACCAGCCAGGAAGCATGCCGCTGAATTTTGCGCTCACATCGATGACGGCAACAACACTCTGATCGACGTGAGCTTTGGGGCGGGCACGACCTTCGAACTTCCTTCGGAATCCAAGCTCTCGAGTGACTCGAGCTTCGACATGTTGCTTGAGGGCGTGAGGGCAATGGGACTCGCGACCATCGCAGGGAGGTGTCGGGAGTACTTCGGGTTCATGGGCATTCGTGGGACGATAGAAGTTAGCGAACACAACGTCCTTAGATGCTCGAACTTCTTTCATCCCCGGCTGATTCCGAAACTGTTGCGATATAAGCCTTATATCTGACGATTGGACCCATGCGCTTCGAACTCTTCATCGCAACCCGCTACCTGCGCGCCAAGCGCCGGCAAGCTTTTATCGGCATCATCACTGGCATTTCGATTATTGGAGTCGCCGCGGGTGTGGCATCGCTGATTGTCGCGCTCGCCATCAATAACGGATTTCGGCAGGACTTGCAGGACCGCCTCATCGGATCCACTTCGCACATAAGCCTGCTGCGGGTGGCCGACGACGGGATTAGGGATTGGCATCCACTACTCGATCGATTATCGAAACAGCCGCACGTGATAGCGGCCGCTCCCGCGATCTTTGAGCAGGTTTTGATTTCGCGCGGTCCGCGCGCTCGCGGCGCAGTTCTCAAGGGCATGATCCCTTCCTACGAACGCAAAGTCGGTGATCTGCTCAACAGCGTGAAAGAGGGATCGGCGGCGGCGCTCGAGGAAGAATCTTCTTTAACCGATTTACCCGGTCACGCCCGTACGGAATCCCCGCCACAAGAAAACGCCGGAGACGCATCGGCAGCCTCCGATTCCCTGGCCGATGTGCATGCCCGCGTCGAAGCTATGCCTCCCATCATCCTGGGAAAAGATATGGCGGACAATCTTGGAGCGACGGTCGGCTCGGTGGTACTGGTGGTTAGTCCGCAAGGAGAACTTACACCCTTCGGTGTGGTCCCAAAATACAGCCGCTTTCGAGTCGTGGGAATCTTCAACTCAGGCTTTTATGATTACGATTCTTCCTGGGCCTTCACCCGACTATCGGATGCGCAACGGTTATTTGGCTTGGGGGATCTGATCTCGGTGATCGAATTCAAAGTCGATGACATCGACCGCGCCGACATAGTTGCCCGTCAACTGGAAGATGCCGCCGGCAAGGGTTTCATGACCACCAATTGGAAAGAACAAAACAAAGCACTGTTCCATGCTTTGAACATGGAACGCCTCGTGACATACATCACGGTCGGCTTGATCGTTCTGGTTGCTGCCTTAAACATTTTGATTTCTCTGATCATGATGGTCATGGAGAAAACGAAAGATATCGCCGTGCTTTTGTCGATGGGCACGCGCCGGTCGCAGGTGCGGAACATCTTCATCGCGCAAGGGGTTTTGATCGGCGTCATCGGAACGGCGATCGGATTATTGCTGGGCTACGCCATTTCCTACGCCGGAGGACATTATCACCTGATCTCGCTTTCGCCCGAGGTGTATTCCATCGACTACGTGCCTTTCGCGCCTCGCCTGAAGGATGGTTTGTGGGTGGTGTTGGTGGCAATCGGAGTTTCCTTTGTGGCGACTCTGTACCCCTCCTGGTCCGCTGGCCGTACGCTTCCGGCGGAAGCGCTGCGTTACGAGTAGGCTGGCGCGACAGAGGAATTGATTAAGTTTCGCGCGAACCGCTGTTTCGGCAAATGCATCTCATCCCAGCCATGACCTTGCCTGTTGAAAAAGACTACCTTCCCATGGAAGCGCTGACAGCGGCTGAACTTCCATCGGGGCCCGAGTGGCAATACGAACCCAAGTGGGATGGCTTCCGCTGCCTGGCCTTCCGGGACGGCAAGCACGTGGATTTGATGTCAAAATCGCAGAAGCCTCTGACGCGATATTTTCCCGAACTTGCTGCAGCCCTAGTCGAGATTGAGGCAAAGCAATTTGTGCTGGATGGCGAGATTGTAATTCCCAGCGATGGCGGGCTATCGTTCGACAATCTGCTGCAACGGATTCATCCCGCGGCGAGCCGAATTGAAAAGCTCAGCAAAGCAACTCCCTCGGTCTTCATCGTTTTCGATTTGCTGGTGGATGACGACGGCAACTCGCTCGTCTTGCTTCCGCTGGAAGATCGCAGGAAAAAACTGGCTTCGTTCTCACGCGAATATTTTGAAGGGAACAAATCGATACGCCTATCGCCCGTGACCGAAGACTTTGCCGAGGCTCGCAAGTGGTTTCAGATGGGCACGGCGCTCGACGGCGTGATCGCCAAACGGCGCGATCTCAGCTATCAGAGCGGCGAGCGCACCGGCATGAAAAAGATTAAGCGTCAGCGAACTGCGGACTGCGTTGTTGGCGGCTTTCGCTATCTCGAGAAAAAGCCGGTTGTAGGTTCCTTGCTGCTCGGGCTGTACAACGACGAAGGATTGCTCGACCACGTGGGATTTACTTCTTCATTCCAGGCAAAAGATCGCCCTGCACTCACAAAAAAGTTAAAGCTGCTGATCAAGCCGCCGGGCTTTACGGGCAAGGCACCCGGTGGCCCCAGCCGGTGGAGCACGAAGCGATCCACCGAATGGGAGCCGCTCGAACCCACGCTCGTCGCCGAAGTGCAATTCGACCACTTCACCGGCGGACGCTTCCGGCATGGCACAAAGTTTCTGCGCTGGCGTCCTGAAAAATCTCCCAAAGACTGCACCATGATTCAAGTGGAGCGAGAGAATCGTTCGGCGCTGGATTTACTGTGAAGAGTTTTCGTCAATCTTTGGAGCCTCTTGCGTGATGCAGATCACAGCCTTCCGCCTGCCATTTGGGTAAAGTAAAACTCACCATGGTTGGGTTCTCCATTCTCACCAATCGCAAGCGCGCCATCGTTGCTCTGGTGCATTCGGCGGTCTTTTTGCTGATTGCGGTTCGGCAAATGGTTGCGGCTACTCCGGCACCCGGGGTCTGGGTGCCGTCGATCGTGCGTCCTGGCACGTGGATTCTCTGCGGAATCTTCGCCATCGTCTCCTCGATTCTGCTGTGGCTATTCGCAATCTCTCGCGGCTGGATGGAAAAAATATATTTCGCATCCTGCACCGTCAGCGCGACCTCAGGACTTTTGCGAACTGCGGCCGGAGATCAAGCGTTTCATGCCGGAATTTATATACGCGTGGCCATGCTGGTGAGTGCGGTTCTGGTTGGATTGCTGATTGTGCGGCGGCATTCGGTGATTTTCGACCAGGGCTCCCCTACAGCAGGGACGGCTACCATCGACCGCGCGGTCGAGCAAAAGTCAACGGCTTTCCCCAGCTAACCCCGCGCCAGTTGGCCGATTGGCCAAATCGCAGTATCCTTGCCAAGTGTCCTACCGCGACGAATCCTACCTTGACGAACAACGCGAACGTCGCCGACTTGCGGATAACTATGCCGGCATGACGGATGGCGAGTTGCAGCGTCTGGCGTGGAATGCGCAGTCGCTTACTGAGTTGGCGTGGGACGCGCTCGAAGATGAGATGGATCGCCGGCATCTGGAAATTTCCGACGATCCTGTCGCACAGCCGCAGCCACAGATGGAAATGCGCAAGTTGGTAACCGTGCGGCAGTTCCGCGATTTGCCGGAAGCGCTGCTGGCTAAAGGCAGCCTGGAGTCGGCGGGCATCGAGTGTTTTCTGGCCGACGAAAATCTGGTTCGTCTGGATTGGTTCATCTCAAACTTCATTGGCGGCATCAAATTGAATGTCCGCGCGGCCGACGCGGTAAACGCACAAAAACTTCTCGATGAGCCGATTCTAGAAGGACTCTACGTGCAGGGCGTCGGATTGTACGAGCAGCCGCGTTGCCCGAAGTGCCAGTCGCTGGATGTAAACTTCCAGGAGTTGGACCGTCCCATCGCCTACATGAGCGCGTTCCTCCACGTTCCGATGCCAGTGCAGCGCGAAGGTTGGCGCTGTCATGCGTGTGATGCGGAATGGGCGGACGACGGTGATGTACCGAGTATTCGCGATAACCCCTCGTAAAATCCCATCGACATCTGCTTGAGTCCGGCCCTCGGGTTACGCATCTACGAGGGCATGGCACAGATTCCTGAATTCAAACTTGCCGACGCCACCGCGGTGCTAACTCGCACGCCCGCAACTTTAGATGCGCTGCTGCGCGGTCAGCCTGATATCTGGGTGCGCTGCAACGAAGGCCGCACAAAGGAAGGAAAAAATAGCTGGAGTCCCTTCGACATCGTTGGTCATTTAATCGTTGGCGAACGAACCGATTGGATGCAACGGGCGCGGATGATTCTGGAGCACGGCGAAGCGCGGGCATTTGATCCCTTTGACCGGCTGGCGCAGGTGAAAGAAAGTCAGGGCAAGTCGCTGGAGCAACTTCTCGATGAGTTTGCCCGCCTGCGCAAACAGAATCTAGCCGGGCTGAAGGCGCTGAATTTGCAGCCGGAAGATCTGGCTCGGCGCGGAATACATCCTGAGCTGGGAGCGGTGACACTGTCGCAACTCCTGGCGACCTGGGCGGTCCACGACTTGACGCATTTACATCAAGTATCGCGCGTGATGGCCCACCAATACTGCGATGCGGTCGGGCCGTGGAGCGCTTATCTCGGCGTGCTGCATTGTAAAGGCCACAGCTCCTAGTGTAGTGCGTCAAGCAGATTGACGTTTATTCAGGGAGCGGCGGGCGCGCTTCACTTTTTCCAGGATATCGGCGGCTCGCGCGGTCCAGATGAATGGTTTCGGGCTTTCGTTGTGACGGTC
>Ga0302319_10016055_pt1 | contig 13821 bp, 11 predicted proteins | sample Bog_T0_2_FD_203319 | JGI IMG/M metagenome (GOLD analysis project Ga0302319, IMG submission 203319) | Peat permafrost microbial communities from Stordalen Mire near Abisko, Sweden - Bog_T0_2 | ecosystem: Environmental > Terrestrial > Soil > Wetlands > Peat | place: Sweden: Abisko, Stordalen Mire...
GCAACGCCTTCATCTTGAAGCCCTCTGAGAAAGTCCCACTCACGCCCACCCGCGCGTGTGAACTATTGGTGGATGCTGGCCTCAAACCCGGCATCATCACCTTGTTGCACGGGGGCAGGGAATCGGTCGACGCTTTGCTCAGACACCCTCTCGTTCGCGCCGTCTCATTCGTCGGCTCCACGCCGGTTGCCAAATACATCTACGCCACGGCCGCTGCCGAAGGCAAGCGCGTCCAAGCCCTGGGTGGCGCCAAAAATCACATGGTCGTGATGCCCGACGCCAACATCGAAAAATCTGCCGAAGCCATCATGAGTTCCGCCTTCGGCGCGGCTGGTGAACGTTGCCTCGCCGGTAGCGTCTTGGTCCCCGTAGGCAAAGCAGCCGAACCCATCATCGCCGCCCTGGTCGAACGTTGCAATAACTTGAAAGTCGGCGATCCCATCGACGCCTCATCCGGCATGGGACCCGTCGTCACCAAAGATCACCGCGATAAGATCGTCGGCTACATCGAAAAAGGTGTCGCCGAAGGCGCCAAACCGGTCTGCGATGGACGCGCCCAAATGAAAGGCGACGGCTTCTTTCTCGGCCCAACCATTTTCGACAATGTCAAACCTGACATGACGATCGCCAAAGAAGAAATCTTTGGCCCGGTCCTTTCCGTCATTCGCGTCGATTCACTCGACGAAGCCATCAACCTCGTCAACAATTGCCCCTTTGGCAACACCACTACCATCTACACATCCGATGGCCGCTCCGCTCGCGAATACGCCACCCGCATCGAAGTCGGTATGGTGGGCGTGAACATGGCGGTCGCCGCGCCCATGGCCTTCTTCCCCTTTACTGGCTGGAAGCAATCCTTCTTCGGCGACCTGCATGCCCACGGCAAAGACGCCGTCCACTTCTACACCGAGCAAAAAGTCATCATGTCGAGGTGGTTCTAAGCTCGCTTCATGCCGGCGTAATTCATCGCAATCCACATATCCGACTTGATCATCCCTTTGCCCCATTTGTCTTCATAGGCGGCAAAGGGCTTATCGGCCTGCATCTTATCCATCGTCTTGCCCTCTTTCATAGCCTTCTGAAAGATAGCGAGCGAAACCTGGAGCATGTCGGCAAACTCCCTCACGTCGCCCTTCTTGCCGACGGGTCCGTGGCCCGGAACAACGATGGTATCGTCGCCAACCATCTTGTAAATCTTCTCCGCGTTGCTGGCCATCCCCACCAGCGAACCATCGGAGCCGTAGTCGATGAACGGGAACATCCCGCTGAACAGTAGATCGCCGCCATGAAACACATTGGCGTTATGGAAGTGAATCACCGAATCGCCGTCTGTATGCGCCGGCGGCAAATGATGGTATTCCGCCGTCTCGTTGCCGAACTTGATCTTGCCCTTGTCCTTGAAAGTTTCGGCAGGCAAACCTTCCGGATCCATTGGGTCGACTTTGCGCTTGAAAAACTCCATATACTGGCCCTTCGCCAGGCGTGTTTTGACGTTTTCCTGCGCAATGATCTTCGCGCCCTTCTCGCCCAGGATCACGTTGCTGCCCGTATGATCCGTATGCCAGTGGGTGTTGAAGAGCTGGACGACCTTGCCGTTGCCCATCTTGTCCGTCTTGTCAAGAATGCCTGAAGTAGAGTCCGAAAGGCCGCTGTCCACCATCAGCAACCCGTCTGGGCCTTCCATGATCACGATGTTTCCGCCCGCCCCGGCAAGCAAGTAAAGCTTTTCGCGCAAAGGAGTAACCGTAATGCCAGCCGCTTGGGCCCGAAGCAACAGGCCCCCCGCAGAGGCCGCTACCATGTTGCGAAGAAATGATCGTCGAAGCATTGTTCTAGTTTAGCCGGAACATTGGCTAGCAAAGTGCGTTAATAAAGGAAGGGGAATTCTCTGTTCAAGAACTTGACTACTGCGATTGGACTAGCGTTTGATTCCATTCGAGCTCATAAGCTGCGCAGCTTCTTAACCTTACTCGGCGTAATTGTTGGCGTGGCCAGCGTGATTCTCGTCGGCGCTGCCATCGACGGTCTCGGAGCCTATGCCGATGAAATCACATCCAAGGCCTTCGGCACCAATAGTTTCATGATCGCGCAACTGACCTCCCTCGGCCGGATCTCCGCGCGCCAACGCATGGACAAGCTCAAGTACAACAAGAAGGTCGGCAAGGATGAAGTGCAGTACTTGCGCGCTTCTATGGGCCAAGACGTTCTCTACAGTTCATATCAAAATAGGTCCGCCGACGTTCGGGCTGAAAATCAAACTTATGAATCCGCGCAGATCATCGGTGTGTCTTACAACATGCCTGAGATTCGCGATATTCCGGTTGCCTATGGCCGGTTCTTTGTAGCAAGCGAGGAGGAACGGCACAAACACGTCGCCGTTATCGGTGATGACATTCGTATGTTCTTCTTTCCTGGGCGTGACCCCTTGGGCAAGATTATTAAAATTTCCGGTTCCGAATTCACCGTGATTGGCGTCTTGGAGCATCAAGGTTCGTCCTTTGGCCAGAGCCTCGATAACCCCGTGTACATTCCTAGTCCGGTGTTTCAGTCGCTGTTTGGCGGAAGCCAGAACTTAGCGATTTTTGGCCGGGCATCGCCGGCTGCCGGCCTGACAATGAATGGCGCGCTCGACAATACGCGCGGCGCGTTGCGCAGTCACTTTCACACCAGACCAGGCAAGCCCGACAATTTCGACAATTTGACGCCTGATTCCGTGCGTTCATTCACCGACAGTATTTTGAGCGTCATCGCCGCCGTGGTCGTACCCATCACAAGCATCTCGCTCTTAGTGGGCGGGATCGTCATCATGAACATCATGCTGGTGAGTGTGACCGAACGCACGCGAGAGATTGGTGTTCGTAAAAGCTTGGGCGCGCGCAAATCGGATATCATGCTGCAGTTTCTGACGGAATCCTTGATGCTGTCTCTGGCAGGCGGCGGAATCGGCGTGGCAACTGGTGCGCTGCTGGCCGTTATTATCAGTGCAGTGGCCGGCGCCACGCTCTCGATCACGGCCCCTTATGTGATCGTTTCTATTTTTGTTTCCAGTATGGTGGGTATCCTTTCGGGTTGGTATCCGGCGCGCCGAGCGGCCAATCTTGATCCGGTGGAGGCATTGCGCGCGGAATGAATCCAAAAGCTACATTTGCCATGGCATGGGATGCCATTTCTAGTCATAAGCTGCGCTCTGGTTTGACCATTCTCGGAATTGTGATTGGTATTACGACCGTGGTCACGGTCTCATCGTTGCTGGGCGGGCTGAAGAGTTCCATTGTCGACTTCTTCCAGGAATTTGGTCCGGATAGCATTTTCATTAGCCGCTTGAGCGGCGACCCCAGCGGCGCTGGCGCACCCCCCAAAGAGCGCAGACGCCGGAAACTCCTAATTGAGTACGCGGCGTATCTGAAGGCGAACGTCCATTCGATCGACAACGTTGCTCTCAGCTTATTTGTCATTCTTCCAACTAGCCAAGTTCTGACCGCGAAGGTGCCGGGTTATGAATCAGACAACCTAAGTATCGTCGGCGCATCGGCCAGCACTTTTGACATTACGCCGCGCATGATCCGCCAAGGCCGGCTCTTCAGCGACGCAGAAGATAGACGCGCCGCTCGGGTCATCATTCTGGGTTCGAGCATCGCGGACGCTTTATTTCCAGGCCAAGATGGCGTCGGCCGCCCGGCCATTATTGATGGGACCGAGTACACCGTGGTGGGCGTATTTGAGCCTGCCAAAGGCGGGTTCTTTGGCGAGAACGGCCAGGACAGCCAAGTGACGATGCCCTTCGAGACGGCCCATCTGCGCTATCCACAATCGGACAATTACTTCATAACGGCAAAAGCGATGCAGGGACGGAGAGATGATGCGGTGGCGGAAATCCGTGACGTTCTGCGGCGCTTGCGGCATGTGCCCAAAGATGCGCCGGACGATTTCTCGCTGAGCACGCCGGATTCAATCATTGAGAACTTCAATAAGGTAACCGGAATGATTCTGCTGGTTTCGATAGCGATTTCGGGCGTAGGTTTATTAGTGGGCGGAATTGGCGTGATGAACATCATGCTGGTAAGCGTGACCGAGCGGACGCGGGAAATTGGCGTGCGCAAAGCGGTTGGCGCAAGGCGCGGCGACATCGTAACGCAGTTTCTGATCGAAGCGATGACGTTGTCGGGCACGGGCGGTTTGTTGGGAGTCGTGTTTGCCATTCTTGCCACGCTGCTTGTCAGCGCGCTGGTGCCGGCTCTACACACCGTTGTGCCTCCGTTGGCGGTGTTCGTTGCCTTTACGGTGTCGGTGTTGATTGGCGTATTTTTCGGCGTTTACCCGGCAGTGAAGGCTTCGCGGCTTGATCCGGTGGAATCGCTCCGTTACGAGTAGTGCAGACCGAGTGCAACTGGGCTTTCGGATAAAGCAGGTGCGGCGGGATCTCCAGATGCCGGTAAAGCATTGAGAGGGTCAGGAAGTCGCCGCCGTGACGGGTGGTCCATTGGTGATCGATTTTATAGGCGGGGTCGCTGGCCGCGTCGTCCAGGGTGATTAGCTTAAAGTGCTTCTGCTTCAGTAAATTGAGCAAATCGGGCAGCATCACCGGAGCGAACGCACCCACATGCAGCAGCATGATGTGCTTGATGTCGCGGCCATACAACCTTCGGGACATCTTCTGACCTAGCTCTATGCGGTCCGCTGCCAGGGTCAGGTAGCTCGACCTAAGCCACTCGATGCCCTTTGTGTTGCCGCGAGCGAGGCAGCGAAGGTATGGGTTGTTCCAGCGAAAGTCTTCGAAATCGAGGGTGACTTCGGCAACGCGGTAGTGCTGCTCTTTCAGAAATTCCGCGACAGCGCGTTTCTTGCGGAGCGTTTCACCTTCTTCCAGAAACGGATAGCGGAACCAGTGCCACTGGTCCTCATTCGGAACAAGGGACCGCAGAACGGGCTCGTTGGCCTTAATATTCCGGGTGAACATGCGCAGCGGCGTTTCTGCCAGATCCAGGTGCGAATAACCGTGGCTGCCCAACCGGAAACCCGCCGCAGTCCAAAACTCGAGCGCCCCAAGCTCATCGCTTTTGCGTCCGTTTAAGAAGCCGTACACTTGGGGCGCTTTGGCATCCTTCAACGATTTAACGATGCTTTCGATGATCTGCGGGTGCGTGGGCAGATCATCGAAAGTGAGTGCGACTTCTTGTGCTGGCAGCATCGCTGCTGCCAGCACAAAGGCGCTAAGCGGTACGACCAACGCCGCCACCGGCTCCGCCCGTGATGGCTGCTTGCGCGGCCGCGAGACGAGCGATCGGTACCCGGTAAGGCGAGCAGGAAACGTAATCCATGCCGACGCGATAACAGAATTCCACGGAGCTTGGTTCGCCGCCGTGTTCGCCGCAGATGCCGACTTCGAGATCGGGCCGTGCGCCACGTCCCAGCTTGACGGCCATCTCCACCAACTTGCCAACGCCTTCTTGATCGAGCACAGCGAACGGATCTGCTTTGAAGATTTTGAGGTCTTCGTAGTGCTTGGAGAACTTCGTATAGTCGTCGCGCGAAAGACCCATTGTGGTTTGCGTCAGATCGTTGGTACCGAAGCTGAAGAACTCGGCTTCCTTGGCGACCAGATCGGCAGTCAGAGCGGCGCGCGGGATTTCGATCATCGTTCCGACCATGTACTTGAGCTTCTTCATGCCGGCGGCCTTTAGGACTTCTTCGGCTACGCGGACGACGATGGCCTTCTGATTTTCTAGTTCCTTGACGCTGCCGATGAGCGGAATCATGACTTCCGGAATCACCTTGACGCCCTTCTTGGCTACCTGGACGGCAGCCTCGAAGATGGCGCGGGCTTGCATTTCGGTGATTTCGGGATAGGTGATACCGAGGCGGCAACCACGGTGGCCGAGCATGGGGTTGAATTCATGCAACTCTTCTACGCGATGCAAAAGTTCCGGCAGGTACTTCTTGAGTTCGGTGACCGGCACGTTATAAGTGGCGGCCATTGCTTTCTTCTCGACGACGCCGGCATGCGGCAGCTTGGCAAGATCGACCATCACGTTTTCGCGCTTGGGCAGGAATTCGTGGAGCGGCGGATCGAGAGTGCGGATCACGACGGGAAAGCCATTCATTGAGGTGAACAAGCCGGCGAAATCTTTGCGCTGCATGGGCAGGAGCTTGGTGAGAGCTTTTTTGCGAGTCTTTTCGTCGCGCGCCAAGATCATGGCTTGCACGTGCGGCAAGCGGTCTTCGGCGAAGAACATGTGCTCTGTGCGGCAGAGACCGATGCCTTCGGCGCCGAAAGCGCGGGCGGCTTTAGCATCGCGGGGAACGTCGGCGTTGGCGCGAACGCCAAACTTGCCACGGAACGAATCGGCCCACTTCATAAAGGTGGCGAAGTAGTGCGACTTGGGATCGGGCTCGCTGGTTTTGCATTGGCCGAGATAAACTTCGCCCAAGGTGCCATCCAGAGAAATCCATTCGCCCTCTTTGACGATGAGCTTTTTGCCTTGGAATAGGAAGGTGGCAATTTTCTTGTGCTCGTCAACCGAGACAGAAGAGGCGCCGACGACGCAGGGTCGACCCATACCGCGGGCTACAACGGCGGCGTGGCTGGTGAGACCACCCACGGCGGTGAGAATGCCCTTCGAGACGTCCATACCGTGAATGTCATCGGGCGTTGTTTCTTTGCGGACCAGAATGACGGGGCCCGTCTTGGCCATTTCGACAGCGTCCTCAGACGAGAAGGCGGCACGACCGACCGCAGCGCCAGGCGAGGCAGGAAGACCAACGGCGATTTCCTGCAGCTCTTTGCGCATAGAAGGATCGAGCACCGGGTGCAGCAATTGATCAAGCTGATTCGGCGCGACGCGCATGACCGCTTCTTTTTTATCGATGAGGCGCTCGCCCACCATATCGACCGCGATACGAACAGCGGCCGGACCGGTGCGCTTACCATTGCGGGTTTGCAACATGTAGAGCTTGCCTTCTTCAATGGTGAACTCGAAATCCTGCACATCTTTGTAATGCTTCTCGAGACTGGAGGTGATTTTGCGCAGTTGCGCGTAGGCGGCTGGCATCACCTTTTCAAGGTCGGCAATGGGCTGCGGGGTACGGATACCGGCGACGACATCTTCGCCCTGGGCATTGACGAGAAATTCGCCGTAGAAAAGCCTTTCGCCCGTGGACGGATTGCGGGTAAAGCCTACGCCCGTGGCGGAGTTGTCACCCATGTTGCCGAACACCATAGCTTGGACGCTGGCGCCGGTTCCGATGGAATCGGGAATCTTTTCCATGCGGCGATAGTAGATGGCTTTGGGCGTGTTCCAGGAATTGAACACGGCATCGCGCGAGAGCATGAGCTGCTGGATGGGATCTTGCGGGAACTCGTTGCCGGTTTCCTTCTTGACCAACGCTTTGTATTCGACGATGATGTCTTGCAAATCTTCGGCGGTGAGATCAGTATCGAGTTTGGCCTTGATCTTGTGCTTGCGGGCATCGAAGATTTCATCGAACTTCGCCATGTCGACATGCAGCGCGACTTCGCCGAACATCTGAATGAAGCGGCGATAGCAATCGTAGGCGAAGCGCGGATTGCCGGTCTTCTTGACCAGGCCTTCGGTGGACGCGTCGTTCAGGCCGAGATTGAGAATGGTGTTCATCATGCCGGGCATGGAGAACTTGGCGCCGGAACGCACGCTCACCAGGAGCGGATCTGAAACGCCGCCGAGCTTTTTGCCCATGAGCTTTTCGAGCTTGGCCACAGCTTGAAGAATCTGGTCGTCGACTTCTTTCGGCACTTTGTTGCCGTTTTCAAAGAAGAGGTTACAGACCTCGGTGGAAATGGTGAAACCGGGGGGCACAGGCACACCGGCCTTGCTCATCTCGGCCAGGCCTGCGCCTTTGCCGCCCAGCACTTCTTTCATGGTGCCGTCGCCGTCGGCCGTGCCTCCGCCGAACGAGTAAACATATTTCTTCATTTAAGTCTTCTGTCTCCTGGTGGCGGATTGATTCCGCCGGGTAAAATTGTTTTTTGGGCTAGGGTCTTTTTAGCCCTCTCCAAATAGGTTTGAGATCCAAAACAAAACCGCTGACTGGACCGTCGGCCGCGAGCGTTTCCGGTTGTTCGAGAACCTCAACTGTCCCGTCTTGACGGTAAATCGCAACGGTTCGCTTGTCGGGATGGATGAGCCAACCGAGAGTGACGCCGTTCCGACGGTATTCTTCCATTTTAGCTTGGAGTTTAGAATAGCGATCGGATGGAGATTTAATCTCGATGACGAATTCGGGGATAAGCTTGAGGAACTTGCGTTGCTCTTCGTCAGTGAGAGCCTCCACCCTCTCAAAACTGGCCCAAGAGCCGTCTGGGCTGCGCTTCGAACCGTCTGGAAACACGAAGTTAACGCAGGAATCAAATGAGTGACCTCGGCCGTCTTCGTCGGCCCAGATATCAAGTTGCCTCGTCAATCGGCTATTTTGTTTTGAGGATACTCCGCCCGCAGGCGCCATAACGTATACGTTTCCTTGCGCGTCTTGCTCAATCTTTTTGTTCTCGAATTGTTCGCAGGCTTCTTCGAACAGCGCTTCCGCATTCCCATCTTCAGCGAGTTCGATGATCAAATCTTTGTCGGTGTGGAAGGTAACCGGTGCCGCGGTCTGTTCGAGAGTCATTATCATTTTGCTTCGCCTTGCGTCACGATTTCGGAAAAATCGGCAATGGTGGAGAACTCCGTCAACAGGCTGTGTAGCAAAGCCAAGCGGTTCTCACGGATTGCCGGGTCTGGATCGTTCACTAGAATTTTATCGAAGAAGAGATCGACATGCGGCCTGAGAGAGGCGATTTGGGCAAGTTTCTCACGATAAACGGCTGCGGCTTGGGTGGCGGCGCGGACTTTGAGGAAGGCTTGGTAGAGATCCTGTTCGGGGCCGGCGGCGAGTAATTCGGGCTTGGGCGGATTGGCTTTGGCGAGTTGGGCTTGCTTGAGGATGTTCTTGATGCGCTTGAAGCTGGCGGCGAGGGGTTCGAAATTATCAGTGGGACGGACACTATGAATCGCTTCCACTCGTTCGGCCAGATCTGGCAGGGTGGTGAAGCCGGCGGCCATAACAGCGTTGACTTCGTCGTAAGCGTAGCCGCGCGAATCCTTGAGGTAAGTCTCGATGCGCTCTTGCATGAAAGGCTGGAGCGCGGGGGTCTCGGCGACGTACTCTTTCAGATCGAGCGGTAGTTTGGCATCGAAGAGGATCTTGACGATGCCCTGCGCGGAGCGGCGCAGGGCGAAGGGATCTTTAGAACCCGTGGGAATCATGTCAACGCGGAAGCATTCGCGTAGAGTATCGAGCTTGTCCGCCAGGGACACGACTTGTCCTTCGAGAGTGCGCGGAATGGCTGCTTCCATGCTGACGGGTTGATAGTGATCGTAGATGGCCGTTGAGACACCATCGCTTTCGCCTTGCGCTTTGGCGTAAAGGCCGCCGACAGCGCCTTGGAGCTCGGTGAATTCTTTCACCATGTCGGTGGTGAGATCTGTCTTCGCGAGTAGAGCGGCGCGGTCGACAGTCTTTTGATCTGCGCCAAGAGCCTTGGCGATTTCTTGAGCAAGAGTTCGGACACGTTCGGTCTTAGCTTTATAGCTACCCAGCTTTGCTTGGAAGGTGACCTTTTCGAGATCGGCCACACGATCGGAGAGTTTCTTTTGCTGATCGACTTGCCAGAAGAAACGGGCATCGTTAAAGCGGGCACGGAGGACGCGTTCGTTGCCTTGGCGGATGAGGCCTTCGGGATCACTATCGGTATTGGTGACGGCGACGAATTCGGGAGCGAGTGAGCCGTCGGGCTGCATTACGGAGAAATAGCGCTGATGATGTCGCATGACTGTGGAGAGGATCTCTTTGGGGAGTTCCAAATACGACTTGTCGAAGCTGCCGCGAAACGGGGTAGGGAACTCGGTGAGATAGACGAGGGTCTTGAGCAAGTCTTCGTCTTTTTCAACGCCATTGACGAGCGCCTTTTCGATGCGGGCTTTGCGTTCGTCGGCTGAGACGATGACGAAGTTGGCGCGCAGGGCGGCGACGTAAGTATCGATGGTGACGAAGATGGGTGCTTTGGAGCCGAGGATGCGATGACCACGGGTGAGGTTGCCGGACTTGACGCCCGCTATTTCGAACGGGATGATTTGATCATCGAGAAGAGCGACGATCCAGCGAATGGGGCGAATGAATTTGACACCGCCTTTGCCGGTCCAATACATGGTTTTCGGAAAGGTGATGTTCTTAATGATTTCGGGCAGCTTTTCGGCGAGGGCGTGAGCGGCGGCTTGGCCTTTGACCAATTGATGAGAGACGTAGCGTTCGCCTTTGGCGTCGGTGATCTTGGCGAGCTTATCGATGGTGGTGTTTTGCTTTTTGGCGAAACCCTCGGCCGCTTTCTGGCCGGCGGATAAATAAGGACCTTGGACGACAGCTTCGACATCAGGTGCTTGGCCGATGAGGTCTCTGGCTTGGAGGACGAGACGGCGCGGGGTGGCGTCGGTGGTGATGGACGAACCGCCGAAGGCAACAAAAGCTTCGGCAAAACGCTTGTGAAGATCGGCGAGGGCGGGTTCGATCATCCAATCGGGGATTTCTTCGACACCGATTTCGAGCAGGAAGTTCGGCATTAGGCGACCACCTTTTCTTCGGCGGGTGGCGCTTGTTGTTTGGCCCAGGCGGAGGCGACGCCGACAGCTAACTTGCGAACGCGGCCGATGACGCCGACGCGCTCGGTAACGCTGATGGCGCCGCGGGAATCGAGGAGATTAAAGATGTTGGAACACTTGAGGGCTTGATCGTAAGCGGGGAGAACGGGAAAACGCACGTAATCGCCTTTTTTGGCACGGAACAGATCGAGCAGGCGCTGGCATTCTTTTTCGTGGAGTTCAAATTCTTTCCAGAGCATGTCTACGTCGGCCATTTCGAAGTTGTAGACGGAGAACTGCTGCTCGTCGGCAAGGCGGACGTCGGAATATTTGAAGCCGGGGGCCCATTCGATGTCGTACACGCTGTTGACGTTTTGCAAGAAGGCGACGATGCGTTCGAGGCCGTAAGTGATTTCGGCGGGGACTAAGTCAAGATCGATGCCGCCGCATTGCTGAAAATAAGTGAACTGGGTGATCTCGAGACCGTCGAGCATGACTTGCCAACCGATGCCCCAGGCGCCGAGGGTGGGCGCTTCCCAGTTGTCCTCTTCGAACTTGATATCGTGCTTGCGGAGATCGATGCCGATGGCTTCGAGGCTGCCGAGATATTGTTCGAGGACGTCATCGGGCGTGGGCTTCAAGATGACTTGGAGCTGCTGGTGTTTGTAGAGACGGTTGGGGTTTTCGCCATAACGGCCATCGGCGGGGCGGCGGCTGGGCTGGACGTACGCAACCTTATAAGGCTTGGGTCCGAGAACGCGGAGGAAAGTTTCGGGGGCCATGGTGCCGGCGCCCACTTCGAGGTCGTGCGGCTCTTGGATGATGGCGCCACGGTCGGCCCAGTAGTGCTTCAGTTTGAAGACGGTGTCTTGAAAAGAGTCCATGTTACTTTTGCCGCCGACTTGACCCTTGGGTTTGAGAGTGAGATAAGTTCACGAGCGATGGCCGTTTCGGACCGGAACTGAAACTGGGGTGGGATTGGCGGGCCTGATGGGCGACGCTGAAGAGCTTGCTACGAACTCGATCTGGTGTCACCCGGAAAGCCGGTGCCCCGTTAAGTTTGCAGCCGGTAGAACTAATAGAGTAGCAAAGGGTGGGTTTGGGGCAGTATATGACGGGGTGGGTAGGATGGGCGATTTTGCGAAGCGGAAGCGAAGAGAAGGCGATGGTTTGCGAGGTGAGGTTGGGCACGTGGGTGCGGATTACGCGTCGAAGCCAATTGGGGTGGGATGAGGTGGATTGAAAAAACGAACCCAATGGGCGGGCTGGGTGTAGAAGGGACCTTTTACGGTTCGAAGCCAATGGAGCCTTGAGGCGGGGATTTGAAAAAACAAACCCAAGGTTGGACAAGGTCGACGTTTTCGCGCTTCGAAGCCAATTCCGGTGGGGTAAGGCCTGTTGAAAAAACGAACCCAGTGCTATGGATGGGGTTGAGGGCGAAAGAGGTTTTTGAAAAAACAAACCCATTGGGTGGGGCCGGGTCGGATGGAGCGGGGGATTTGAAAAAACAAACCCAATCTCAGACGCGGGTGAAGGTCTTACGCTTCGAAGCCAATTTGGACGAAGGTGGGGCCTGCGTGAATTGGGAAATTGAAAAGACGAACCCAAATTGGGGCAGGGCTCATTCATTTGCGGTTGACCTCCTGAAAAATGGAAAAGCGCCCTGGGACCACGGCGGGTCGGGCGCTTTTCACGAAACTAATGAAATGCGGGAGACTGACCTCTCCCGGAAACTAGAGTGTACCACGGGCGTCAAGGGGGGCTGTATAGCGAGTTCCACATAATTCTCATGGTTGCCATGCGCGTCGTGGCCGAATCTGGCTGAGGGCGACTTGAAGAGCCGCTTCCATTTCGCCGGGCGTTGTGTCTGGGACAAGGCAAGTCGCCATTTCGTTGAGATGGTTCGCAAGGTTCTGGGCGTTCTGGCTGCGCTGGCGATCGAGCACGCAGCCCACAATAAGGGAGAGATAGTCTTTTGTCGGCATGCGAGCAGCGCGGGCCCGCGTTTCGAGCATGGCTATGTTGGACTCCGAAAGGTTAATTGTGAGATTCATGCGTGCTCTCCCTCTAAAATCGGCTTTTTGATCGCGGCGACCGGACCTGCTCAATCGATTGAAGTCTCCGCGTTGGTCCACCCGACGCCGGGGATCCAGCGAATTGGTTGCCCGAGCCGACTATTGAGGAGGTCGCCCGCAGTTTCGTGTGGGATACCGTCGTGCCAGCCTTCTAGCCCCCATTCGGCAAAATTGTCGCTTTCCGGGTGCGGATTCTGTAACGATCGGCGGAGATCTTCACGGCGGCGGAAGGCCAGTTCTCTGCGGACTGCGTCCGCTATGAACTTGCTGCGGTTGCTTTCACGCCGGTCCAGCTCGTTCAAGAGGTCGGACGAAAGGGTGATTGTGATGCGTTCAAAGGCGGACATTGCAGGCTCTCAGTGAAATCGTATCGGATGACCCAAACGTTAGTATAATTGCCGGAGGAGAAAGTTCCGGAGGACAAGGTGAGATCTCTGCCGCTGGCGGTTGTCGGATTGGTGTCTGTCTTAGCCTTAGGACAGTCTAACCTCAGGCCCGAGGTACCGCTTTCGGAACTGCGGGTTGCCGCCCAACGAGGCGATTCGATTTCGCAGTATCAGTTGGCCGTTCGCTACCTCCTCGGCAATGACTTTGCGGAAGCAGCTAGTGGCTCCAAAATTCTGCCGACCAGGGAAATGTTGCTGCAATGAACCGGTTGGCAACTCTCTACGCCAAAGGCCAAGGTCTACCGAAGGACCAAGAAGAATCCGCCCGCTGGCATCGTAAGGCCGCTCATCTGGGAGATGCCCCTTCACAATTCCTTCTTGGCACTATGTACCTCAACGGCGACGGTGTAGTGAAGGACTACGCAGAGGCAGTCCGCTGGTATCGTGTGGCTGCTGACCAGGGACACGCGTCGGCCGAGTCCATGCTTGGCTACATGTACTACATGGGGCAAGGCGTGACCCAGGACTATGGAGAGTCGGCCAGGTGGTATCGTAAATCGGCCGATCAGGGAAATGCGGTTGCGCAATCGATGCTTGGCATGATTTATGGTCACGGCACAGGCGTGGTGCGTGACTACGCAGAGGCTATGCGGTGGTATCGGGAGGCGGCGGTCCAAGGATATAGTCCCTCGCAGTTAGCGCTTGGCGAAATGT
>Ga0302319_10016057_pt1 | contig 13821 bp, 10 predicted proteins | sample Bog_T0_2_FD_203319 | JGI IMG/M metagenome (GOLD analysis project Ga0302319, IMG submission 203319) | Peat permafrost microbial communities from Stordalen Mire near Abisko, Sweden - Bog_T0_2 | ecosystem: Environmental > Terrestrial > Soil > Wetlands > Peat | place: Sweden: Abisko, Stordalen Mire...
GCATTTGAGACCTGGGAGACCAAATCTCTATCAATGGAACCGCTCAATGCAGCAAAATCAACAGCCCCAGCCCAATGCAAAACACGACCAGAGGAACCAAGAAATGGCTGTCCGTCAAAACCGCCCCTACCTTTGAAGAACTCATCCCTCTCCCATCAACCCCAGGCGCTAACCAACCCAGGAACGAGAATCATAGGCGACCAACACTCCCCTTGTAATCCCGCCCCTTCCACAAGCCTGACGCCATCCCCAATGCTGTACCCTCATGAGAGACGCCAAATCACGGAAACCACTTGTGACCCTGAAAGCAAATTCCTCGCCCCGCCCATTTCACCACCCCAGCCCCGGCTCCGCTTTGTATTGCGGCAAAGTCTCCCTTGAGTCCCTCGCCAGCCGCTATGGCACCCCGCTCTACGTCTACTCCGCCGACCATATCGCCGAACGTCTCCAGCTCTTCCAGCAGTCCCTCAGCGCCCGCGACCACCTGGTCTGCTACGCAGTCAAAGCCAACTCCGCCCTCGCCATCCTCAAGTTGCTCGCCGGCCTTGGCGCCGGGTTCGATATCGTCTCCGGCGGCGAGTTGCAGCGAGTCCGCGCCGCTGCTCCTGAAGCCCTCAACCGCGTAGTCTTCTCCGGCGTCGGCAAGACTGCCACCGAAATCGACCTCGCCCTCAAAGCCGGCATCCTCGAGTTCAATGTCGAAAGCGAAGCCGAGCTCGCCCTCCTCGCGGCCCGTGCGCAAAGGCTAAAGCGCAAGGCCCGCTTTGCCCTCCGCGTCAACCCCGACGTCTTCGCCGAAACCCATCCCTACATTTCCACCGGCCTCCGCGAACACAAGTTCGGCATCGACATTCGTCAGGCCCGTCGCATCTACAAAAGCGCATCCACAAACCCCTGGCTCATCGCCCACGGCGTCAGCGTCCACATCGGCTCGCAGATCCGTTCCGCAACCCCCTTCGGCGCAGCCATCCAGCGAGTCAGCAAACTTGTCACCCAGCTCCACACCGATGGCATCCAACTCAAGTCCATCGATGCCGGCGGCGGCCTGGGCATCGACTACCATGGCGGCCCATTCGACGCAACCGACAAGGTTGCCGAATACGCATCCGCCATCGAATCAGCCCTAGCAGGCTTTGAAGGCCGCCTGCTCCTCGAACCCGGACGCTTCCTCGTCGCGCAGGCCGGAGCGCTCATCGCCCGGGTCCTTCAGGTTAAGCAGAACGGCAAAAAAACCTTCGTCATCACCGACGCCGCAATGAACGACCTCATCCGTCCCGCGCTCTATCAGGCCCACCACGACATCGTGCCCCTCCGTCCCCGCGTCGGCCGCCCGCGCACCGTTGATGTCGTAGGCCCCGTCTGCGAGACAGGCGACTTCTTTGCGCGCGATCGCAAGCTAGGCCCTGTCGAACCCGGCGACCTCGTGGCCCTGCTCGACGCCGGCGCCTACGGCATGGCGCAAAGCTCCAACTACAACACCCGCCCCCGCGCCGCCGAAGTGCTGGTGCAAGGCGCAAAATCCCGCCTGATCCGCCGCCGCGAAACCATCAAGGACCTCCTCGCGACAGAGATTCTCTGAAGGCGGCTGCAGTCTTTCGCCGCTCCGGAAATCGCGCTATCATCTCACCATGAGCAGCGCCATCGAGTCTCGCATCACCATCGAGCCAGGAAAGCGTTCAGGCCAGCCCTGCATCCGAGGCCTGCGCATCACCGTGTGGGACGTGCTGGGATGGCTTGCAGCTGGCGTAAAAGAAGAGCAGATTCTGGAGGACTATCCAGAACTCGAGCCCGCAGACTTCCTGGCAGTCTTTGACTTCGCCGTCAAGATGGGCCGTCGCGTTGCCCTTTGACGCTCCTCTTTGACGAGAACCTCTCCCGGCGGCTTCCTGCGCGAATTGCCGATATTTTCGCTGGCTCTGCTCATGTAGTCGAGTTCAACATTCTCCAATCGCCTGACCATTTGATCTGGAAATTCGCCAGGGACAACGGCTTCGCAATCATTACGGCGGATGCGGATTACCACCTCATGGCAGTTGAACGGGGGGGCACCTCCCAAAGTCATTTGGCTGCGTGGATGCGACAATGCAGCTGCGGTAGCTGAAGAGTTGATTCGCAGCCAGGCGATCCGCATCATGGACTTCCTGCAAGCCCCGGATGGTGCCGTCCTGGTCCTGCCGCGGCGTTAGTCGAGTCTTTCTTTAAACCTTCTGTGCCCAATGAAACTCCCCCGCCCCCAACCCCGTCCTGTTAACGTATTCAGCGGAGGATTTTCAAGATGCAGTTGGGTCCGAAAGTATTGTGCGCCTTGGCCGTAGCCGGCCTCATGTTTGGTTATTCTGCTTCCACCTATGCCGACTCACTTACGGTCAAAACCGAGCAGGGCAAAGTCACCGGCAAGACCATCAACAACGGCAAAGTCAAAGCCTTTCTCGGACTGCCTTATGCCGCACCGCCCATCGGCGATCTCCGCTGGAAGGCCCCCGAGCCCCCCGCCAAATGGAAGGGCGAGCGCGACGCCACCAAGTTCGCCGCCCATTGTGCACAGAACCATGTATTCGACGACATGGTCTTCCAGGACCCTGGACCCCAGGAAGACTGCCTCTACCTCAATGTCTACGCGCCCGCTGACGCGACAGATGCCAGCAAGCTCCCCGTCATGTATTGGATTCACGGTGGCGGCTATTCCGGCGGAGGAAGCGACGAACCCCGCCACAACGGTGATTTCCTCCCGACGAAAGGCGTAGTCCTCGTTACCATCAACTATCGCCTCGGCGTCTTTGGGTTCCTCGCCACCTCCGACCTTGCCAAGGAGGCCAATGGAACGGCAGGGAACTACGGCCTCATGGACATGGTGGCCGGCCTCCAATGGGTCAAAGCCAACATCGGAAAATTCGGCGGAGATTCTGACAACGTAACCATCTTTGGCGAGAGCGCCGGCTCCTTCGCCGTCAGCACCCTCATCGCATCGCCCATGGCCAAGGGCCTCTTCCAAAAGGCAATTGGCGAAAGCGGCGGAGCATTCAGCGACGTCCTGCCCACTGACACGCTCGCAGCCCGCGAGGTAAGAGACGACAAATGGGTGGCCTCACTCGGGGTTAAGTCCCTTGCCGAACTGCGTGCCTTGCCTACCGACAAGATTCTAGATTCGGTCAAATCGCTTCGCGGTGGTTTCCCCCCCGCGATCGACGGAAAATTTCTCGTGGAACAAGTCTCCGACACCTACGCCGCAGGGAAGCAGGCCCATGTGCCCCTCATCGCCGGCTGGAACCGCGATGAAGGCAGCTTCCTCGGCAATGGCATGACTGCGGAAAAGTGGAAAGGCATGGCCGCCGGTATGTTCAAAGATCGCGCCGACGAATTCCTCAAGCTCTACCCGGGCGATACAGACGCTCAGGCCGTCGACTCAGCCGGCGCCTATGGCGGCGACTCCTTCATCGCCTTCGGCACCTGGAAGTGGCTCGAAGCCATGCGCAAAACCTCTGGCGAACCCGTCTACCGCTATCACCTCGAACTCCGCGCCAGCCCCAGTAAGTTCCACCCCGGCACATTCGCCTTCCACTCCGACGACATCGAGTACGTCTTTGGCACCCTGGACACGCGCCCAGGCTTCACCCCCAGTGCTGACGACCGCAAGCTCAGCGACGAGATGATGAGCTACTGGACCAACTTCGCAAAAACCGGCGACCCCAACGGAGCAGGCCTCCCCGTCTGGCCGAAGTATGATGTCGGTTCCGACTCCCTCATCCACCTCGACAGCACCATCACCTCCCGCCCCGACACCCTCCGTCCCCGCTACGAATTCCTGCTCAAGGGAATGCCTTCGTTCCGCATGTAACGTGCATGAACCCGCACCAAAACAGTATGGCCGCCCAAAGGCGGCCATACTGTTTTGAGAAACACTGACTTACCTCTAAACCTTGTCACTCCACCAAACTGCATCTCGGAGCGGAGCGCTCTTCAGCGGAGTCGAAGGACCTGCTTGCCGGGAACACAAAGGGCTTCACTCAGTATGGGCCGCTGAATGAACACCCCATTAAACCTTACCGATTCACTCCGGAAGACTGCGAAAAATGTGCCGCCTGATCGGCCGGAATCGTCGCCACCGGTGGCGGATCTACGAAAGTCGCAGTCTTCGCGTTGATCGCATTCGAGTAGTCCGGCCCCAAGCCCAGCTTCTTCAAAGCCCGCGAGTCAGGCATCAGCTTGGTCTGCCAACCCTGGTCTAACTGGTACTTCTGCATCGCCGCGGCTGTCTCGGCATTCCACTCGCCATTTGGCGCAGAGGTCAGGTAGTGCTCCCGGACCAGGGCCTCCTGAATCTCCGTTACACGGGCCGAATCAATCGACTGTTGCCCGCGCACCCCATGAGATTTGGTCGGAAGCGTGAGATGGCTGGTTTTAGCGTGGCTGCTGCTCGATCGGCGCGTGTGCGAGCGCCTCGCGAAAGCTGGCGTTACAAGTAGCAACGCAGAGAGCGCAAAAACAAATTTGGCCTTAAATGAAGACACGATTGTCCACCTGTTTCAAAATGATTGATCGGACGATTTACGTTCAGTGTATGCCCAAGTCCCGCATTACGACAAAATAAATTTCCACACGGGAACAAAATCGGACACACCCTCAAGAAAGTGCCGATTGCGAATCTCGGCAACCGGCACCGCTTTGAAGTCCGTTCCAGGAACCTACTCCAGCGTCCCGCCCAGATAGTTGATCCCATTATCCGGATGACGCGGGTCAATGACCTCGAACACCACATCGTCGCCATTCTTCAGCTTGCTTACGACGCCGTCAAACTGCTCCTTGCTCCCCGTAGGTTGTTTGTTGATCCGTGTGATGATCAGTCCCGGTGCAAGCCCCTGTAGGTCCGCAAACGATCCGGTCCGAACCGACTGAATCACCACTCCGGGCATGTGCAGTTTAGCAAGCGTAGAATCGGACTCCTGCCGCACCACCAGTCCGAGCTTGGTTTCACCCGCATCGCCCTGGCTGTCTGGACCGGAATCCGCCGTCTGGTTCGCAGCGTCTGCAAATACCTTGTCCAGGTCGCCAATTGTCACCGTGGCATCCATCTGCTTGCCGTCCCGCGTATAACCCAGGCGAATCGACGAACCTGGCCTGCGGCTCGTGATCTCGTTCACCAGGTCATCGCCGTCCTTCACAGCCCGGCCATCAATCGTCGTGATGATGTCCCCGCCCTTGAGCCCCGCCTTGTCCGACGGTCCTCCGTGCACAACCTGTTGCACAAGCACTCCGGCCTTGAACCCGTAAACCCGGTTCACAGCCCCGGAAAGCCCCTGGTTGAACCGAATCCCGATCGATCCGCGGGTCACCTTGTGACTGGCGCTGATCAGATCGTTGTAGACCTCGACGACAGTATTGGACGGCATCGCGAAACCAATCCCCTGGTAGCCGGCTGACTGCGTATAGATCGCCGTGTTCACCCCAATCACTTCGCCATTCATGTTCAGCAGCGGTCCGCCCGAGTTGCCCGGATTGATCGCCGCATCCGTCTGGATGAAGTGCTGGAACTGACCGCTCGCCCCCGGCTCAATGGTCCGATGCTTGGCCGAGATAATGCCCGCCGTCACCGTCTGCGAAAGCGCAAACGGGCTGCCGATCGCCTCCACCCAGTCGCCAACCTCGGCCGTCTCTGAGTTGCCCAGCTTAACTGTTGGCAGGGGCGTGCTGGTCTCGATCTTGATCACCGCCAGGTCGGTGGCTTTGTCCACGCCGATCACCCGCGCCGGTCTGCCCTCGTCCGTGTTGTCGGGATCGGTGGATAGCTTCACAAATATCTTGTCGGCCTTGTCCACCACATGATTGTTGGTGATGATGTAACCCTTGGAGTCGACGATGAATCCCGAACCCAGGGAGTCGCGCACTTGATTATCGTCGCCGCCATCCTGGTCCGGAATCTGTCCACCAAAGAACTTGTTAAAGAAGTCCTGGAAGTTCCCTTGCCCTTGCCCCTGCTGCTGGTCGTCGTCCCCACCGCCATCGTCGGGGTTCTGCTGCGGAGTCTGTACATGCCCACGCGGCATCCTGTGCGGCGTATTCGCCGACTCCTTGGGCAGCGTCCGCGTGTTGATATTCACCACCGCCGGACCAACCGCCTTCGCAATCCGCACAAAGTCATTCGGGGGAACTGTCGAATTCACTACCTTCAACGGCGAAGCATCGGCGCTGTCGTTCTGTTTTTCCTGTCCGCGTACTCCGTGAGCGGCGAAGGAACCCGCTACTATCGCGACCGAAAGGGTTGCAAGTAAGACAAACACCGAAGACAGACGGCGCGTGCGAAGCCGTTCCAGAAGAGAATTCATAGGTTCGTTGACCTCGTCGGGTGACCAGCGAATGGGCTGGAATGTTGATTGCACCAATTACCAGTATAGCGAATGGCGGGCAGCCCCGTCAGGCTATGCGGTTCACTCATCTTCGATGCCGCACCCGCTTTTTGAGAGGGTTGCACAAAAGGTACTGCCCTCAGGGAAAAATCTCCGTTCCGCACAAAACAACCGCAAGCCACTCATTCAACATAGACGCATCCATGGGAGAACTGTTGCACCGCAACGTGGTAACATCCGGCATGCTTTTCCAACGGAAACTCAATCCCCAGCTTGCCCTTGCAGGCCTGTTTGCCGTCAGCCTTTCGTTCGCTTCGGCCCAACCCCCCGTTCCCGCTCAGCAGCCCTCCATGCTCGACCGTCTCAATGACGGATTCGCCCGCATGACCGGGTCCGCCGGCGATGCCGCGAATTCCTGGACCCCCGACCAGCTCGCCGTCATGCAAAAGTTGCGCGACGCCGCGATGAGAGACCCCTACGCCCTCGACCAGCTGCGCCACCTCACCTACAACATCGGCCCCCGCATCTCGGGCTCGCCACAAGCCGGCCACGCAGTCGACTATGTTGCCGAGCAGATGCGCGCTCTCGGTGCGGAAGTTACTCTCGAAAAAGCCAAAGTTCCTCACTGGGTGCGCGGGGCGGAAACCGCCGAAGTTGTCTCATGGCCCGGACAGACTCCCGGCACCATCCAGAAAGTAGTCCTCACCGCACTCGGTGGAAGCGTAGCCACACCCGCCGATGGGCTCACCGCCGAAGTAGTCGTGGTCGACAACTTCGCCCAGCTTGCCGCGCTCCCTCCCGGAGCCGCCAAGGGAAAAATCCTCCTCTTCAATCACAAGTTCGATAAGGAACTCGCCGCCGAGGGTTCCGGCGGCCAGGCTTACGGGGGCTCCGTGATCTACCGCGGCGCCGGACCCATCGCCGCGGCGTCGGTTGGCGCGATCGCCGTGCTCGTCCGTTCCGTCGGCGGCGCTGATTACCGCATTCCCCACACCGGCATGACTGCCTACTCCGATAAGGTCTCCAAGATTCCCGCCGCCGCCGTTACCGCTGAAGACGCCGACATGCTCAATGATCTTGTCGGCGAAGGCCCGGTCAAGCTCCACCTCACCCTAACCCCGCAAACCCTCCCCGACGCCGACAGCTATAACGTCATCGCTGACTGGAAGGGAACTGAGCACCCCGAGCAGGTGGTCATCGTCTCCGGCCATCTCGACTCCTGGGATCTCGGCACCGGAGCCATCGACGACGGAGCCGGCGTGGTCGTTTCCATGCAGGTCATCCACCTGCTCCAACAGCTCGGCATCCGCCCCAGGCGCACCGTCCGCTGCATCGCCTGGATGAGTGAAGAAGAGGGCTCCGAAGGCGCGGCCCAATATATGATCGATCACAAAGACGAAGCAGCCAACCACATCGGTGCAATCGAGAGCGATCTGGGCGCCGACCATCCCACCGGGATTTACTACGCCGGCAAACCAGCCCTAGGGGCATGGCTCGGTCCGTTATCGGCAATTCTTGAACCCATCGGCGCTGAAACCAACGCATCCTCGCCCGAGACAGGCGAGGATATCGCCGGACTCACCGAAAAGGGAGTCCCCAGCTTCGCTCCCATCCAGGACAGCCGCTACTACTTCAACTACCACCACACCCCCGCCGACACCTTCGACAAAGTCGACCCCAAACACCTCGATGAAAATGCCGCCGTCATGGCCGTCCTGGCCTACGCCCTGGCCGATTCCGCCGAACCCGCCCCAAGATAACTTCGCGACCACCAAAAACGTACCGCGCTCCATCCATTCGCAGCTTCATTGCGTATGGGTGGGAAAGCAAGACACTCAATCCGCCCCGATAACCCCGCCAACTCCGCTCACACCGCTACCAAGGGCTCCAGCACAATGAACCTCGTCTTCATCCGCGAAGTCGGCCCGCTCAACGTCATCCGCCGAAACGCGGTGCGCCAGTTCTACAAGCGCATCCTCCGTCGCGACCACGCCATGCGCCTACCCACCGGCGAGTGGATGAATCTGCCCATTAACGATCTTTTCGCCAGCGAAGCCTACATCACCAACGGCAATGTCGATTGGGGCAGCGAACGCCTTCTCTCCGGCCTGCTCAGTGGCAGGGGAGCTTTCCTCGACATCGGCGCGCATATCGGCTACTACAGCCTTTACATGCTCCCCCGCGTCACCGAGGTCTACGCCTTCGAGCCCGACCCGCGCGTCCGCCAGCTTCTCGAAGCCAACGTCAGCAACAGACCCAAAATCACTGTCATTCCGTCGGCCGTCGGCTCCACTCCTGGCCGCGCCCGCTTCACCCTCGAAGGCGACTCAGCCATCTCCCACCTCGCCGACGAACACGATGACGTAACCAAACTCATCCACGTCGAAGTAGTCACCGTCGACAGTTTCGTCCAAACCCGCGGCCTCACCGTCGAAGCCATCAAGATCGACGTGGAAGGCCACGACACCGAAGTGATCCAGGGCGCGCTCAAAGTTCTAAGCGAACAGCAGCCCCTCGTCCTGACCGAAGCCAAACCGGATCCAGCACTTTTCGCCCTCTCGAGGCAAGTCGGGTACCGCGTCTTCGCCTACATAATGAACCCTCCGAACCCCAAAAAGCGATTCACTGAGATCCTCCCCGCAAGCCCCATCCCAGGCGTAACCAAGATGCTGTTCCTCGTCCCTCCGCGTGTAGCTCAGACTTTCGAGGAGCTGACCAGCCCCTAGACCCCAGCCCCTAGACCCCAGACCCTAGCCCCCAGACCCTAGATCCCAGTCCCTCCACCCCTAGACCCCCGGCATTTCGGGCCCTATTCCCTGTTCCCGATTCCCTGGTCCCTGCCTTTGCCCCACCACTTCCGTCACCGCAATCCCCGCCAGAATCAACACCGCCCCACTGGCTTGTCTCCCGCCCAGCCGCTCCCCCATCACCAGGAACGAAGTAATCCACGCGAACACCGGTTCCATGGTCATGATCAAAGCCGTATGCGTTGGCGGCAAAACCGACTGCGCCCAGGTCTGAATCGAAAACGCGGCAGCCGTCGCCAGCACCGCAGAAATCCCCAGCGCAATCATCAGTCGCGGTGTCCAATCCATGTGCGGACGCTCGATCAACGGCAAACTCAGCGCCATGAACACAGCGCAGAACCCCACCTGCATCACCGCCAATGGCCTATACCCAATCCGCGGCGAAACATGGCTCAACGCAATGCAATGAAACGCAAATCCAATCGCGCAGCCAAAAGTCAACACATCGCCAACATTGATCGTCGACCAATCCGGCAGCAACCCCGCAGCGAACCTCATCGCCGAACTCGTCTTCTCAGCTGACCCGCTAGCCGGCGCGGTCAGCAGCAGAATCCCCACAAACGCCACCACCGCCCCCGCATAAGCATTCCATCGCGGCGTTAGTCCACCCGGGGCGCGCAGCCGTGGCACCGCACTCAACAGCGGCACCAGCACCACTACGAGCCCCGTAATAAAGGCCGACTTCGAAGGCGTAGTCCGCGCCAGCCCCGTCGTCTGAAACTGATATCCAAGCGCAAGGCACAGCCCCACCAGCGCCCCGGCTCCAACCTGCCAGCCCCGGAGCCCACGCCAGAACTTCCGATCGCTCCGGTGGTAGACCGCCGCCAGCACCACGAACGCCAGCGTCATGCGCACCAGGTTGAACGCCCCCGGCGAGGCATCACTCAGCGCCCCCTTGATCAGCACAAAGGTCGATCCCCAAACCGCCACCACAAACAGCATCAGCAGATAAGCCCGCAGCTTCATCAAGTGTCCTGGCCGTTAAATTCGCATTCTCAATGGACCTGCCAAGAATGGCCCTTGCCACTTAGGCGCACCCTTTGGGTTGCGGCTTTTTCTGGCGCGAAGGTGGGAAAGAATAGAACCTCATTGGCCGCGCCAGCGGCGTCTGCCCCACCGCAGGTGCCTACTTAGCCTTCGTATCCCCCGCAAACGACTCCTGCCCGCCCACATAAACCTCCTGCACATGCGTATAAAGCAGCGCCTGAGCAGGAGTTTTGTAAATGTCCCGATCCACCAGAATGAAGTCCGCGTCATACCCCGGCAGCAGCTTGCCCAGGCGCTTCTCCGCAAACTCCGCATACGCCGACCCCTGCGTATAAGCCGCCAGCGCCTGTCCCCGCGAAATCTTGTTTTGCACAAAGTAAGTCTGCGTGCCCTTCTCATTCATCCGCGTAACCGCCGAGTAAAGCCCCCGAAACGGCGTAATCGGCTCCACCGGATAGTCCGTCCCAAACGCCAGCGGAACCCCCGCATCCAGGAATGCCTTCCAAGCATACGAGTAGGCAGCCCGCTTCGGACCCAGCCGCGCCTCCGCCCAGTTCATGTCGGTGAGCAAGTGATTGGGTTGCATCGACGCAATTATCCCCAGCCGCTTGAATCGCGGAATATCCGCCGCGTCCACCACCTGCGCATGCTCAATCCGATTCCGCGCCGTCTTTGACACCCCCGGCTGGTCAAACGCATCCAGCGCCATCGCCGCCGCCTTGTCCCCAATCGCGTGGAACCCAATCTGGAACCCGGCCTTGGCCCGCTCCACCACCATCTTGTTCAGCTGATCCTGGGTATACTGCGCCAGCCCTGTATTCCCCGGGTCGTCGCTGAACGGAGCCTTCATCGCCGCCGTCCTCGACCCCAGCGACCCGTCCATAAACCCCTTCAGAAACCCCGTATGCAGCATCGGATCCTTCTGGTCGTGATGCGCCCGCATCTGAATCAGCTCCACCAGCGGATCCTTGAACGGCAGCCACTCCGTAATCCGAATGTTGAGCTGGCCCTCCTTCTCCAACTCCTCAAAGATTAAAAAATCGTCCCAGTCGCTGAAGTCCTGCACACTCGTCAGCCCATGCGATACCGCATCCGCGATCGCCAGTTCATCCCCGCGTCTGCGCTCGTCATGGCTCGGCGGCGGCACCACTTTATCCACCAGCTCCTGTGCCGACTCGCGCAGAATCCCCGTCGGCTCCCCGTTCGCGTCCAGATCAATCGCCCCGCCCTGCGGCGCCACCGTCTTTCCCGTAATCCCCGCAGCCTTCAGCGCCGCCGAGTTCGCCACCGCGATATGCCCGTCAATCCGCCCCAGCCACGCCGGATGATCCCCGCTCACCTTGTCCAGGTCCTGCCGTGTCGGCAGCGTTTTTTGCGCCCACAAGGTGTGATCCCAGTTGCCGCCCGTCAGCCAATGCCCCGCCGGCGAGTCCTTCGCAAAGGCCGCGATCTTGCTCTGCATCTCCGCAAGCGACTTCACCCCGGTCAGGTCCACATTCAGCTTGGTTTGTCCCGCGCTGCCCAGGTGCGTGTGCGCATCGTTCAACCCCGGAAAGACAAAGTTGCTCGTAGTCTCCGTATCCAGATCCCGCAGCCGCGTCTTCGGCCCCGCCAGCCGCGTAATCTCCTCGGTTGTCCCCACCGCCAAAACCTTGCCGCCACCAACCGCCATAGCCTGCACAACCTGCGGCTTGTCCTCCGCCAGCCCCTCGCCCGTATAGATCACCCCGTTGAAATAAATCACCTCTGGGGGAGTATCGAGTTTTAGTACTCGTTTCGGCGGGCTTGGAATGTGCTTCTGTGTAGGTGTCTGAGCTGCGGAAATCAAACCAAGGCTCGCCGCCACAGTGCCAAACGCGGCAACGCCGGCTCGAAGCCAATGTATCGAGGCTTTGTAACAGGGCGTGACTTTAGTCGTGTCGATAGAATCCGCCAAACTGACGTTGGGCTTTAGCCCCTGCAAAAGCCGGCCCCGCAAAGATCCCCGGATCGACCCACTTTTCGCAACCCGTCCAACCCTTAAAGGAATGTTCTCCAAAGAGCGAAGAAATTCCCCCACCAACGCAATCAATCTCCATCCATCGAATCGCATGGCCGGAGTTTACCAGACCATCGCCTACTGCTCCGCCGCCCAACCAGTCATCGCCAGCGTCAGTAGCAGCACCCGCTTTAGCCCAATCTCCCGATCCTTGTCCGAGTACCACTCCGACAGCGTGTGCGCCCCGCCGCCGCTCCCCCCGGCACCCATTGACAATGCAGGAATCCCACGCGCTAACGGAATGTTCGCATCCGTCGACCCAAGCCGAAGATCGGTCCTCAGCCCAAGATGCCTGTCCACCGCACGCAGCGTCTCCAATATCGGCGAGTCGGCCGGCAGATACGCAGCCGGCCGATCTCCGATCAAGTCGATGGCGAACGTCAAAGATCCCTTGGCCCCGCCGTTTTTTGCCGCCAGGTTCGTCTGCTCCACCGCGTCTTCCACCGCTCGGTGCAACGCCACTTCCATGCGTAGCAGCTGTTCCGGACTAGTCGACCGGCAATCGATTCGCGCCCGCACTTTCTCCGGAATCGAGTTCACGCTTGTGCCCCCATGAATCGTACCCAGATTCAGTGTCGTCCGCGGCTCAGCCGGCAGCGGTATCTCCGCCAGCACTCCCAGAGCCTTCGCCAAAGCCGCAATCGGGTTCGGTGTCCCGGCATCCGTAAAGCTGTGCCCGCCCGGGCCCTGAATTGAGACTTGATACCGCTTGCTGCCCAGCGCCTGGGTCACCGCTGAGTCCGCTCCCGCTCCATCAAGAACAATATGCGCGGCGACGCGCCCGCTAAGCGCATCCTGGTTGTACAGGTATCGCACCCCGCGCAGGTCGCCCTCGCCCTCTTCCCCCACATTGCACAGAAACAGCAGCGAAGCGGGCAATTCCACCTTCGCGTGGACCAATGCCAGCACAATCGCCATCAAGCCGGCCAGCCCCGCTCCGTTATCGCATGCCCCAGGAGCTTCCATCCGCCCCCCATCGACAATTGGATTCAATGGCGTTTCAACCGGGAAAACCGTATCCAGATGCGCGGACAAAATCACCACCGGCCCGGTGCTGTCCGCGGCCAGGTTTGCCGCTGGCAGAAACCCGAGCACGTTCCCGATCCCGTCGATATGCACCTGCTCCAGGCCCGCTTCCCTGAACCATTCAGCCATCCATTCAGATCGAGCCTGTTCCCCAAACGGAGGCGCAGGGATCGCCACCAGCTCAGCTTGCCAATCCATGATCCGTTTCGGATTCCCATGCAGCCACGAGAACGCAGCATGAACGGGCCGGTGCCCAGCCAGCGTCGTAATGCGAGAAAACGGCGAGTTGCGCGGAAACATAGCCATGTCAGTGATTTCAGGTTAGCAGGGCAAAGGCTGGGAGGCCTGTCCAATGTCTATCCGTCGGAATAGCCGTCCCCATACCCCAGACCCCCGCCTCCCCCATACTCCACCGAATGCAGAAACAACCCCTGCGCCGGAGCTGTAGGCCCGGCCGCCGCCCGCGACCGCGCCTCCAGAATTGCGGGAATCTCATCCACGTTCGTGTACCCCCGTCCAACATCCAACATCGTCCCCACCAGATTCCGCACCATGTGATGCAGAAACCCGTTGCCCCGCACCTGGTAAACCAGCAGCCTGCCAATTGAAGTGTTCCGCTCTT
>Ga0302319_10016058_pt1 | contig 13821 bp, 5 predicted proteins | sample Bog_T0_2_FD_203319 | JGI IMG/M metagenome (GOLD analysis project Ga0302319, IMG submission 203319) | Peat permafrost microbial communities from Stordalen Mire near Abisko, Sweden - Bog_T0_2 | ecosystem: Environmental > Terrestrial > Soil > Wetlands > Peat | place: Sweden: Abisko, Stordalen Mire...
CTTGATGACCTTCAGCGCCGTCGACAGCCTCACTCCTCGACTGATCAACACGGGCTCTGCATTCCCATTTCCGAACGGCCCCATCTGTTCCAGCGCCGCCAGAAACTCCTCCGTCAGATCGCCCAGCCGCACCTCCGCGTCGCACGCCAACTCCTCCACGACCTCGCCCGCATCCTTGCGCTCGTCCGCATACCGCACCATCCGCTCGCGCAGTTCAGCCACGCGCTCCGACGGAAGCGAGAATCCCACCGCATGAGCATGTCCACCAAACCGTGCAAACAATTTCTCCGAGCCCTCTCCATCCACGGCCGTCAGTGCATCCAGCAGATGGAAGCCCGCCACCGAACGTCCCGACCCATACGCCTGCCCATCTTCATGCGTGATCACGAGCGCCGGCCGTCCCGTCTTATCCACCACCCGCGAAGCCAAAATCCCAATCACTCCGCGATGCCACACCGATCCCGACCCAGCATCATCCAGCACAAAGCAAGCCGGCGCCTCGCCAGTCATCGCCTCAATTTCTACCTCAATCACGCGCAGCGCTTCAGCCTCGGTAGCCCGCCGCTCATCATTCAGCCGATGCAGCTTCTCCGCCAACTCCCTAGCCACCTCGGCATCCCGCGTAAGAAACATCTCCACCACATCGGAAGCAATATCCATCCGTCCCGCCGCATTGATCCGCGGCGCCAACCGAAATCCAATATCGGTCGCCGAAATCGGCCGCGCCGTATCAATCTGCGCCAACTCCATCAGCGCCCGCAATCCTGCCTGCGAGGGCTTCCGCAACTCCACCAGCCCCAGCGACACAACGGCCCGATTCTCACTCGTCAGCGGCACCGCGTCTGCAATCGTCGCAATCGCCAGCAGCTTCAGAAAAGAGGGAAGTGTCTTCTCCCGCACCCGAGCACCCCCAGCCTCATCCGCGGCCGTACTCTCCAGCAGCGCCTGCGCCAGCTTGAACGCCACGCCCGCCCCACACAAATCCTTATACGGATAATCATCCCCTGGCTGGTTCGGGTTCAGCACCGCCACCGCCTCTGGAACGCCCGCCCCGTCCGGCAAATGATGATCCGTCACAATCAAATCCAGCCCCACACGCTTCGCTTCCTCCGCCGCCGCAAACGCGCGTATCCCGTTATCGACGCTTACCACCAGCCGCACCCCCTCCGCGGCGGCCGCCTCAATCCGAGCATCCTGCATCCCATACCCTTCACGGATCCGATGCGGAATGTGGTATCGCACATCGGCCACGCCCCCAAGCGCAGCACCGGCCCGCTCGATCGCGGTCTTCAGCAGCACCGTCGCAACGGTCCCATCGACGTCATAATCCCCATATATCAGCACCGGTTCCTGCTTCTCCAGCGCCTCTCGCAGCCGAGCCACGGCCGCCGCCATCCCCAGCATCAGGTAAGGATCATTCAACTCCTCGATCCCCGGTCGCAGAAACGCCTTTGCCGCCTCCACCGTCTCGTATCCCCGGCAAACCAACAGCCGGGCAATCGCCTCAGGAACTCCCAGCGCCCGCGCCAGACCCACCGACGCTTCACTCTCCCGCGCCGTTACCACCCACCCATCCAGCCGTTCTTGCTTCACATCCACCGCAGTCGCCGCCCACTCTATCTTCTCTACACTCTATCCCCTATCCCCTGTTTTATTCGTCGTCTCGATCATCCACAATCATGTGCCCCAGTTCCGAAACCGACTCCATCAACTCCTGGAATAGGTCATACCATTCGGTCGCCGTTTCATACAGAAAGATCACTCCGCCCTGTGCGAAACCGAGCTGTAGATAGCCCGTTTTGCCAACGTGCTGCATCAATCCCTGCGCCTCGTCCAACTCGCCAGAATCGCCGTCCGGATAGGCCTGTTCGCGCACCTGCGCGATCAGCGTAGACACGTCCTCCGGCTCCAGAATCACATCGCTCATCGTGATGAACGGAGCGTTGGCCGCCTTCGCGTGTTCCACGAAATCCTTCCAGCCGTCGACATCGTCTTCCTCAAACAAAACTGTCGGCACGTCTTCGGGCACAAAGCTCTTCATCCGCCGCATCCCGTGTCCAGCGATGAACGCTACCATGTCGTCTTTTACTGCTGTCAAATCATCAAATGCCATATCCTCCATTCTCGCACGGCATGCCACTGCACGGCTCCCGAGCGGGACAGCATCTCCGCGCTCCATCCCGTGCATCCAATCCCTATGCCAGTCTTCGAACATCACCTCTTTGTCTGCCTCAACGAGCGCGACGAATCCGCTCGCCCCAGCTGCGGTCTCCGGCACTCCAAGAAGCTCCGCGGCGCTCTCAAGGATGCCGTCAAAGCAGCTGGGCTCAAGCATCGCGTCCGCTTCAATGAATCCGGCTGCCTCGACCAGTGCGAGCACGGCCCCGTCCTCGTCGTCTATCCCGAGGCCGTCTGGTACGGCTTCGCCCAACCCAGCGACGCCGAGGAGATCGTTCAGGAACACCTGGCCCACGGTCGTCCCGTCGAGCGCCTCCGGCTTGCCAACGCCTGCATCAACACCGATGACTGCCCTCACCGCAAGAAGTGAAAGCTGCGTGCTACCCTATCTTTGCCCATGATTTTCTCGAAAGATTACGTTAGTTACCTTGCCCGCCAGACCACCAAACACCTGGTGGAAGCAAAAATGATCAAGACCGATAAGCCGGCCCTGGTCAACGAGCGCATCTCCGCCGCGCTCATTGAAGAGCTCGCCCTCGAAGATCGCATCAATGACGAAGTCCGTGTCATCCTCGAAGCCTTTCAGGACGACATGCTCAAAACCGGAGCGAGCTACCCTGAGATGTTTAAGAAGGTAAAGCAAGAGCTCGCTCGCAAATACAAGGCGGTCCTATGAGTGCCATGCGCGGAGCACCCGACATCAAGTCCAGCAACACCACCCGCATCTCGGACGACAAGCTCAATAAGCTCGCCCATACCGTTGCCGACGCCCTCGCCGAGATCGATGAAGTCGACTTCCTCGAGGATCGCAATACTATCCGCCAGGAAGCGCGAAAAGCTCTCACCAAGCTCCTCCTCGAAGAAGTAAAAATCGACAACGCTGCTCGCCAGAAGATTGCCTCGCAGCGCCGCATCATCCCCGAAGGCTCCCAGGAATGGGATATCCTCTACCGCAAGTATTACAACGACGAAGTAAAGAAGCTCGGACTGTAACCGGCCCGATTCATGGGTTTTAGCCGATCGAGCGACTGAACCATTCTTTATCTATCGAGGGTGTCCTCTCGACCGTGGCAGGACGGCTTTAGAGTGCTGCGTAGTGGAGAGACCCTCAGTTTTGTAGCTCTGCCACATTTCTTCTGTGGCGCCCATCTTTGCTATACTCAACAGGTCGCAACGGATTCCTCCATCGTTCATGGCGTTATGGTGTAACTGGTTAACACGTCGCCCTCTCAAGGCGAAGAGTCCGGGTTCGAGCCCCGGTAACGCTACCAAAATCAAACACTTACATGAAATAGTAAGATACGGAAGAGGCAAAAGGGCTCAAAAGGGCTCACTTGTACCGCCCTAATTTTGCATTCAATGCATCATCCTGCACGATTCGTGACTCGTCGGTGTGACGCACCGTCTGACGCGACCTTGCGGTGAGCCGTTTTGAACCCCTGAGAGCAGGGCAGACTGAGAAGGTTGACAACCGCTGTGTCGGCTGGCCCGACTCCCAACCAATCCACTAGAGAACTAACTGAAGTCGGGATGCGACTCTAAACCATCCGCAGAACCGAGGCTCTAGATTGGCCCACCTTGCAGGGCCGCTTATGACCAGCCTGTTCCCTCGCTCTGAGGGGCGCAATGCACGGAGCCAGCGCAATACCAACGGTACTCCACAACACAGTCTTCACTTAGACAGAAAACAGCCCCTTCTTGCTGTGCGTGCATACAGCGCTCTGTGTGTCCTTGCGTTGTTCTAAAACATTCCATGAGGATGTCTATGACTGGTCTCACGCTTGACCCAAATAATGCTGCTGATGATCGCGAAGTTCCCAAGCTGTTGTATTCCCGGAAGGACGGGGCCTACGCACTGAGCATATCGCTGAGAAGCCTCGATGCGATCCTGGCGCGTAGGGAAATCAAGACAACATGTTTTGGGAAAGAAGGTTCTAATCAATTACTGCGAGGTGAGTAAGTTCGCAGAGTCGAGTCACGTCGAGTTGACTGTCGATGAAGTAGCTTGCTAACCCCTCCACACCATCGACTATCACAGGCTCACTTGAGAGGTGGCCAACACCCGAAGACCCCATTCAATGAGACAAGTGGTTTGCGGCTATTAGTTATCGGTGTACATCGCTATACGTCGTCGCATCGGAGAAGAGAGGACGATTGAGCGGCCCATTAGGTGCTCCGTACTAAAGAATTGATCCGCTACGAATCGATTCTGTCACCGGTAACATAGCGCGTCTGTGCAATATTGGCCAACGGGTGTTATCAGCGAGCGATGGATGGTTGTCCAATCCTGCCTAACGCCGACACCGAAGGCGTTTCTGGATCATCTAAGCGGGTCGAGCAACGAGCGAGCTATCAGGCTGGCTTCGAATCTGTCTTCAGCGAAAGCGGAACAATACTCCTGCCGAAACTCGGAGAAGATTTTCGCTGTTGTTCGCGTTGTTGGGTAGATGGTTGAGGCCGTAGTCCACCTGCAAGGCCCGGATGGAGAACCTGCGGCTAACCGCTACATCGACGCCGCCGCCTATTAAAACAGCGAGCGCGTTTGCGGAGTTGGAAAGGGATCCGGAGCTGTTTGGAAACTCACCATCAGAACCGTGGACCTCGCCGACAAGCCCCTGTGCGAAGGGAGTGATCCGGGTGCGTTGAGAGCGGCGAAACGGAAAACTGAAGCGTGGACCGCCGGTATAGGAGAGCAAAGACAACGATTGGCCAGGGATACTTGTAGTGTCAGCGTGCTCTCCGGTGATATCTGCAACGGCCGAGAAATTCCGATAGACGTGTATCGCGACCTCCGCGCTGCCTCCGTCGAGGTTGAAGCAGCCGCACTGGCCGGGGCTGGCGTTGGCGCGCATGAAGCTGTAATCGAGCGCTACCTCTGCCTTCGGAATGCCTCTAGGCGCAGTCCCCGACTGAGCAGCGACGGATGCTGCTGATCCAAGCGCGATTACCAGTACCGCAACTCCCTTGATGCTGAACATAATGTCTCCTGGCCTCAAAGGCTGCCTTACAGGATGATGAGTTTGACGGTGCTCGACCGCACGAGATCGGCGCTGGTAGCGGTGACCGTAATGGTGTAGTTTCCGCTGGTCGAAGTAGGCCCAAAGAAGCCGCTTGATCCGCATCCACTCAGACCAAGCGTCACACCCAGGCTCAGCACGGCGAACAGGATCATGAGCATCGATTTCGGCATAGCCTTCAGGCGCCTGCGGACCGACCTGGCGCCGAACAGCGGGACCAGAAGGCCGAAGGCAATCGCCATGAATCCGCGTGAGGAGCTCTGCTGGCCTGGTGCTGCAGGAATGCTGAGGCTTGCCGTTCCCTTAGTTGTTTGAATGGTCAGGGTGACGGGCAGGCTTCCACTGCCTGCAGGGATCGTTGCGGGAGAGAAGGTATAAGTAGCTCCCGGGGGCAGGCCTGTCGCGGTCAGCTGCACGTCGTAGAGGAACGTTGGCGTGACCAGGGGCGAGAGCGGGAACGTATAGGACACAGCTGCACCCGGGACGACTGACCGGCTCTGGTCGCCTCCTAGATTAAGGTTGATGTCGCCGATCGTGATCGCAATCGCTGCTCCAGTCGAGCTGCTTGGCAGGAAGTAGCTGCTGCCCGAATATGCGGCGGTAAGACTGTGGCTACCGTCGGCCAATGTGGCTATCGAGTAGGTGGCCACACCATTTGCGCCAACCGGCACCGTCGTGACCACGGTCGTCCCGTCGAGGAAGGTCACCGTCCCGGACGGGACGCCGCCCGCTGCCGCGATCACCTGGGCCGTCAGTACGATCGGGTTGTTGTAGAGCTGGGTCGTTGGGATGGCGGACAACGTCAACGTCGTCGCCGACTGTAACGAAATGGATAAGGCGGCGGATGTCGAACCGGCGTAGTCGGCGCTCCCCGAATAAACGGCGGTCACCGCGTTAGGACCCGGCGGCAACAACACGCCGCTTAGAGACGCTACCCCTCCGACGAGCGGCGACGAACCAAGCAGTGTAGACCCACTGTAGAAGCTGACGGTACCCGGAAGCGTATCGGTGGATGCTGGTGCAACCGTCGCCGTGAGCGTGATGGCCACTCCCAAGCCGGGGGTCAGGTTCGATGAGGAGACCACCGTCGTGGTGGAAGCCGGGACCACCGTGATCGAAAGGGATTTCGATGTCGACGCGGCGAAGTCCAAGCTACCGGAGTAGCTTGCGGTAATCGCGAACGCTCCCAGCGCAGTAAGCCGCACGCTCAGCGTAGCGACGCCGCCGGCATTAGCTGTGCTGGTGCCAAGCAGCGTGGTTCCCTGGTAGAAGCTCACTGTCCCGGCTGGTGAGTCGGTCGTTGCAGGCGCGACCGTTGCTGTGAGCGTGAAGCTGTTTCCGTATCCGGGCGTCGTAGTGGACGAGGTCACAACCGTCGTGGTCGCTGCCTTTGCAACTGAGATCGCAAGCCCGCTGGAGGTTGAGCCGCCGAAGTCGGTGCTGCCGGAGTAGACCGCCGTGACCGTATCCGTGCCGGAAACCAGCGTCGAAAGGCTCAGTGTCGCGGTTCCTTGGCCGCTCAACGAGACCGTGCCCAGCAGCGTGCTTCCCTGGTAAAACTTCACGGTTCCGGCCGGGGAGTCGGTCGAAGCCGGTGTGACCGTGGCGGTCAGCACAATCGCCTGACCATAGTTCGGGGCGATGTTGGAGGAGGAAAGGACGGTGGCGGTGGCAGCCTGGCCCACGGTGTAGACAAACGGAGCCGCGGTGGTCGAGGTCGCGTAGAGTGCGTTGCCTGAATAAATTGCGGTGATGGCATCCGAGCCCAGGGCGAGCGTGGTGACCCCCAGGGTCGCGACGCCTCCGCTGACAGGAGCGGTCCCAAGCAGAGCCGAACCGGAGTAGAAGCTGACCGTGCCCGCTGGCGAGCCCGCAGGTGCCGGCGCGACCGTCGCCGTCAATGTGGCCGTCTGGCCGTAGCTGCCGCTAGATGATCCCGAGAGCGTGGTCGTGGTCGCTGTTAACACCGTCACCTGGAGGGCGGGTGACGTGGAGAGGGCCAGCCCGGCGTTGCCCGAGTAGGTCGCGGTCACAGCATCGACCCCAGCCGGCAGCGCCGTTGTGGTGTAGCTGGTCGTCCCGGCCGCGCTGACGTTTGCCGTTCCTACCAGAGTCCCGTTGCTGAAGAAGCTCACTGTCCCGTAGACCAGCGCCCCGTTCTGTCCTGCCGCGCCGGTCGGCGCCGGCGTGACCGTGGCGGTGAGAGTGACCGACCCGCCAAACGTGATCGTGCTGGTAGAGACGCCCAATAAGGTGCTGCTCGGAGACTGTGTCGAGACCGCCAAGGGCACCGTCCCGGAGAGGCTCGCCGCGTGGATCGCGTCGCCCGGATAGCTGGCATCGACGTCCTGGATACCCGTACCGATTGCGAAGACCGCGTAGGCTGTCGCTGTAGCGGCCTGGGCACCCAGCAGGATGGTTTCCGTGTCGTCGCCATTGTCCGAGGTGATGAAGTCGGGGAGGCCATCATGGTTGAAGTCGGCGGCTGCGAAGTTAAGCCCGCCGTAGCCTACCGAGAAGTAGGAGGAGTCGCCGAAGGTGCCGTCACCGTTACCGAGGAAGACGTCAAGATCCCCATAGCCTGACTGATCGACGAGATCGAGGTTGCCGTCGCCGTCTACATCAAGCAGCCCGACGAAGGTGTAGTCGTCATTGTTGGTGATCGGGTTTGCGGGGGTCGTGAAGGTGCCGTCGTTGTTGCCCAGGTATACCCAGAAGCCGCCGAGATAATCATCCCCGACGACCAGATCCTGGACGCCATTGTTGCGCAGGCTCCCGGCAGCGATAGAGTTGGGCGCGTCTCCGTCCGGAAGCGCAAACGTTTGGCCGGCTGACTGGAACGTGCCGTTGCCATTACCCAGGTACGTAGTGATGTTCGTAGCGTTGCTTATCGCCAAGTCGGGAATACCGTCGCTGTTGAAGTCTGCGACCACGATGTCGACCGTTCCCGCATCGATACTGAAGGGGGTGCCGGCGGTGAAAGTCCCGGTCCCTGAGCCGAGGTAGATGGTCAGCGTAGAGGCGGTCTCGTTGGCGACCGCGATGTCCAAGTTTCCGTCACCGTTGAAGTCCCCTGTCGCGATAAAGCTCGGCCCGCTGCCGGTCGCGAGTTCATGCGCAGCAGTCGTAGGAGTGGTGAAGAGGCCGGTCCCGAGCCCAAGATAAATGTCCACCTTGTTGTTGCTGGCGCTCAGTGCGATGAGGTCAAGCTTGCCGTCATTGTTCACATCCCCCGCCACCACCTGGATGTAGGGGATCCGGTGAGCGCCGCTGTGGACGGATCCAAAGGTGCCGTCCCCGTTGCCCAGCCGGGTATAAAGATAGCCGTTGCTACCCACGCTGGCGATGTCCGGAACCCCGTCGTTGTTGAAGTCGCCGGCGGTCACCCAGGTCACGGTGTTGTCGGTCAGCGGGGAGCCGACCGCCGGGATGAGGTCGTTATAAGCGCTGGTAGGGTCGATCGTCGCTGTGGCCACGAGCGAGTTTGAGGTTGTGGTGTCGAGGAACGAAACCGTGCCGCTCGGTGGCGTCAGGCCGATGCCTTCCACGGTTGCCGCCAGCGTGTAGTCGCCCACCGTCCCGCTGGATGTCAGTGAGTTAGTGGTGGCGAAGGTGCCGTTGCCCGTGATCGTGATGGTTTGCGGCGCGCTCAACGACGGGCCTGTCGAACTGGTGCCCGCGAAGACGGCGGTCACCACGTACGTCCCCGCGCCTGGCTTAACGCTGATCGCCGCTGTGCCGAGGCTGGTCAGTTGGACTGTACCGAAGCTGCCGGTCACGGTCGTTCCGTTCTGCGTAAGTTGATAGTTGAAGCTTATCTGCCCAGGGGTTAGTGGGGTCGCTCCCGGCTCGTTCAGGCCGGTCGCGGTTAGGACGACTGCCGTGCCACTCACCGCCGTGTTGGTCGAAACCGATAAGGCCATCGAGCTCTGCTCTGCGCCGACGAAGATGCGCAGCGACGCGGAGGTCGAAGTGCCCGTGGTCGCCGAGCCGGAGTAGACTCCGTAGACGCTGCTATATCCCGCGGGCAAAGCGCTGGTGGTGAAGCTCGCCGTACCGGCGCTTACGTTGGCCGTTCCCAGCAGCACATTGCCGCTGGAGTTGTAGAACGATACTGTCCCACCGGTCGCCGGGCCGGCCGGTGTCGACCCGACAGTCGCGGTCACGGTCACGGGCGTCCCCACCCCGGTCGAGTAGGCGGTGATTGCCAGCGAGATCGTGCTGCTCACCGGCAACAATGGAACGGTCCCGGAGACGCTGGCTGCGTGAGTGCCATCGCCGGGGAAGCTGGCGTCTACATTCTGTGTTCCGGGCCCAGGCGCGACGACGCCGGTCGCGGTTGCCGTTGCGGCATACGCACCTAACAGGATGGGCGTAAACCCGTTTCCGTCTGTAAATGCGAAGTCGGGGAGGCCGTCATTGTTGAAGTCGGCCACGGCGAAGTTGTTCGGCTCGTGGCCAAAGACAAAGTCCCGCTCCGCGCCGAGGGTTCCGTCGCCGTTCCCCGGGAGGATAGAGAGATAGCCCGGGAACGGGGAATTGCCCGAGTACTCATTCACGACCAGATCCAGCTTTCCGTCGAGGTTCGTGTCAACCAGAGCCGAGAAGAACGGCAGATTGGGAGTGGCGTACTCGACCGCTGTGGCGAAGGTGCCGTCATTATTGCCCAGCAGCACCTCGAAGCCGCCGCTGCTTACGGACGCTTGGTAGGACGCAACCAGGTCGATCACCCCGTTGCCACGCAGGCTGCCGGAGGTGATATCTGAATAACTCACGTTGGTATTGGTTTGGACGGTTGTAGCCGCCTGGAAGGTTCCGTTGCCGTTGCCCAGCAGCAGAACAATGGCGTTGCTGTAGTTCGCGACCGCCACGTCAGGGATCCCGTCGTGATTGAAGTCGGCCACTGTCATTCCGGCCACACTGCCGCCGACCGAATAGGTTACCTCGGGTTGGAAGGATCCGTCCCCGTTACCCAGCAGGACGCCGAGGACGTTGTTCCCATCGTAGTGTCCAATGAGTAAATCAGGTTTGCCGTCTAAGTTGAAATCCGCTGTCGTAATAAACGCTGAACCGGTTCCGGTGGCGAAGACACGAGACCCGTATTCGGGAACGGACGGTGGCACGACGAGGCCGCCGTCGCCATTGCTGTCGCCCAGAAGTACGACCACCCCATTGGTCGACCCGTAGTTGTCCCAGAGCACCATCACATCGGGATGGCCGTCTCCGTTCACATCGGCGACCACCAGGGAGTATGGACTGATGGCGCCCAGGCTGTACGTGGTCGCCGCCGCGAAGAGTCCGCCGCCCAACCCGAGCTGGACCGTGACCGACCCAGCATTGCTCGGGTCCTGCAGCGTGATCAGGTCAGCGATGCCGTCGCCGTTCAGGTCGGCTGTCGCAACCCAGTCGACGTTCGGGTTGGAGAGGACTGCGCCCGCCGGCGCCACGGGGTTATAGCCGAAGGTCGTCGGATCGATCGCCGCCGAGGCAAGGCTCAGGTTGGAGCTGCTGGTGTCGAGGAACGAGACCGTCCCAGACGGGACCGGGAAAGAACCGAACTCTGCAACGGTTGAGGTCAGCGTGTAGTCGCCTGGAGCCCCGGCGGCTGCGATCAGCGTTTCGGTCGTGTGGACCGCCGGCCCAGTGATCGTGAGAGTCTTGGCGGAACTGGCGGCGGCGAGCGTTGAGCCCGTTCCCGCGAAATTCGCGGTGATGACATACGCCCCCGGACCAGGCCGGATCACGAGCGTGCTGGTCCCCGCGCTGGTCAACTGGGCCAAGCCGAAGCTTCCTGTAACGCTGACTCCGGAGATCGTCGCGGTGTAGTTGAAGGTTACCTGGCCGGGCATGGCCGGCGCCCCTCCGCTGGTTGCAGTCGCAGTCAGAGTGACCGGCGCCCCTTGAGCGGCAGCTGAGGAGGAGAGCGCCAACGTGATCAGAGAGCTGTGGTCGGAAACCGTGGTCTGTGCCGAGGAGGCGGTCAAGGTGCCGTCGGTTGCGGTGGTGGTGTAGACACCGCCGTCCATCAGCGGGTAGGCGCTCAGGTCAAAGGTCGCCACGCCCCCTACAGCCGCTGCGGTGGCCGTCTGCGAGTATCCGAACGGTCCAGTAATCGTGATGGTAACGGTCGTGTTATCGATCGTCACGACGGTGCCGTTCGGCTCTTCGAGCGAGACCGTCACCCCGGTGCCCAGGTTGCCGCCGGCCTCGAGAGTCGCCGGAACCCCCGCAATCACCGTCTTCGTGGTGGGCAATGCGAGGCCGGTGCCCGTGGCAGCCACGGTCTGCGCCGGGCTCACCAATTGGTCGGCGATGTCCAGCCGGACATTGTCAGTGAGCGCGAACGTCCCTGCCGCCGCTCCAATCGCAACGGGCTGAAACTCGATTCCCAGCACGCAGCCCACGCCGATGGCCAGGGTGGTGCTTGCGGTGCAGGTGGTATCCGCGCCGTTCAGGTTGAAGCTGGTCGGAACCGTCAGCGCCGTTACCGTCAGCGCAGTGTTGCCATTATTCGTCAGCGCCACGTCGATCGGAGCCGTCGCGTTGTTCAGATAGGCGCTGCCAAAGCTGGCTGCGCCGGTCGCTGCCGCCACTACGCGGATTACGTGATTCTGCGCGTCGGCGAGGTAGAGGTTGCCAGCACCGTCAATGGCCACATCCTGAATCTTGCCGAAGCCCGCCAGCTTTGCCGAACCGCCGTCACCTGTGTAGACCGCCGTGCCCCCGTTGAATACCCCGACGACAGTAGTGATGATGCCTGTGGCAGCGCTAACCTTGCGCACCACATTGTTACCGGTGTCGGCGATGTACACATTGCCCGCCGGATCAACCGCTAGTCCCGCGGGGCTCTTTAGATACGCAAGCGTTGCGAGGCCGCCATCGCCGGAGTAGCCGGAGTTGCCCGGGCCGGCGCCGCCGCTGTAGGCGGCTGGCGCAATTCCGGCGATCGTGGTGATCGTCCTCGTGCCCGCTGCCACCTTGCGCACGACGTTGTTGGCTGTGTCGGCGATGTATAGATCGCCCGCAAGATCAAAGGCCAGTCCTCCGGGAGAGTTCAGCAAGCCTGCGGTTGCGGGGCCGTTGTCGCCGCCAAACCCGCCCTCAAAGTTGTTGAAGACACCTGCGACGGTGGAGAGGAGGCCGCTGAGTACGTCCACCTTCTGCACCACGCTATTAACGGAGTCCGCAATGTACACGTTCCCGCTCCCATCGGCGACGATAGCGTAGGGATTGTTCAGCAGCGCGTTGACCGCCAGCGTGCCATCGGGACTGTGTCCGTCGGCGGCATAGGTACCCGCGAAAGCCGAGATCACGTGCGTCACGGCGTCGATCTTGCGCACCGTTCTGGCATCGGCGATGAAAAGGTCGCCGCGACCGTCTACCGCCACCCGCCAGGGTGCGGTAAATGTGGCCGCCGTCGCCAGGCCGCCATTCCCCGACGGGCTCGAGTTCGGGCAGACACTGCTGCTGCCGGCGATCACGTTGGCAGACGTCGCGCCACTGGGCAGTTGGTAAATCTCGCAAGAGCCGTTATCGACGAAGTACATGTCCCCGTCTTCGGCTACGGCGATGCTGCTCGGATAGGAGAGAGTTGCGGTGGTCGTCACAGTCGAAACCTTGCCGCTGTCGAAGCCGGCTAGCGGTCCCAGTCCGGTTCCGGTGAGATACGCCGTGGCTATCCCTGCCGCCGGGCTCGCATTATTGATCAACTGCACCGCACCTTGCCGCGCCCCTGGGGCGACTGGCGTGAAGCTGAGGATGACCGTGCAACTGTCGCCCGGGTTGTACGTGTGCGCTGCGCCTTGCGAGTGGCAGGTGCCAGCGGCCCCAAGGCCGAGGCCGATATCGAAGTCGCCAGTCGCTCCCTGCGTGACCACCGCCGGATTGCCGATGGTGCCCGTCGCGTCGAACAGGAAGCGCAGCGTGTAATTCCCGCTGGACGTGCCCACGGGCAGCGAGCCGAGATTGATCGCGTCCTGCGACTCCTCGTAGACCTGTGTACCGCCGTAGTTAGCGACGTACAGGTGCCCTGCGACGTCGGTCGCTATTCCATACGGCGAGGAAAGGCCGACATAGGCAGTGGTCTGCGTGTAACCGCTCCCCGCGGGTGTCTCTTTGAAGACCACTGACCCGTTCAGGTCACTCACGTAAAGGTCACCGCTGAGGTCGACAGCGATCGCATTCCCAACGCCACTCGAGCCGGTTCCCAGGCTGCTGCCCACCGTGGTTGGGGTATAGCTGGTGGCGCTGACCCGGGTTTCTTTGGTGACCACATTGTCGCCGCTGAGGTAGAGGTTGCCGGTCGAATCGACAGCGATACCATATTCGGCCCGGGGTAGCCCGGTGATGGGCGTCGTCTGAGCATAAGCGCTGCCGCTGAGCGTCTCGACCACCACCCGCGAGATCCCGCTGGTGTAGTTGGTCACGAGAACGTACAAGTCTCCGGCCGCGTCTGACGCCAGCCCTATCCCTTGGTCCTGGCTGGATCCATTGGTGAACGTTGCCGGCACAGTCGTCGGTGCGGAGTAGCCGCTGCCGGACGGCGCGTACTTCAAAATGGTGATGGCGTCATTAATACCGACGGCCGTGAGCAGATACACATTGCCGCTGCCGTCCACCGTAAGCC
>Ga0302319_10016059_pt1 | contig 13820 bp, 11 predicted proteins | sample Bog_T0_2_FD_203319 | JGI IMG/M metagenome (GOLD analysis project Ga0302319, IMG submission 203319) | Peat permafrost microbial communities from Stordalen Mire near Abisko, Sweden - Bog_T0_2 | ecosystem: Environmental > Terrestrial > Soil > Wetlands > Peat | place: Sweden: Abisko, Stordalen Mire...
GCGACGAGAGCACAAGGCTGGAGGTGACGGCGCCGATCACCGGCAAGGTGGTCGACCTCGAGGACGGGCTGGCGCCGGGCATGTGGGTCAAGGCGAAGTCGCGGCTGGCCTCGGTGATTGATCCGACAGCGGTCACCGTCGATGCCTATGTCGACGAGTCCGATCTGGCCCGCATCGCGGTCGGCGATGTTGCGACCTTTTTCGCGGAGGCCGACAGCCGCATCGAAGTCCCGCTGCGCCTGGTCGAAATCGCGCGCGCCAGTTCGCGGGTGCTGCCCGAGCCCGATCTGGCGTCGGTCTATGGCGGCCCGATCACGGTCAGGGCGCAGAAGCAGAATGAGCTCGCGCCGGATCGCACGCTCTACCGGGTGACGCTGGCCCCGACCGCGGAGCTGGTGCCGCCCAGCCGGGTGCTGCGCGGTCGCGTGACGCTGCGCGGCCAGGCCGAAAGCATTGCGGCCCGCGCCTGGCGCGCGTTCGATGCGGTGGTGGTCCGCGAAGCCGGACCTTGAGGCGACGCGGCGCGCACGCGGGGAGAGGTTTCACGCGCTTTTGCGCACCATGATTTATGAAACTTGCTCTCCGTCATTGCGAGCCCTCTTGGGCGAAGCAACCCAGCTTTGGCGCTGGCCAAAAGAAGCTGGATGGCTTCGTCGCGAAAGGGCTCCTCGCCATGATGGGGCTCGGTTTGCAGGTCTTTTCAGGAGAGCTTGCAGATTTCCGAACGATGCCTACGGCAGCCGATCGGGAATGCAATAATTCAGGATGAATCGGGTTGACGTGCCGCCCTTCGGCATGGTCGGGCAGCAGTCGCGGGTCTGCAACGCCGTCGTGGCATCGTTGCAACTGCTGAAGCCGCCGCCCGAGACCACGCAGCTCTGGCCGGTTCCGCACTGGTGGGTGCCTGCGGCCGTGAACAGCCGCAGTTGCGCGAACCTTGCATCCTTGCCCCAGGCCGGCGCGCCGCACAGCAAAACCGCGACGATCAGGCGAAGCGTCACGCGACCGGCGAACCGCATCGAAGGCTTGGTCACGTTTCGTCTCTCGTTACATTTGGTGTCACGTACTTCTCTTCGTGCGCTGGTTGAGCAGATCCGCGCCTCGATCCTACAACCTGTGATTTCCAAGCGGCGTGGCGAATATGTCACATCCATTCCTACGCCCCGCTGATAGCATAACGCTAAATTGCCGACTCAGGGAGAGCGAATCACCTGGCTGGGGTTCGTGCTGGAAATTGTACTTCAGTTGTAAGATTGCAAAGCGAGAAGCCAATTCTCGCCTTCACAGCAGGATGGGGCGCCTGATGGTAGCCGGGTTCAGGCTTTGCGGCGCAGGCCGGTCGTCGCTCGCGCTGTTGGCGATGACATTTCTTGCGATGACATGGCTGTCGCTGAGCGGTTGCACGCTGGTCCCGCATCCGCTCACCGATGCCGAACGGGCGGCCGAAGCCAGTCTCGACCGCGCCGAGATGTATGCCGGCCAGGAGCCGCTGCACCATCCGCTCAGCCTGCATGAGGCGTTCGCGCGTGCACTGCGATACAACCTCGACGGACGGGTCAAGCTGATCGAGGAAGCCTTGGCGCGCGACGATCTCGATCTTTCCCGCTACGACCTGCTGCCCAAGGTCTACGCCAATGTCGGCTTTACCTCGCGCAACAACGTCAATGCGAGTTCGAGCCAGGCGATCGCCACCGGCCAGCAGTCGCTGGTGCCTTCGACCTCCACCGACAGGAACGACCTCGCGGCCGACCTGCTGGTGTCGTGGAATCTGGTCGATTTCGGGGTCAGCTATTATGCCGCGCGGCAGCAGACCGATCGGGTCCTGATCGGCGACGAAGAGCGGCGCAAGGTGGTCCAGAGCCTGTTTCAGGATGTGCGCCGCGCCTTCTGGCGCGCCGCCAGCGCGCAGCAGCTCAGCCACGAGATCCGCGAGGCGATCCACGCCGCCGAGGCGGCGCTGCCGGCCGCGCGCAAGGTCGAGACCGAGGGGCTGCGCTCTCCGGTCGATTCGCTGCGCTACCAGAAGGCGCTGCTTGATCTGATTCGCCAGCTTGAAAGCCTGGAGGGGTTGCTGGCGGTTTCCAAGTCCGAACTCGCCCAGCTGATCAACCTGCCGCCCGGCCAGCCCTACACGCTCGCGGTGCCCACCAGCCTGCGGGTGGCTGCCGTTCCCATGCCGGTGGCGCGGATGGAGCAGACCGCGCTGTTGTACAATCCTGATATCCGCGAGCTCAGCTATCAGAAGCGCATCAGCCTCGACGAGACCCGCAAGGCGCTGCTGCGGCTGTTGCCCGGCATCACGCTGAGCTACGACCCGAACTATGACAGCAACAGCTTCCTGGTGAATCACTATTGGGCCACCAGCGCGGCCCGCCTCGGCGGCTATCTGACCAATCTCCTGACCTTCCCGGTAACCTGGCGCCGGGCCACCAATGCCGAGCATCTCGCCGATCTGAAGCGCGAAGCCATGAGCGTGGCGGTGCTGGCCAAGCTGCATATCGCCTACGAGCAATATATGTATTTCGGTGGACAATATCGCCGCGCGCAAGCGATTGCCGAGGTCGATCAACGACTCTACGACCAGATCCGCAACCGCACCGCCAGCGATGTCGGCGGCGATCTCGAGCGGATCTCGGCCCAGGTCTCGGCCGTGACCTCGGAGCTGCAGCGTTATCAGAGCTATGCCGAGATGCAGGCGGCGCTGGGCCGGCTGCATGCCGCGATCGGCGTCGATCCGCTGCCCGAGCGGTTCGATGTGCTCGACGTCGCCGGGATCGTGCAGGCGGTCCGCCGGGCCGAGACCGAGCAGGCCAGCCGGCCCGCACCATCCGCTTCGGCCGAACCGCCGGTGCGTGAGGCTCAAGCGGCGCTTCTGACCGCCGCCGCGCCAGTATCGGATCGGCACGCCGACGCCACAGCGCCGATGCTCGCCGCCGCCGATCCAACGGCTGCCGGCCATTGACCGATCCGCGGCGCGGCGATGGCTGTTCCCGTCGCGTCGGCGCGTGCTCGGGGCGCGCGCATAACGGAGAAACCGTGTGATCGCCGCTCGCGTTGCTCTTTATCCTTCCTGCGGTCGCCTTGGCTTGATCGCGCTGTTGGCGATGGCTTCGGCCGGAGACCATGTGGAGGCCCAGCAGGCTGAGCCCTCATCGGGCGGCGCGCCGGAAATCCGCGCCCAGCTCACCCCGCGCCAATTCACCACGCTGTCGAGCGAGATGTCGGGACGGATCGACCAGATCGCGACCCGGGTCGGCGATCATTTTCGCAAGGGGGACGTGCTGGTGGTGTTTGAATGCGCGGTGCCGCGGGCCCAGGTGGCGCGGGCGCGCGCCGTGGTGACGCAGGCCGACAAGACCTTGACCATCAATCAGAAGCTGGTGGCGCTGAAGTCGATGGGGCAGCTCGAGCTCGATGTCTCCGCCGCCGAGGTACAGAAGGCCAAGGCCGATCTCGCTGCCGCCGAGGCGGTGGCGTCGAAATGCAGCATCGACGCCCCGTTCGCCGGCGTGACGGTCGAGCAGAAGGCGCGCGAATTCCAGTACACCACGCCGGGCCAGCCGCTGCTGGACGTGCTCGATGACCGCGCCCTCGACGTCGAACTGATCGCGCCGTCGCGCTGGCTATCCTGGCTGAAGCCCGGCTATGTCTTCCAGGTCCGGATCGACGAGATCGAGAAGACCTATCCGGCCAAGGTGACCAGACTTGGCGGCCGGGTCGACCCGATCAGCCAGTCGATCAAGGTGATCGGCGAGATCACCACTGATGCGCCCGAATTGATGGCGGGCATGAGCGGCCGCGCCACGCTGACGGCGCCTTAGCTCGCTTTCCACTTCGATTGCATCGCCCGACCTCACCGCGTCATTGCGAGCGCAGCGAAGCAATCCAAAGGCTTGCGCCCGGTGAGAAATGGATTGCTTCGCCCAAGGAAACGCTTCGCGTTTCCCAGGGCTCGCAATGACGCAAAACTTTCGGTTATCATTTTAATTTCCTACAACTGCCTGATGGCGGCGGGCGTAAGCGGCCGCGCGATGCTGACGCCGCCGTAGTTCGCCCTGAGGTGAGGTCCTCAGCCCATCGAGTATCTTCGAGATGCCATGCGACATGACCAAGAAAGTCTTGAACATAAGTCGTGCTGTCCGCTCGCTCCCCTAAAATGACCTGCATATGAAGGCCCGTCATAGCGAGGAGCTCTTCGCGACGAAGCCATCCAGCTCCCTTGTGGCGCCAAGCTGGATTGCTTCGCCCAAGAGGGCTCGCAATGACGATGGAGAAAGCGTATCAGAAAAATCCCGCGAGGGCCCGATGGGCCGGCGAGGGTGTTTCGGTGGATGATATTGTCCTTCGATCGACTCGTAACGCGTAACCTGGGTGGCCCATGCCCCGATTCTGCGCTCTTGCGCGCCTAGGCGATATCGTCGATATCGACGCGGAGTACGGCGGCGATCTTCTTGAATGTCTCGATGGTTCCCTCTCGCTTGCCGGTATCGAGTTGCGAGATGTACGGCGCAGCGAGACCCGTTGCCTCGGCCAATTGCTTCGCGGATAGGCCGCGATGTTCGCGCCAGACGCGAAGCTTGTTGTCGCCGTCGATCATTCGGTCAACCATTTCGGCAGGGATCAACTCCTCTTCGCCCGTCGCAAGGCGACGCTTGATCTTGTCAATGGCGCGGGCGTCGGCCGGATCTTCGGCGGCTTCGACTATGCGCTCATATTCCTCGAATGGAATGAGCACCATGCGATGTGGTCCAAGCACGTTGGTCACTTGGAACAAGAGGGATTTTGACCAGGAGGAACTCGCTCGCCACGGCGTGATGTTGAGCGATCCGGACAGCTTCCTGTGCCGCTTGTTTGACAATGACCCCGAGTGATGATCTTCGGCGCCACGCAGACGGGATTTGGCTTCTTGAGGCGCCCTGCAGGTCATCCAACGTGGGAGGAGTACCTCGACCTGCTCGGCGACAAGAACAACCTTGGTCGGTTCGCCGTGAGGCTGCGAACGTTCGTGCGCCGCGACGAGCCTGATCCTGAGAATCGCAGCGGGTAGTAAACGGAGACAGATGTTTTAGCCAGAAGAGCGCAAGATGTTAGTTCCCGCCGTCGGCCGCAAGGCGAAGGAACTGGCGCTTCATTGCGTTGACCCTGGAGACATAGGCCGCGACGAGGTGATCGCCGCAGCGTTCGTCGGCCCGCATTTGAAAGTTGCGGCGGGCGAAAGCCGTGGCGGGGCCTGCGCCGCAAAGATGGATGAAGGCCGCAACATCCTGCTTCTGCTGCGGGCTTGCGGTCATGTCGGCGCGGGCGAGGACCGCGGCCACATTGCGGTCCAGATAGACGGATGCGAGTTCGGTGGCATGGCTGGGGATCGCGCGAATGTAGGGGCCGAACCCGCAACCTGTATCCGTGACGGCGTTCGCCCGAATGCAAAACCGCGCGGCCTCGGTGTACGCCCCATCCGTCATCTGGAACAGGCCGACGGCGCTGGAGGCGGGCCGGTAGATCGCAAAAGGATTGAAGCTCCATCGCCAGCGCCATGAAGTGCGCTCCACCGGATTGCCTGAACTCTCGCCCTGCGCCAGCGCGGCAAGCAATTCGGGCGGGATCGTGCCAGTGGAAAAGGTACGGAACAGCGCGCCGTATTGCCGCCACGTCTCGGCCGGCTCCTTGTCGAGCCTGTGGCCTACAAAGGCGAACAACTCGGTCGGCTTGTGGATCACCTGATAGACCATGTTGGCCAGCGCGACGACCGCAAGCAGAATCGCCACGACGCCCGCGATCCGAATGATCCGCGGCACCCTGGCGAGCTTCCGCCGCACCCATCGTGCTTTTTGCCGCGAGCCGCGAAGGCGAGGGAGCAAGCGGTTGGTTTTTCTTGACATGCGTGGTGTGAGCGTGCGTGGCGGAACCCAAGCGCCGTTAATCATCTTTTGGTCCGTCTGGTTGGGTTAACACATTGGTCATTGTCTTGCGGGCATTTTCGCATCTCCATTAATCAGCGAGGCACCATGTCTGACGTTACCATTCCCGGCGGTAAGATTCGCGCGTTCGTTGAACGGATTGAAAATCTGGATAGCCAGATCCAGGAGTTGAACGAGCAAAAGAAGGAAGTATTCGCGGAGGCCAAGGGCGACGGATTTGACGTCAAGATCCTGAAAGAGATCGTCAAGCTTCGCAAGCAGGACGAGGAAGAGCGCGACGAGCGCGAGGGTATGCTCGATCTCTATATGCGCGCCATGAAGCAGGCCGGGCCGGAAGAAAAGGTCACCAAGGCCGCGTGACCAGGCAGGGCGGGTTCCGCTGAGACACCCTCACCCGCCGCTGTCGCGGCGGCCTCTCCCGCAAGCGGGAGAGGCGAAGGGGGCCTGCCGCACGGAGGAGCGGGAAGCCGTCCAGCTGTTCCTGCGGCGCCAAGCCGGATTGCTTCGCGCACGCTTGCAATGACGCATGCGCAAGTTTCATACGTCACGGTGCGCGAAATCCGCTTTATTCCTTGTGCTGTCCCGACAGCTCCACCACCTTGCGCCAGCGCTCGGTCTCGGACGCCAGCATCGCGGCGAATTCCACGGCATTGCCGGTGATCGGGATCGCGCCGAGCTCGACGATCCGCTGCCTTATGACGGGCTCATTCAGCGCCGCATTGATCTGCTGGTTCAGCAGATCGACGATGGCGCGCGGCGTGTCATGCGGGGCGCCGACGCCGTAGAACGAGGAGGTCTCATAGCCGGGCAGGGTGTCGGCGATCGGCGGCACGTCGGGCAGCGTCTCGGAGCGCTCGCGCGAGGTCACCCCGAGCGCGCGCAGCTTGCCCGACCTGACGAATTCGAACGCGGAGGAGACGTTGTCGAACATGCCCTGGATCTGCCCCGACATCACGTCGGTCAGGCCCGGCGCCGAACCGCGATAGGGCACATGCACGAACTGCACGCCGGCCATTGCCTTGAACAGCTCGCCAGACAGATGCAGCGAGGTGCCGATGCCGGAGGAGGCGATGCTGATCCGGGTCGGATTGGCCCGGGCATAGGCGATGAAGTCGGCGATGCTGTGCACCGGCAGGTCGTTGTTGACCACCAGCACCAGGGGAATGCGGGCCAGGCCCGCGACCGGCACGATGCCCTTGGCAAAATCATATGGCAGCGTCGGGTCGAATGAGGCGTTGATGGCGTTGGCGGTCGAGGTCAACAGCAGGGTGTAGCCGTCAGGTGGCGAAGCGATCACCGCCTGGGTACCGATATTGCTGCCGGCGCCCGGCTTGTTCTCGACCACGAAGGGCTGTCCGAGATGCTCCGCGAGGTACTGACAGACCAGCCGCGACAGCACGTCGGTGGCACCGCCGGCTGTATAAGGCACCACCCAGCGCACCGGCCGCGACGGGTAGGCCGCTTGCGCCCGCGCCGCGCCGAGCCAGACGCTGCCGGCCCACGCCGCATGAAACAAAGCCCGTCTGGTGAACATCGGCGGCCCCTGATTTGCAACAGCGGACGTCTCTTGTTCCGGTGCGCCGGCCAGCTTGCCGCCTTCCCGTTAAGATTCAAATACGCTGGAAACGCGGCCGCGGGTGCGCTGACGACCCTTGATTCAATCAGCGCGGCCGAATTGCCGCCTCGGCAACCCGGTTTTAACTCCTGCTGATGGATAGCTTGGGCCTCCTCGCCAACGGGTATGTCAGCCATGATCGCGGAAGTGATCGAACCATTGGGTACGAGCCCGCTTGCGCCCGCCAAGCCCTCGGCGGCCAAGAGCTGGCTGAAGGCGATCGAGTTGACGTCGCGCATCGAGGCCGAGCCGACCCGGCTGTTTTGCGACCTGGTGGCGGACTGGGCAGAGCGGCAGCCCGACCGGCCCGCCTTGATCTCGGAAACCGCAACCGTCAGCTACCTTGCCTTGACTGGGCGCATCAACCGCTACGCCCGCTGGGCGCTGTCGGCGGGAATCAAGATCGGCGACACGGTGGCGCTGTTGCTGCCGAACCAACCCGACTATCTCGCCGCCTGGCTCGGCATCAGCCAGGTCGGCGGCGTGGTGGCGCTGCTCAACACCAAGCTGGTCGGGCCGTCGCTGGCGCATGGTATCAACGTCGCCCGCCCCGACCACATCCTGGTCGCCGATCAACTCAGCGGCGTGTTCGACAGCGCCCGGCCGCATCTCGCCTGTGCGCCCAAACTTTGGATCCATGGCGACGGCCAAGCCGAACGTCAAACCGAACCCAGCATCGACGCCGCGCTGGACCAGTTCGACCCCGGCCGGCTCGCGCCCGGCGAGCGGCGCGAGGTCGGCATCCACGCGCGGGCGCTGCTGATCTACACGTCCGGCACCACCGGCCTGCCCAAGGCCGCCAGCATCAGTCACCGCCGCATCCTGAACTGGGGCGGCTGGTTTGCCGGGCTGACCGGCGCCGCCAGCTCGGACCGGCTGTATGACTGCCTGCCGCTGTTCCACAGCGTCGGCGGCATCGTCGCGCCCTGCAGCATGCTCTGCGCCGGCGGCTCGGTGGTGATCGCCGACAAATTTTCCGCGCGCAATTTCTGGAGCGATATCGCGCGCTTCGACTGCACCCTGTTCCAGTATATCGGCGAACTCTGCCGCTATCTGCTCAAGGCTCCGGCATCTGAATCCGACCGCGGACACCGGTTGCGGCTGGCCTGCGGCAATGGCCTGCGCGGCGATATCTGGGAAGCCTTTCAGGCCCGCTTTGCGATCCCGCGGATCCTCGAATTCTACGCCGCCACCGAAGGCAATTTTTCGCTCTACAATGTCGAGGGCAGACCGGGCGCGATCGGCCGCATACCGGCCCTGCTGGCGCATCGTTTCCCGGCCGCGATCGTTCGGGTTGATCTCGACCAGGGCGCGCCGGCGCGCGGGCCCGATGGTCTTTGCCTGCCATGCGAGCGCGGCGAAACCGGCGAAGCGATCGGCCGCATCGGCACGGCCGATGCCGGCGGCGGCCGCTTTGAGGGCTATACCGACGCGGCCGAGACCGAGAAGAAGGTGCTGCGCGATGTGCTGGCCAAGGGCGATTCCTGGTTTCGCACCGGCGACCTGATGCGGCAGGACGCCCAAGGCTTCTTTTATTTTGTCGACCGTGTCGGCGATACCTTCCGCTGGAAAGGCGAGAATGTCGCGACCTCGGAAGTCAACGACGCCGTACTGGAATGTGAGGGCGTGGTCGAGGCCACGACCTATGGCGTGGCGATTCCAGGCAGCGATGGCCGCGCCGGCATGAGCACGCTGGTGGTGGATAAGGGGTTTGATTGGACCGCGTTCCGCGATCATCTGGCGGCGCGCCTGCCGGCCTATGCGCTTCCGGTGTTTGTCCGCCTGTGCGACAGTCTCGAGGCCACCGAAACCTTCAAGCAGAAGAAGCAGTTGCTGGCGCGCGCGGGCTTTGATCCAGCCGTGGTAACGGATCCGCTGTTCTGGAAAAACCCGCTATCCGACGCCTATGAACCGATGGACGCCGCGAGCCATGCGCGCATCCTGGCCGGCGCGATCCGATTGTGAGCCGAGCTGCCTTTTTAATTCCGTAATCCTTCATTTACCAATTGCCGCAAGGATCGCATCGAGGTGGAGTAAATTCACGATTGCGCTCTACCATCCATTTCCAGATCAACCAGAAGGCTGAAGAGTCATGTCGGTGAGGGCCAAGATTATCGCCGCGATGCAGCAGGTGGCCCGGGAGCAGCAGGTCACCTTGCCGCCGCTCGACGACGCCCTGTCGCTGCATGAGACCGGCTTCGATTCGCTCGGCTTCGCGATCCTGGTGGCGCGGCTCGAGGACGAGCTCGGCATCGATCCATTTACCATCGCCGAGGATGCCGCCTTTCCTCTGACCGTGGGCGACTTCATCAAGGCCTACGAAAATGTCCCCGCGTGAATTCTTTGCGCTGCGCGGCTCGCTTAGTCCGGAGCGCAAGAATCGAACATTGTCGGACGCGCGGCAGCTGCTGTCGCTGACGACAATCCTGAACCAGACCTGTCTCGCCGATCGGCTCGGCGAACTGGCCGGGCGCTCGGTGCTGTTGGCGGTGGCCGATCAACTGACCTCGGCAATCGCCATCACCGAGATCGACGGTGTGGCCCGGCGCATGCTGCTATGTCCGCCCGATGCCAAAGCCGATCATTTCGCCGCGCTGATCGCGGATGCCGGGATCGACGCGGTCGTCACCGACGATCAGACCAAATGGACCGCGTCGGGGATTGACCTGATCGTCGAGGCCGGGGCGCTGTCGCGCGCGAATACGCCTGGGCAAACCGAGCGGCCGACGGAGTGGCTGATGCTGACCTCGGGCACCTCGGGGGCGCCGAAAATCGTCAGCCATAGCCTGGCAGGACTGACCGGCGCGATCGTCATGGACGATATCGGCCGCGATGCGCCGCCGGTGTGGGCGACCTTCTACGACATCAGGCGCTATGGCGGGCTGCAGATTTTCCTGCGCGCGGTGATTGGCGGCGGCTCGATGGTGCTGTCCGATCCCGCCGAGTCGATCAGCGATTACGTGGCGCGGCTGCGCGAGCGCGGTGTCACGCATATTTCTGGCACGCCATCGCACTGGCGCAAGCTCCTGATGAGCGGCGCGGCGGCGCGGTTCGCGCCGCGCTATGTGCGGCTGTCCGGCGAGATTGCCGATCAGGCGGTGCTCGATGGGCTGAAGAAGCAGTTTCCCGAGGCCTCGATCGGGCATGCCTATGCCTCGACCGAAGCCGGCGTTGGCTTCGCCGTCAATGATGGCCTCGAAGGCTTTCCCGCCAGCCTGATCGGGGCCAACCGCGATGGCGTCGACATGAAGATCGAGGACGGCTCGCTGCGGATCCGTTCGACGCACGCGGCCCATGCCTACATCGGTCGCGACGTCGCGGCGCTGGCGGATGCGGACGGCTTTGTCGACACCGGCGACATGGTCGAATTGCGCGGCGAGCGCTATTACTTCGTCGGCCGCCGTGGCGGCATCATCAATATCGGCGGGCTCAAGGTCCATCCCGAGGAAATCGAAGCCGTTATCAATCGCCATGGCGACGTCAGGATGTCGCGGGCCAGGTCGCGCCGCAGCCCGATCACCGGCGCCATTGTCACGGCGGATGTGGTGCTGGCCGACGGCGTCGATGCCAGCCGCGGCAACGCGATCCGCGACGCCATCCTGGCCGAGTGCCGATTGCGGCTCGCTCCCCACAAGGTGCCGGCCGTGATCCGGTTCGTGCCGTCCCTGGAAATCACGGCGGCGGGAAAGCTGGCGCGCCATGATGCGTAATGTGCTGGTCACCGGCGGCAGCCGCGGCATCGGGCTGGCGATTTCACGGAGGCTCGCGAGCGCCGGCTACCATGTGATCGCAGTGGCGCGACGCGAGAGCGAGACGCTGCGCGCGGCGACCTCCGAGCCGAGCGAAGGCAGGCTTACGTTTCGCCCGTTCGACCTCAGCGAGATCGACGCCATCCCGTCCTTCACCAAAGGCCTGCGCGACGAGTTCGGCGCGATCTACGGCCTGGTCAACAATGCCGGCATCGGGACCGAGGGCCTGCTCGCCACCATGCACAATTCGCAGATCGACGCCCTGCTCCGTCTCAACGTGCTGTCGCCGGTGATCCTGACCAAGTACATTGTGCGGCAGATGATGGCCGACGGCGCCGGCCGCATCATCAACATGTCCTCGATCATCGCGACCACGGGATATAATGGCCTGTCGGTCTATGGCGCGACCAAGGCGGCGGCCACGGGCTTCACCCGTTCGCTGGCGCGCGAGGTCGGCAAGCTCGGCATCACGGTCAATGCCATCGCGCCGGGGTTCATCGACACCGAGTTGACGGAAAATCTGCCTGAGCAGGCGCGCAACCGCATCGCCGGCCGCAGCGCCCTGCGCCGGCTGCCGGAATGCGATGATGTCGCGCGGATGGTGGAATATCTGCTCGGTGAGGGCGGCCGCAATATCACCGGAGCGGTGCTGACGATCGACGCCGGCAATACGGCATAAGCTCTCCAGCTCAGCGCGTGCCGACAGAGTTAACCACTATTTTAAATAGAACAGGCCCGGTAAGGAATAAGTTGCTCAGCCTTCGGTTTTGCGCGATGGTGAAATATTACGCACTGAAACAGTAAGGATCAGGATCGGTACGATGCTTCTCGGCGAAACTGATCTCACGAGTTGCGACCGAGAACCAATCCACATCCCCGGCTCTATTCAACCCCACGGTCTGCTGCTGGTCCTCGATACCGACACGCTCATGGTGGTTCAGATCGCCGGTGACTGCCAGTCCTATTTCGGGCTTCCCGCAGAGGCCTTGATCGGCCAGGCCATCGAGGCACATATCGGTTCGGCAGCGAAGCGTCGTCTGGAAAAACGATTTCTGGACAGCGGATCGAAACCGGGGCCGTTGCTGCCCCTCGAACTCGAAATCGTGGGTCGGCGGATCGACGCGAACGCCTATCGACAAGACGCGCTCGTCATCCTCGAACTTGAGCCGCGGCGTGTAGGCGCGGACGACGACGCGCTGGACCTCGTCCATTCGATGATCGGGCGGCTGCGGTCGACCGAAACTCTGGAAACACTGCAGCGGTCGATTTCGCGCCAGATCCAGCAGGTGACCGGCTTTGATCGGGTCATGGTGTATCGTTTCCAGGAGGATGCCAGCGGCCATGTGGTCGCGGAAAGCCGGTCATCGGAACAGGTGCCGTCCTTTCTCGACCTGCATTATCCGGCCAGCGATATTCCGGCCCAGGCGCGCGAACTCTATCGCAAGACCTGGATCCGTTACATTCCCGATGCGCGATATGCGCCAGCGCCGCTGTTTCCGGGTTTAAATCCCAGAACCGGACAGCCGCTCGACCTGAGCTTAAGCCGGCTCCGCGCGGTTTCGCCGATGCATCTCGAATATCTTCACAATATGGACGTTCGTTCGTCGTTGTCATTATCCCTGATCGTCGGCGGTCGGCTCTGGGGCTTGATCGCGTGTCATGCAAAAGCGCCTCTCTATCTGAGCGGACGGCTTCGCGCGGCGCTTGAAATGTTTGCGCAACTTGCCTCATTTCAGCTCAGCAGTTGTTTGGAACGCGGCGACGCCAAGGATCGGCTTCATGTTCGCGACGTCCATGATCAACTGACGCGAGCCATGAGCCTGCACGGGCTCGCCGATGCCTTGATCGGTTCGCGCCCAAACCTGCTCGATTATATTCACGCGGCGGGGGTTGCGGTGAGGTTGGAAGGCCAGAACCACCACCTCGGAAAAACGCCAACCGACGAGCAACTCGATGCGTTGGTGGACTGGCTCTGTCAAACCCAGCCCGAAGGGGTATTTGCCACCGACCATCTCGCGCAGCACTATCCTCCGGCCCGAAGCTTCCAGGACTGCGGCGCGGGTGTGCTGGCGCTCTCGGTGTCCCGACAGCCGCGGGATTATGTCCTATGGTTTCTTCCCGAGGTCGTTTCCACTACGACCTGGGCAGGTGATCCCAATAAGCCGGTGATGGTCGGTGCGCTCGGCCAACGCCTGACGCCGCGCCGGTCGTTCGCCATGTGGCAGGAAACGGTGACGGAGCGATCGCGTCCCTGGCGAACCGTTGAGATCGAAGCCACCGAGTTGCTGCGAACCACGGTCCTCGAAGTGGTGCTGCACCGCGTCGATCAGTCGCTGCGCGAACAGGAAAAGGCGCGCCAGCAGCAGGACCTGCTGATGGGCGAACTCGATCATCGTGTGAAAAACACCATGGCCACGATCCAATCGCTGGTGCGGCTCTCCAGCAGGAGCGCGACGGATCTGGTCAGCTTTACTTCGGCGATCGAAAAACGCCTGCAGTCGATGTCGAAGGCGCATAGTCTCTTGTCGGCGTCGCGTT
>Ga0302319_10016061_pt1 | contig 13818 bp, 14 predicted proteins | sample Bog_T0_2_FD_203319 | JGI IMG/M metagenome (GOLD analysis project Ga0302319, IMG submission 203319) | Peat permafrost microbial communities from Stordalen Mire near Abisko, Sweden - Bog_T0_2 | ecosystem: Environmental > Terrestrial > Soil > Wetlands > Peat | place: Sweden: Abisko, Stordalen Mire...
GTACGCAACGGATGCCAGAGTGCCTGATTCCACTGTGGTTATGTTCATGAGTGACCTCCAGGAGAGGCTTCGCTCTAGAACAGAATATCACAGAAATGTTTTAAGTGAACGGTATTGGGGCTAGGGTACCTTGATCTCGCAGGTACCAGCGTAACGGTTACTCTGGTCGACATACACAACGACCTCGAGAAGGTTGCTTTTCCCTTTCAGGGCGGTACCATCTCTTTCGCATTCGCGCCGCATGACAGGATTCTCGCCGCTTGTGCCGATGGCGCAATTTACGACGCGCCAATCGGCTCCCGCGCGCCGACAAAGTGGGTGCCGGACGACAGGCTAAAGACTCTGGCCGCCGGACATGTCGCATTCAGTAATGATGGCAATCTCTTCGCCGTGCAATCGAACGCCGGTCCGATCGCCGTCTACCGGATCCCGGCGGCTGCGGACAACAGCTACCAGTCCCTGACGGGTTCCGCGCTGGCCGATGCCGCCTGTCAGAAACTGAAACCGTTGTCCGCAATCGACCCGGATTACTCCAGGGGCTGCGCGGCCCGGTAGCCGCCCAGCGGCGTTTTGGCGTCCTGTGCAGAATGCGGCAATAGGTTCTCAAGTTTCCTGAGAACTTTCCCGGTCCCGGCCTCTAAATACCTTATGGGACTCCTCGGACAGTCGCAACGCATCGTACAGATCCGGAGCCAGCTGGAAAAGCTCGGCCCCAGCCGCACTCCGGTCCTGATTCAGGGCGAGAGCGGAACAGGCAAGGAAGTGGCGGCGCGGGAACTGTTCGATGCCGCGCCACGGGGCCAGTTTGTCCCCATCGATTGCGGCTCGCTGGTCGGCCCGCTGATGGAAAGCGAGCTGTTCGGGCACACGCGCGGCGCGTTCACCGGAGCGGGGGATGCCAAACGCGGGCTGATCGAGCTTGCCAACGGCGGCACGGCGTTTTTCGACGAAGTGGGCGATTTGCCGCTCGATCTTCAGGTGAAACTGCTGCGCGTGCTGCAGGAGCGGGAGTTCCGGCCGGTCGGCTCGCTGCAACGTATCCAGGTGGATATCCGGATCGTGGCGGCGACGCACCGCGACATACAGCGGGAGGTGGCCGCGGGGCGCTTCCGCGAAGATCTTTTTCACCGCATCAACGTCATCCGGCTCACGCTGCCTCCGCTGCGGGAACGGAAGGAAGACATTCCGCTTCTGGTGGAGCGTTTCCTCACGGCGACCGGTCAGCGCTACGCCATGGACGCCGGCGCGATGGACGCGATCCTGGCATACGACTGGCCGGGGAACGTTCGCGAACTGAAGAACTGCCTCGACCGCATGGTGGCCTTCAATTCGGGGCCGTTGCTTCATTTCAGCGATCTTCCGACGGGCGTGGCAGACGTCCGGCTGGCGGAGCAGCCGATGGTCCGGGCGATGGCGGCGGGCGCCGCGGGCGGCCAGCGCACGGTATCCATCACGAGTTCGCTCGGCGGGGTGCTGCCTTTGCAGCAAGTGGAGCGGCGGGCCATCGAACAGGCGCTCACTTATACTCGCGGAGACCGCACCACGGCGGCCCAACTGCTCGGGATCGGCCGCACGACGCTTTACCGCAAGCTGAAGGAGTATGGATATCCGCCGGCGCATGCGGGCGACGGGCGCGCCATCGGCACCGCCATCGGGGCCAACGAAGAGCCCGTATCGGATTTCCCGCCGGCCGCCTGATGCGGTAAAATTCCCCTGGGCTCTCCTGTGAAGCGCTGGTTATGGGCCGGTGGAGTGGTCGTCTTTTTTTTGCTGGCGGGACTCCGGGTAGAAGGGCCGGCACCGCATGCTCCGGCGCCAGTCGCATCCGAGGCCGATAAGGAAGCCATGCGCGACGCGGAGATTGCCTGGGCCGGCGCCTGGGCGTCCGGGGATGTGGAGAGGGTTGTCGGCCAATACGCGGACGATGCCGTTGTCACTATCCCGGATGCGCCGCCCATGCGTGGAAAAGGCGCCATCCGGACCGGGATCGGGGGCCAGCTGGCGGCCCGAGGTCTGACGTTGACCTTCACACCACTCGACAAGGGCCGGGAAAACGCCTTCGCCGGACACGGCACGTACTCGGTAGCCTGGACTGATCCTCAAACGAAGCACTCCGCGACGGACCGGGGTTTCTACGTTACGACCTTCCAGAAGATGGCCGACGGGTCGTGGGTGGTGGGCGGGCAGGCGTACTTCCGTCTCAACGTGAATCGCCCCGGCCCGCGGTATTTCGACCCGATTCGCCGTGTCTGTCAGGGTGACGTATGAAGAGCAGCCGTATCGCAGGTGTGTTACTCGGATTGTCGGTGCTGCTGCTGGCCGGATGTTCATCGAAGCCACGGGAAGCCGAGGCCGCGTGGATGAAGGACTGGACCTCCGGGGATCCGGAGAAGATCCTCAGCCATTACGCCGATGACGCTTCGGTGGAGGTTCCTGGTTCGCCGGTTTTTGTGATGAACGGAAGGGATGCCATCCGAAACGGGCTCAGAGTCATCTTGGCGGACAAGCAAATGTCGCTGACTTTCTCGCCATCGGGCCAACAGGAAGGCGAGCTTGTCAGGCACGGCGCGTATTCCTTGACCAGAACGAATCCGACGGAGATTACGCGTGGCTACTATTTCACCATTTACCGGAAACTACCCGGCGGGTCCCGGGTAGTGGCTCACCAGGCATTCGTCGGCCACGACTGGCGCCTGAGTCCCGGCCCAGTGCCCCGCATTGACGTCGGCAGCCTTCGCCACGTGAGCCAGCGCTCGCTGTCTGACCACGCCTGATACCCTCGATATTTGCGAATCGCTCTCGACGCAACCTACAGCCTGGGCGATGCCCTGTCAGGCGTTGGCGTGTATTCCCGCGAGTTGCTGCACGGCCTCGCAGCCAGTAGTTTCGCGGAAGGCTGGGACTGGTATTACCGCTCCCCGCGCTACTGGCGCGCGCGAAGACAGAAGACGCCGCCCAATGTGCGGATCTGCTGGCTTTCCGGCAGTAAGGGCGGCCGCTCCGCGCCTTTGTTCCACGGGCTCAACCAGCGCCTGCCGGAACTACGGTTTCGTCGGCAGATCGCCACCTTTCACGACCTGTTCGTCCTCTCCGGCGACTACAGCACGCCCGAATTCCGCGAACGCTTCGCCGGTCAGGCGCGCGAGGCGGCGGCCGGGGCCGATCTGATCGTCGCGGTATCCGCTTTCACCGCGTCTCAGGTGGAGAATTACCTGCATGTTCCGGCATCGCGCATCCGGGTTATCCATCACGGCGTTCTGCCGCGCGAGATCCCCGATCTGCTGCGCGAAAAGGTCATCCTGTGCGTGGGGGCAATCCAGCGGCGAAAGAATCAGGTCGCTCTGGTGCGGGCGTTTCGCGCCGCGCCGCCCGACTGGACGCTGGTTCTGGCGGGATCACTCGGCTACGAGGCGGAGGCGGCGCTGCGGGAAGTGGCGAACAGCCCCATCATCGACCGGATTAAGATCACCGGCTACCTTTCCGACGAGGGCATCGCGCGCTGGTACGCGAAGGCGGGGATTTTCGCGTTCCCGTCGCTCGACGAAGGCTTCGGGATGCCGGCGCTGGAGGCCATGGCGGCGGGAGTGCCGGTGATCGCCGGAAATCGCTCGTCGTTGCCCGAGGTCTGCGGCCAGGCTGCGCTGCTGGTCGATCCGGCGAGTGACGAAGAATTGGCGCACGCCATCGAAATATTGACGCGCGACGAGACGCTAAGGGAGAGGATGGCGGCAACGGGACGAGTTCACGCCGCGAACTTTCGATGGGAAGACGCCGTGGAGAAAACCGCGGCGGTCTACAGGGAACTGACCTGACGCGGGCCGCTGGCCCCTACGCTTCTTCTTCGACCGTAATCCGCAGCGCTTTCAGAAAGCGCTGGTCCTGGGTCGTGAAACGAACCTTGCCCAGAGACGTAACCTCTTTCGCTTCAGCGGCCGTGGGCGCTTCGGATTCCTCGTCGTCCCTCTTGTTGAAGCCGATCGTCGCTTCCAGAACGAGAAATACGTCGTAGCCCGCGCCTTTAATTTCTCCGATCGCTTCGGCTATGCGTTCAGAGTCGGAAAGCGATTCGTTGATCGCGTTTCCCAGATCCTGCATCAAGCTCTTGAGACGTTCTTCCAAGTTCTGCCCCTTTCCCCTGGGCTTCCCGATTCTCCGCTAACAGATAAGATGCAAATTCGGGGCCAAACGTTCCCCACTTTTTTGCAAGCGTAGTTTTCTTGATTGTACAGGCGTTGGCGGGCAGTTACAATCAGGGCCGTACGCTTGGTAACATAAAGCTGTGGATAACGACCAGATACGCGCCGCTGGACGGGTCGCTGGCAGGATGGCCCGCAACGCCGGCAAAGAGTGGATGCCGGCCGTCCGCAACTCCGGAACCTTCGTCAAACATGTAGTGCCGGCGGCGGTGAAACCGCTTCACTCGCTCTGGCACGAAATGCTGGGATTCATATTTTTGCTGATCGCGGGCGCCGCGGCTTTTAAAATGTGGAGGAACGCCTCCACCACGTCGCCGATCATGATGATTCTCGCCGGCTTCCTGGTGCTGGTCACGGCCGGATACGGCATTTCCTCCATCCTCAAAGCCAGGCGCATTTCGCGTTCCTGACGCGGATGAGCGTCAGCGAAGTGACAGGGATACGCGACAGCGAAGTGGAAAAGCCCGGCGAGTTCCCTTTCACCTGCGGGATTTACTCCGGCATGTATCGCGACCGCCTCTGGACCATGCGCCAGTACGCCGGTTTCGGCACGGCGGAGGAAAGCAACGCCCGCTATCGCTACCTTCTGAGCCAGGGCACGACCGGTCTGTCGGTGGCGTTCGACCTGCCGACGCAAATGGGGATGGACCCCGATCATCCTCTCGCCGCCGGCGAAGTGGGGCGAGTGGGGGTATCGATCGCGTCGCTCGTCGACATGCGGAAGCTGTTCGAGGGCATCTCTTTGGAACAGGTCTCGACGTCGATGACGATCAACTCGACGGCGGCGATTCTGCTCGCTTTCTACTTCCTCGTCGCCAAAGAGCAAGGCGCCGATCCCCGTAAGATCAGCGGCACTATCCAGAACGACATTCTGAAGGAGTATATCGCGCGCGGAACGTACATCTACCCGCCGCGCCCGGCTCTGCGCATCGTAACCGACGTGTTCGCGTGGGCGGCGAGAGAGATGCCGGAATGGAACACTATTTCGATCAGCGGGTACCATATCCGCGAGGCCGGTTCCACGGCGGTGCAGGAGGTCGCGTTCACGTTCGCCAACGCGATTGCGTACATCGAAGCGGCGATGGCGGCAGGGCTGGATGTGGACGACTTCGCGCCGCAGCTGTCTTTCTTTTTCAACGCGCAGATGGATTTTCTGACGGAGATCGCGAAATACCGGGCGTCGCGACGGCTCTATGCGCGGCTGATGAGGGAACGGTTCGGGGCGAAGAACGAGCGCTCCTGCATGCTGCGGTTCCACACGCAGACGGCGGGGTCCAGCCTGACCGCGCAGCAGCCGGATGTCAACGTGGTGCGGACGACGATCGAGGCGCTGGCGGCGGTGTTGGGCGGGACGCAGTCGCTGCACACGAACGGGCGCGACGAGGCGCTGGGGCTACCGACGGAAGAATCGGCGCGGCTGGCGTTACGGACGCAGCAGGTGATTGCTTATGAGAGCGGCGTGGTGGCGGTGCCCGATCCGTTCGGCGGGAGCTACTACATCGAGGAACTGACGGACCGGATCGCGCGCGAGGCGATGGATTATATCCGGCGCATCGACGAAATGGGCGGGGCGCTGGCGGCGATCGAGGCGGGATTTCCGCAGGGACAGATTCAGAACGCGGCGTACGAGTTTCAGCGCAGTGTGGAGACGGGCGCGCGGGTGATTGTGGGGGTGAACCGGTTTCAGTCGGACGATGGCGCGGATGTGCCGGTGTTTCGCGTGAATCCGGCGATTGAGAAGGCGCAGGTGGAGAGTGTGGCGCGGCTGCGGGCTGGGCGGGATGGTGCGGCGTGGGGGGGCGCCATGGAAGAGCTGGGGATTGCCGCGCGCGGGGCGGAAAACCTGATGCCGAAGATTGTGGCGGCGGCGGAGGCGGGGGCAACTGTGGGTGAGATTTCGGATGCGCTGCGGGCGGTGTTTGGGGAGTATCGGGACCGGGGATGACCGAAGCTGCGGTTACTCGTCAGATCTCAAGTGCAGCATTGAACCATGCCGGAAGTGAAGCACGTAGACCTGTCGATCGAGCACCGCAAACAGAATCCGGTAGGTGCCGCGATTGCCTATGCCGTAGAACAACTCGCGAATCGGCTCCTCAAATGAGGAACTCTCGGGAGCCAGAGGGGTGCGCTCGGGGTCACGCCCCAGGCTCTTGATCTTCCGTCGGGCACCCTTTAGCCAGTCGCGACATCCGGTGCACGGTCACGAATGTAACGATACGCCGCGCGAAGTTCCGCTTCCGCGTTCGGCGGGACGATAACGCAGCAGGTCACGCGCTCCGTTCGGGATCGTCAAAGACCTCATCCACAGAGCGGCCCAATCCCCGCTTGGCCTGAGCCAAGCCGCAGCGTATACCGTCCACGGTATCCGCCCGATCCGCCATCTGTTGCCACGCGCGGGCCTCCATGACAACCGCTTCCGCCTTGCCTTTTACGGTCAGCACCAGCGCCGTCCGGTCTTACGCATCCGCCTCTGACGTTGATCACGGTAGTCCCCTGAGCATCATTCTCGCACCTTCGATGATGCTGTTGGCCGGGCGCTCATTCCCGATCTCACTGGTGCGTCGAACGATGATTGCAGATCCAGGCAGGACGGAAGAGCGTTTGGGAGCACGGGGATTTGGCAACCAAGAACAGCGCTCCTCACGGGGTCTTCCGGCCTGTGCGCGATTGCAAGTGCGCGCGCGGGCTTTATGCGAGTCCCGCGACGCGCAACTCGGAAAAAACGTCCTTGGCCGCCGTGCTGCGATTCAAAGTGTAAAAATGTATGCCGGGAGCGCCCCCGCGCAGCAGGTCGATGCACTGCGCCGTTGCATGAGCCACTCCCAGTTGCATCACAGCCTGGGGATCGGTCCTCCGCCTGTCGAGTTCCGCCGCCAGTGGCCGCGGCAGCGACGCGCCGCACGCCACCCAACGGTCTGCCTGGGCCGCGCTGGTGATCGGCATGATTCCCGGGAGGATCGGCACGCCGATACCAGCCTCCCGCGCCTGGCCGCAAAACTCCCAGTAGCGGCGGTTGTCGAAAAACAATTGAGTAATCAGGAAGTCGACGCCGGCGTCCACCTTATGCTTCAGATTCTTCAGATCCGACGCGGGGTCTGCGCACTCCACATGCTTTTCCGGATACGCAGCGCCCCCCACCGACAGCGACGCGCCATGCCTTTCGCGGATAAACGCCACCAGTTCGCTGGCATAGGAAAATCCACCCGCAGCCGCGGTAAACGTGGTCTCGCCCTTTGGCGGATCGCCGCGCAGCGCCAGAATGTTCGTGATGCCCGCAGCCGTCAGACGATCGGTGACGGCGCCGATTTCCTCCCGCGTCGCTCCGACGCAGGTGAGGTGGGCCATCGCTTCGATGCCGGTCTGCAGTCGAATCCGCGACACGATTTCGAGGGTCTTCTCCCGCGTGGAACCGCCGGCGCCGTACGTGACCGACACAAAAGCCGGTTCGAGGGCGCCCAGCTCCGCGATGGTCCGTTCGAGCTGCGCGCGCGCCTCGTCCGACTTTGGCGGAAAGAACTCGAACGATATCGACGGTTTTCCGGTGGCAAGCCGGTCCCGGATCAGCATAATGTGGATTCCGACTTTCGCGTCATTCCAATGGTCCGGCGTGTGAATGGAAGGAAATGGTGCGCCCGAGCAGATTCGAACTGCTGATCTTTTGCTGCGGAGGCATCCCGCAACGACAAATCAGTAGTTTAACAGGATTGGGCACGATTTCGCTCTATCGCTGAATGTTGCTGTCAGGGTTTCGCTCTTGGGCAGAGGAGACGGTGTGACACTTCGCATTGAAGACACCGGTGACGACTTCGACCTGAACAAGGTCAAGGGAAAGGGAGGACTTGGCCTGATCAGCATGGAGGAGCGGGTGCGGCTGGTTAACGGCAAATTCACCATTCAGTTCCAACCGGGCAAGGGCACTACGGTGGAAGTTTTCGTGCCGCTCGCAAGCGCAAAGGGCCCGGAAGGGGCCCGTCTTGCGCGTGTCACCAGGAGCGCAAAGCGCCCGGAAGGGGGTCCGTCTTGCGCGTGTCACCAAACGCGCAAAGGGTGCGGACACGGCCCGTTTCGGGCCAGTCTCTTCAGGCAGGAAAAGAAAACAGAGCCCGCAGCCTCCGGCCCGTTGCCGGTCGATCATCTCCACGCACGCGATTCTGTCCGGAAGGTGGGCGCGAAAATCCTCGGGCATTGCTGCATCGGAGACAGACCAACGCGCTATCGACTCCCGGCGATTCGATCTCCACGCTCGTTTGGAGCCGGACGCGAGCCGGGATGCGCCGAGCCATCGCTGGCGCTCTTTCTGGCATAATCGAATCAGGTGATTCGGCTACTATGATCGCGTTTAGCGCTCATTTCGACGGCAAGGTACTCCGGAACGATTACGTCGTGGATCTGCCGAGGGACCGGTCTTTTGTCGTATAAAGGTAGTGATCGTGTTGTGCGGAAAGATCGCCTGGCAGCGCGTCGTGAACGGCATGATCGGCGAGCCACTGCAGTGCGTCCACTGGGGCGTCTTCGCCGGCGGAGTCGGTACCGGACGTTTCGACATGTACGGGACGCCCAAGCGAGACTGACGCTGCCTCCTCAATTCTTCGCCGACACCGCCTTCCGGATAGCGCTGTTCCGCAGCCGCGACCAGTATCATGCGGACGCTCTGGCGTGGCAGAGTTATCGCGTCCGATCCGGTGTGTTGATCGTCACCACTGAGGCAGTTTGTTGGGAGTGGCTGAACGCGATGTCTGGCGCAACCCGGAACATCGCAGCGCGTGGGTATGAACGAATTGGTCACGATCCGCGAATCGAGTTGGTCCGCCACAGTGCCGAATTAAGCGCGGCCGCTGTCGGACTTTTCGCGGCTCGACCGGACAAGAACTGGAGCCTGACGGATTGTCTGTCATTCATCGTCATGGGCAGAGGAATATTCAGGATGCGCTCACGGCGGATAACCATTTCGAACAGGCCGGGTTTCGCGCTGTACTTTCGAGTATTCCGCCGGAGTGATCGGGTCAGATCCCAACCGTCGTCATTGCGCAAACCGGATCTTTTCAAACAGTGCCCTCAGCCGTTGGCCCTTTGCGCGGTCGATCATTTTCACGAATCCGATTCTGCCTTCGAGGTGCGCACGAAAATCCGGGACGCCGGCACGGTTCTGCGATTCCGGTCCGAAACGCGCGCAGTTGGTCAGAATCGCTTCGAGTACTTCGAGGTCGCTTCGCCGAAGACTGAGCCGGTCATTGACGACGATCCCGGCGAGACTCTGCCGCACGCCCCGGCGCATGATTCGCGTCTTGCGGTGGTTGACGCCGAAGCCTTCCTCAAGCGCGATCGCCGCGGCGTTCGCGGAGAACCGCTCCACAACGCGGCTGAAGTCCTCACCGCCTGAGAATGCAAGATCGTCCGCGTAACGCGTGTACACCGCGCCGGCGGATCGGGCCAGGCCGGAGAGGCGGCAATCCAGCCGAAACGCCGTGATATTGGCCAGCGACGGGGAGGTGGGCGCGCCTTGCGGCAAGTGCGGACGTGCGTAGAGAATCCCCGCTTCGTGCCATTGCTGCGCGTCGATTTCGGGCGGACGATCGTTCCACACGGAGCGCGGAACGGCGTTCGAACAGATGCCGCCGAGACGGTCGGCCACCTGTTCGGGATAGCCGAGCGTCCGGAACATGGCCTGCGCGCGGGCGGCGGGAAAGGCGGGGAAGAAGTTCTCGAGGTCGAGTCGCAGCACGATGTGCCGGCCGACATGCGGCGCGGCGAAGGTCGCAATCGACCGGCCTTTGACGAAACCGTGAACGGACTGGTGGGGCGGGATGCGGTCGAGAATCGAGGATAGGATGCGCCGCTGCAGATCCTTCAGGTCGCGCTTGGGGCTTTCGATCAGGCGAATGCCGCCACTGCGTTTCGCAAGGATGCGGTAACGATAATGGTGAAGCTTCGGATTGCCGGTCTTGCCGCAGAGACCTTTCAGATCGGCGAACCAATCCAGTTCGTCGGGGTGCAGCGACAGCCAGTCCGCCAAGTCGCCGACTGTTTCGATGACCGGAAGATTCCATTGCTGCGCGGCGTTGACGGGCTGCATGCGGTTTGGTTCCGCGAGCCATTCGGCAATGGAGAGCTTCTCGCGATGTCTCATGCGGGCGCGCCGGAACCCCTGGTCCTCAAGCAGGAATCGAACCACGTCGCGATGACGAGGGCACGTGCGGCCGGCGAAGGTTTCGATGTAGCGGAGCGATAACGGTTGGAGCCAGCGCCAGGGACGTCCGAGCGTTCGCCGCGCCCGCGCCAGGGCTCCCTCGGCGGTGGGCTCTCCCGCCATCAGGCTTCGGGCCAGTGCGCTGATGACAGCCGGAGTGGACATAGCGGAAGGGCGGCGGATTCCAACCAGTCTGACTTTGCGTGAGCAGAACTGCTCGCCATCGCAGCGGCGCTCACGCGACGAAATGGCGACCTGACACTCTCCCCCGAGGTAGCCTCGGAGAGGCGAAACGAGCCCGAAAGCCCGATCTCACCGCGCTTGAAATCGCCGCCGCCCAAGAGCATGATAGCAGCGGCGGGGAGGGTCGCGGCGCCTGTCGGGAACGTCTTCGAAAAAGGACGCGCGGGTAACAATTGGGTAACATTGGCTCTGTAGTCTGTTCTTAGCCGGCGCCCACGCGGGCCCGCAAGAAGGAGAACAAGCTCATGACCGCAAGGTTTTTCACGACGGCCGCACTGACCGTATCGCTGTCGATGGCGCCGGGACTCGCCCAGACTCCCGCCGAATTGCTGCAAAAGGGCATCTATGCGCAGGAGACCGCCGGCGATCTCGACAGCGCGGTTCAGATCTATCGCCAGATCGTCGCTTCCGCTTCGAATCAGCCGGCGATTGCGGCGCAGGCCCAGTTCCGACTGACGCAGAGCCTGCTCCAGAAGGAGGATTTCAACGGCGTCAGAAAGGAATTCGATACGCTGGTGCGCAACTATCCCGACCAGCAGAGCCTGGTCAACGAGATGGGAGAACACCTTCGCACGATCGCCGCGAACGGCCCCGCGCAGCTGCTGGGTTACTTTCAGAACGGCAAATACCATCACTACTGGACGGGAGTCGAGTTGACAGCGCCGGCGGGGTGGACGTTCACGAGTCAGAGGGCCAACGCCGACGGGTGGGACAGAGTGGATCTGGTGGATCCGACCGGCCACGCGACGACCCCCCAGGTGGTGATGACGAAGGAGCCGGGGCCTAAAGCGCTGCAGCCGGCGGTGTTCGAGCCGAGACCTCAAGGCGCCAATCTGGTTCTGAACGACAGGGACTTCCGCTTTATCGCCCCGGAACCCGCCAAACTGTCCCCGCCGGATATTGCCGACCTGCTGCAGCGCAGACTGAAATCCAAGCTGAACCAGCGCGGAGATGCCGCCGGGTATCATGCTTACGCGTATCGCCAGGAAAGCATTCGGCCCAGGACAATCGCCGGTCAACAGGCGCTCAGCGTCGTAGCCGATTATAAAGATGACAAAGGCGTGGCAATGAACGAATACCTGGTCTGGGTTCAGAGCGAGAAAAGCAGGGTCTGCTTCTCGGTGACCGCGGCCGCGCCCGATTTTGCGGATGTCTTGGCGCGCTGGGAGACGATGGTCTCCTCCGCGGTTATCCCATAAAGGCCGGCGTTGCGAATCGGGGCCAAACTCGGCAGCGCGATCCAGGACCGGACGGTATGGTTCGCCATGCTGCTTCTTTTGCTCGGCGTGGTGGCGCCCACCGTGTGCGTGCTCTGGTTCATGAACCAGACGGCCAAAACGCAGGCGGATGCGGCGCGGCAAAGCGTCATGAACGCTTACCGGGAACAGCTCTGGCTGATTCGCGATCAGATCGATTCGGACTGGGCGCGGCGGAGCGCCGCTCTACAGGCGATGTCCGGCGGCGCGGCGCAGGAGTTCGACCGCGCAGTGCGCAGTAACGTCGCGGCGTCCGTACTCTTCCTGAAGACGAACGGAACACCGGCTTATCCAGCGCTCTCCGTCGCGCTTCCCGGCTCTCCGTTCATGTCAGGCAAGGACTGGCTGGCCGCCGAGGCGCTGGAACGAACAAGCGGTCAGAAGGCGAACGCCGCGGCGGCTTACGGCAAAATCGCGGATGCGGCTGCCGATCCGAATCTCGCGGCAAGGGCCGCCCAGGCGCAGATACGTTGTCTGGCTCAGGCGGGAGGGAAGGAGTTGGCGATCCAGACGATGGCAAAGCGCTTCGGCGGAGCTCATGTGCCGAAGGGTCTGGATTCCGCGGGCCGTCTGATCGCGGCCGACGAGCAATTGCTGGCACTCCGGCTGATAGGTTCGGGCGACCGCCGATACGCGCAGGCGGTTCGCGGGCTGGTATCGCTCGTCAACGATTACAGCGTGGCGATGCCGTCCGCACAGCGCCTGTTCCTGATGGGCGAACTGCTGGCGCTGCCGCTTCCGAAGGGTCTGGCGTTGCCCTCGTACTCGGCTGAACGGCTGGCTCAGCAGTTTCTCGATGCCGAAAAAGACGCCAACAAGCCCAGCCCCGGCGATCGGACCGTCCAGCCAACACGGGTGCCCGGCCTCTGGAAGTTCGCCGCGCCGGATGGCCGCGTGATCGCGCTCTATAACAAGCAGATGATTACGTCGGAAATTCTCGGGACGCTCGAACAGCTGGATGCGCGCAGCGTGAAATTCGAGCCGATTGAGCCGGGCGCGGCCGGTTCCGCGGAATCGATTCCACTAGGACCCGCGTTGCCGGGCTGGCGCATCGCATTTTCATTACTGGATACGAAACCATTCGACGAGGCGGCTCGCGGCCGAACGGTTTCCTATGTGTGGGCGGGCTTTCTGGTGGTAGGCGCGATCGTCGGTACAGGTATTCTCGCCGGTCAGGCGCTGCGCCGCCAGTGGCGTTTGGCTCGCCTGAAGACCGACCTGCTGGCCGCGGTATCGCACGAACTCAGGACCCCGCTGGCTTCCATGCAACTGCTGGTGGATGCGCTGCTCGACGAGAACAAGTTCGAACCGCAGAAGACGCGCGAATATCTGGAACTGATGGCCGGGGAGAACCGGCGTCTGAGCCGACTGATCGGCAATTTTCTGGCCTTCTCGCGCATTGAGCGCAACCGGCAGAGGTTCGAGTTTGCCGAAACCAGTCCGGGCGAAGTGGTTCGCGTGGCCGTGAACGCGATGGGCGAGCGTCTGCAGTCGCCGGCGTGTCATCTGGAGATCGACGTGGCGGACGGATTGCCGGCATTGCGCGCGGACCGCGACGCGCTGGTGACGGTCCTGCTGAACCTGCTCGACAACGCGCACAAGTACACGCCGGCCGACCGTCGCATCGTGGTGCAGGCTTATCGCGAAGGAAACAACGTGGTGTTCGCGGTGAGGGACAACGGGATCGGCATCGCGCCGCGCGAACAGAAGCGCATCTTTCGCCGGTTTTATCAGGTGGATCGGCGGCTCGCGCGCGACACGGGCGGCTGCGGACTGGGGCTGAGCATCGTGGACTTCATCGTGCGAGCGCATGGCGGCGAGGTGCGCGTCGAGAGCAAGCCAGGCGCGGGCAGCACGTTCCGCGTGTTTGCGCCGCTGGGCATGCAGCCGAAGGCGGTGAGCGCCTGAGCGGCGGCCGCATCCTGATTGTGGAAGA
>Ga0302319_10016062_pt1 | contig 13816 bp, 16 predicted proteins | sample Bog_T0_2_FD_203319 | JGI IMG/M metagenome (GOLD analysis project Ga0302319, IMG submission 203319) | Peat permafrost microbial communities from Stordalen Mire near Abisko, Sweden - Bog_T0_2 | ecosystem: Environmental > Terrestrial > Soil > Wetlands > Peat | place: Sweden: Abisko, Stordalen Mire...
CACCGGGGGGGGGGGTGGGGGGGGCAGGCGGTAGTCTCCGCGGCTCGAGTGCCTTGCGAGGCGGACGGCTCGCCATCGCGATTTCGTATCAACCAGGGAAGCACGCGTCATGACCCTCGGCATCGCACATATTCAACCTATCGTCTCGTTGGTCGCCGGCATTCTCATCCTCATCGTTCCCAGGTTGCTCAATTACATCGTCGCGTTTTTCTTGATTATTTCGGGCGTGATCGGATTGGGTCTGATCCGCTGAGGAGCCATCCGCGCAAATCGAACCGGCCTGTCCATGCCCGCGGCTGCAACAGGGCGAGAAACGGCGGATTCCGGATGACCAATCCGCACAAGAGCGAGACGGCCAAAGCCTAGGCACGCCGCCGGCGCCGTGACGCGCCGGCTTGTCACGGTTCTAGGCTCTCGAGCCGGGCCAACCATAATGTTTATGAAGCTGTTTGGCGTAAACATCCTGAAACGCGACGAGCGGATCCCAGGTCGGGCTCGTCTCGACCTGCTCGCGCGTCACGTCGACATTCACGCGCCGATCCGACCATTCGATCGACGTCACCGCCACGGGCGCTATCAGCACCCGCTTGCCGAACCACCAGTTGCTCGTGTCGACGATGAAGTAACCGAGACTCCAGTCGGAATTTTCCAACAGGAAATTCTCGACATGGCCGATTTCGCCATCGACGGCGTGAAGGCGATAGCCGACGACATCGACGAAGCTGCGCAGATGCGCGTCGCCGGTGGCTTCCTCCGGGACTTCCGGCTCCGCCTCCTCGCCGAGGCCGAGGTAGGGGGGACTCAGTAGCGGCGACGCCATGGCGCCCGGCGTGCCGCCCATGAGCGGCGCGCCCCAGAGCGGGTCCCAGCCGTAATAATCGTAGATCCGGCTTTCCATCTGCCGCGAGACGGGTTGATCCTCGCTCCAGTCGGGACTGCCCTCCACCTGAGCTTTGGTCAACGGGACCTCGAATCTCTGGTCCTGAAGATCCGAGTAGGAAACGGCCGAGGGATGAATCAGCACTTTTCGCTCTCTCAACCAAGACCCGCAATCGACCACAAGCCAGCGCACTTTCCAGCTCGAATCGTCGAACAGGAAATCGACGACGCTGCCGATTTTTCCGTCGCTCGCTTCGATCGCGAAGCCCTTGAGGGCGGATATCACTTGCATCATGGGGGGAAGCCTTTCGTTGTTTGCTCCGCGTGAGACGACTCGCGGCGGCGATCATGACGCCGTATGGCGATGGTGATGCCGGCGCCAACGGCGATAGGGCGCGCCCATCCTCGCAGCCGCCGCGGGACCTTCCACCGCCGCCGACGACAGCGCCCACTCGAGGCGGTTCGCTCGGAGTCCGAGCGGACGCGACGTCCCGACTCTTGCTGGGAAATCGGTCGCGCGGGAAGGTTCGGAAACTACTCAACACCTCGACGGAAAGGAGCCAGCGGGAAGCCGGCGAGAAGAGTGCGCGCCGCCGGTTCGGTCGCGAGGATGCGTAAACTCCGAGGCTGACGCACGCGACCGCGCGCCGTTTAGGTCGGGTTCATCCGCCGCGCCCTATGATTCGCTTCGACGGCGCGGCCACCCGGAGAAAATCTCATGCGAAGAGTGACTCTCGACCTGACGCGTTTGGCGCTCTGCGCGGGCGTTTCGGCGGTCCTTTTCGTGGTCCTGAGCCCGGTGGCGCCGAGCCGCGCCAGCCTGGCGGCGAAAGCGCCGTCCGAGGTGATCATTCACGTCAAGGCGGTCTCCTCGCCGCGGTCGATCGCCTGCTCCGGCGTGCCCGATACCATGTCGAAGGCGCCTTCGAACTGCACTCCCTCGCCGCGCGCCCGCGTTCTCCTCACGTAATGGCTCTACGTTCATTTCTCCGAGGCCGAGCGCGTCGCCTCTCGCTCCATCGCCGCGCGTAGCAGCGCGGCCAGCCGGTAGAGGCCATGAACGCCCTTGCTGTAGGGGATGAGCAGGAAGAACGACAACACGAATCCGAGGTGAATCCTCAGCAGCGCGCTCATCTCGGCGGTGTCGCGCAGAGCCAGCAGTAACAACCCGCTCGCCGCCGTCGCCAGCAACAGCGCGAGCAGCGCGAAATCCGAGGTTTGCGCATGTGGCGCGACCGGCGCGCTATCGCGCGTGAGCTTGATCCAACCGAGCCCCAGCGTGCCCACGACGATGCCGAAACCACCCAGCGCTCCCAGAACGACCGGCGGGCTGAACATCGGGTAGGGCGCCTGCCAACCCAGGACGTGATCATAAATCGTCGCCACGATCGTCGAGCCGCAGCAGAGCGCGAGCCCGTAAAACATCACATGATGAAAGCGGCGCCGCAAGCGCGAGAGCGACTCGTCGAAATCGTTGCAGCCGTGACCCGCGCCACCCAAATTCCTGAGAGTCAGCGCATCGCACAGCGTGGTCGCGAACGCCCGGTCGCCACGGGCTGTGGGCGCGCGTCCGCCGGTGTCGCGCCAGAAGCGGACCATGCCGATCGCCGACGAAACCAGCGCGAGGCCGAGAGCGAGGCCCGCGGCGGACGCCATGACCGACCAGGGAATGACATCGTAGAAAGCGCCCGGCCCCGGACGCGAAGGCCGCGAAGGCGAGCTCGCGATCAACGCGAGCGCCACGCAGAACGCGACGGCGCACGCCGCAGCCACGCCCGGGCGTCGAAACAACCCGACGAGGAAGCGTGGCCGCACATAGTTTTCGTAGCTCTCCAACCGCACCTGCGTCAGCAGACACGGCAGGTTGATCGCGAATTCATGCGGCGGGGCGTACTGACAGGCGTAATAGCAACCCCGGCAGTCGTGGCAGAGATTGGCGAGATAGCTCACATCGGCGGCGGTAATTGACCTCCTGAGCTCCATCGCCGGGAACACGGCGCAATAGCCGTCGCAGAAGCGGCAGGCGTCGCAGATCTCGAGCGCGCGGCGCGCGGCTTCGCCCGCCTCAGAGGTTCGCATGGCGCGCCGCCTCTCGTCCCGCGATGGCGCCGAACACCGCCCCGATCGTAATGCCGATGCCGGCTAGATAACCCTTGCCGATGACGTTGGCCGCCATGATCGAGCCGGCGGCGAAGACGTTTCGCGCGGGCCGCCCATTGTTCAGCAGCACGCGCGCGCTTTCGTCGACCTTGACCCCGAGATAGCTGAAGGTGACGCCGGGCCGCATCGGATAGGCGTTGAAGGGCGGCGTCTTCAGCGGCAGCGCCCAGCGCGTCTTCGCCGGGACGACGCCCTCGGTGCGCCATGGCGCGGGGTCGTCGGTTAGGGGTCGCACGCCCTGGTTGAACGCCTCGACGGTGGCGACGAGCGTAGCCGGATCGAGGCCGAGTTTTCCCGCGAGCTCCGCGATGGTTTGCGCGCGGATCGGGGGATAGATCGAAGGCCGAAAACGCGCCTCGGCGTCGGCGTCGCAAATGGCGAAAGCGATTGGGTTCGGGCGCCGCGCGACGAGATCGCCCCAGATCGCATAGCGTCGCGGCCCCACGCTGGCGCCCTCGTCGTGAAAGCGTCGGCCGTTGGCATCGACGACGATGCCGAAGGGAACGCCATCCAGTCGGGTGACGATGCCGCCGTCGAACTTCGGCCCGCGCGCGTCGACCGCGACCATGTGGCATTCGCCGGGTGTTCCCACCGGCGCGACGTCTTGCGCGAGCAGGCTCGCGAGGATTTGACCCTGCGCGTCGGCGGCGCCTCTGATCATGAAATGGTCCGCCGCGTCGCCCCAGTAGCGTTTCAGCCATTCGATGTTCGCGGAATGGCCGCCCGACGCGACGACGACAGTCTTGGCGCCGACCCTCGTCGAAACGCCCCCAACAAGGAGCGGCAATTCGCGCGCGCGGCCGTCATCGAGCGGCAGCGTCGGCGCTTCGGCGTCATAGAGGATGTCGACGCCGAGGCGCTCGGTGGTGAGGTGGAGAGCGTTGAGCATCGCCTTGCCGCCGCCGAGCAGATACGCGGTCTTGCGGGAGGGGTCGTGCTCGCGAGGTTTCTGTATGCAGACTCCGCATCGCGCCATGAAGTCGGTAACCTCGGCCGACTTGCCGATCAGGAGGCGCGCGAGCGTCTCGTCGGTATGCGCGCCGGTGACCTCGACAAGATCACGCCAGAATTCGTCCGCCGAATAGGTTCTGGGAATCGACTTGTTCGGCGCGTCGTGCATGACGCGCAGGTTGCGGGCATGCCGGGTGGCGCCGCCCCGCGAGGCCCGCGGGGACTGCTCCAGCATCAGCGCCGAGGCGCCCGAGCGCCGCGCCGCGATCACCGCGCAAAGTCCCGCGACGCCTCCCCCCACGACAACGACGTCGTATGGCCTCGACGGATCGAACACGCGTCCCTCTTTCGCGACAATGCGCATGGGGCGAGTTGATACCGTCGCGAGAGTTCGAGCGATCGAGGTCGATCAAATTCCTGTCGAATTCAGCGGCGGCGCGCCGTCGCACGCGCGCGATCGGGACAATGGTCGCATGGACAGCCGGCCCGGCATATTGTAAACCAGTTTATGAAACGCGCGGCGAAGCGCTGTGAGTGCGGGAGAAAACGTCGTTCCATGCCCGATTTTTCGCTCAATGACGATCACATCGCGATCCGCGACATGGCGCTTGCCTTCGCCCACGACAAACTGGCGCCGCGCGCGCTGGAATGGGACGAGAAGAAGCATTTCCCCATCGACGTGATCCGCGAGACCGCGGCGCTCGGCATGGGTGCGATCTATGTGCGCGAGGATGTCGGCGGCTCCGCGCTTTCGCGCTTCGACGCGGCTTTGATCTTCGAGTCGCTGGCGACGGGATGCCCGGCCATTTCCGCCTTCATTTCCATCCACAACATGTGCGCCTGGATGATCGATTCTTTCGGCTCCGAGGCGCAACGCCACAAGTTCCTGCCCCGGCTGGTGAGCATGGAGCGGCTGGCGAGCTATTGCCTCACCGAGCCCGGCGCTGGCTCCGACGCGGCGGCGCTGCGGACCCGGGCGACGCGCGAGGGCGACCACTACGTTCTCAATGGGCAGAAGCAGTTCATCTCGGGCGCGGGCAACGACAGCGACTTCTACGTCGTCATGGCGCGCACCGGTGAAGCGGGACCGAAGGGCGTCTCGACCTTTCTCGTCGAGGGTGGGACGCCGGGGCTGAAATTTGGCGCCAACGAGCGCAAGATGGGCTGGAACGCGCAGCCGACTCGCGCGGTGATCTTCGAGGATTGCCGCGTGCCGGCGGACAACCTGCTCGGCCAGGAGGGGATCGGCTTCAAGATCGCGATGGCGGGGCTCGACGGCGGCCGGCTCAATATCGGCGCGTGCTCGCTCGGCGGCGCGCAATCCGCGCTCGACAAAGCGCTGGCCTACATGAAGGACCGCAAAGCCTTCGGCAAGAAGCTCAACGAGTTCCAGGCGCTGCAATTCCGTTTGGCCGACATGGAGACCGAACTCGAGGCCGCGCGCACGCTCCTTTGGCGCGCCGCCTGCGCGCTCGACGCCAAGGCGCCCGACGCCACCAAGCTCTGCGCGATGGCGAAACGCTTCGCCACCGACACCGGCTTCAACGTCGCCAATCAGGCTTTGCAGATGTTCGGCGGCTACGGCTATCTTTCGGACTACGGCGTCGAGAAATTGGTGCGCGACCTGCGCGTGCATCAGATCCTCGAAGGCACCAACGAAATCATGCGCGTCATCATCGCGCGCGAAATGGTCGGTCGGCATTAGCCGCGGCTTCCCACGGAGGACAAGAGTTCCATGACGACAATCGCATTCATCGGCTTGGGCAACATGGGCGGCCCGATGGCGGCCAATCTCGTCAAGGCGGGCCATAAGGTGCTCGGCGTCGATCTCGTGCCGGCGCTGCGCGACGCGGCGGCGAAGGACGGCGTCACGATCGCTTCGAGCGCCGTCGAGGCGGTCGGCCAAGCCGACGTCGTGGTGACGATGTTGCCCGCCGGCAACGCGGTGCTGTCGGTCTGGAGCGCAATCGCCGGCGCGGCCAAGAAGGGCGCGCTGCTCATCGATTCCTCGACCATCGACGTCGAGAGCGCGCGCCGCGCGCATGGCCTCGCCAAGGCGGCGGGCGCTTCAAGCGTCGATGCGCCGGTGTCGGGCGGCGTCGGCGGCGCCAAGGGCGGCACGCTGACCTTCATGTGCGGCGGCGACCCTGGCGCTTTCGCGGCGGCGAAGCCCTTCCTCGAACAGATGGGCAAGCGCATCGTGCATTGCGGGAACGCGGGCTCGGGACAGGCCGCGAAAATCTGCAACAACATGATCCTGGGCGCGACCATGATCGCGACCGCCGAGGCCTTCGTGCTCGGCGAAAAGCTCGGGCTTTCGCATCAGGCTCTTTTCGACGTCGCCTCGACCTCGTCGGGCCAAAGCTGGTCGATCTCCACCTATTGCCCGGTGCCCGGCCCGGTGCCGACCTCGCCCGCCAACAACAGCTACAAGCCCGGCTTCGCGGCGGCGTTGATGCTCAAAGACCTGAAGCTCGCGCAGGAGGCGGCGCTCGCCTGCGGCGCCACCACGCCGCTCGGCGCGGAGGCGGCGCAGCTCTATGCGCTGTTCAACGCGGCCGGGAACGCCGGCGAGGACTTTTCCGGTATCATCAACTTCCTGCGCGGCGCCAAGGCGGCAAGCTAAACCAGCGGGATCGTCAAACGCTTGATCAACGGCGCGGTCGCGGGCCGAACCCCGCGCCACCATAGGAACGCCTCCGCGGCCTGTTCGACCAGCATGCCGACGCCGTCAGCGACGCGGGCGCAACCCGCCGACTCGGCGAGGCGCAGGAACGGCGTCAGGCCCTTGCCGTATACGAGTTCATAGGCGAGGCCGCCCTCGGCGAAGCTCGACGCGGGGATGGGCGGCAGCTCGCCGGTCCAACTCGCCGACGTCGCGTTGACGACGAGATCGAACGGCGCCGTAGACGCGAGTTGGTCATAGCTGATCGCGTGGATGTGACCATAGGGCGAGAACTCGGTGACGAGCGCCTCAACCTTGGCGAGGTTGCGGTTCGCGACGGTCAGGCTTGCGGGCTCGCGCTCGAGGAAAGGCAGGATCGCCCCCCGCGCCGCCCCCCCGGCGCCGAGCACCAGCACCCGCTTTTCGCGCATCGCGAAGCCGAGATTGCGCTCGATGTCGTTGACGAGGCCGGCGCCGTCGTAATTCTCGCCGTAAACGCGCTCGCCCTCGAACTTCAACGCGTTCACCGCCCCCGCCATGCGCGCGCGCTCGGTGAGGTCGGTGGCGTAGGCGCGGGCGTCGAGCTTGAACGGCGCGGTGATGTTCAGGCCGCGGCCGCCCTCGCGGCGAAACGCATCGACGATTCCCGCGAACCCGCTGAGCGGCGATTCGATCGCGACATAGGAGATGTCCTGCCTCGTCTCCTCGGCGAAAGCCTGATGAATCAAGGGCGATTTGCTGTGCCCGATCGGGTTGCCGACAACGGCGTAGCGGTCTGTCAAAGCGCGGTCTCCACGGCGGGCTCGGCGTATAACACGCCGTCTTCGACCATGCCCTCAATTTGCCAGGAGGTGAAGCCGAGATCGGCGGCGATTTCGCGATTGTGCTGTCCCAGCAGCGGCGCCGGGCGGCGCGGCGAAATGTCATGGGCGGAAAAACGGAACGGCAGGTTGGGCAGCCGCACCCGCCCGAGCACGGGATGCTCTTGCTCGATGATCATGCCGCGCGCCTGGGTTTGCGGATCGGCGATCACCTCGTCGATGGTCTGGATCGCCGCGCAGGGGACGCCCGCCGCGTCCAACGTGGCGATGCAGGCCGCGCGAGAGGGTTGCGCCAGCGTCCAGGCCTCGACGAGCGCGACGGCCTCATCGCAGTGTTGGTTACGCCGCGCCGGGGTGCGGAAGCGTTCGTCCGCCGCGAGGGCGTCGCCGCCGATCAGCTTGGCCAGACGCGCCCAGGCTTCGTCGACTTGCGCGGCGATGACGAGGTAGCCGTCCTTCGCCGCGAAAGATCCGTAGAGCGTCGAATCGGGTTGCGCTCGCCCGGTCTGCGCCGGGATCTCCTTGCCGCCGCTCAGAGTATAGCGCTGCACCGCGTAGTCGTGCATCGAGATCATGCAATCATAGAGCGCGAGGTCGATGTGTTGGCCCTTTTTGGACTTCACGCGGCCGAGCAGCGCGGCGGTGATCGCGGCGACGCCGTGAATGCCGGTGTACATGTCGGCGATCGGCATACGAAACAGCGGCGGCGCTTGGCCGGGCATGCCCAGTTGCGCCATCGCGCCGCTCTTGGCCTCGGCGATGAGCCCGAAGCCGGGACGGTTGGAATCGGGCCCGGTGTGGCCGTAGGCCGAGATCGAGCAATAGACCAGCTTCGGGTTCAGCTTGGCTAGTTGGGCGTAGCCGAGGCCGAGCTTCTCCAGCGCGCCGGGGCGATAATTCTCGACGAAGACGTCGGCGGTTTCGATCAGCTTGTGGATCATCTCGAGGCCGCGCGGGTCCTTGAGATCGAGACAGATGCCGCGCTTGTCCATGTTCTGTTGCAGGAAATAGCCGCTCTGGCCATCGACGAAGATCGGATGCGCGCGCCCGGCGTCGCCGCCCTTCGGGCGCTCCACCTTGATGACGTCGGCGCCCATGGCGCCCAGACAGCGCGAGAGATAGGGGCCGGCGAGGAAATGACTGTAGTCGATGACCCGGAAGCCTTCGAGCGGTAGGGATGACGACATGGTTTCAGGCCTCCGGCCGGCGAGGAATCATCAACCGGTGCTCGCCCAGTTGTACGGCTTCGCCGCGTTGGTTGATCAATTCGGATGGGATGACGACGATGCCCCAACCGGGGCGCTTGACCTCGCGCTTGTGGGCCACTCTGAAGCTCAGATGCAGGGTGTCGCCTAGCTTGATCGGCGCCTTGAAATCCCAGGTCCAGCCCAGCGACATGCCGGGCAGGAAGCGATAGTCGGAGCGCGTCTTCAAGCCGTCCGCGAGCGAGAGGCCGAGCAGGCCGTGCGCCACCCGCGTGCCGAACGGCGTCGTCTTGGCGTAGGCTTCGTCGATATGAACCGGGGTGAAATCGCCGGTGAGTTCGGCATAGGCGTTCACCATCGCCTCGGTGACAGTGACCGAGGGGCTGATGCAGGAATCGCCGACCTTCGCGTCGTCCCAGTAGAGGTCTTCCGACATGTTCGTTTGCCTCACGTCCGAGGATCGACGGCCAAGGCGCGCGCGACGGAATCGCCCGACGCCTGCAGGATTTCGATGCCGAGGCCATCGGGCGTCACGAGCCAGTTCGGACCCTTCGGCAACGCGCGCGCGCCTCGGGCGAGGCACTCGCGGATGGCGGCTTCGCGATCCTCGACCATGATCCCCAGATGCGCGCAGCGACCTTCGTGCCCGTCAAAATCGGGGTCCGCGACCAGCTGGATGCCGCCTATCGTCCAGGCCTGCCGAGGCGCGCCACCGGTTCCGCCCGATGCGTCGCGCAACGTCATGCCCAAGGCGTCGCGGAAGAAAGCGACATGCCAATCGATGTCCTTGACGAAGATCGCGACGTGCTCGCAATAGGCTCGGCGTTCATAAGCCATGTACGTGTCCTCCCATTTTGCTCAAGCCTTGCCCGGATAGTTGGTCATCGCGAGCTCGATGCCCTTCACGCAAGCGACGATCGTGCTGTTGACGGGTGTCGGCACGCCCGCCCGCTCGCCCCAGCGCACGACCGCGCCGTGAATGAAGTCCACTTCCGTCACCGAGCCTTTTTCGAGACTCTGCAACATCGACGTCTTGAATTGGGGCGCCAGTCCCTCCGACGCCTTGACCCAGGCCTCGCGCGGCTCGCTCATCGTAAGCTTTATCCCATTCGCCCTGGCCACGGCCATCGCCTCGGCGATCGCCGCGAGCGCGCAACGTTCGAGTTCGGGCGAGCTGTAGAGGCCGCCGTAGGTCAGGCGGGTGATCGCCGAGAGGCCGCCGCCCGCGACATTGATCAGCAATTTGGTCCACATCGCGCCCATGATGTCGCGGCTGATCTCGGTCGCCAGCCCCGCGTGGCGAAACGCCGCCCCCACAGACTCGACGCGGTCCGTGATCCGGCCGTCGAGTTCGCCGATGAGCGTCTCCTTGCCGCGCACGCCTATGAGCACGCGGCCTGGGCCGAGCAGCACGCCGCCGACATAGGTTTTGCCCGCGAGCACGCGCTCGCGGCCGACGATGTCGGCGAGGATGTCTTCATGGCCAAGCCCGTTCTGTAGCGACATCACCAGCGTGTCGCGGCCGATGAGCGGCAATGCGGCCTCGACCGTCTCGCGGGTATGAAACGACTTCACGAGCACGATGACGAGATCGACGCGGCCGACGCCTCCGCATGTCGTTCGCGCGTTGAGCCGCACGGCGCGTTCGACGTCGTCCTCCCGCATCCGCAACCCATCGGCGAGGATGGCGTCGACATGGGCCTGGCCCCGATTGATGAGCCAGACCTCCTCGCCGCCTTCGGCGAGAACGCCGCCGAGAGTGGAGCCCAGCGCCCCCGCGCCGATGATGGCGATCTTCAAACGACGATCCTCCCGATCCGCGACCGTTCGCGGGTCGTGACGGGGCGGCTCTTAGAGCAAAGCGCCGCCAATTGACCATGCGCGCTCCCCAATACACATTATTGCGAAACGCAATGAAAGGGAGGGGGTCATGGTGTCGAACCTGGGGGCGCCGGCCGCGTTACTCGACGGCAAGCTCTTGCTTCTGTTCGACTGGCTCTATCGCACACGTAGCGTCAGCCGATCGGCCGAGGCGATGGGACAGGCGCAGCCGACGGCGAGCATTTGGCTAGCGCGGCTGCGCAAGGAACTCGGTGATCCGCTTTTCGTCCGAACGGGGAGCGGGCTCGAGCCGACGCCGCGCGCCGATGCGCTGATAGGGCCGGCGCGATCGGCGATAGCGATGTTGCAGCGCCTGGGCGAACCCGACGAAGCCTTCGTGCCGCAAAACTCAGAGCGTTGCTTCCGTATATGCATGACCGACGCGAGTCACATCACGCTGCTGCCATTGCTGTTGCGAAAGCTGCGAATTGTCGGCCCCGGTATTCGCATCGAGGTGCCGCGCATCGACTCCGGGACGGCCAAGCGGCTGAGCGAAGCCGAGGCCGACATCGCCATCGGCTTGGTTCCCGATCTCGAAGCCGGCTTCTACCAACAGACGCTATACACGCAGGACTGGATCTGCCTTGCGAACGCGCGCCACCCGCGCCTCGACGCCGCGCTGACGCGAGCCGCCTACGAGGCCGAGGGTCATGTCGTGATCGCCTATGGCACGGGGCATCGGCTGCTCGACGAGGCCGTCCGCGCCGCCGATATCCGACGCCGCGTCATGCTGGAGCTTCCCGGATTTCTGGGTCTGGCCGGCGTCGTCGCCGCGACCGACCTCTTGGCGACGTTGCCGCGTCAGATCGGGGAAACGCTCGCGCGAGCCAACAAGCTCAAGGTTCTGTCGTGTCCGTTCGCCATACCCAGCTTCACGGTGAAGCTGCATTGGCACGAGCGGTATCACAACGAGCCCGGCCATCGTTGGTTGCGCGGCCTGTGCACGCAATTGTTCCAGCGCGCGTGATCGTCAGGCGTCGCTATGCGCGCGCTCGATTTCCAATAGTCCGGCGAGCAGCGCCGGCAATGCCGCGATGTCCTCGATCACGTGATCCGCGTGCGGCTCCAGGTCGATCCGGCGCGCGGGGCCGGTCAACACGGCGATCGCGACGGCGCCGGCCGCGCGCGCGCAATCGAGGTCGTGCAGGGTGTCGCCGACCATGGCGACGCGCGCGGGGGCGACGCCGATCTGCCGCGCGAAAGCGAGGATCATGCCGGGGGCGGGCTTGGAGCCATGCCCGGAATCATATCCCGCGACGAACTCCATCGCGGTGCCCAATCGCAAAGCCTCGATCTGGCGGCGGGCGCTCGCCTCCGAATCGTTGGTCGCGAGGCCGAGGCGCAGCCCCATGCGCTTGAGCGCGTCGAAAATGAGCAGGGGATCGCCGATCGGCGTCAGCGACTTCAGCGACTCGACCGCCGTCAGCGCGTCGATTTCGCGCTTCAATTCCAGGAGGTCGGTCCGTCCAAGCGCATCGCCCCACAGTTTGCCGTAGCTCGCCGAGGAGCCGGCGATCAACGGGGAGGTGAGCAGGAAGCGCTTCTCCTCGATCGAGAAGTGCAGGCATTCGGCCTGGGCGCGCAGCTTGTCCGCGTCGCCGTCGGCGAGCGCGTGGATCACCGCGTGGACGGCTGGCCCCCAGGTGTCCTGGAACGATATCAACGTCCCGTCTTTGTCGAAAAGGACGCCGTCTATGCTCATGTCGGTTCTTTTCACCCGCCGCCGTATGAACGCGGCGACCTCATTAAATAGCCCTTAACGGATTTCAATCACTTTGTCCTTAAAGCTCGGATGCGAGCGATACCGACCACGAGAGTAGAAAGCGTCATGCGTCACGACTTTTCCGCCATCCCCGACGCCGTGGAAGTCCCCGCCGGCCGCAGCCGCCTGCTTTCGCGGCTCTATCGCGATATCGGGTTGGCCGCCGTCGCGCTTGAACTCGATCTGTGCGCATCGGAGCTCGAACCGGAACTCGTGGCGGCGATCGAGCGCGGCTCGCGTTATCTCGTGCCCGAGCCGTTCGCGCTTGCCTCTTAGTTCAGGACTGGGCTCACTTCGATCCGGCGCGCGAGCGCGCGTCGGATTCGAGTTTCAGGGATGACTTTCCTCACCCGTCGCCGGTTTCTCCAAGGTGTCGGCGCCGCGACTCTCGCGGGCGGCGGCCTCATCGCCTATGGCGGCGCCGAGGCGGAATCGGCGCTCGCACTGACGTCCTACGAACTGACGCCGCCGCTGTGGCCGCCGGAACTCGAACTCAAGATCGCCGTCATCGCGGACATTCACGCCTGCTATCCCTGGATGTCGGACGAGCGGATCGGCGCCATCGTCGCGCTGACGAACGCGCAAAAGCCCGACCTGACCGTGATTCTCGGCGATTTCGTCTGCACGCATGAATTCGTCAGCGGCTACGTGCCGCCCGGCGCCTGGGCCGAGCAACTCGCCAAGCTGGAGGCGCCGCTCGGCGTCTACACCATCCTCGGCAATCACGATTGGGGCTCCGCGGCGATACCGACCCGCGCGCCCGACGGATCGGAGAGCATCCGGCGCACGCTTGCGCAGGCGCGCATTCCCCTGCTGGAAAATCAGGCCGTGCGTCTGTGGCAGGGGCGCCGGCCGTTCTGGCTCGTCGGGCTCGGCGATCAACTCGCGCGCCGTCCGGGCCGCGACAGCCTGTTCCACATGGACGACCTGCCGGGGGCCTTGCGGCACGTCACCGACAACGCGCCCGTCATTCTGCTCGCGCACGAGCCCTATATCTTCGATTCCGTGCCCGATCGCGTCGCGCTGACGCTATGTGGCCATATGCACGGCGGTCAGATCAACCTGCCGCTGATTGGTTCGCCTTTCCTGCGCGGCGGACCGCGGTTCCGCAAATATGTCTATGGCGTCTATCAGGAGGGCCGGCGCACGCTGGTGCTTTCCGGCGGCCTCGGAACGTCTTTCGTCCCGCTGCGGATCGGACGTCCGCCGGAAGTCGTGATGCTCAAGCTCGGCGGCGCGCCGGCCGCGTGAATCTCAGCCGCATCTTGTCTTGAATGATGCAAGGCGGCTATTCACTTACCACGCATATCCCCGATTCCATGCTGCATGAATAAGGGGCAGGACTCCCAAAATGAGAAGTCTCAAACCCGCTGACCGCTGGGCACTCGTTTCATTTTTTATTGGCTCAATTTGCGCTAGGTAGGCATCGTTACCTCTGCTGGAATCCGTCGCGTCGTGATGGAGGTGGTCATGGAGCACAGCGTCTTTCGGT
>Ga0302319_10016063_pt1 | contig 13816 bp, 15 predicted proteins | sample Bog_T0_2_FD_203319 | JGI IMG/M metagenome (GOLD analysis project Ga0302319, IMG submission 203319) | Peat permafrost microbial communities from Stordalen Mire near Abisko, Sweden - Bog_T0_2 | ecosystem: Environmental > Terrestrial > Soil > Wetlands > Peat | place: Sweden: Abisko, Stordalen Mire...
GTGAATACCGCGTTCTGAAAGCTATCCATGCTCATTTCCCGGAAGCCCCGCAAGTCTTCTCGTTCTGCGAGGACCCATCTGTGATCGGCGCACCGTTTTTTCTCATGGAGTGCCGCCAGGGGATCGTCCTCCGCGATCGCGGTCCCGCCAACCCGAAACAAGTCAGTGAAGCCTTCATCGATTGCCTGATTCGCCTTCATTCGGTCGACATCTCAAGTCCGGACCTGAGTTCCCTCGGCCGCCCCGAAGGCTTTCTCGTCCGCCAGGTGAGTGGCTGGACCGAACGATGGTACAAAGCCGAAACCCATCCCCAGCCCGCGATGGACAGCGTAATCGCATGGCTCACCGCGTCCGTTCCTGACCAGCAGCGCGCCAGCCTCCTCCACAACGACTACAAGCTCGACAACGTAATGCTCAACGCCGCAGAAGACAAAATCGCGGCTGTCCTCGACTGGGAAATGGCCACTCTCGGCGACCCGCTTGCAGATCTCGGCCTCACCCTCTGCTACTGGACCAACCCGTCCACAGCTCCGGCCCTTACCACCGCCAAAGGCTGGTACACGCGCGAACAACTCGTCGATCGCTATGCAGCCGCCGCCGGCCGCGATGTGACCAACCTCGCCTGGTATGAAGTCCTCGGTATCTTCAAACTAGCCGTGATTCTTCAGCAAATCTATTTCCGCTACGATCGGGGCCAAACCAGGGACGAACGCTTTCGCAATTTCGACGCGCGGGTCGACGAACTCATCCGTCTGGCTGTGAAAAAGCTGGACCAGGCATGAGCCGCGTCTACCTCGTGCGCCACGGCCAGGCCGGCACGCGCTACGCCTACGACGAGCTTTCCGATAAAGGCCGCATGCAGGCCCGCCTTCTCGGCGAGTACTTCACAAACCAAAACATTCGCTTCGACATCGCCATCACCGGTTCGCTGCAGCGCCAGCGGCAAACCGCCGCCTGCGCCGGTATACCCGAAGCTATGGTCGATAAAGGCTGGGACGAATTCGATCTCGACCACGTCTACCAAATCCTCGCGCCCATCCTCTGCGAAGAAGACGCCGAATTTCGCCACGCCTGCGAAGCCATGCGAACCGAACTCGCGGAAGCTACCGAACACTCCGCCGCAGTGCACCGCCGCTGGACCCCGTCCGATCTGAAAATCGTCCAGGCCTGGCTGCAGGGACACCCAGGCTACACAGGCGAATCCTGGGTCGCATTCCATCAGCGCGTCGCCGAACGCCGCGCCGCCGTCGCAGCTGCGACGCGGGATTCCGACGACCACAACATCGTCGTCTTCACCTCCGCCACGCCTATCGGCATTTGGGCCGCGCTCTCGCTCGACATAGAAGACCACCGCGCCATGCGCCTGGCGGGCGTGCTCCACAACGCTTCCTTCAGCGTGATGCGCCTGCGCCCCGACCAGTTGAGACTCCACACCTTTAATTCAATCCCGCATCTGACCGATCCCGAACTCCACACTTATCGCTAACCGCCATGCACTTCGATTACTCCGACAAAGTCAAGGAACTCCGCACCCGCCTTAGCGCGTTCATGGACGAACACATCTATCCCAACGAGCGCGCCTTCAACGAACACACGCGAGGCGCGCACCGCTGGCAACCCGTCCCCGTGATCGAAGAGCTCAAGCCTAAAGCCCGTGCCGCCGGACTCTGGAACCTCTTCCGCGACCTCACCAATCTGGAATACGCTCCGCTCTGCGAAATCATGGGCCGTTCCGCGATGGCCCCCGAAGTCTTCAACTGCTCCGCACCCGATACGGGCAACATGGAAGTCTTCGAACGCTACGGAACTCCTGAGCTTAAGCGCCGGTGGCTGGAACCGCTGCTCGCAGGCGAAATCCGCTCCTGCTTCGCCATGACCGAACCCGATGTCGCCTCCTCCGACGCCACCAATATCCAGGCCAGCATCGTCCGCGACGGCAACGATTACATCCTCAACGGCCGCAAATGGTGGACGTCCGGCGCAGGCGACCCGCGCTGCAAAGTCGCCATCTTTATGGGCAAGACCGACCCCTCGGCTGCGAAGCACAGACAGCAATCCATGATCGTGGTGCCGATGGACACGCCAGGCGTTAAAGTCCTCCGCATGCTCCCCGTCTTCGGCTACGAGCAAGCACCGCACGGCCACGCCGAAGTGCTTTTCGAGAACGTCAAAGTCCCCGTCGAAAACCTGCTTCTCGGCGAAGGGCGAGGATTTGAAATCGCCCAGGGACGCCTTGGCCCCGGCCGCATCCACCACTGCATGAGGCTTATCGGAGTCTCCGAACGGGCACTCGAAGATATGTGCCGCCGCGCCAAATCCCGCGTTGCCTTCGGCAAACCCCTGGCCGAACAAGGCGCCATCCGCGCCGATATTGCGCAATCGCGGATCGAGATAGAACAGGCGCGGCTGCTCACTCTCAAAGCCGCCTGGATGATGGCCACCGCCGGCAACAAAGCCGCCAAAACCGAGATCGCCATGATTAAAGTGATCGCGCCCAACGTCGCGTTACGCGTGCTGGACCGCGCCATACAGGCTCACGGAGGCGCCGGCGTCTCAGACGATTTCGAACTCGCCGCCGCCTGGGCCAACTCACGGACGCTCCGCCTTGCGGATGGTCCCGACGAAGTTCACCTCGAATCCATCGCCAAATGGGAGCTGGCGCGTGGATAAATGGACGTGACCGCGCATCCCAGCAGCAGCACAAACAGAGGAAACACTTCAAACATGATCCGGTTCTGATCGGTGAAATCGTGCAGGATGACTACGGCCGACAGGTAGACAATATTGCCGAATGCGAAGAAGATGGTGAGTTCTTCGGCAGTGCCGGCCTGATGCCCAATCGCGCCCCTCAGCCAGCGGACAGACCGCGTCAGACCGAACCACAGCAGCAGGGGAATGGTGCTGTAGGACAGCCAGGCGAACTGATGGCCGGGAACGGTGCCTGTGGTCGCGAGGTCGAACGGCGCCAGCACGGGCGCCAGAACCAGCGCATTCGTATCGGGCCGACCATCGAAAGGCCAGCCAATATCGGCCGGCAGAAAATAGCGGCCGAGGTTATCGCGAATGGTCGTCAGGAGGGCCGCCGGGCGATAGCGAAGCAAACTGACGCCATCCCGGCGTAGTTGTTTACAGACCTCCACCATCCAGAGGCTGTCCAGACTGGCGACGCCCGTAGATTTCACGCGATTGTCGAGAATGGGAATCCCCGTGGGCAGCGGAGGCGGCACGAGGGGAGTGACTTTATCGACGTCGTCAAGGGTGTACACGAAGAGGCGGGAAATCAGCCCTTTGTTGGCGAGACGCGCCAGTTGATATCGGGTGAGGTCGCCCCTGGCCATCGTCGCGAACGCGATGCTTCCGTACACATCGTTGCCCGGTGTCCAAACCCCAAAGAGCAGCAGACTCTTCGCGTAGAACGCGAGCAGCAACATCCCCGGACCCGCCGCGCAAAGCAGAGTCCTGCGCCGCCAGCGGGGCATGGCGTAACAAAGAAGGGACGCGATGCTGAGAAACCAGAGCCAGTGGTAAATCACGCGGAATAGTCCGAGAAAGGCAAGGCAAGCGAAGAACACCAGGCCGTCGCGCCTGCGGCAGTTGGTGGCATAGCGATGCAGAAAAAGAGCTGCGGCACAGAATAAAAGGATGATGGGATATTCGTAAAAGAGCCAGTTTTCATAAAGCACCGTTACCGGGCTTATGGTGCACACAACCGTGATGACAACGGCAAGCCACCGCTTCACGCCCAGACGATTCAGCAACAAGAACAGGCATACGGTTAACGCGAAGCCCATCCCCGTGTAGATTGACGGGAAGGCGCGGGCCGGATGGTCCGGAAACAAATGCGTGACCACGGCGATGAATGCGTTCAGTGCGGGCGGCTGATTTCTCAGGTAGAACAGACTCTGCCACGGGTCTTCCCGCAACAGCACCGGATCGATGATCTGCCAGTAGAAGAGGCGCGGCAGGGAGTCGAAAGTCACGCCGAGCGAAGTATAAAAAACTCGTGACAGAACAAAAGCCGCTCCGATTAACGCGAGACACCAGCTTCGGTTCCGGAGCCCGGAAGCAACGGGACGCATTGGCTCCATCTTAACCGCGATACCGCTAAAGCCGGCCCGCGATACCATCAAAGCCCCGCGTTACCATCAAAGAACAGAATGATCCAAACTCTTTTCGGCTCCGTTGAGCAGGAGCCGACGCTTCTCGAAAAACTAAAGCACGGCGTCCAGAAGACCCGCGACGGTCTCGTCTCGCGCATCGAAGACGTTATCTCCGGCAAGAAGGAAATCGATGCCGACCTGCTTGAAGAGCTCGAATACACTCTCATCAGCGCCGATATCGGAGTCGCCACCACGCAGGAAATTCTCGAGCGCATCCGCGAGCGCGTCGACCGCAAACTGGTGGGCGATTCCTCCGAGCTTCGCGGCCTGATCCGAGAGTACCTGCTTGAAGTGCTGCAAACCAACGACCGCCCGCTGCCTTATGTCGATGAGCCGCCGGTGGTCGTGATGGTGGTGGGCGTGAACGGAGCGGGCAAAACCACCACCATCGGCAAGCTGGCCGCGCATATGAAGTCGGAAGGGCACACCGTCCTTCTCTGTGCAGCCGATACGTTCCGCGCCGCTGCCATCGAACAGCTCGAGGTTTGGGGCGAACGCACTGACACTCAGGTGATTCGCCAGCACACCGGAGCGGACCCCAGCGCCGTGATGTTCGACGCCCTCACGGCCGCCAAATCGCGCCGCACCGATTACGTCATTGTCGACACCGCCGGCCGCCTGCAAACCAAAACGAACCTGATGGCCGAACTCGAAAAAATGCGCCGCACTGCCTCGCGCGTCATCCCCGATGCCCCGCATGAAGTGCTCCTTGTCCTCGACGCCACCACCGGCCAGAACGGCCTCGAACAGGCGCGCAAATTCACCGAGTCCTCCGGCGTAACCGGCATTGTGCTCACGAAACTCGATGGCACTGCCAAAGGCGGTGTGGTCATCGCGATCGCGCGCGAACTCAGCCTCCCCATTCGCTTCATCGGTGTGGGCGAAAAAATCGACGACCTGCTGCCCTTCGATCCCGAGCGCTTCATCGATTCCTTATTCGAAGCATGAGTGTCGACTTCGAGTTCATGCTGGGCGCAATTGCGCTCGCTCGCGAAGGTGTAGGCCTGGCCGCGCCGAATCCTGTCGTTGGTTGCGTCATTGTAAAAGATCACGAGGTGGTGGGCTATGGCAGCCACACTTGGGATGGCGTTAAACATGCCGAGATTCTGGCGCTGGAACAAGCCCGCGCGCTGGCGCGGGGCGCAACAGCCTACGTAACGCTTGAACCCTGCTCCCACACCGGCCGCACCGGACCCTGCTGCGATGCTCTCATCGAGGCGGGCGTGAAACGGGTTGTGTATGCATCGAGCGATCCGAATCCGGAAGTGTCGGGCGAAGGTCTTCGCCGTATGCGCGCCGCGGGCATTGAAGTCGAACAGGCCAAAGAGTTCGAAGTCGAGGCGGACAAGCTCAACGAGGGATTCTTCCATTTCATCCGGACCCGCAAACCGCTGGTCACCCTGAAATGTGCGATGACTCTCGACGGCAAAATCGCCGCTCCGGACGACAATACCGGATGGATTACCAGCGAACGTGCGCGAGCCCATGTGCAGAGCCTTCGCCACGCTTCGGACGCACTGGTCACTGCCATAGGAACGGTGCTGGCCGATAACCCTCTCCTCACAGACCGCAGCGGTCTTCCGCGGGTACGCCCGCTACTTCGAGTTGTGCTCGATTCGACGCTGCGGATTCCGCTCGATTCGAATATGGTGCAGTCGGCTGAGCCGGGAAACTTGCTGGTGGTCACTACTTCCGCGGCTTCCGGCGAACGCCGCCAGGCTTTGGAAAAGAAAGGAATCGAAGTGAAAAGCTTCGATGGACGCAAAGGCCGCGTCGATATTCGCGATGTTATTTCCCTCTTAGGCGAACGCAGGTGCCTGTCGGCGATGATCGAAGCCGGCAGCAAACTCAACTGGGCCGCGCTGGAAGCGGGCGCTGTCGATAAGGTCTTTCTCTATTACGCTCCGAAAATCCTGGGAGGCCTGGCTTCGCTTCCGATGGCGGGAGGGACAGGCCGATTGCGTCGTATGGATGCGATTGTTCTGGAGCGAACGACGATTCATTCCATCCCGCCCGATGAATTCGCTGTGGAAGCTTTTATCAGAAAGGACAGTTGATTGTTTACCGGCATCATCGAAGAGTTAGGCCTCATTGAGCCAGGCCCGCGCTTTACAGTGAGCTGCCATCTCGTCCTGAGCGACTTAACGCCGGGAGCCAGCATAGCTGTCAACGGAGTTTGCCTGACAGCGGTAGATATCACTGCCCATACCTTCTCCGCCGACCTGGCGCCCGAGACTCTGCGAGTCACTAACCTGGGAGACCTGAAACCGGGGGATACGGTTAATCTGGAACGTCCCGTAACGCCGGTAACCAGACTGAGCGGCCATATAGTGCAGGGACACGTTGATGGCGTGGGCATCCTTGAATCCTTCGAAAACTATGTCCTGAAAGTACAGGTTCCGAAAGACCTCGACCGCTTCCTGGTCTACAAAGGTTCTATAGCCATCGATGGAATCAGCCTGACGATAGCGGATGTTCACGAATGCCTGGTAACTGTAGCCATAATTCCACACACCCGGGAAGCAACAAACCTAAAGGTCAGAAAACCCGGGGACCGGCTCAACATAGAGTGCGATGTTTTAGCCAAACATGTCGACAAACTGATCAGTCATTTTAAGGGAAACCCATAAAGCAGAACCGAAACTTCGCCGGATAAGCCCAACTGTCGGGTTAGACTGAAAACCAAATGGCACGCAACACACTGCTCGCCGCGCTTCTTTATGCTGCGGCGCCTGGTGCCCAGAACGCCCCCGACATCCGCGTCGACGTCGATCTCGTAACCATTCCCTGCGCTGTCGATACCCTCAATGGCGTCCCGGCGAAAAACCTCAAAGCGGAAGACTTCCGCTTACTCGACAATGGCCAGCCCCGCGAGATCCGCAATTTCTGGCAGGAATCGGATCTGCCCCTCACCGTGGCACTCGTCGCCGATGTAAGCGGAAGCCAGGCCGGCTACATTACCGGCCATCGCGAAGCCATCACGGCATTTCTCCGCCAGGTCATCGGCACACGCGATCGCGCGATGGTGGTCGAAGTGGCGCAGCAATCCCGCCTGATCTCGCGTCTCACCGGATCATCGGCGGATCTCATCGCCGCGGTTCAGAAAATCGGCACGTCCGAAGGCAGACAATCGCCGCTGCTCGGGCCGCCCTGCAGAAACAAAACCTTCCCCCATACCTGCGGCGGAACTGACCTCTGGCATGGTCTCTATTACACGGCTCTGGAACTCAAGCCCGTCTCAGGCCGCAAAGCCATCGTCGTCCTCTCCGATGGTCTCGATACCGGCAGCGATATCCGTCTGAGCGATCTCATCGAGATGGTGCAGGATGCCGGGACGGTTGTTTACTCGATCAAATACGCAAGCCCGATGCGTTTTGTCTCCATCACCGGCGCGATTGCGCAAGCGGCGAGTCATGGCTTCGATCGACTCTCTCGCGAGTCCGGCGGTCTGCTGTTTCCCAATCCGGGCCGCCGAACTTCGGACGTCTTCGCGAAGATCGAAAACGACCTGCGCAGCCTCTACGTCCTCGGTTTTGCTCCTCCCGTCGAAACGCGGGACGGCACGTTCCATCAACTCAAAGTTTCGACGGTTGAAAGCGATTTTTCCGTACGTTCGCGTACCGGATATTGGGCCCGCAACGTAAATTAATCAGCAGCGGTTTACACTTAGACTCTTAAGGAGAAAATTAACGATGCGTACGATTCTGGGTTCGGCCTTGTTGTTATCCGTTTTCGCTTTCGGGGCATCCGCGGCCGGCGATGTGGTGACCGCGGTCGCCGGAACGGTGAAGACTGTCGACAAAGCGGGCAAAACTGTCGTCGTCAAGGTCGGCGACGGCTCGGAACAAACCTTTCACTTCGTGGGCAAAACAGTTGCGCATGGCTCCGAAGCGGTAGCCGGCGGAACTAAAGATGCGTTCCTCGGCATAAAGGAAGGCGATGAAGTAGTCGTCCATTACACAGTGAAGGGCGCCATCAAAACCGCGGATGAAGTGGATCACGTCGGCAAGGATGGCATGAAAATGACCGTGGCGGTTGTGAAGAGCGTCGATCACGGAGCCAAAACGGTGACCGTCAAAACGGAAGCAGGGGCCGAAGACACGTATCACCTGACCGCCGCCGCTACTCGCGAAACGGGCAAAGGCCTCGATAAGTCCGGCAAGGTGACCATCTATTACACAGAAGAAGGTGGCAAGAAAATCGCGCACTTCTTCAAGGGCTGAACTGTTTGGCGCGAAGCGCACAAACGACTGGAGAGGCTGGAGAGACGTTCCGCGAAGACAGGTCGCCTTTGTGTTATCATGGCGTAGACAATGGCCAATTTAGGGCCGGCAACCAAAGTGGGAATCCGCGAATTTCGCGAAAACCTCTCCACCTGCCTCGAATCGAAAACCCCTGTCGCCATCACACGCCACGGAGCAACCATTGGCCTCTACGTGCCTACGCGCCCCCGGCCAAACCCTGCTGACATCGAAGCGTTCCGCGTCGCCACAGACAGAATGCAGGAACTCATCGCCGCTTCCGGAACGTCCGAAGAGGAACTCATGCGGGATGCCGACCAGCTCCTCCGCGATAAAAAGAAGCGAAAGTCTATAAAGTGATCGTGGTTGACGCGAACATCCTGATTCGCGCCGTACTCGGGAAAAAAGTCCGCGCCCTGCTCCGACGGTACGTGGGTACTTGTGAATTCGTAGCTCCTGTTCTGGTATTTCGGGAAGCCCGCGAAAATCTCCCTCATATCCTGCGTCGTCGCTCCTTCGCCCTGGACACGGGACTCGCGTCACTGGACTCTATCTGCGGTCTCGTCAGTTTCATTGAGCCGAAGACCTGCGGTTTGCTCGAAAGCCGGGCGCGAAAGCGTCTCTTCCTCCGCGACGATGATGACTGGCCGATCGTGGCTACGGCGCTGCTCGTCAACTATCCCATCTGGATCGAAGACACCGACTTCTTCGGCTGCGGCGTCGCCACCTGGACCTCCGACCGAGTCGAAATCTATCTTGCCCAATCTGCTGCCTGACATGCCCACTCACCTCCTCGTCGAAGCCGCTCTTAATGCCCGCGAAAACGCCCACGCCCCTTTCTCTAAATTCAAAGTCGGCGCCGCTATAGAAGACGCCTCCGGCCACATCTACACCGGCTGCAATGTCGAAAACGCCACCTACGGCCTCACCTGCTGCGCCGAGCGCGTCGCCGTATTCAAAGCCGTCTCAGAAGGCGCGCGCAACTTCATTCGCGTCGCCGTTGTCGCCGACACCGACATGCTCACGCCCCCCTGCGGAGCCTGCCGGCAGATCCTTTGGGAGTTCTGCGGCGACGTGGAACTGGTCCTCGCCAACCTGCACGGTAAGAGCGAAACCATGCGACTCGGTACTCTGTTTCCGAGGGCCTTCGATGCTTCGTTTCTTTAGTCTGCTGCTATTTACCGCCGCCGTGCTCGCCGCCGCGCCCTGCGACCTCATCGTCAGCGGTCGCTTTGTCGTCACTATGGGCACGCCTCGCCGCGTGATTGAAAACGGCGCCATCGCCATCCGCGGCCAGCGCATCGTCGCCGTCGGAACCCGCGCCGAGATCGACCGCGCCTGGCAGTCCGCGCAGCGCATCGACCGTCCTAACGCGCTCATCGCGCCGGGTCTGATCAACACCCATACCCACGCCGCCATGTCCCTGTTTCGCGGCATCGCCGACGATCTTAAACTGCAGGACTGGCTCAACAACTTCATCTTCCCCGCCGAAGCCAAAAACGTCTCGCCGGATTTCGTTCGCTGGGGCACGCGCCTGGCCTGCCTCGAGATGCTGCTCTCCGGCACGACTACCTTCACCGACATGTATTACTTCGAAGACGTGGTCGCCGAGACGACGAAAGAAGCCGGCATGCGCGGCGTGCTAGGCGAAACCGTGATCGGTTTTCCCGTAGCCGATGCCAAAACTCCCGCCGATGCGCTCAGGCTCTCCGAAAAGTTCCTGATCCGCTTTCACGACGACCCGCTCGTGGTCCCCGCCATCGCCCCGCACGCGCTCTACACCAATTCCGACGATTCGCTCAAAGCCGCCCGCGCGCTGGCCAACAAATATCACGCGCCCATCCTGATTCATCTTTCAGAGACCAAAAAAGAGAACGACGATAACTTTGCCAAACGTCATCAAACCCCCACTCAAACCCTGAACGCTATTGGCTTCTTCAACGGACGCACCGTAGCCGCTCACTGCGTCTGGGTGGATGCCGGCGATCGGGCGCTTCTTAAAGCCGCCAATGTCGGCGTGGCTCACTGTCCCTCGAGCAACATGAAACTCGCCAGCGGAGCCGCACCCATTGTGGATCTTATGAAAGCCGGCATTAACGTCGGTCTCGGCACCGATGGCCCCGCCGGAAGCAATAACGACTTCGATATGTTCGAAGAAGCCGATCTCGCCGCCAAGCTCCAGAAGCTCATCCGCAGCGATCCCGAAGCGCTGCCCGCCGCGCAGGCCTTCGAACTCGCCACCATCGGAGGCGCCCGCGTCCTCGGCATGGAAAAAGAAATCGGCTCGCTCGAAACCGGCAAGCGAGCCGATCTGATCACAGTGGATCTCAACGCCCCCAACGCCGTCCCGCTCTATGACGTCTATTCGCAGCTGGTCTACGCGCTCAAAGGCTCGAATGTCGTCGACGTCGTCATCAACGGCCGGCCGGTCGTGCGCGATAAACGATGCCTAACACTCGATTCAGACGCCGTAATCGCGAAAGCTCGCGAGTATGGATTGAAAGTGGCCGCTTCGGTCCGGCAAAAGCACTGACTACTTCACGCTGCCGGTAGCTGCGTTCACGTATGCGGCGTATCCACCCGACTTCTTATCGCCCCACATGATGTACCACGTCGGCGCGGGCAAAGCGGCGGCCTGACCCAGCGAAAACGCGCTCACCGGCTTGGTCGCATTTTTCGCGATCCACGCCGAAGCCTTCTCCGCGGCTTTCATGTACGCAGCGTCGGAATCAATCGAAAAATCGGAGTTCCCGAACGGAGTGGCGTCGCGAGTCGGACCGCCCCACGGCTGCGAACCCTGATTATTGATGCCCTTCAGCAGCCCTTCATGTTCCACCGTCGTATAGACGAACGTGATTGCCTGTTTCTTAGCCGCCGAAACGAACACGATCGTCCACTGACCGTACTTGCCTTCCCCGCTCTTCACACCATCCACTTCATTGCCGGTGATGCTGGCGACCTGCAAATCGGGCGAGATCTGCCGCGCGATCTTGTAGGTATCGTAATAAGCGGTCAAAGCCGTAATCGGACCGGTGGGAACAGCGGGCTTCTTCGCCTCCGTCTTTGCTTCAGTGGGCGCGGGCGCATCGGAGCACCCCGCCAAAATCAAAATGCCTGCCAGCGCCGCCGCGCGCGTCGTAACGGACCAAAACATGTGTGCCACTCCTTTCGGGATCTTATTCTATGCCCGGCCCCGGTCGCGCGTGAGATTTCGCACTTCCTGGGCCGCTCCCCGGATCACTGCTATCGCAATCGCCCGCATCGGAGAGATGCCTGAAAACGCGCCGCCCACCGCGTAAAGAGCCCTCATTGAGAAGCGTTTTTCATTCGATATGAACCAGACTTTATCCCACCGCGCCGGCTGCAGCTTCGCGCGAAACTGTTCCAGCCCGCGAAAATTATAAAACCGGTTTGCATGAGCGCGGGCCATCCGCATCATGGTTCTGAGCCACCACGGATTGCTCAGGAAGCAATCGTGGGCCAGCGCGACCAGGCCCATCGTCACGTAGCTGCCGCCCTCGCCCGCAAAGCGCCGCATCGCGGAATCGATGAGTGATTCCGTGGTCCCGTTGGGAGCCTGCGGCAGGCGCGCGAGCTCTTCGATGAACCATCCATTCCGCGCAGGCACCGGCGAAGCCACCAGATAAGCCACAACACGATCCCCCTGCCGGGCGGCCAAAACAACACGATCTTCAACGGCGCCCTGCAGCACTTCCGATTCCACCAGGAAATGCAATGGCGGCAATCGCCGCGAACCCAGCCACGCACGCAAAACAGCCCCGCACTCAGGATCGCGCGCCGCAAGGCCAGGCTCGACCCCCTCGACACGAACACCCTTGTTCACGGCCCGCCGCAACTGCTGCCGCAGCGACCTGCGGCTCTGCACAATGCGATGCCACTCGCGCGGATCCCAAACCGGCTGCTCCCCCGCCGCAACAATCGAATGATCGCCCGCCCTCGCGAAATGGCTGCGAAGCCGATCCTCCGCGCAGACATAACAAACCCCGCACCGCTGCTCCCGAGCGAACTCCTCGAACTCATCAGTCACCCGCGCCAGTGAACCTTCCGCGCACACCGGAGCCCCAGCCGTTAGCAGGAACCTGTATCGCCGCTTGTATCCCACAACCGCACCGCCATCGCGCGAGAACCAGTGCTCAATGCCCGGATTCAGAATCTGATATGAAGTCGAGTTCCACCCGTAGCGGAGAACCAGGTCGCGCGCACGGGTGAAGTCCCTCAATCAGCCCGCGACGTCCGATGCGAAGTAAACCAGGCCTGACTATCCATGGTGCCCCCGCGCGGCGATTCGTAACTCCCGTCCGCCTTGCCGAACCGCACTTTCCGGTTATCGGCCAGGTATTTCTCCAGCACCACATCCTTCAGGTAGCGCACCAGATTCGGACTCAGCACCGGAAACAGCAACTCCACGCGGCGATCCAGGTTCCTGGGCATCAGATCCGCGCTGCCCGCATAGATCTCCTCAGCCCCGCCATTGCCGAAATAATAAAGCCGGCTGTGTTCCAGAAACCGCCCCACAATGCTGCGCACCGTGATGTTCTCGCTCACCCCGGCCAACCCGGGACGCAGACAACACAGCCCGCGCACGATCAGTTCCACCTTCACACCCGCGCGCGATGCCTCATACAGCAGACGGATCATGCCCTTGTCCTCAAGCGCATTCATCTTGAAGATCAGGTGCCCCCGCGCGCCCAGTTCAGTCTCGCGGCGAATCAGGTCCCCAAAACTCTGCCGCATTGTCACCGGCGCCACCAGCAGCCGCCGGAAATCCGACTTGTGCGAATAGCCGGTCAGATAATTGAACAAATCCGTCGCATCGGCGCCGATATCCGGGTCCGCCGTGAACAGACTCAGATCCGTATATAGCCGCGCCGTCGCGGGATTGTAATTCCCCGTGCCCAGATGCACATAGCGCCGGATGCTGTCATGCTCCCGCCGCACAATGAGCGCGATCTTGCAGTGCACCTTCAGCCCCAGCAGCCCATAAACCACGTGCACACCCTCGCGTTCCAGCGCGCGAGCCCATTCGATGTTACTCTCCTCGTCGAATCGGGCCTTCAGTTCCAGCAGCACCGCCACCTGCTTGCCGTTCTCAATCGCCTCCAGCAGCGCTTTCACAATCGGCGAATTGCGCCCCACGCGATACAGCGTCATCTTGATCGCCAGCACATCGGGATCGTGCGCGGCTTTCTTCAGCAAATCCACAATCGGCGTGAACGTCTGATACGGATGGTGAAATAAATGATCCTCGCGGCGGATCACCGTGAAGATATCTTCCTCGGCCTGCGGAGAAAACTCGGGCGGCGTCCACGGTTCGAACGGCGCATCGCGCAGCTCCGGACGATCCAGCTGCGGCAGTTGCCGAAGCCGCGTCAGATCCACCGGTCCGGGCACCCG
>Ga0302319_10016064_pt1 | contig 13815 bp, 5 predicted proteins | sample Bog_T0_2_FD_203319 | JGI IMG/M metagenome (GOLD analysis project Ga0302319, IMG submission 203319) | Peat permafrost microbial communities from Stordalen Mire near Abisko, Sweden - Bog_T0_2 | ecosystem: Environmental > Terrestrial > Soil > Wetlands > Peat | place: Sweden: Abisko, Stordalen Mire...
AGGGCACCATCGTCGAAGTGCGGGTCTTCAACCGGCACGGCGTCGACAAGGACGAGCGCGCGCTAGCGATCGAGCGCGAGGAGATCGAGCGCCTGGCCAAGGACCGCGACGACGAGCAGGCGATTCTTGATCGCAACGTCTATAGCCGGCTGGCCGAGCTGTTGGAAAACCGCCAGGGTATTTCCGGCCCGAAGGGCTTCAAGAAGGACACCAAGATCACCCGCGCGGTGCTCGATGAGCATCCGCGATCGCAATGGTGGATGTTCGCTTCGCCCAATGACAAGCTGATGGCCGAGATCGAGGCCATGCATAAGCAGTACGACGAGTCGAAGCGGGGGCTTGAACAGCGCTTCCTCGACAAGGTCGAGAAGCTGCAGCGTGGCGATGAACTGCCGCCCGGCGTGATGAAGATGGTCAAGGTCTTCGTCGCGGTGAAGCGCAAGATCCAGCCCGGCGACAAGATGGCCGGCCGACATGGCAACAAGGGCGTGGTGTCCAAGATCGTTCCGATCGAGGACATGCCGTTCCTCGAGGACGGCACGCATGCCGACATCGTGCTCAATCCGCTCGGCGTGCCGAGCCGGATGAATGTCGGCCAGATTCTCGAAACCCATCTCGGCTGGGCTTGCGCCGGTCTCGGCAAGCGTATCGGCCAGACCGTCGACGCCTATTATGCCAAGCAGGACATCAGGCCGCTGAAGGAGACTCTCAAGAAGATCTATGGCGACGAGGAAACCATTCGCTCGCTCAACGACAGCGAGTTGATGGAGCTTGGCCGCAATCTGAGCCACGGCGTGCCAATCGCGACGCCGGTGTTCGACGGCGCCAAGGAAGCCGACATCGAAGAGATGCTGAAGCTTGCCGGCCTCGATGCCTCCGGACAGTCGACCGTCTATGACGGCCGTACCGGCGACGCCTTCGACCGCAAGGTGACCGTCGGCTACATCTACATGCTGAAGCTGCATCATTTGGTCGATGACAAGATCCACGCGCGTTCGATCGGACCCTACTCGCTCGTCACCCAGCAGCCGTTGGGCGGCAAGGCGCAGTTCGGCGGCCAGCGTTTCGGCGAAATGGAAGTCTGGGCGCTCGAGGCCTATGGCGCGGCGTATACGCTTCAGGAAATGCTGACCGTGAAGTCGGACGACGTCGCCGGCCGTACCAAGGTGTACGAGGCGATTGTGCGCGGCGACGACACCTTCGAGGCCGGTATCCCGGAATCGTTCAACGTGCTGGTCAAGGAAATGCGTTCGCTCGGTCTCAATGTCGATCTGCACAATTCCAAGCTCAGCACCCCGACATCCGAGGCTGCGGAGTAGATAACAAGCAATATGCCCGGCCGCGTGCCGGGCATCCGCGTCTGGCTCGGACGTTGAGCGGAGCGCGCGGGCTGTTCAAAAATGATTTCGAATTGGCTGCCGGTGACGATCGGCACGCAAGGAGAAGACGATGAATCAAGAAGTGATGAACCTGTTTAATCCGACGACGCCGGCTCAGGTCTTCGACCAGATCCGGATTTCCATCGCGTCGCCGGAAAAGATTCTGTCATGGTCTTATGGCGAGATCAAGAAGCCCGAGACCATCAACTACCGCACCTTCAAGCCGGAGCGCGATGGCCTGTTCTGCGCGCGGATTTTTGGGCCGATCAAGGACTATGAGTGCTTGTGCGGCAAGTACAAGCGCATGAAATACAAGGGCATCATCTGCGAAAAGTGCTCGGTCGAAGTGACGCTGTCCAGGGTCCGGCGCGAGCGCATGGGCCATATCGAACTGGCCGCCCCCGTCGCCCACATCTGGTTCCTGAAGTCGCTGCCCTCCCGCATCGGCCTGCTGCTGGACATGACGCTGAAGGATCTCGAGCGGATTCTTTATTTCGAGTATTATGTGGTGCTTGAGCCCGGCCTGACCGCGCTGAAGGACCGCCAGCTGCTGTCGGAAGACGAATACCTCAAGGCGCAGGACGAATACGGCCAGGACAGCTTTACCGCCATGATCGGCGCCGAAGCGATCAGGGAATTGCTCAAGGGGCTTGAACTCGAGAAGCTCGAGACCTCCTTGCGCGCCGAGATGCATGAAACCGAATCCGACATCAAGCACAAGAAGCTCGCCAAGCGGCTGAAAATCGTCGAGGCGTTCCGCTATTCCGGCAACAAGCCGGAGTGGATGATCCTCACGGTGGTGCCGGTGATTCCCCCGGACCTGCGTCCCCTGGTGCCGCTCGATGGCGGCCGTTTTGCGACGTCCGATCTCAATGATCTCTACCGCCGCGTCATCAACCGCAACAACCGGCTGAAGCGGCTGATGGAACTGCGCGCGCCCGACATCATCATTCGCAACGAGAAGCGGATGTTGCAGGAGGCGGTCGACGCCCTGTTCGACAACGGCCGTCGCGGCCGCGTCATCACCGGCGCCAACAAGCGGCCGTTGAAGTCGCTGGCCGACATGCTGAAAGGCAAGCAGGGCCGCTTCCGGCAGAACCTGCTCGGCAAGCGCGTCGACTATTCCGGCCGTTCGGTGATCGTGGTCGGCCCCGAGCTGCGCCTGCATCAATGCGGCCTGCCGAAGAAGATGGCGCTCGAGCTGTTCAAGCCATTCATCTACTCGCGGCTTGACGCCAAGGGGCTGTCCACCACCGTGAAGCAGGCCAAGAAGCTGGTCGAAAAGGAACGTCCGGAGGTCTGGGACATTCTCGACGAGGTGATCCGCGAGCATCCCGTGCTGCTGAATCGTGCGCCGACGCTGCATCGCCTGGGTATCCAGGCGTTCGAACCGGTGCTAATCGAAGGCAAGGCAATCCAGCTGCATCCCCTGGTCTGCTCGGCGTTCAATGCCGACTTCGACGGCGATCAGATGGCCGTGCATGTTCCGCTGTCGCTCGAAGCCCAGCTCGAGGCGCGGGTATTGATGATGTCGACCAACAACATTCTGCATCCGGCCAATGGTCTGCCGATCATCGTGCCGTCGCAGGACATCGTGCTTGGTCTCTACTATCTCTCGGTGATGCGGGAAGGCTTGCCGGGCGAGGGCAAGATTTTCGGCGAGATGGCCGAGCTCGAGCACGCCCTGCATGCGAAGGTCATTCATCTGCACACCAAGATCAAGTATCGCTGGTTCGGCATCGACGAGACCGGCAAATCGGCGCGGCGCTGGATCGAGACTACCGCGGGCCGCGTGATGCTCGGCCATGTGCTGCCGAAGTCACCCAGAATTCCCTTCGACGCCATCAACAAGTTGATGACCAAGAAGGAAATTTCCGGCGTCATCGACCAGGTCTATCGTCACTGCGGCCAAAAAGAGACCGTGATCTTCTGCGATCGCATCATGGCGCTTGGCTTCTATAATGCCTTCAAGGCCGGCATTTCCTTCGGCAAGGACGATATGGTTGTGCCGTCCTCGAAATGGCGGATCGTCGAGGAAACTCGCACGCTCGCCAAGGAATTCGAGCAGCAATATAACGACGGCCTGATCACCCATGGCGAGAAGTACAACAAGGTCGTGGATGCCTGGTCGAAGTGCACCAAGAAGATCTCCGAGGACATGATGACGGAGATTTCCGCGGTCAAGAAGAATCCGAAGGGCGGCGAGGCCCAGATCAACTCGATTTTCATGATGTCGAATTCCGGCGCGCGCGGTTCGCAGGACCAGATGCGGCAGCTCGCCGGCATGCGCGGCCTGATGGCAAAGCCGTCGGGCGAGATCATCGAGACGCCGATCATTTCCAACTTCAAGGAAGGCCTGTCGGTGCTCGAATACTTCAACTCGACCCACGGCGCCCGCAAGGGTCTCGCGGATACCGCGTTGAAGACGGCGAATTCCGGCTATTTGACGCGGCGTCTGGTCGATGTGGCGCAGGACTGCATCATCACCGCAGATGATTGCGGTACCAAGCTCGGCATCAAGATGCGCGCCATCATCGATGCCGGCACCGTCGTGGCCTCGCTGGCGTCGCGTATTCTGGGCCGCACCGCGGGCGAGGATCTGCGTGATCCCGCGACCAACCGCGTCGTGGTCAAGCGCGGCACGCTGATGGAAGAATCCCATGTCGAAGCCTTGCAGCAGGCCGGCATCCAGGAGGTCAAGATCCGCTCCGCGCTGACCTGCGAACTGGTCAACGGCATCTGCGGCAAGTGCTACGGGCGCGATCTCGCCCGCGGTACCCCGGTCAACCATGGCGAAGCGGTTGGCGTCATCGCGGCGCAGTCGATCGGCGAGCCCGGCACCCAGCTGACGATGCGCACCTTCCACATCGGCGGTGCGGCGCAGATCAACGAGCAATCGTTCATCGAGTCGAATTTCGAAGGCAAGGTGACGATCAAGAACAAGGCGATCTCCAAGAACAGCGAGGGCCACCTGATTGCGATGGTCCGCAACATGGTGGTCGCGGTGACCGACGCCGACGGCACCGAGCGGGCGACCCACCGCATCCAGTACGGGGCGCGGATGCGGGTCGACGAGGGTGATATGGTCAAGCGCGGCCAGCGCATCGCCGAATGGGACCCCTATACGCGTCCGGTTCTGACCGAAGTCGAGGGCACGATCGGGTTCGAGGATCTGGTCGAGGGCCAGTCGATTTCGGAAACGCTTGACGAATCCACCGGTATCGCCAAACGGGTGGTGATCGACTGGCGTTCGTCGCGCGGCGGCGCCGACCTGCGCCCGGCCATCGTCATCAAGGGCAAGGATGCGAAAATCCTCAAGCTCGCGCGCGGCGGCGATGCCCGCTACATGCTCTCGGTCGATGCGATCCTGTCGGTCGACGTCGGTGCCAAGGTCAAGCCCGGCGACATCCTGGCGCGTATTTCCACGGAAAGCGCCAAGACCCGCGATATCACCGGCGGTCTGCCGCGGGTGGCCGAGCTGTTCGAGGCCCGCAAGCCAAAGGACGCGGCGATCATCGCGGAAATCGCCGGGACCATCCGGTTTGGCCGCGACTACAAGAACAAGCGTCGGATCTCGATCGAACCGATGGACAAGAACGAGGAGACCCGCGAGTACCTGATCCCGAAGGGCAAGCATATCCATCTGCAGGACGGCGATATCGTCGAAAAAGGCGATTTCATCGTCGAAGGCAATCCGGCGCCGCACGATATTCTGGCGATCAAGGGCATCGAGGAACTCGCGGCCTATCTGGTCAACGAGATCCAGGAGGTCTACCGGCTGCAGGGCGTGCTGATTAACGACAAGCACATCGAAGTGATTGTCCGTCAGATGCTGCAGAAGGTCGAGATCACCGACCAGGGCGACACCGACATGATCTCGGGCGAGCAGATCGACAAGATCGAGTTCGACCAGCTCAACGCCAAGGCCAAGGACGAGGGCAAGAAGGTTGCGACCGGCACCCCGGTACTGCTCGGCATTACCAAGGCGAGCCTGCAGACCCGTTCGTTCTTCTCGGCGGCGTCGTTCCAGGAGACCACCCGCGTGCTCACCGAAGCCGCCGTCAACGGCAAGGTGGACCCGCTGGAAGGCCTCAAGGAGAACGTCATTGTTGGCCGCCTGATCCCGGCGGGCACGGGCGCCTCGATGGCCAAGATTCGCGAAGTGGCCGTCAAACGTGACAAGCTGATTCTTGACGAACGCGAGAAGCAGGCGACGATCGTGCCGACGGCTCCGGAAGCGGAGCCTCTGGCGCTGCCGCCAGCTGAATAAGATCAATCAGGTCAATAATTTATTAAAAAAGGCCGGCGTCAGCCGGCCTTTTGCTATTTTTTCCAACCCTGGTCATTATACCGTCTTCTGTTCATCTTTCCTTCAGGGTGGAAAGTGCTTGTCGACGGGGGGCTTGGTCTGCCTGCCGGCGCGGGCAGGCGGGTGGCGGGGGCTATACGGACATCTCATGCTGGATCTAGCGATTGTTGGCGGCGGGCCGGGCGGCCTGATGAGCGCCTGGTATCTCAAAAAGAAGCTGGGCGAGCTCTGCCGCGTTACCATCTTCGAGTCCTCCGACCGTCTCGGCGGCAAGATCCTGACCCGTAAATTCGACTCCGCGCCGGCGATGTACGAAGCCGGCGTCGCCGAGATCTATGATTATTCGATGACGGGCCCTGATCCGCTGCGCGAGCTGATCCAGCATTTCGGCCTGCAGACCATTCCGATGGATGCCGAGCAGGTCCAGTTCGACGGCGAATTGTTGAACGATGTGCCCGGCATGCGGCGCATCTACGGGGCAAAGACCGCCGCGGCGATCGAAGCCTTTCGCAACCGCTGCACCGAGATGGTGTCCCCGCTCGAGTATTACGAAGGCGTCGGCGCCCACGACAACGAGCATCCCTGGGCCTATATGACCTGCGAGGAGCTGCTCGACCGGGAAGTCGACGATCCCATAGCCAGGCGTTTCTTCAAGGTGATGGCCCGGTCCGACCTCGCGACCGAAAGCCACAACACCAATGGCCTGAATGCGCTGAAAAACTTCGTAATGGATGTCGACGGCTATATCGGCCTCTATTCCATCCAGAATGGCAATGAGCAGCTGATCGACTGCCTGCGCTCCGAGGTCGACGCCGATATCGAACTCAACCATCGCGTGCTCAAGGTGGGCAAGACCGCGACCGGCCGTTACCAGCTCAACATGATGAACGGCAAGGGTCCGGAGACCCGGGACTTCGATCTGGTGCTGCTATGTCTGCCGCATTCCTGGCTTGCGACCTTGCGCTGGGACGGCGAACAGCTGCGGCAGTCGATGGTCAAGCACATCGCCTATTTCGATCGCCCGGCGCATTATTTACGGGTGTCCGTGCTGTTCGACGAACCGTTCTGGGGCGAGCAGATTCCGGGCTCCTGGTTCATGTCCGAGGCGTTCGGCGGCTGTTGCGTCTACAATGAGGGCTCCCGGCACGACGTCGGCAAGCACGGCGTGCTCAACTGGCTGATTGCCGGCTCCGATGCGCTGGCCTTTGCCAATTTGAGCGATCAGGAACTGGTCGATGCCGCGCTGAAGTCGCTGCCGTCTTCGCTCGGCGATGCGCGCGCCCATTTCCTGGAGGGCAGGATCCATCGCTGGCTTTCATCCGTCAACGCGCTGCCCGGCGGGTTGCCGGCGCGCGACGTGATGACCAATCATCGTCCCGATCCCAAGCAGCATCCGGGGTTGGTGGTGGTCGGCGACTATCTGTTCGATTCGACGCTGAACGGACTGCTCGATTCCTCCGACGCCGCCACCGACATCATCGTCAGCGAAATGATGCGGTTGCGCCGCGCCAAGAGCGGCAAACCGCCATCCGACCGGATCAACCGCGACTATTTCGCGAATTATCGCGGGATCGGTCCCTATCATGAGGCGTGGCGCGAATTCACCGATCCCGACTATCTGATGGAGACCATCAAGCTGGTCTGGAACAGGGCGCGGGGCTACAAGCTGCTGGTCGCGGGATCGGCCAGCGGCGAGCTGGTGGGCGCGCTGCGCGACCGCGGGGTCGACGCCTGGGGTATCGAAAACAACCGCGCGATCCATGCCAGCACGCCGAAGCCGTTGCGGAAGTTCAACAAGCTCGGAACCGTCGTCGATATGCCATTCGGGGATGGCGAATTCGATTTCGTCTTCGAGACCAGCCTGTGCCATGTCGCCGAGAAACAGGTGCCCCGCGCGGTTCGCGAACTGAACCGTGTGGTGAAGACAGGCGTCGTGTTCGGCTCGGTGACCTCGGATATGGCGTCGGCGGTGATCGATCGCTACGACCTGTTGCGCGGCGTGCGCAAGCTAGGCACCTGGTGGGAATGGTCCGAGCTGTTCTTCAGCAACGGTTTCGACCTTTCGATGCATCGCCATGACTGCGCCGATGCGCTCTGGGCGGCAACGCTCGCGGCCAACAAGGGCCCCGGTCACTGGTACGCGGACTCCGACAGCCTGCGCTACTCGTTCTTCGACAAGGTCGAGGTCGACGACGACGGGACTTAGCTCAGGGTTGTTTTGTTGAAGCGCGCCGCTCACATAGGATCGGCACGGTGGTTCGACTGTTCTCGTTCGTCGATTTTACGGTCGTCCCGGCCGTTCAGCATCGGTTGGTGACATGCCATTCAAGGCTCCATTTACGGTTGAGAAGATAGCCATTCCCGTGGGCGATGCCGGCGATGCCGAGCTCGACCGGAAAATCGCAGCCGGTCCCGTCGGCAAGGTGCGGGTCGCGGTCGGCAAGCCATCGGCCTTACCGCCCGCCGTCAACGATCGCGACGACGGTGATCAAGACGAGGAGGACGTGGACGAGGACGAAGAACCCGGTCTCGACGACGAGGAGGACGAGGACCTCGTCGTCTTTACCGCGAAGGAAGCCGCCGGGGCGCTGGCCACCGTCTATGCGTTCGTCAAGCCTTTCCTGAAGAACTACAAGTCGGTTTTGGCCCTGGTCGGCCTCGGCGTCACCGTCGAGACGCTGTTCAATGTCTTCATGCCGTTGAGCCTGAAATTCCTGATCGATGATGCGCTCGGCGAGGAGGATTTTCAGGCGCTGTATAAGATACTCGGTGTGCTCGCAGCCGCCGGTATCGTCACCTCGATCGTTGCCGTCTTCTACGAGCGGTGGGACGCCAGGCTGGCGGCGTCGTTGATATCGGATGTCCGCGCCAACCTGTTCGAGCATGTCCAGAATTTGCCGTCGGCCTATTTTGCCCGCACCAGGCGGGGCGAGATCCTGTCGCGGTTTTCCGTCGATCTCTCGGCATTCGAGGGCTCGGTCAAGAGCTTTGCCAACAGCGCCGCCCTGCCGGTGTTCGAACTGGTCGCGGGCATCGTATTGATGTTGTTCCTGAACTGGCAACTCGCCGCGGTGGCGCTGTTGGTCTTCCCGATCACGCTGATCGGCCCGCGGATCCTGACGCCGAAGGCCGTGCAGGCCAACTATGAGCAGAAGCTCAATGAGTCGGCGCTGCTCGGCATGGTGCAGGAAAATATCGCGGCGCAGGCGGTAATCAAGGCCTTCAGCCTGCAGCGCCGAACCTTTGGCTGGTTCAAGATGCGCAACGACGACGCGCGCCGGAAGATCGCCTTGGCAGGCTTCCTCTCGACCATGGTCGAGCGAACCGTGACGATCTCGGTGCTGCTGTTGCATCTCGTGGTGCTGGCGATCGGCGCCTATCTCGCGACCAAGGGCCAGATCACGATCGGGACCTTCGTGACGTTCGAGAGTGCGTTCTGGGAGGTATCTTACAATATCGCCCACATCATGCACTTCATTCCAGTGTCGATCCAGGCGGCGGCGGCGGTTCGCCACATCCAGGAACTGCTCGACGAGCCGACCCGCGGGGCCGACCGCCCCGGCGCGCCCGACCTGCCGCGCATCACCCACGACATCACTTTCGATCGGGTGTCGTTTCAGTATGAAGGCGGCCAGTCCAAGGTTCTCGACAATCTCAGTCTCAAGCTCGATGTCGGCAAGCGTATTGCCATCGTCGGACCAAGCGGTTCAGGCAAGAGCACGCTGCTCAATCTGATCCTCAGGCTCTATGTGCCGGACGAAGGGCGGGTCACCATCGATGGTGTCGATATCCGGAAAGTCACCCGCGAATCGCTGCGAAGCAGCATGGCGGTGGTGTTTCAGGAGAACATGCTGTTCAACATGTCGATCAGGGAAAATATCCGCCTCGGCAAGGAGGGCGCCACCGACGAGGAGGTTGTCGAGGCCGCGCGCAAGGCCGAAATCCACCGCTTCATCATGAGCCTGCCGCAGAAATACGACACCTCGGTAGGCGAACGCGGCGATACGCTCTCGGGCGGCCAGCGCCAGCGCGTCGCGATTGCGCGGGCCATCGTGCGCAATCCGTCGATCCTGCTGTTGGACGAGGCGACCTCGGCGCTCGACCAGACCACGGAAGCCGCGATCAACCGTACCCTGCTCAAGGTCGCCAAGGGCCGCACCATGATTTTCTCGACGCACCGGCTGACATCGGTGGTGGAGATGGATGAGATTATCGTGATTTCGGGCGGCAGAGTGATTGAGCGCGGCCCGCACGCGCGGCTGCTCGCCGAAAACGGCGTCTACCGGAAGCTCTGGGACGATCAGGGTCACCAGCCGAATCGCGCGCCCACGGCATCGGAGGACGCCGACGAGGATGACGACGATTGAGCGGGGCGGTCGAGCCGGCTGGGCGAACCCGGCCTGCGGGACCCAGCCGATCGCCGATGATTCGCGGGCGTAAGGCCTTGGCGAGCATGAAAATGGTAACATTTTGCTGCTTTGAGGTCCAAGGCGAGCGGGATCCCGCATCCCGTGTCCCGCCCGGCCTTCAGCCGGCGTCGGAACGGCGGCGGAAGGATCCCGGGAAAGCGTCGCGCCGTGTGCTTCCGGCCTGCCATCGCGGTTCACTCCGAACCTCCGAGATCGGTTGATTCCCTTGCTGGCAGAGGCGTTTCCCACATGCTACCGGCGCGATGGTTTCGCCTTGACTTGACCAATGACCGCCGATAAAACCCGCCCACTTAACGACAGGCGGTGAGTGACGCCAGAGTCGGAACGGATCACCCTCCAGCGCCCTTGGCTACTGGACGGGCACCAACCTCGACGAATGCCGCTCAGACGCTGTCGATGATAGCTAGGCAATGCCAGAACGATTTTGGTTCTCTTGAGCAAGATCTCTCGAGATAGATTTCGGGTGCACGACCTCGGCGGCAATCCGGTCGATTTGTTTCGATCGGGCTGAGTCGCGGTCCTCTGTGGCGTAGAAGCGCTTTCCGCTCAGCAGTGAGTGGGTGGCGCGATTTCGCTTTGCGCGGAGTTCCACGCGCAGTGCGACCGGAGGGGCGATGAGCCCCGATTGAATGGGCGGGCCCGATCGGGGCTTCGCGCGAACTAGAGGGTGAAGGCTGACATGCCGACGATCAACCAGCTGATCGCAAGTCCGCGGACGGTACAGAAGTCACGCAAGAAGGTTCCGGCGCTGCAGCAGTCGCCGCAGAAGCGCGGCGTATGCACGCGTGTCTATACGACGACACCAAAGAAGCCCAACTCGGCGCTTCGCAAGGTGGCGAAGGTGCGCCTGACCAACGGCTTCGAAGTGATCGGCTATATCCCCGGTGAAGGTCATAACCTTCAGGAGCACTCGGTGGTCATGATTCGCGGCGGTCGCGTCAAGGATTTGCCGGGCGTTCGCTACCACATTCTCCGCGGCGTCCTCGATACCCAGGGCGTCAAGAACCGTAAGCAGCGCCGTTCGAAATACGGCGCGAAGCGTCCGAAATAATCGGGAACAGCCAAGATGTCTCGCCGCCATTCTGCTGAAAAGCGTGAAGTGCTTCCGGACCCCAAGTTCGGAAACATCATTATTACCAAATTCATGAACTCGGTGATGTACGCCGGGAAGAAGTCGGTCGCCGAAGGGATCGTCTACGGCGCGCTCGGTATGATCGAGACGAAGACCAAGCAGTCTCCGCTGACCGTTTTCGAACAGGCGCTCGAGAATGTGATGCCGACGATCGAAGTTCGCTCGCGACGCGTCGGCGGCGCCACCTATCAGGTGCCGGTTGAAGTTCGTAGCGTGCGCCGTCAGGCGCTGGGGATCCGCTGGCTGATTTCGGCCGCGCGCGATCGCAACGAAAAAACGATGACGGAGCGGCTCTCAGCGGAGCTGCTTGACGCGTCGAATGGCAGGGGCAACGCCGTCAAGAAGCGCGAAGACGTCCATCGGATGGCGGAAGCCAACCGCGCCTTTTCGCATTATCGCTGGTAACGGCGAAACGACTGGATCTTAAGGAACAACTCATGCCCCGCGTTCATGCCATAGAAGACTACCGCAACTTCGGTATCATGGCGCATATCGATGCCGGCAAGACCACGACCACCGAGCGCATCCTGTATTATACCGGCAAGAGCCACAAGATCGGCGAAGTGCATGAAGGCGCTGCGACGATGGACTGGATGGAACAGGAGCAGGAGCGCGGCATCACCATCACGTCGGCTGCGACCACGGCGTTCTGGAACGGCAAGCGGCTGAACATCATCGACACCCCCGGTCACGTCGACTTCACGATTGAGGTCGAGCGCAGCTTGCGCGTGCTTGACGGCGCGGTATGCGTGCTTGATTCGAACCAGGGCGTCGAGCCGCAGACCGAGACGGTCTGGCGCCAGGGCGACAAATATCGCGTTCCGCGTATCGTCTTCGCCAACAAGATGGACAAGACCGGCGCTGACTTTTTCAAATGCCTGGACGATATCGTGCAGCGCCTCGGAGCCAAACCGATTGCGATCCAGCTGCCGATTGGTGCCGAGAACAATTTCAAGGGCCTGATCGATCTGGTGCTGATGCGAGGCATCATCTGGAACGATGAATCGCTGGGTGCGAAGTTCGACTATGTCGACATTCCAGCTGATATGCTCGACCAGGCCAAGGAATATCGCGAGAAAATGATCGAGGCCGCCGTCGAACTCGATGACGATGCCATGACCGCCTATCTCGATGGTGTCGAGCCCGATGAGGCCACCCTGAAACGGCTGATCCGCAAGGCCGTGCTGACGGGTGCGTTCTATCCGGTGCTGTGCGGTTCGGCCTTCAAGAACAAGGGCGTGCAGCCGTTGCTCGATGCGGTGGTCGATTATCTGCCGTCGCCGGTCGATGTACCCTCGATCAAGGGTATCGACGAGGACGGCAACGAGGTGATCCGCAAGGCCGACGACAAGGAGCCGCTGGCGCTGTTGGCGTTCAAGATCATGGATGATCCTTTTGTCGGCACCATCACCTTCTGCCGGATCTATTCGGGCGTGCTGGTGAGCGGAACTGGCGTGATCAATTCGACCCGGGAAAAGAAAGAGCGCATCGGCCGCATGCTGCTGATGCATGCCAATAATCGTGAAGACATCAAGGAAGCCTATGCCGGCGACATCGTGGCGCTGGCGGGCCTGAAGGAAGCACGCACCGGTGACACCTTGTGCGATCCCAACAAGCCGGTGATCCTTGAAAAAATGGAATTCCCCGAGCCGGTGATCGAGATCGCTATCGAACCGAAGTCAAAGGCCGACCAGGAAAAGCTCGGCGTGGCGCTGGCGAAGCTTGCCGCGGAGGATCCGTCATTTCGGGTATCGACCGATCACGAATCCGGCCAGACCATTCTCAAGGGGATGGGCGAACTGCACCTCGACATCAAGGTCGACATCCTGCGCCGCACCTACAAGGTCGATGCCAATATCGGCGCGCCCCAGGTGGCATTCCGCGAGCGCATCACCAAGCGTGTCGAAGTCGATTACACCCACAAGAAGCAGACCGGTGGCACCGGCCAGTTCGCGCGGGTCAAGTTCATCGTTGAGCCGAACGAACCCGGCGCGGGCTTCGAGTTTGAATCCAAGGTCGTCGGCGGCTCGGTTCCGAAGGAATATATTCCCGGCGTCGAAAAGGGCCTCAACAGTGTTCTGACCTCGGGCGTGGTCGCTGGCTTCCCGGTGGTCGATGTCAAGGTCCAGTTGATCGATGGCGCCTATCACGACGTCGACTCGTCGGCGTTGGCCTTCGAGATTGCGTCGCGCGCGGCGTTCCGCGAGGCGCTGCAAAAGGGCAAGTCTGTGCTGCTCGAGCCGATAATGAAGGTCGAAGCGGTGACCCCGGAGGACTATACCGGTTCGGTCATCGGCGACCTGAATTCGCGGCGCGGGCAGATCCAGGGGCAGGACACGCGCGGCAACGCCAATGTCATCAATGCGATGGTGCCGCTCATGAACATGTTCGGATATGTCAATAACCTTCGCTCGATGAGCCAGGGTCGCGCAACCTTTACGATGCAGTTTGATCACTACGCGGAAGCGCCGGCGAATGTGTCGGCGGAAGTCCAGAAGAAGTTTGCCTGATTGTCGTTGGCGGCAGTCAACGACTGAACGGAGAGAGTCATGGCCAAAGCAAAGT
>Ga0302319_10016066_pt1 | contig 13814 bp, 11 predicted proteins | sample Bog_T0_2_FD_203319 | JGI IMG/M metagenome (GOLD analysis project Ga0302319, IMG submission 203319) | Peat permafrost microbial communities from Stordalen Mire near Abisko, Sweden - Bog_T0_2 | ecosystem: Environmental > Terrestrial > Soil > Wetlands > Peat | place: Sweden: Abisko, Stordalen Mire...
ACTTCGGCGGCCTGGGTGAAGGCCCTCTCGGCGGCGGAGAGGGCGCCGCGCCGGCGCGCAAACTTTCCGGATTCGTTGAGCCGTTCGGTTTGAGCACCCAGCACGTGTTCGTTCTGCGCCTGCGCCAAAGTGGAGGCAATTAACTTGTTCGCTTCGATGACGGTCTCGCGCTTCGGATCGGGCTGATTCATCATTGCGCGGATTTTCGCAATCGAGAGCCGAAGTGGTACTTCGGTGTAACCGTTCTCCAGGGCGACTTTGGTCGCGTTATCGATCAAAGGCATCGCGCGATCCCCCATTCCCTGGATGATCATCCCGTTTGCCAGCCATGTGGCGAAGCTGATGTGAGCGGCAACATCGCCGAGCTTCGCAGATGTCACGACGGCGGAGTAAAGCGCCATCCCGGCCTTTCCAATGTCGCCCTCGGTGCCATCGACCAGGCCGAGTTCGCCCTGTGCCCGGTTCTCCCACTTCGGATCGCCGATCTTCTTCGCGATGGCGAGGACCCGTGTCCAGTCATCCTTCGCGGCGGCGGCATCGGTGTTCAGGTCGATGTTGCCGAGCAGAGCGAGCCCGCGGATTCGCAGCAGGGGATCGGTCTCAACGACCGGGTTGTCGAGAGCTTTCACGACCTGGGCGCGCACGATGCTGTACGAACCCTGTTCCACGTCGCGGTGCAGGCGACCGAACATGGCGTACATCTCGTTACGGGAGTCACCGGCATTGCCTAAGGCGACTTCGGCGTCGCCGTAAAGGGGTCCGGCGGCGTACCAGTTGCCACGGTCGGCGAAATGATCAGCCTGGGCCAGAAGTTCGGCGGCGGTCTGGGCATTGAGGCTAATAAGCGCGATTGCAGAGGCCAGAAGAACGACGCGCGCCATGAGTTTCAGGCTGCGAGGGAGTGGCGAAGTTTTGAAGTTGACGGTGCGTTTGCGTCATGTAATCTTTCCTGGGCCCTAATTGTACGAAGGGAAACAAAACAGGGATTTAAGTGAGTTTACTGGATTTTGAGAACGTTCGTGTGGACAATTTTGGGACGCAAAATCATCAAGGTTAACAAGAAGTTGACCGCGGCTCCCGCCGTGATCCTCACCGCACAGTATCTTCCCTTCGGCACCTCACTCTTTCGGTGACTCGGCGGTCAAGTGCCGATTGCGCGATGGATGAGCGTGTGCGTTGCACAGGCCAAAGCGGTCAGCGGCGCTTCGAGCGCCTCGCCAGGTCTGTAACCGTGTTCTGACTGCTTCTGTTGCGTCCATGAGGCTGCGACGGGCGCTCTTGCAGCGCCTTGATAGAAAGGGCGATGCGTTTCGTTCTCGCATCGGCGCTCAGCACTTGCACCTTGACGATGCACCACGAGGTCGAGTTAACGAGACCAGTGGAGACATCCGAAGAGTGAACAGTCTCAATTGCTGGCTGCGTCGGGCGGTCCGGCTGGCGCTGTTTCTTCGCCGTCAATCTAGGTCTCGGCGATCCTTCGACATGGTGTTCGTCCGCCAGCCTCCGCACAGTTTGCTGGCGGTTTCTTCGTATACCCTGCGTTCTTTGAGCTGGGAGTCCAACTCGTCATCGAAAGCCGGAAACCCAAACTCGGCGGCTTCGCCGCAGGACTGAAGAAGGGCGGGCACGCTTTTTCTGCCGACTGCTCAGTTGTGCACTCGCGAAACCTGGACGATCGGGCCAGTTACCTCATCTTCGCAGCTTGCCGCCACTCTGCGAGGACGGAGGTTCATCGCCTGACGACAGGCAGCGCGCTGAAGCGTGCATTCACCCGACATTCGGTTGACCATGGAACTCTGAACGGTCCTGAGCGCCATCTCCGAGGGATGGTGAGGGCCACGGCATCTGTCGCAGTTCGGTGATCCGATCCATCACACGCGCCGCAACTGTATCAATCAATCCCGCGCTCCATCCGGGTTCGAAGCGCTGGCTGAAATGACCTTCCATCCGGGGACTGAGCACAGCCGTCAGTACTTCAATCAACGCATTGACGGATTCATCATCTTTGCGGAGGCGTTCGATTTTCGCAATCGCGTGCATTACGGTGGTGTGGTGCCGACCGTTGTAAAACCGGCCAATCCGGGTCGTGCTCCAGCCTCCAACGTTTCTTCGCCAAATACATGGAAACCTGACGGCTGAAACAAGGGCCGGGCTGATTTCCCTGTACCCGACCACGCCCGAGATGGTCGGCCACCGTCGCTTCGATCTGCTCCAGCGACAGACGCCAGATTCCAGGTTTCTGATTAAACATTGGCACCATCCCCTCCGTTGGGCAGAACTGCATTCGCCCGGTCGACAAACAGACCCGCACCATCCGAATCAATCGATGCAGGGCATTCGGGCCACATCGTGCGAACCAGATCGAGCCAGAACTCAAGCTTCTCCCGAAACTTACGGGGACGAGCGTAGTCCGCGCTTCCCAACTGGCTGACCAGTCCGAAATCGCCAAACAAGGGAACCCGTTCCCGTCCCCGAGCAGTGAAACACCGATACGAAAGCCACATGAACAGATCGAGGGCCGCCGGGCTGGAAGACAGCGCTTTGGCCGCCTCCAGATCGGTCGGAATCGGATGGTCGAGGATCTCGCGATAGAACTCATGCTCAGCACAATGACGTTCTGGCAATCTCCGGGAAGCAGCTTTTGGTCCGGGTCTTTCGAATGCCAGATACGGGCTTCGCTCATAAAATTGAACCGAGCGCGGTGCACTACCGCGACGCGTTCGCGCTGGGTGAACCGCCCTGCTGCATGGCAAAGGTGTCGAGCATCTGCGCGGCACTTTCGAAGGTGATCCGCGGATTCTGCTGGCGGATCGCGAGTGTCGCCAGAAAAATGGGAACCAGCCGATCCTGCCCCCACGGCAACCCATAGCTGGGATGTCCGGTGACCTGAAGTACGAACTGGCCGTTCCGGCGCTCATGGAGCAGGCAGCCGGGCGCCGGCCGCTTGACTGGGAGACCACAGAGGACAAACGGACGAGATGAGAAGCCGAGATTCTGCCTGGCGCTTTCGCGCTTCAGCCGGACACACTCGATGGATTCGACCTTCTTCATCCGTCTCCGGGAGATGATGAGGTCAGGGTAAGCATCAGCCAGCAACGGGCCGACTCTTGTCAATCCGCAGGCGGTGGCGAATTCCGATTGGCGTGATGCCCTCACGCTGTTGCTTTCGTGAAAGAAAGACCCTTAGCTCCGTCTTTCCAATGGCTTGCGCCATGACAACGAAAGAGACCCAGGAGACCACCCGGCAAAAATCCGGCAAACGCTTTTTTGAAAACCCCATATTTTGTGAACTGTGTTGCCGATGGAGGCAGTAGGGTAAAGGTCTGCAAAACCCTTATTCGTCGGTTCAATTCCGACCCGCGCCTCCAACTCTCAGAAAAACTGGTTAACCTGCCGCCGAGGTCTTCGCCCCCAGTACTTCTGCCACCATGGTTCCCAGCTGCTCCATCGTGAAAGGTTTAATCAACAGAGAATAACCCTTCTCCACCACGTACCGCTGCACCACCTGCGTGCCATCGTACCCCGACATGAACACCACCTTGATATCGGGACGCATCAGCGCAATCTGATCCGCAATCATGGGCCCGCTCATGCCGGGCGCCACCACATCCGTCAGCAACAAATCCACGCCGGGATTGTTCCGAAAAAGCCGGATTGCGTTTTCCCCGCTGTCCGCCGTAAGAACGCGATAGCCGTTCCGCGTCAACATAGCCGTAACCAGCTTGCGAATCTCGGGCTCATCGTCCACCACGAGAATCATCCTGGCTTGCATTTCGGACATTCGACTTCCTTTCCTCCGAGGTTGAAGAGACTCGAAAAAAGTCTCGTAGCTGATCAAAGTCTAGCCAACGCGGTGCCTTAACCTCGTAAATAATGCCTGGATACTGTGCTGTTTTTTACGCGTCGCTGTAAAATCATCTGCTACCCTGAAAGAGTTTTTCGCAGCATGCAGGCGTGATTCTTGGGAAGCCGGTGAAAGTCCGGCACGGCCCTCGCCACTGTAAGCGCCGAGGACCCGTTCAAATGCCACTGTCCCTCACCGGATGGGAAGGCGAACGGGGTTCCGATGACGCGCAAGTCAGGAGACCGGCCCGCATGGTCAGGCAACAATTGCCTGAGTTTCCCTGCCGAAACGGAAAGGACGGCAGCGCAGGGCTGCCCGACATATGAAACTGATCGTCTGCACACTTGCGGTGTGCGCGGGGACTCTGTCTCTGAGCGCCGCTGAATTGAAAGGCACCATCTTAGACCCGGCCTCACGGCCCATTGTTGGCGCGCATGTGGCGGCCATCAACGCCAGCGGCGTAATTACTGAGCAAATTACCGACGACCGTGGCGGCTTCGATATCTACGTCTCACCGCTTTACGACGACGTTCAGCTTCGTATCGCTGCGCCCGGTTTTCAGACCACTACGGTAGGGATGGGGGCTTCCCATATTCAACTGGCGCTGGCCCCGCAGGCCGATTCCATTCGGGTGGTCGGGTCGGCCATCGACGTTCCCGCCAGTCAGCAGGGATCGAGCGTCAGCACCGTTACCAGCCGTGAGCTGCGCGATCGCAATGAAGAGCAGGCGGAAGATCTGCTCCGCGAGACGCCCGGTGTCCAGCTGGAACAGAGCGGCCCGCGCGGCAGCGTAACCGATCTGTTTGTCCGCGGCAGCGATTCGAAATATAATCTGGTGCTGCTCGATGGCATCCCGATCAACAGCTTCTATTACGGGGGTTTGTTCGATTTTGCTCATCTGCCGTCCGATTTGATCGAAGAAATCGATATCGCGCGGGGCCCGCAATCGGCCATTTATGGATCTTACGCCCTGGGCAGTGTGGTCGATTTCGTAACTCGCGCGCCGGAAAACGGAGCGGCCTTCGATGCGCTGGCCGAAGGTGGTACGCATGATGAAAACCGGGTCGCGATCGGCGGCTCGGGCATGCCGCTGCGCGACTGGGGTATTGCGGGATCTCTTTCGAGCTTTAACGGAAACGGCTCCGTTAAGAATGCCGATTACACCAATGAGAGCGCCTTCCTGTCCTCGTCTTATCGCTGGCGCACACAACATTTGTTTGCCTTCGGCGACTTCGATCACAACAACGTGGGTGAGCCTGGGCCGTTTGGTTCGAATCCCAAAGGCATCTATACCGGAATCGACCTGATCAGTCGCAGTAAGAACAACACTTCGACCTATGGCCTCCACTGGCAGGACGGCATTACCGACAATCTGCGTGCCGACATCATCGCCGGCTTCTTCCTCAACAACAGTTTCTACATCAGCCCTTATGGGGACAGCTTTAATAAGGACATTCGCGGCTATGCGGAAGGCCGGCTGACTTACTCGGTCAACAAGTTCTGGAGCATGGCCGGCGGCTATGCCTTCGACCGCGAAGAAATGCGCAATACCTACGTTACAACCACCTCGGGCTCAGACTTCCTCCTTCGCCGGGACAACAGCGGCATCTATTGGGATAACAACATCAAGTGGGGCAAGTTCTACATCAATGCGGGCTTGCGCGAGGAGATCTACCAAACACCGCTGGTGCCCGCCGATGCCGATGGCTATCCGCCGCGTCCGGTATTTCCCGCGCGTCTGGCCGATAAACTTAATCCTAAAATTTCGGGCGCCTATGCTATCGATGCCACTATGCGCCTGCATGCTTCATTTGGGACGGGCATCCGACCGCCAGGCGGATCCGATCTCGCCTTCACGAATAATCCCGACCTCAAGCCGGAACGTACTGAGAGCTACGACGTCGGAGCCGAAAAGCGTTTCCTGAACAACCAGTTGTCCCTTGATGTCACCTGGTTTCACAATCAATATAAGGACATGATCGTGAGCCTGGGTGGCTCGCTTGCGAAAGTCTTCGCCTACTCAACCGATAACCTGGCCAACGCGCGCGCCGAGGGCGTGGAAGCCAGCGCGCACTACCGGCCTGTCAATTCGTGGTTCTCGGTAGCGGGCAATTACATGTGGCTGGAAACCGCGGCCTTGTCTCTCAACGGCGGTTCCGGCCTTATCCAGCAGTATTTCTACGTTGGCCAGCCGCTGCTGCGCCGCCCCAAACAATCCGGTTCTGCTGTGGCCACCTTCCACTACAAGAAGCTTGACACGAATATTGTTGGCTATTTCCGCGGCCATTCACTCGACGTGGAGCCGAACTACGGCGCCTCCGAAGGCGAATACCAGAACCCAGGTTATAAAAACATTGGCATCAATGTGAACTACCACGTGAAGGGCAACATCACTCTCTACGGCAATCTTCGCAATGCCCTCAATGAGCGATATGAAGAGGTCTATGGTTTCCCGTCCCCTCTGCTTAATGTGGTAGCGGGAGTGAAATGGAATCTCGCGAGGGCCAGGTAATATGGAAGAATTCAACAAGCCTCGCCTCGCCATCAATCGCGTCTACACGCGCGGCGGCGATGCCGGGCAAACCAGCCTGGTGGGCGGCCAGCGGCTGCCCAAGAACAATCCGCGGATCGAAGCCTATGGAACAATCGATGAACTGAACTCGTTCATCGGGCTCGCACGCGATTCGGCGAATCGGGACGGACTCGAAGAACTCGCCGCCATTCTGCTCCGCGTACAACATGAGCTGTTCAACGCCGGCTCGATCCTTGCCACGCTCCCGGAGGACGTGCATCCGAAACAGGCCCGTATTACAGGAGCCGAAGCCGAGCAACTGGAGCGCGAAATCGACTCCATGAATCAAACGCTGGCGCCTTTGCGTTCTTTCGTGCTGCCGGGTGGCTGCCGCATCAACGCGGAGCTTCACGTCTGCCGCACCGTTTGCCGCCGCGCCGAGCGCATCTGTGTTGCGCTCGGTGACCAGGCCGATCCGGACATAGTAAAGTACCTGAACCGCCTGAGCGACGCGCTCTTTGTCTGGAGCCGCTGGGCGAGTCGAAAACTCGGAATGGAAGAAACGCTCTGGGAACCCAACAAAGCCGCTTCGCGGGCGTTACTATAGGAGAACGACAATGAGTAAGAGTAATCAAAGCGAATCCCGTCCGCTGGCAATCGGCCTGACACTGATCAGCGCTCTCGGCCGCCTGCTCCCGCATGTTCCTAACGTGACCCCGCTCGGCGGATCCTGCCTGTTCGCGGGCTCGAAGGTTTCAGGGTTGCTGGCCTATTTGCTTCCCCTCGCGGTCATGGCGGCAACCGACCCGTTCGTCGGCGGTTACTCGTGGACTTCCATCGCTATATATGGCTGCTTCCTCATCAACGTCTGGATCGGCAGGAGCATGGTTCGCCAGGTGACCGCGATGCGAGTCGGCGCTGCCGCGTTCCTTTGCAGCGCGCAGTTCTTTGTACTCACGAATTTCTTCCTGTGGGTGGAAGGCGGCATCACCCATTCGATTTTCCATAAGCCGGGACTCGCCGGCCTTCTCGCAACCTATGCCATGGGGCTTCCCTTTTGGGGCCGCACTCTCGCGGGCGACCTGCTGTTCTCAGCGGTCCTCTTCGTAGCCTATGAGTTGATTGTGAAACGGACCGCACCCGCGCAACGCTCGGCCGTCGTGTAACATAACGCGTGACATACCCGAAATAGCGATATACTCAGGGAGGGATTGGCGCTTGCGCCCTTCATTGCCTATGGCCAGTATTTTCAAAACTCTTGCTATCGCCGCCGGCGCAGGTGTTGCCGTCGGCATCTGCACCGCAACCGCAAATCGCCGCACGACCGTCCACCATTCGGGGCCTCTTTCCGATACCCGTCCCGAATCCGGCAAAGACATTCTCGATATCGAACCGCTTCTCGACCGTCTCGAAGTTCTCGAGCGCCGCTTTGCGACCGCCGAACCGTTCCATGAAGCTGCGCCAACCGCCGTGAATGTGTCTGAGCTCACCAGTCGCATCGACGCTCAGGAAGCCGAGATCGAGCGCCTGCGCATGCTGGTAGATGTTCGCGCCACAGAGATCGAGCAGCGCCTCGCCATTGAGATGCGCGAACGCCAGACACAGGCGCTGGCTACCATCGAAAGGGCTGTTGAGATTAAGGTCTCCGAGCGCATTGCCGCAATTGAGAGGACTCTCGCCGACCAATCGTCATCCATCGATTCCATGCGTGAGCGGGCTCAGGAAACCGACGTCAATCTGAAACGCCTGATTGCCGCGATCGAACGGCTTTGCGAACGTTCCCAGCCGCTGCAGACCGCCGCTGCCGCCGTCGGTACCACGGTTTCGATTCCCGTTCCGCCGCCCGCGCCGGGACCCGGTCCGAACGTAGTTCCGTTCGAAACGCACATGGCCGAAGCTCGCCAGAAGCAGGACGAGCGTTTGCCCGATTTCAGCCCCAAACTGTTCGTGGAAGAAGGCAAGGAGCCGCGCAGACCGCGCTTCCCGCTGGCCCGCCTGTTTGGCATGCTGGCGCTGGTCTTCCTGACACAGGTTTTGACTCGCTAAGCTTTCAGCGATTAAGCCCTGACCGATTCCGGCACCAGATCTTCAAAGCTTTGCGGCGGATTGTAGTAGAGCATCCGCTTACAGCTTTCACAGACCATAATCTTGTCGGCTTTCTTGAGCTCCTGAAGGAACTGCGGGCGCAGGGTGATGTGACACTTCGAGCAGCGTCCGTTGACCGCTTCGGCAATAGCTACACCTGCACGGCCTTTGCGGATTCGCTCGTACTCTGAGAAGACTGCGGGCGTCATCTCCTTCACTATGCCGGTGCGTTCTGTCTTGAGCGTGTCGATCTCTTTCTGATCGGCGGCTGTGCGGTCCTTCGCTACAACCTTCTCCGCTTCCACCTGTTTCTTTTCCTTAGCCAGATCGATCTCGGCGGCTTTCACGTTCTTCTCAAGCGGTTCGGATTCCGACATCAGCTCGAGGATCCTGTCTTCGATGCGGCCGATCTCGCCTTCGGCGAATTTAATCTCGTGCTGGAAGGCGGTGTATTGCTCGTTGTTCTTCGCTTCCATCATCTGGCCCTTGAGCTTTGAGATCTTCTGCTCCTGCACCTGAATATCGCCTTCCAGGCGCTTGCGCTCTTTCGCATTGCCGACGACGGCGGCACGGTCGGCTTCGAGACGCCGCTGGTGAGCATCGAGTTTCTTTTCGATCTCGGCGATGTGTTTGGGGAACGCGGCGATCTCCTTAGTCAACACCGCGACCCGGTCGTCGAGAAGCTGAAGCCGGATAGCGTGTTTGATGTCGGGCAGCATGTGATGGGATTTTAACAAACCTGGTTCGGCTTACGGAGGATGGTGTCGCGGGCGTCTGTCAGTTCGGGGATGCGGAGCGCTGAGGCGATGACGTAGAAGACCATTGCGCCGATGGGTATGCCGGCCAGCACGTCGACCGCTCGCGAAGGCGAGAGGTATACGACGGCCTGGCATGCGACGCCCATCGCCGCGGCGGCGATCAGGATTTTGAGGAGACTGCTCAGAATGTCGTGCCCTCGAATGCCTCCGATGCGGCGACTGAGCAGCAGGAGCAGCATGAGGGCGTTAAAGATTGAGACGGTCGATAGCGAGAGAGCGAGGCCGGCGTGGCCGAGGTGGAGGAATCGAATCGACACGAAGGCAGTCGCGGCATTCACGGCGATGGAGGCGATGCTGACCATCATCGGAGTGCGTGAATCGCCCAGCGCGTAGAAGGCCGGTGCGATCAGCTTCAGGGCCGCGAAGCCCGCGAGGCCGATGGCGTAGCAGGTGAGCGCGATGGCGGTCTGATGGGTATCGGAGGCGCTGAAGCGGCCATGCTGATAGACGATGCCGATCATGCTTTCGCCCAGGATCGCGAGGCCTACCGATGACGGGATTGTGGTGAGCAGAATCATTACCAGCGAGTGCGAGAGCACGTCTCTGAACTCGGCGTAATCGCCTGTCGCGGCGCTTCGCGAGATGCGGGGCAGGGTCGCGGCGGCGATGGATATGCCGAAGAGGCCGAGCGGCAGTTGCTGGAAGCGGAAGGCGTATGAGAGCCAACTCACCGGGCCGTTCATCACGTGGCCGGCGGCATCGCGCAGACTGGCCGCGAAGTTCGTGTTCACCAGCACGTTGATCTGTACCGATGCTCCCGCCAGGACAGCCGGGCCCATCAGCTTCAGGATGTGACGAATGCCTTCGTGTTGCAGGTTCCATTGGGGCCGCCATGCGAAGCCCGCTCGCCAGACGCCGGGGAGTTGAAAGGCCAGTTGCGCCAGCCCTCCGCACAACACTCCGCAAGCCATGCCCTGAACCGCGCCGATGCTCGTCCAATGGCCGATGGCGAGACCGAAGCCGATCGAGCCGATGTTGAAGAGGCTCGACGACAGGGCCGGGATACCAAACTGATGATGCGCGTTCAGAATGCCCTGGGCCTGCGCTGAGAGCGCGACCAGCAGCAGGAACGGGAACATGATCCTTACCAGTTGCACGGCCAGCTCAAACTTGCCCGGCACCGCATGAAAGCCCGAGGCGAACATTTCGACGAAGACGGGACTGAAGATCATGCCGAGCAGGCAGACGCCGCCGGCGATGACCATCAGCAACATGCCCATGACGTTCGACAGTTCGCGCGTTTCGGCGCGGCTTCGGGTGGCGAGATACCGCGTGAACGTCGGTACGAAGGCCGAGGCCAGGGCGCCTTCGGCGAACAGGTCGCGCGCCAGATTCGGGATGCGGTAGCCCAGCACATAGGCATCGAAGACGGCGCCCGCTCCGAAGAGGCCGCTCAGCACGCTTTCACGCGCCAGGCCCGTGATGCGGCTGGCCAGCACCGCTGCGGAGACAATCCCCGCCGACTTCAGAAAGCCCGAGCGGCCTTCACGCATCGACCTGGCGAAGATCGATTTCATTATGCACTTCGCTGGTTTGTTCGAGGCTGGCGAAGTTCATGCCGGGCAGCTTCGCCGAAGCAGTTCCGGCCGCCACGCCCCACTTGACGGCTTCGTCGAACTTGTCTCCACGGTCGAGCGACCATAGCACGGCCGCGGCCAGGGCATCGCCCGAGCCGATGGGCGAGATGGCATCCACGCGCGGCGGGATGGCTTCCTGGATTGAATCCTTCGACACGCCGATGGCGCCTCGGCTGGCGAGCGACAAAACCACCGATTCGGCGCCGAGCGACTGAATTCGCTTCGCCGCCGCGATGGACTGAGATCGGGTCAGGAGCACGGTGTTGAGCAGGCGCTCGGCTTCCTGCTGGTTCGGCGTAACGATGGTCGGGTTGGCTTCGATGCCCTGGGCGAGGGCTTCGCCATCGGTATCGAGCAGCGTGCGGACATTGCGGCGGCGCGCGCGCGTGATGAGCTGGGCGTAGAAGTCGGATGGCACGCCCGGCGGCAGGCTGCCGCAGAGCATGAGCCATGACGCATTGGCGAGCTGCGATTCCACGGTGCCTTCGACGCTTGAGATCTCGCCGCGATCGAGGCGCGGGCCGATTTCATTGAGCTTGATGGTAAGGCCGTGGCGATCCGTGATGGTGAAGTTGAGGCGGATATCGTTGCGGATGGGGACGGTCGTTATGGGGAAGCCGCAATCGAGCATGTAGTGCTCAAAACGCGCGCCACGGTCGCCGCCGGCCGGGATGATGGCCGTGGTTTGGCCGCCGAAGGAATGGATGACGCGCGCGGCGTTGATGCCGCGGCCTCCAGGCGAGTCCTTGCTCGAAAGGATGTAGGCGCGGTCGTCGAAAGCGAGGCGGTCTACGGCGATCGTCCGGTCGATGGCCGGATTCATGGTGAGAGTAAGAATCAATTGATATCCACTATAAAACCGGCGGAAGCTCCGACCCATTCCATATCGCGGTTATGGTCGACTCCCATCATTTTGCCTCGGCCCATGCGGATGATCAGGCTAACCGGTTCGAGTTCGTCGAGCCAGATGTACATGACTCGAATTTCGGCCTGAGTGGGTCCGAAGGGGGTCTCGATGACAGGTTCGAAGCGCATGCGACGCTGAAGCAGATATTGGGAGCGATGGTCGCGCGGGACAGCATCGATGTCTTCACGGGTAGGTCCTACTCTGACTCCCAGACCGGCGAAAGAATAGAGGGGTTTGAGGACGTAATTGTCGAGGTCGTCAGGCAGCACGTTAACGTCGCTCAGGAACCAGCATTCGGGGACGGTTTCGTGCTTCAGATACGGCAACGAGAACTTGCTGATGAGGAAGAACCAGTTAGGATGGCCGGCCCATTCGACGTCGAGATCGTCATCGAAGCGGAAGGCGGCCTGGATGTTACGGCGGATGAGTTCGTCGGCGATGGCTCGGTTATAGATGCGGTGGACGGGGATGCCGTTGGCGTAGAGTTTATTGCCTTGTTTGGTGAGGTCTCTGATGTCTACAGTCCGGACTCCGGTAAGGCGTTCAGTGAGGAGGAAGTCGGGGAGGGTTTTCTGGTTGGCAGGATCGACTTCGAGGAGGATGACGTTTTCGGGGCTTTGATTGCCCAGGACTGCTTTAGATACCTGAGCAGACGCGGCTATCGCCGCGTGTCCTTCGAGTTGGTAGATGTCCCGGTAGGTTTGGTCTAAGACTGGCTGGAAGGCGTAGAGGGAGGGGAAGGCCTGGATCTCTACCAGTCGGGGCGCTATAGCTCCGGTTTCTTCTTTAACCAGGCCAAAGTCTACCTGGAGGAACAGGGGCTTATCAGTTTCATTCGGCGCTAAGAAGCCCTGGGGGATTTCTTTGCGCGCGGCTTCGAGGTAGGATTCGTTGCCTGCCAACTGCCGGGCTAATTCCGCCCCTGCGTGCTGCATTCTTTCGATCAACGGCTTAGGAAAGAAGCACGGGGTTTCGCTCAGGCGGAACTTGACCTGAGTGCCTGAGCGGGCGTTGATGGCAGCCAGGAATTGCCGATACTTTGCCTGGGTGAAGCGCTTGTTGAAGTCGCGCCGCAATTCCGGAATCATTAGTCGATCAGGAAGCTCCCGCCCTTCATGATCTGGTCGCCATCGATCCAGATATCGAAGTGGCGGCCGACGACATCGATGTGAGTTGCCGAATACCAGTCGGCGCCGGTATGCGCGCCATAGGGGTTACCGAAGGCGATGTGAACGCCGGGGATTTTTTCATCCTGCAGGATGTTGCCTATGACGTGGCGCACGCCGATGTTGGTGCCGATTGCGAACTCGCCGACTCGGTCCGAATTCTCGTCGGTATGGGTATAATCCCAGAACTCCTTCTCGAGCGCGGCATTCGAAGAATGCGCTTCGACCAGGCGGTTCTTTTCGATGCGGAGCGTGAGCGGCGTGGCCCGCAAGTCGCCATAGCGGGCGCAGAGGTAATCGCCGACCACGCCATCGACGACGAAGGTTCCATTAACTTCGCCAGGTGTGGTGAAGGTCTCGCCGCCCGGCAGGTTGCCCCATTTGAGCGGCGTGATGATGCCGCTGGTCTTGATCCATTTGTAAGCCGGGTTCATCGTGGCGACGATGTCGGTGCCGGCGGGCGTGGTGGCGCGGATTTCATGGGCCGCTCCGGCGCGCTGCCAGACGTGCTGGCTGATGCGGTCGACTTCGATGAAATCGGCGCGCATTCCGTGGGTCATGATCTCTTTGGTGATGTTGACCATGTGGGCGTGGCGCATGTGGCGGCGGTTGACCACGTCCGTCATCTGCATGCGGGTGTGCAGTTCGCCCATTTGCGCCTGGGCGGCGAAGATACTGACTTCGCTCGATTCCATATCGTCGAGAACGGCCTGAGGCTTGGTGGTGAGCGGACGAGTCGCGTAGTCTTCGAGAACAAAGGCGTGATAGCGGCAGCCGACGTGCCTGAGTTCCGAGGCGAGCGCGGCGCCGATTTCGGCGGTCTCGCGGTCGGTGATGAGCGTGACCTTTTCTTCGGGCGTGATGCGAAGGCAGGTGCGGATGGCGTTGTGGGCGCCTTCGATGAG
>Ga0302319_10016069_pt1 | contig 13813 bp, 10 predicted proteins | sample Bog_T0_2_FD_203319 | JGI IMG/M metagenome (GOLD analysis project Ga0302319, IMG submission 203319) | Peat permafrost microbial communities from Stordalen Mire near Abisko, Sweden - Bog_T0_2 | ecosystem: Environmental > Terrestrial > Soil > Wetlands > Peat | place: Sweden: Abisko, Stordalen Mire...
CTGGCGGGGTACGATCACGGTGGCGCAGTTGAACGCCATGATTGACCAGATCTGCCAGTACACCGCCGGCAAAGGCATGTGGTTTTATGCCACCGGCACCGATAGCCGTCCGCTGAATGACGGCAATCTCGGCACCAACGCCATTTGCCAGTACCTTAGCAATTATGTGGCCCGGGTAAGTTTGTATGACAATGTGCCGGCCATTGATCTCGTTCAGGAGGCCGACGGTACCGTGAATGGATCCAATGCGCTTTGCGCCCTGTCGGTCAACCAGTTCATCGCCACCGCCAGACAGTTCGAGCAGCGGCGGATTCCGTTGACTTGTTCCTTGAACGGCGCGTCGCAAGCCTCCGATCTGAATCCGGCCAACCGTTGGCAGTTTTATAATCTCTACGCGGCGGGGGCGGACTTTTTCGATTGCCACGCCTATTACCTTTATTATCCCGCCGATTTTTTGCCCGCGATTAACAATCCCTGGAACTTGCCGGTCGCCATCGGTGAGACCGGCATCGCGTTTTGGGGCGGTTGGGGAAACGGCGCCGCCCAGCAAACCAACCAGCCCTACAGCTCGGAGTTGCGCCGCGAATTTTTTGACAACGTCAAGGCGCTGAGCCTGCAACCGGCTTTCCAGATGGTCGGCGTCTGGGCCACCGTTCCGAATGCCGACGTCGATAGCGAGAATTTCGGGCTTTATAACGGCGATCAAGACCAGAATTATAATTTCACCAACGTTAACAATTGGCTGCCTCAATTTCAGGCCATTCCCAAATCTCCCCTGCCGAGAAATCCCCCTTGGACGGTCGTCTGCACCGGCTCGAATACCATCCCGATCAATAGCTATCGCGAAGTGGCTACCGGTAATGCTTTCATCGATTACGTGGGCGGCTTTTGGCAGCGCCAGAATAACCTGATTGAAGGCCTCGGTTACGTCGGCGTGGCCGGTCAGGCCACCATTGGCAACGATTGCGTCAATTTGCTGCTGCAGGGCGCACTTTCCAATGGGACGAACCAGACCGTCTCCTTTGACATTCCGCCGGGCCAAACTTACGGACGCTACGGTACGTACGTCAATTGGGAGGCCGTGCTCCGACAACAGACCAGCGGCGATAACTATATGGTCCAATGGGTCAGTGATACCGCCGGTGTCTACGACAATAAGGTCGAGGTGTTTTGTTACACAAATCTGGTGAAGACCAGTCTCGGATCCGTCCAGTACGGCCCCGGCGTGGGGACCCAGCCGTTGGATCTTACCCAGGATTGGCACCTGACCGCCGCCGTCACCGGCGCCAACCCCACCATCATTAGCGTCACGGTCAGCAATGTGACTTCCGGAATCGTCATGACCCCCGCCTTGTTGATCACGAATTCCGCGCCCACCCTCCAGAACGGCGGCCGCACCGCGGCCAACTCGGGACTCTGCGTATACTTGGGTACACCCTTTTACACGAACATCGTTTTCCAAAATAGCGCGGATTTCACTCCCGTCCTCGCTACTGCGCCCGCGGTCGTCCCGGCCGGAGCCAGCGTCAATCTCGCCTGGGGAACCGCCGATGGCGGAGTCGGAGCCGTTAATTATTTTCCCCAATATGTTTTGGCGGACGTGAATAATTTTCCGGCGACCAATTTCTGGTCCTCGGGCGCCCTCACTGCCGCGACCGCCCAGACCATCACTGGCTTGTCGCCCAACTCCACCTATATCTTCCGGATTGCCTCCGTGGATTCTTTGAACATCACCAACTATTCGCCTTGGCAATACGCCACCACGGACGCGCCCAGCCCTGGCGGCCCACCGGTCTATCTGCCTTTCCGCTATTAAGAAAACGGAAGCGTGCGTTTTTGTTCGTTGCTCTGGAACGCCAGTTCGATGATGCGGATGGTGTTCAGGGCTTGTTCCGGTTTTACGGCGAGTTCCTGCTGGCCCATGATGGCGCCGGCCATATTTTGGTAAAAAGCCTGATAACAGCCTGCCACCGTTTCGATCTGTCCGTCCACATGCAGATCGCCCAACTGCGTATTGAGTTTGCCCCAAAGGACTTTGGGTTCCTGGCCCCAATTCGGTTCCAATGGGGTTAACCCGCGTTTCAACGCCTCTTCCTGCGGATCCAGGCCGTATTTGACGAAGGACCCTTCCGTGCCGTGCAGAATGAACCGCGGGCCGGGTTCCCGCACCAGCACTCCGGCTTTGAGTGTCACTTTTAACTGATTATAATCTAGGATCACCTCGAAATTATCGTCCGCTTTGCCATTGTCTCTTTGGATACGGATGTCTGCCGTAATCATTCGTGGCAAGCCGAATAAAACCTGTGCCTGATCAATGAGATGCGAACCAAGGTCGAACAGGATGCCTGTCCCTTCGCCCGACTCCTCCCGCCACGAGCCCGGCCGCAGGGCATTCCGAAAACGGTCAAAATGAGATTCATATTCCACCAGGCGTCCCAGCATCTTTCCCTCCAGTACTTTCCTGACTGTCAGGAAATCGCCGTCCCAGCGGCGGTTCTGGTGAACGCTCAGGATCCGCTTTTGCTGGTGTGCCAGTTCGATCAATTGCCGCGCTTGTTCCGATGTGGTCGTAAATGGTTTTTCCACCACCACATGCTTGTTCGCCAGGAGCGACTGGCGGGCCAGATCATAATGGGAGGTGTTGGGTGTCGCCACAACCACGAGATCGATCTCGTCATCTTGCAAAAAAGTGTCTGCATCGCGAACCACTGCGACACCCGGCCCGTAGGTCCGGTCACCATGCCGGTCCACCACCGTTTTCAGCCGGAGCCCTGGGACGGACTGAATCACTGGTATATGGAACACCCGCGCCACACTGCCCGCGCCGATCAAACCCACGATAATTGGACGCTTCATCCTCCCATTGGAGCACTCCGGCCCGCCAATTTCAACCGGTTATTCATCTCCGCCGTGGAGGCGGGCATCTTGCCCGCCGTAGAGGGCGGCATCCTGCCGCCCGGCGAAACCTTACGACCAAGAAGTTCGACGTCCCATGCAGATTCTTCGGTTCAAGGGAATCCCCTGGTTGCCCCCAACTCCCTCTGGAAATTCGAACCGAACTCGACCTGGAGCCCCGACGAAATTTCATCTTCGCCTTTGATGTCTCCTTTGGGGAAAATTTTCCCCCTCGATTAAACACTCGCCGGGAACGGCGCCGAACAGCTCGCCGGACACGGTTCCGTTTGCATGGCCAACCGGCGACGATACGCCAGGTGCCGCAAACGCGTGGCCTCCACCAACGGCCGCCAGACCATGTGCACCAGCCGATGTTTGATCAGAAAGCGCCAGAGCCGGTTTGAGCGTTTGTAAAGATAGCAGCCGGCAAAATAAGCGGGCAGGGCGGAAGGTTCCACCGGCTTCCGCCGCCAGATCGAGGCATGCGAAAATATTCTTCGGTAAAGCCAGTCATAGCCCATCAGCAATTCCTCCGGCGTCATTTGTTTGGGCCGGAAGACCACGTGCGCCGTGTCATATTTTTCCCAGTCGCGATGCAGCAACCGCCCTTCCGCTTCCAGTTGCCGGAACAACGGCGTGCCCGGATAGGGCGTTAGAATGTGAAACGTCGCGCACTCCATGCGATTCGCCTCGATCCAATCCGCCAGCGTGGTAAAAGTGTCCTTGCGGTCTCCGTCGAATCCGACGACGAAGCTGCCATTGACCTGTATGCCATGGTCGTGAAAAATCCGGATGCGGCGGGCATAGTCATCCGCGCGCGGTGTGCGCTTGCGGGCGGCCGCCAGATTCTGATCCGTGAGTGATTCGAAGCCGATGAACACCCCCGTGCAGCCTGCCAGTGCCATTCGCCGCACCAATCCCGGATCGTCGGTTACGTCGAGCGTTACGGCGGCGCTCCAGATTTTTCGTGCCGGGCGCAACGCGTCGCAAAGTTCACGCAAATTTTCCGGGCGCGAGCCGAGATTGTTGTCCGTGAATACCGCGTACGGCTGGCCATCGGCCTCAAATTGTTGACGGATATCCTCCGGTTCCCGCATGCGATAAGGCATCCGGAGGCCGTCCGTCGCGAGATAGCAAAAGCCGCAGCGATTGTGGCAGCCCCGCGTCGCGATCAGGCTCGTCGTCGTCAGGAAACTGCTGCGCGGAACCAGCGCGCGCCGCGGCGGCGGATCAAGGGAGTAGGGCCGCTCGTAGGTGGCCTCGTAGCGCGGCTTCAGGCTGCCGCGTTCGACGTCACGCAGGATTTCCGGCCAGAGCTGAACCCCGTCGCCAATCGCAATGGCATCCGCATGGGGCGCCACTTCGGCCGCGCAGGACTGGGTGTGCAATCCGCCGAGGATCACTTTGCTCCCTTGCGACCGATACCACGCTGCCAGTTCGTAAGCCCGCTGCGCGAAGGTCAGATGCACCGTGATGCCCACCACTTCCGGTACGGGATCGGAAGGCGGCGGTCCTTGCAGCAGGTTTTCGTCCCAATAGCGAATCTGCCAGTGATCGGGCGTGGCGCCGGCCAATGAGGTCAACGCCAGGGTCGGCGTCAGCACATGTTTGCCGAAACTCCCGTGCGGCGACTTGGCGTAAAACGGATTGACGAGCAGCGCTGTCCGGGGTTGCGGATTGCCTCCGACCCGCGCCGGTAATTGAGGCGCCTCCGCCATTTCCGGCGGAAGCCAAAGGGGCTTTCGCGGTCCGTAAAAAGGATCGTCCGGCACGTTCTTAATCATTGTTGCTAACCAGTTCATAATTTCCTTTATTAAACGTCCGGCCAATCTTTGCGTATCGACGATTACGAATTTCTGCGGTTCGCTCAATCTGGCACCAAGCCGAGAGCACCAAATGATCAGTTAGGCGGACTATTGTTCATTAACTTTGTGTCACAAAGTAAAAGACCGGTTGAGCTGGTTATTGTTCAAAAATCTTTTGAATTCATTAAATGCTAATAAATATGTTAAAAAAAGGGTTTTCGGCCTTTTGCTGGGCCGTTTTTCGCGGCGTCGCACCGAAATTCGATGTATATACTTTGTTTTAAAAAGTAAAATTACCATCCTGATTTGAGTTGGAAATTCTTGCCCAACCTTTACCAGTCTTTTAAAAACTTACCTTGGAACTGGGGTAGGGCGCGTCACTCCGTGCGCGCCGCCGTTGCTGGCTTATAATTTGTCTATAACGTCTCTTCTCGGGCATTAATTCCGCCCTGATGTCCCTGCTTAGCTGTCGCGTCTATTGCTTTAAGGAGACCGCACTGATTCCAAGTATCGCCTACCGCTTCGCGCTACACCGCTCCCAATTTCGCCGTGAATCGGAAAATTGACACTGGGCGTTGCGGTCTCTAGCTTTGACCGATGTCGAAATTGCCGTTTGAACTGCTGCTTGCCCTGCGCTATTTGCGCCCGAAGCGGACGTTTGTTTCGATTATTACGTTGATCTCGGTCATCGGGGTCTCGCTGGGCGTGGCCGTTCTCATCATTGTCATCAGTGTCATGAGCGGCTATGACCGGGAATTGCGCCAGAAAATCCTCGGATTCACCGCCCATTTGACCGTCGAAAAGGACCATCAAACGATGGACGATTACGACGCCGTCGAAGCCAAAATCGCCACGAATAAAAACGTCCGCGGCGTGTCGCCGTTCATCGCCGGACCGGTCTTATTGGAAACCCAGCCCGGCACCAACCGCCCGCCCTATCAGGATGCACCCATCATGCGCGGTGTGGACCCGGTTACTGAGGCGACGGTAAGCGATATTCCGAAGAAGGTATTTGCCGGAAAATTCGATCTAAAGGGGCACGGCTTGGTCATCGGGTCGGATTTTGCCGATAACCTCCAGCTGTCGGTGGGCGACCATGTCTCGCTCTATTCTGTACGCCAAATTCGGAAAATGAAAGAGGCCTATAACCGCAAGGACGATACCGCCATTCTGCCGGATGACTACGAAATCCGCGGCATTTTTAGCGTCGGCTATTACGAATATGATTCCCGGGTCATCGTGGCCTCTCTCGATAACGCCCAGGATTTGTACGACCTGCAGGATTCGGTCCACGGATTATACGTCATGTTGAACGATCCCAATCAAGCGGACGAGGTGAAAACCCAGCTTGAGGCGGCCTTGGGCGATGATTACGTGATCAATACCTGGATGGATAAAAACTCCGCGCTCCTGAGCGCCGTATTGGTGGAAAAAAACCTGATGTTCTACATTATGTTTTTTATCGTCATCGTCGCCGCGTTCGGCATTACCTGCACCATGATCACGTTTGTGATGATGAAGACCCGGGAGATCGGCCTGTTGAAAGCGATCGGGGCGACCAACCGTCAGGTGATGTCGGTCTTCGTCGCCCAGAGCATGATTATCAGCCTGTTCGGCATTGCCGCGGGTTTGGGATTCGGTCTGCTGGCCGTTCATTTTCGCAACTCATTCCTCCATTTCATGAACGAGTGGACTGGCCGATCGTTGTTCGCGAAGTCGATCTATGGCTTTGGCGATTTGCCGGCGGTGATTGTTCCCGGCGACATTGCCATTATTTGTGGCGGCTCACTTTTAATCTGTCTGCTGGCGGCGGTGCTGCCTTCATGGCATGCCAGCAAAATGAAAACCGTGGAGGCCCTGCGTCATGAGTGAGGTGTTATTATCCGCGCGCGGTCTTCGGAAAAGTTATGTCATGGGCAAGCGTACGCTGGAAGTGTTGCGTGGCGTGGATCTGGAGATTTTGCGCGGCGATTTCGTGGCCTTGCGCGGTGCGTCCGGAACCGGGAAAAGCACCTTGCTGCATCTGATCGGCGGCCTGGACGTGCCCAATGCCGGTGAGATTATTTTTTGCGGGCAGAATATTTCCGGATATCGCGAAGACGAACTCACCCATTTCCGCAATCGCCGGGTCGGCTTTGTCTTTCAGGCCTACCACCTTTTGCCCGAGTTGACGGCTTTGGAAAATGTCTGCCTGCCGGCCCGCGTGGCGCGCCTGCCTTACGATCAGGCGGAAATACGGGCGCGGGACCTGTTGAATCGCGTGGGGCTGGGAGCGCGGGTGGAGCATAAGCCCTCGGAACTTTCCGGCGGCGAACAGCAGCGGGTGGCCATCGCCCGCGCCTTGGTGAATCAGCCGGAAATGCTTCTGGCGGACGAGCCGACGGGAAATCTGGACTCCCATACCGGCGGCGAGATCATGGATTTGTTGCAAAGCCTTCGGGCCGAGCGGCAGACCACCCTGGTTATTGCCACGCATGACAACCATGTTGCCTCCGCCGCCCCGCGGGTCATTCAATTGGTGGATGGAGTGGTGAGTGTGTGATATAATGCTCCCGCCAAAAGACCCGCCCGAAAATCCGGCCGGTTGCAGCGTTTGTTGCCATGAGTGTTGAATATTGGGAAGAGCGTTATCAGTCTCAGGATATGCCTTGGGAGAAAGGCGAACCTTCGCCCGGACTGGTGGATTTTTTGGCGCAACATCCTGAGTTGCCGCGCGGTGCGGTGGCAGTGCCGGGTTGCGGAACCGGACATGATGTGCGAGCTTTTGCCGCCGCCGGGTTTGCCGCCTTTGGCTTTGATTCGGCTCCCAGCGCGGTTAAATTAGCGACCGGGCGGACCGAGGCGGCCGGTTTGACGGCAAAATTCCAGTTGTCGGACTTTTTGCACGATGCGCCGCCGCAGAAATTTGATTGGCTGTTTGAACATACCCTGTTCTGCGCCATCAAACTTGGGGAACGGGAGGAATATGTCCGGGCGGTCGACCGGTGGCTCGGGCCAGCGGGTAATTATCTGGCGGTAAACTATTTGGTGCCGCCAGACCGCGAAGGACCTCCATTCCCGACGGATCGGGAGGAACAATGGCGGCGATTCTCGCCCGGGTTCGACTTGGTGGCGGAGTGGACCCCGCGATCGTTCCCGAACCGGACCGGTTTGGAATTAATGTTTTGGTGGCGGCGGAAAGCGATTTGATTTTTTCGCCGCGACGGTAAAATTTTATCATGTTAGAAGATCGAGATTATATGCGGGCGCCGGATTATTCCGGCATGCGGTGGTCGGTCACGACCATGCTGTTGATTGCGTACGCCGCCGTTTTTGTTCTGGAAGTATTGATGTCGCCGGCGCCGGGACGGCTGGTTCCCAATAACGCTTTTTTTAACCAATACCTGGCGCTCAGTTTGGACGGCCTGGCGCACGGCTACCTTTGGCAGTTGGTGACCTATCAATTCTTGCACGGCGGCCTGATGCATTTATTCGGCAACTGCCTGGCTATTTTCTTTTTCGGACGGGAACTGGAAATAATTCTCGGTTGGAAAAAATATCTGATTTTGTTGTTTTCTGGCGGCATTGTGGGGGGCGCCCTTCAAATGCTGGCGGCATTGGCCTGGCCCGCTCATTTCGGCGGCGCAGTCGTCGGGGCATCCGCCGCGGCTTTCAGTCTCGTGGCGGCCTTTGCCTCCCTCTATCCGGATCGCGAATTGATGCTCCTGCTATTTTATGTCATCCCGATCCGGATGCGCGCCCAGACCTTGTTGGTCATCTTGGCCGTGTTGGCGCTCATGGGTTTCATGTTCTCCGATTCCATTCTGGGCGGCAACATTGCCCACGTTGCGCACTTGGGCGGTATGATCACGGGGATATTTTACGTGCGCCAGATCATGCAGGGGCGCTGGTTTCAAATGAAAAATCCCCTGCGCCGGTCGGAACCCCGTCCGCTGGTGACCGCCGGTGCCGGACGCAAAAGCATTTGGGGTGCCTCCCGCGAACGGCCGATCGAAGAGCCCACCGAACAATTCATGAAAAATGAGGTGGATCCCATCCTTGATAAGATAACTGCCCACGGGATTCATAGCCTGACCGACCGCGAACGCAAAATCCTCGAAGCCGCCCGCAAGAAAATTAATCGTCCATGAACGGCGCCTCCGTTGGGCCGCCGCTGCATCGCCAGGCGGTCGGAATGCTGGTATTGGCCACGGTCTGCTGGGCCATCAGTTTTCCCGTCATGAAAGCCCTCGCCCTGACCCAGCATCAGCTGGTCGTTCGCGATGGGAGCTGGTTTTTTACTTCCCTGGGCATCGCCTACCGCTTCGGTGGCGCGGGTTTGATGACCCTGGCGGTATTATGCTGGCGCCGGGAATGCCCCAACCGCTTGGAGCTGGAACAGGGGCTGACGATTGCCACGTTCGGGACCGCGGGCATTCTGTTCCAAATGGATGGCCTCTCCTACATCGATGCTTCGACTTCCGCGTTTCTCACACAGGGCTATTGCCTGTTCATCCCATTATGGGTGGCAATGACCCATCGGCGCTGGCCCGGTTTCAAAATATTCATCAGTACGGTCCTCGTTTTGGCTGGCGTCGGCGCATTGGCAGGTGTGAATTTGCATTCCTGGAAATTTGGCCGCGGCGAATGGGAGACGTTGCTGGCTTCGCTGCTGTTTACCGGGCAGATTTTATTGTTGGAGCGGCCCCGCTTCGCCACCAATCGTCCGCTTCACTTTTCCACCGTCATGTTTTTGGCCATCGCGCTGTTCAGCTTGCCGATCGTTTGGCTCACGGCCCCCGATGCCGCCGCCTGCGTGCGCGCCTACTCTTCGCCCGCTGCGCTCGGCTTTCTGTTGGTGTTAATTCTTTTTTCAACTTTGGGCGGCTATCTCCTGATGAACCATTGGCAGAAGCATGTCAGCTCCACCGAGGCGGGTTTGATCTATTGTGCCGAACCCTTGTTTGCGAGCTGCCTGTGCTTGTTTCTCCCAAGCTGGTTCGGGACCTGGGCCGGAATCAATTATTCCAACGAGAATATCACGGAACGATTGCTGGTCGGCGGCGGCCTGATCACCGCCGCCAATATTTGGCTGCAATCCAAATGGCTGACCCCGCCTGCGGCGAACGCTCCGGCTTAACCTGCGCCTCGACTCCTTCGTGCGGATCTTTTATCTTTAATTAATGATTACGCGCTATTCCCGCCCCGAAATGCGGGCAATTTGGACCGATGAAAACAAGCTGAAAATCTGGCTGCAAATTGAATTGCTCGCCAGTGAAGCCCTGGTCAAGGAAGGCATCGTGCCGGCCAAGGATTTCGCCAAAATTAAAGCAGGCTGTGACCAATGGTTCGCCGATCTCCCGGGCCTCGTTGCCCGACAACGCGAGTTGGAAAAGACGCTCAATCACGATGTCATCGGGTTCACCACCGCCGTGGCGGAAAAAATCAACGACGACGCCAGCCGCTGGTTCCATTTCGGTCTTACCAGCAGTGACGTGGGCGACACCTGCTACGCCGTGCAAATGTCTCAAAGCGCCGACATTTTGATCGCGGACGCCAAGCTGCTGCTCAAATCGATCGCCCGCCGCGCCAAGGAACATCAGTTCACACCCTGTATCGGACGCAGTCATGGCATCCATGCGGAACCGACGACTTTCGGCCTGAAAATGGCGCTCATGCACGACGAATTTGGCCGTGCCCTGCGCCGTCTGGAATCGGCGCGCTACACCGTGGCCGTGGGGAAAATTTCCGGCGCCGTGGGCACCAGCGCCCATTTATCGCCGCGTGTTGAGGCGTATGTTTGCAAGCAGCTCGGCGTTCGTCCCGCGCCCATTGCCACGCAAGTGGTGCAGCGCGATATTCACGCGGAATTTCAAACCGTTCTGGCGCTGGTCGGCGCCAGCATGGAACGCTGGGCCGTGGAATTCCGGCACCTGCAACGCACGGAAGTGCTGGAAGCCGAGGAGCCATTTACGAAGGGCCAAAAAGGTTCCAGTGCCATGCCGCACAAGCGCAACCCGATTACCTGGGAACGGATCACCGGTTTGGCGCGCGTGCTGCGCGGCAATGCCGTCGCGGCGTTGGAAGATGTCGCCCTCTGGCATGAGCGGGATATTTCCCACTCCTCCGTCGAACGGATTATTTTTCCGGATTCCTGCACGCTGCTCGATTACATGTTCGGCCTGCTCACCCGCCTCATGGATGGCATCGTGATTTATCCGGCGAACATGAAGAAGAATCTCGGTCTTTCGTTGGGCATGTGGAATTCCCAAACCGTCTTGCTGGCGCTCATCAAAAAAGGCCTGACCCGCGAGGCCGCCTACAAATTGGTGCAAGACAACGCCATGAAAACCTGGGACGTAAAGCATGCCGGCCGCGACGACGCGGATTTCCTCGAAATCTTGAAGGCTGATCCCGAAGTGGCCAAACATTTCAAGGCGGGCGAGCTGGAAAAACTTTGCTCCCTCGATTTCCACTTCAAAGAGGTGAAAAACCGGTTCAAAAAACTGGGGCTCTAGTCGCCGGCAAAACTAGATCAAATTGTCGCACGCGATGCCCGAGGGCTGAAAGCCCGAGATTTGATAGCCTGGGCTGGAGCGAGTCCGACGAGCGCAGGCCCAGGTAACTTGCCCAAAAAAACAAAGGTCGGTAAGACCGACACCCCTTGAACTTCGGTGCGAGCGGCGCCGCACTAAAGTTCTGCCGGGATTATCAGCGGGCCTCTATTTTAAGGCCGGCCGTTTTTGGCGCGACGACGCCCTGATACGCGCGGAGAAAATAAACAAGAACGCCCAGCGCAATGGCGGCCATGCCGCCCCAGAAAAGCGTCCAGTGGGTTCCAGCATTGCCGGTGCAGGTTCGGAAAAACCAACCGGTTCCCAAATAGCCAACCAGGTTGCCCAGACCGCTGTTGGTTAACGATAGGAGCGCCTGTGCCCGCGTTCGCCAGCCGGGATCGACCCGCTGATCCAGATAGATTTGGGCGGTTATATAAACCAGCGTGTAGCAGGCCCCGTGCAGCGCCACGCCCGCCAGCAACCAAGCCTCGCCGCCCACCGCGCTCAAGCCAAAGCGAAGGACGCCGAACGCCAGGCCGCAGGCGAAAATCCATTTCAAACGCCAGTGGGCCAGCAGCCAGCCCAGACTGAACATCGCGACCATTTCCGAACACTGCGCCAGGCTCATCCACGCGCTGGTATGGGTGAGACCCACGTCCCGCATGTTGGTCGGGGCATAGGGATAAAAGGCCGCAATCGGGATGCTGAGCATGGTCGTAATGAGAAAAATGACCCGGTGATCCCGATTTTTTAGCAGGGTCAAGGCGTCCAAACCCAGCCGCTCATGCCATTTAAGATTTTCCGCCGACGGCGGCATTTGCGTTTCCGGCAAAAAATACGTAAACAGCGCCACGAGCAGCCACGCGCCGGCCCCGACATAGCCGGCGCGGGATGAGTTGTCGGCATTGATCCAGCTGACCAACAGGCATCCCCCCATCCAACCGAGCGTGGCCATCGCCCGGATTGGACCGAATTCACTTTTCGCATCCTTCAGCCGCGCGAGAACGATCGCACTGGAAATGCTGAACATGGGTGCATAGAACAGCCAAAAAATCTGGATTAATCCCAAAATCAACCACGGGTTGAGATGATCCCGAATGGCGGTGCTGGCCACCGCCATCAGCACGGCCGTGGCCGTGGCCAATGTGCGCAGAACTTTGGCCGGAGGCACGTGGCGGTCCGCCATGGCCCCGAAAATCAACGGCGAAACAAAATAAGCGATCGCGCTGGCCCCGAACGCGAGCGGCTTGATGTGAGCCAGCCCATGGGTGTCAAGGATGGACCCAATCGGCACAAACCAGATGGACATGGCCGCCCCCTGGATGAAGAACAGGATGGCCAGTTCGGTGTACTCGGCTTTGCGCAGGGCGGTGAACACGTTAGTTCAGCTTTTCGGCGATTCGCTGAATGTTTACGGCGCGACCTGTGGTATCGTCCACTTCGATCATGGCGCCGTGAAGCATCACCCCGTTTTTGGCCACCTCGAAACGCTGCGGCATGCCCATGAGAAAGCGGCGAATCACCGGTTCGATTTCGCGGCCCAGCACGCTTTCCTGCGGACCCGTAAATCCCGCATCGCTCAGGTAGGCCGTGCCGCCCGGGAAGATTTGCTCGTCCGCCGTTTGTACGTGGGTATGCGTACCCACCACGGCGGTCACCTGGCCGTCCAGATAGCGGGCGAACGCGATTTTCTCGGATGTCGCTTCCGCGTGAAAATCAACGAAGATAATCCTGGTTTCCTGGCGTAACCGTTTTACTTCGGCTTCGGCCAGCGGAAAGGGGTTTTCCAAAGGCGCCATGAACGTGCGTCCCTGTGCGTTCAGTACCGCTACGGGTGGCAGGTTGCGAACTTGAAAAACGCCACCACCGTTGCCGGGAACGCCTGCCGGATAATTCAACGGCCGCAAAAAACGCTTCTCGTGGTTCAGTAATTCGAGGACTTCCTTTTGATCCCACAAATGGTCTCCGCAGGTGATCACGTCCACGCCCGCGGAAAATATTTCTTCGGCGGTCTTGGGGGTTATGCCCGAGCCGCCGGCGGAGTTTTCCCCGTTCGCAATGATAAAATCTATCCCAAGCCGCTCGCGTAGTCCGGGCAGGAGCGTTTTGACGGCGCGCCGTCCCGGTTCGCCGACAATATCACCAATAAAAAGGAGCTTCACGCCCGGATTTTAATCCGAACCCCGGGAAAAACACGCAAAGAATATGCGAAAGACCGGAAAGCCGGAGAGGTTTCGGGCGGAGACGCGGTGACCGCGAAAAGAAAAATGATTTCCCATAATGAGCCAACCATTGTATCGGTGCGTGTGTGAAAATACTTCACGATCAGTATTGCTCGACGCTTTCGGAAAAGTGAGAGCTGGGATTGGGGCAGAAATTTTACATCGATCCCCTGTGGCCTTGTTAGCGCTCATAAGCCCAGCGAATTCAGTCATTATTTTGGCTTGTCCCTGCCCGCCCGTTGACTTCAAATTGCGGCATGGAAGACGCAAAGGAAATCTCCGCCTTCAAAACCACCCAGTGGACCGAGGTCCTTGAGGCCGGCGGCTCCAATTCCCTCCTCGCTGCCGCGGCGCT
>Ga0302319_10016072_pt1 | contig 13813 bp, 9 predicted proteins | sample Bog_T0_2_FD_203319 | JGI IMG/M metagenome (GOLD analysis project Ga0302319, IMG submission 203319) | Peat permafrost microbial communities from Stordalen Mire near Abisko, Sweden - Bog_T0_2 | ecosystem: Environmental > Terrestrial > Soil > Wetlands > Peat | place: Sweden: Abisko, Stordalen Mire...
AGCGCGATAATTAGATTGAACGCGGTGTGGAAGTCCGCCACGCCGCGCGACAGCGTCGGTTCGTATTGCGCCAGATGCGGGCCGATCCAGTTGAACGCCGGCAGGATGAGCGCGCCGCCGATCAGCCGCGTCGCCAGATTGCCGATCGCCACGCGCCGCCCCGCCATTTCCCCGGAGCGCGAACCCTCCAGCAGCGGATTGAGTGCCGTGCCGATATTGGCGCCGACGACCAGCGCGAGCCCGGCGTGCAGCGGCACGACGCCCTTGGCGACGAAGGACATCACCAGCAGCACCACCGCGACGCTCGAATGGGCGGCCCAGGCGAGCAGCGCGCCGAAAACGACGGAAATGATCGGATCAGTGGCGATCCCGCCCATCAGAATCCGCAGGCTCGGCTCGTCCTCGTAGGGGGTGATCACCTGTAACAGGCGGGAAAGCGACATCAGCAGCAGCGCCAGACCGATGGCGACGCGGCCGAGGTCGCGTGTGCGCGTGCCGCCGGCGCGGAACATCGCCACCCCCGCCAGCAGCAGCAGCGGCGAAAACTCGGAGGTGTCGAAGGACAGCGCCTGAACGATCAGCGTCGTGCCGACATTGGCGCCGAGCATCACCGCCAGCGCCGGGACCAGCGCGACGAGACCGGCGGCGGCGAACGAGGCGATGGTCAGGCCGGTCGCGGTGCTGCTCTGCAGCACGGCGGTCACGCCGAGTCCGGCGAGCGCGGCCTTCCAGCGATTGTCCAACGCGCGGGCGAGCACGCGACGCAGCTCGCTCCCGAAGGCGCGCTGCACCCCGCTCTGAACCATATGCACGCCCCACAGCAGCAGCGCGATCGCGCCGCCGAGGTTGAGCAGGGTGAGAGTCGTGTCCATTGCGACGCCGCTTCCGAGACTCCTGCGCCGTTTACGGCGTCAGAAGAGTCAGAATGGCGTCTCCGGCGCGCGGGCGCAAGCCGTGTCGCGCGCCGTCGCGTCAGGTCTTCGCCGCTGGAGTCGTCGGCGTCGGGGCGGGCTTGGCGGCCTGCGAGGCGCCCGACCTGGCGTCCCAGCCACCGGCCGGCGTCGGCGCCTCGTTGGCGGCGGCGACCGGCTTCCGGAGCTTGGTGTCGCCGAGCGCTTTCGAGGCGGCGGCGAGCGTCTTGGCGTCCATCTTGACGGCCACCTCGTCGCGCTTCTTGGCGGCGTCGGTGTCGCCCTGCTGGGCGGCGAGCGAGAACCACACCCAGGATTGGGCGAGATCCTGGGATACGCCGAGGCCGCGGCCGTAAAGCACGCCGAGGTTGAACTGGCTGTCGCGCACCCCGAGTTCGGCGGCGCCGCGGAACCCTTGCGCGGCGAGCGCGTAGTCGGGCTTGCCGGCGCCGGCGTCCTCGGCCTCGAGCACGGCGAGATTGTGCATCGCCCGCGCATTGCCGGCGTCTGCGGCCTTCTGATACCAGCCGCGCGCCAACGCGAGGTCCTTGACGACGCCAATGCCCTTTTCGTAGAGGGCGGCGACGCGGTACTGCGCGAACGGCAGGCCCTGGTTGGCGGCGAGTTCCAGCCAGCGCGAGGCGATCTTAGGATCGCGCGGCAGCGTGCGCCCTTCGAGATAGCGCAGGCCGACTTCGGTCTCCGCCCCGGCGTCGCCGGCCAGCGCAGCGTCGCGCAACGCGTCGGGCTGCCCGTCGAGAAGGGTCGCGACGAGATCGGCCGGCAACTTGCTGGCGACCGGCGCCGGAGCAACCGTCGGCGCCGGCTTGGGCGCCGCATCGAGGGCGGGGATGACGATCGGGCCGCGCGAGGCGCCGACCGAGCCGGTCGCGCTGTAGTCGACGCCGGGCGCGTCGAGCTGGGCGACCGGAGGCGTCGCTGGGATGTTCGGCGTCAGTTCCGACTTTTGCGCCAGCGGCGCGTGGCCTCCGCGCAATTCGTAAGTGGCGCCGGCCGCCGCGGCGACCACGAGCGCCGCGAGGATGAGGAACGGCATGCGCCGGCCGCTGACGGCGGCCACCTTGGGCGGCGGGCTCATCGGCTGGCCTTGCGGCTTGACGCGCGACGGGATCGGTCCGAGCGGCGGCGTGACCTTCTTCAGCGTCGCCTCGGCCATGATCGAGGCCGCGGATCTGTCGCGCTTGGAGTTCATTTCCGCCATCGCCGCACGGCGGGCGGCGGCGATGTGGGCCTGCAAGTCCGACGCCTTGGCGGCCTCGTCTTCCTGGGCGTCTTCTGGCTTGCGCGTCGTCTTCGGCGCGGCCGAACCCGGTTCGAGCAGGAAATCGTCTTCCTCGGCTCCGCCGGCCGGGGTGATCGTCACGGTCGTCTTCGGCCGAGCGGCGGCTGCCGGCAGCGGCGGCGCCGAGGCGGCAGGGCGGTCCGGAATCCCGGCGAAATCGATTCGGGAGACCGCATTATTGGCCGCGGGGGCGACGGCGACAGCATTGGATTCCGAGGCCACGGGCTCGCGGTCGTCTTCGAGCTGGCGCAGCCGATCGGTGAGTTGTTCGAGGATCTCCTGAACGCGGCTCATCCGCGCCGCCATGCGACGGTCGGCGTTGGCCTGTTCGTTCTTCAGTTCGGCCAGATCCTCGGCCAGCGCCCCATTGGGAGCGGCGGCCAGCGGCGTGGCCTGGAGGAAGCGGCGCGTCGTTTCGAATTCGGCGATCAGTTCGGCGACGGTTCTTTCCAGCGCCGCGTTGGACTCGGTGACGCCCGAAAGCGATTCCAGCCGGTTCTGGATATCGCCGATCTGCGCGAATAGCGCCTCGGCGTCGGGGTTGTAGCCGGTCCGCGGCCCCAGGCGGCGCGCGATGAGATCGGCGGCCTCTTCGATCTGACGCGGGTCGAGCCCGATGGCTTCGCGCGCGGCGAAGCGATCTTCCAGGCTGCGCAGCGCCTGTTCCATCGGCCGGGTGTCGGTCGCGCTCAGGCGTTCGTCGAGCCGGTTCATCCATTGCATCAGCGCGCCGGTGTCGAAGCGCGCGCCGGTCTCGATCTTGCGGCCGAGATCGCTGAGCATCGCCTGGATCGCCGAGTTGTCGACGGCGACAGGGCGATGGGCGATGTCCTGGATCATCGTCTCTAGCGCCTTGAGATCGGTCGCGGCGGCGGGCTGGCGATCGACGCGCTGGGCCAGATCCTGAATGACCGAGATGAGCGACTTGGCTTCGGGCGTCCCGATCTGGGCGGTTTCCAGCCGCGCCCGAATCTCTTCGAGATTGTCGGCGAGCGCGGTCAGCTTTGGCCGGAGATCGATTTGGCGCTCCATCGCCCCGCGCAGGGCGTCGACGCGCGAAGCGAGGTCGCGATGGGCGGCGAGATCGATCACCGCGCCGCCGCCCTGAATTGGATGGTGGGCGATTTCTTCGAGCCGCGCCATCACCTTCTGCAGGTTGGCGTTGACGGTCTCGTTAGACGAGCCTGTCGTCAGCGACGAATCGAGCTTGGCGCTCACTTCGGCGAGTTGCGCTTCCAGTCGCTCGGCGGGGGCGCCGATCTCGCCGTGGCTCTCCATCTGCGCGCGCACCGCCTCGATGCGGCGCGCCAGATCCTGGAACGGCGCGGCGTCGTAGCCTACGGGACGGCTGGCCAGATCGTCGACGCGGCCGAGCAGATGCTGGAGCGTCGAGCTGAGCGATTCGTTGGTCGCGCCGACCGACTGGTCGAGGCGGTCGCGCAGGTCGCCGAGCGCGTTTTCCAATCGATGCGCATAGAAACCGACGTCGCCGCGCTGTTCGAGCGAATCGCGCAGCGCGTCGACTCGGCGCGCGATCTCGTGCATCGGCGCGGGGTCGAACGCCCCGGACGAACCCGGACGGGCGGCGAGGTCTTCGACGCGGCGCAGCAGCAGTTGCAGCGTGGCGTTGAGCGACCCGGCGTCGGGCTGGGCGCCGATCGAGACGTCGAGCCGGTCGCGCAGGTCGCCGAGCGCCGATTCGAGCCGGTGGGTCTGGGCGTCGAGGTCCCCACGCTGGTCGAGCGAGCTGCGCACGGCCTCGATGCGCCGCGCCAGATCTTGGAACGGGGCGGAGTCGTGTGCGCGTGGCGAGGCGGCCTTGGCGGCGAGGTCTTCGAGCCGCGACAGCAGCAGTTTCATCGCATCGTTGAGCGATTCGCCTGATGCGGCGGGCGCCGGCGGCGGCGAGGCGAGGCGCAAAGCTTCGTCGATGCGCGTCGTCAGCGACGCCAGACGCTCCTCGATCGAGGCGAGCGCCGCGGGCGGCGTGGCGCGTTCGATCTGGGCTCGCGTCTCGGCGAGGGTGCGCACCAGCCGATCGATTTCGTGCTGCGGGATCGGGGCTTTCGCGAACCGGTCCAAGCGGTCGGCGATCTGCTCGATCTCGCGCTCCACACGCGTCAGCGGCGCCGTCTGCAGCGCGGCGGCGGCGAGCTGGCGGCGAATGTCCTCGGTCTGCCGGCGGATCTGGTCGAGCAACGCCGGGTCGACTGTGGCGCCCGCCAGCGAATTGATCTTCTGATTGAGGGCGCGCAGGTCGCGTTCGACGCTGGAAGCCTGCGGCTGCGGATTGTGGCGACGCAGCGCTTCGAGCACCTGCCGCAGCATGTCCTCGATCGGTTGCAGGGTTTCCGAGTTGGGCGCCGAGCGACGGCTCACGTCGAGTCGCCGTCCCAGATCCTTCATTGCGCCTTCGAGCGCGATATTGGCGTTACGCGGCGCGAGATCGGCGAGGCTGCGCTTCATCGCGGCGATTTCGGCGCGCAGCGCGTCGGCCTCGCCACGGGTGAGGGAGCGATCGATCGGCTTCGGCCGGTGCGGCGGCGCGACTTGCGCCGCGCGCGGCGCCGGTTCCGGGGCCGCCGTCCGTATCTTGTCGAGCCGGGCGTTGAGGCCGGCGATCTCGGAGCGCAGCGTCTCGACGCCGAGGGGTTCCTCTTCGTCGACGACAGGCTCGCGTCGAAGCTGCTGTCTCGCGGGCTCGACGGGGCGACGCACGCCTTGCACGACGCGCTTGGCCAGCGCATCCAGCCGCCGATCGAGTTCGTCGTCGGGCTCAGCCTGACGCGCCGGCTTGCGCGGCGCGGCGTCGCTGTCGATCAACTCGGCCACGGTTTCGAGCGCCTGAACGGTCCGCTGTTCGTTGCGCGCGGCGCGCGCGGCTTCCTCGCGCGCGGCGGCGGCCTCGGCGCGCTCCTTTTCGAGCGCTTTCTCGAGTCGCGCGCGTTCCGTATCGCGTTCGCCTTCGTCGCGGTCGATCCATTTGGCGACGGTTTCGAGCGCCTTGACGGTGCGCTGCTCGCTGCTGGTGGCGCGGGCGGCCTCGTCGCGCGCGGCGGCGAGGTCGGCGCGATCCCGGGCGAGCGCCTTTTCCAGCCGGGCGCGTTCGCGCTCGCGGCCGGTCTCGTCGCGGTCGACGAGCTTGGCGACCGAATCGAGCGCCTTGGCGGTCTGCTTTTCGGTGCGCGCGGCGCGGGCTTCGAATCTGGCGAGCGCAGCTTGGAGCCGCGAATCAGTCTCGTCGTCTTCGACGCTATCCTCGAAACGAGCGCTCTTCTGACCGTAGGTTCGCGCCGGACGGGGGCGCTCCGGCCTGGCCGCGCGCTCGCGCGCGGCGGGCGGGCGTCCGCGCTCGGGCGAGGCCGCGAACGAATCGTCGTCGTCCGCGTCTTCCGGGCCGACGCCTTGATCGGACGCCTGTTCGGCGACCATTTCTTCTATCCAGTCGTCGAGGCTCATGCCGGCGCGTCGCGCGGCCTCCTCGGCGAGCGCGCGGGTCGAGCGATCGACGCTCGTCAAGTTCCAAGCCGCAGCTTTCCTCATCGCATCAACCGTCGCTGAATGGCCTGCGCGTCGCGCTCTGCGCCAGGAATGGCGCGCACCGAGTTTTCTGTGTTTGTGGTGAAGAAACCGTTAAGTCGGGGGAAATTGGGCCGAATCCAGCTTCGCGCCATTCGGGAAAGGTTGTATTATAGAAGTGTAACACGTATCAGTTGCATTACGTTGCGAAATGTCCTATTTCCGGACAGGCGAGTGCGGGTTGCCGCCGCGTCCGTCAAACGGACTTCGCTACGAAACATGGGGAGCAAAGATGACCGAAGCTACTTTATCCGAAGACGTCCTGCGCGCATTGCCTAAAGGCGAGCCCGAATCAGGCGACGATGTCCGCGAATTGACCATCGGCGAGATGGCTGCGCACTTTGGCGTCAGCCTGCGAACCTTGCGCTTCTACGAAGACCGCAAATTGCTGCGCCCGCGCCGCGAGGGCACCAGCCGCATTTACGGCCCCGGCGACCGCATGCGCCTACAGATGATCCTCAAGGGCAAGCAGCTCGGCTTCACGTTGACCGAAATCAGCGAGCTGATCGGCGCCAGGGACGCCAGCGAAGACTTCGAAGATAATTTGCAGCCGACCCAGATTCTGACTCAGATCGAACACCTCGAGCGCCAACGCAAGGAAATCGACGAAGCCATCGAGCGGCTGCGTGCGACGCACGCGCGGGTATCCGTCGCCGCGTGAGCTCGAGCGGGTTTTGGGGATTTGGGAAGAAACACGCGAGGCTCGCCGACGCCGGCGAGCCTATCTTCCGCGCTGTCCGGACCCCGCGCGTTCAGAACGATAGCACGGTTGGGCCAATCAGCAGCGGATGCAGCGCGATCATCGCCGCCCAGGCGAGCGTGCCGACGATCAGCGCCACCGCGTCGCCGCGGGCGAATCGGTCGAGGCGCGGCGGATTGGGAGCGCCACGGCGGCGAAGCGCAAAGCGATCGTAGCCAGCCCAGAGAATGAAGGCGCCAAACAGCACGATTCCGCCGAGATCGCCGTTGGCGATGAGATGGGCGAGCGCCCAAACCTTCACGGCGTTGAGCTGCGGATGCTTGATCCAGCCGCGCAGCCGGCTCGGGCCGGGAATCGACAGCGCGAACGACACCCAGGCGAACCACATCAGCAAAATCGTGACGTGGCGCGTCCAAAAAGGCGGCGTCCAGAGAACGATGAGCCCGTCGGCGCGATAGCGCGAAAACCCCCAGACGATGAGCGCGAAGCCGATCAGCGACAGCGCCGAGTTCAGGGCGCGGTAGGGATTTTCTCCCAGCCGGGCGATCACCTGCGCACGGGCGCCGCGCAACGACGCAAACACATGCGCGCCGAGGAAGACGACGAGTCCGAGGACGAGAAGGCTCATAGGGCGCGGCTCCAGGCGTTGGGTGTTACGCGTATTTCCGTCCGATCGCGAACAGGCTCTCTGCGGACTGTCGTAGCGCCCGCCAGCAAAAATAGGAAGGATAAGCCGGCCTCGCGTTCCTTGGAGCGCCGGCGCGCCGCCGCCGTCATCGTGGCCAACATCCGCGCGCGATTGCGGGCGAAGTCGTCGATCTCGCCGCCTCCGCGTTAAACAGGTAGTCCGAAACAGGCGCTTATACGCCGGCCGGGGTCTGGTTCGACAAGCTCACCGTGAGGAGCCCCGGCTACAAAGCGCGGCCCCCTCGGCCAACCCGCTCAGACCCGGAACGCGAAGCGACGGAAGCCGAAATAGGTGACGAACATCGCGGCCCCCGAGCCGAAGGCGACGAACAGCGGCAGGTAGCCGGGAGTAGTCGGGAATCCCACGATCCTGGCGGTGGTCAGCGCCGTGGCGTAGGTGGCGTAGTTCACGGCGAGGCCGACCGCGCAGACCATGACATAGCGAGCGAAGGCGGCCAGGAAGTCGGTCGTCGTATGGGCGAAAGTCAGATAGCGGTTGAGCAGAAAATTCGCGACGGTCGCGATCGCAAACGCCGGAAACCGCGCCAGCAGCGGGTCGACGCCATAGCCGCGCGCCAAGCCATAGGTCACCGTCGCGTCGACCACATAGCCGAAGAAGCCGATGGCGACGAAGGACGGCAATTGGCGCTTTAACGTAGCGCTCGGGGCAATGCTGTCTGCGCTCATGGGGTCTCCTTGCGCGGGCTCGATACCACCTGCATGCCGCTGAGTAAATTTTCCTTTATTGCGCCAGCACATGGGCGGCGTCCCAGACCAGCTTGAGCCCGATGACCAGGGTGACGGCGATGATGGCGCCGTAAAACTTCTCGTGCGAGATCCGCCGCACCAGCCAGACGCCTGCCAGCGTCGACGCCACGGCGAGGGGCAGCAGCATCGCGGACACGCGCAGATTGTCGGCCGAGAACTGCCCGAGCAGAAAATACGGCGGGACTTTGAGCAGGTTGACGGTGGCGAAAAACAGCGCCGCGGTGCCGGCCAGCGTTTTCGGCGAGAGGCCTTGCGGCATCGTGTAAACGAGGAACGGCGGCGCGCCGGAGTGGCTGATCATGCTGGTGAAGCCGGCGATCGATCCCCAGACGAAGCCGGGCAGAATTTTCGGCCGAGCCGATCCCGGCGAGCGCAAGTGCTTGGGCAGCATCATGAACACTGCGAATACGACCGAAATGACGCCGACCGCGAGCAGCACCCACGCCTCCTTGACCGCGTCGGCCAGCGCCCAGCCGACGCCGACGCCGACGGCGGCCGAGGGCAGCAGGATGGCGAGATTACGCGACGAGAAATCGCGGCGGAACGCCCAGACGCCGACCCAGTCCTGGACGACGAGGATCGGCAGCAGGATCGCCGCGGCGCGCACCGGCGACTCCACCAGCGCAAACAGCGGCACCGACATCGTGCTGATCCCGGAGAAGCCGCCCTTCGACAACCCGATCAGAATGACCGCGATCGAGGCCGCCAACCAATACGCGAGATCGCCGTGCATCCGAGAGCCGCCTTCGTCTAAGTGCTGAAAAGGCGCGCATTGCGTTCCCTGTCGGTGAGAGCGATTTAGAGCGCGCGCTGGTGTCCGACAGCCAACCGGGAGGAATGCGATGACGAGCCGCTACGCCGAAGTCTATGAACAGTGGCGCTCCGATCCGCAAGGATTTTGGGCTGAAGCCGCCAAAGAGATCGACTGGTATTCGCAGCCCAAACAGATTTTCGACGCCGAGGCCGGCGTCTACGGCCGTTGGTTCCCCGACGCCACCTGCAACGCCTGCTTCAACGCGCTCGACCGCCATGTGCGCGACGGACGCGGGGAACAGGCGGCGATCCTCTATGACAGCCCGGTCACCGCGACCAAGCGCCGCATCAGCTATGCCGAGCTGCTCGACGAGGTGAAAACCTTCGCCGCGGTGTTGAAGGATTTCGGCGTCGCCAAGGGCGACCGAGTCGTCGTCTATATGCCGATGATTCCGGAAGCGCTGGTGGCGATGCTCGCCTGCGCCCGCATCGGCGCCGTGCATTCGGTGGTGTTCGGCGGTTTTGCGGCCAAAGAACTGGCGACCCGCATCGAGGACGCCGAGCCGAAGCTGATCCTCGCAGCGTCCGCCGGCATCGAGCCCGGCCGGGTCGTCGAATACAAGCCGCTGCTCGACCTCGCCATCGGCATTTCCAAGCACAAGCCGCAGGGCGTCGTGCTCTTCCAGCGTCCGCAGTCGCAGGCCAAGATGGTCGCCGGGCGCGATCACGACTGGGCGACGCTGGCCGCCGCCGCCAAGACCGCGGGCAAGAGCGCCGACTGCGAAGTCATGCTTGCGACCGATCCGCTGTATATCCTCTACACGTCGGGCACGACCGGCGTTCCCAAAGGCGTGGTGCGCGACACCGGCGGCTATATCGTCGCCCTCAAATGGACGATGACCGCGATCTATAACGTCAAGCCCGGCGAGACCTGGTGGTCGGCCTCCGATATCGGCTGGGTCGTCGGCCATTCCTACATCGTCTACGCCCCGTTGCTGCACGGCTGCGCCACGGTGCTCTATGAAGGCAAGCCGATCGGCACGCCCGACCCCGGCGCGTTCTGGCGCGTCATCGAGGAATATGACGTCGTCGCGTTCTTCACCGCGCCGACCGCGTTGCGCGCGGTGCGCAAGGAAGACCCGAACGCCGAATACATCAAGAAATACGACCTGTCGAAGTTCCACACGCTGTTTCTGGCCGGCGAACGCGCCGATCCGGATACGGTCGCCTGGGCGGAGAAGGTGCTCGACCGTCCGGTCGTCGACCATTGGTGGCAGACCGAGACGGGCTGGGCGATCGCCGCCAATCCCGTGGGCCTCGGCATCATGCCGATCAAACTGGGTTCGCCGACGGTCGCTATGCCCGGCTATCAGGTCGACATCGTCGACGAGGCCTGCCATCCCGTGGCGACCGGCGAGATGGGCTCCATCGTCATCAAGCTGCCGCTGCCTCCCGGCTGCCTTCCGACGCTCTACCGCTCCGACGAGCGGATGAAGGAGAGCTATCTCAAGGACTTCCCCGGCTATTACAAGACCGCCGACGCCGGCACCAAGGACGCGGACGGCTATCTGGTGATCCTCGGCCGCACCGACGACATCATCAACGTCGCCGGCCACCGCCTGTCCACTGGCGGCATGGAAGAGGTCGTGGCCTCCCACCCCGACGTCGCCGAATGCGCGGTGCTCGGCGTCAAGGACGACATCAAGGGCGAGCAGCCCTGCGGCTTCATGGTGCTCAAATCCGGCGTCAACCGTCCGCACGCCGAGATCGAAAAGGAAGTCGTGGCGCTGGTGCGCGAGAAGATCGGCCCCGTCGCCGCCTTCAAGCTCGCCCTCGTCGTGCCCCGCCTGCCCAAGACGCGTTCCGGCAAGATCCTGCGCGGCACCATGAAGAAGATCGCCGACCACGATTCCTACAACACGCCCGCGACCATCGACGACCCCGGCGCGATCGACGACATCGCGGCGGCGCTGAAGGGGCGGGGGATCTGAGGGTCGCGCCGCCCCGGGGCGGGGTTTCATCCCGGCCCTTTCGCTATCACAAACGCCCGCGTCGCCTCGACGAGACTTCGCTTCAACGCGCGGCGCTTGCTGTCGTCGGCGTCGTCGCCCTCAAACGGCGGGGTTACGGCGACATGATAGAGAATGCGCCCATTTCCCAGAGCGCGACCCCGGCGCGAAGCGCCGATGACGATCTGAGCCCGAAGCCCGCCGAAATCGCTCATACGACTACCCGCCGGTACAGCGCCCACGAGGCGTGGCCGAGCACGGGCAGCACGACGAACAGGCCGACGAAGGCGGTCGCGATCGACAGCGCGAGCAAGGTTCCGATCGTCGCCGCCCAGACCAGCATGACCAAGGGGTTGGCGATCACCACGCGCGCGCTCGTCGTCATCGCGGTGATGAAATCGATGTCGCGGTCGACGAGCAGCGGCGGCGAGACGACCGTGATCGAAAACACCAGGAAGGCGATCAGCGCGCCGATCCCGTTGCTGACCAGGAAGAACAGCAGGCCCGTCGGAGTGGTGACGATGTCGGTCGCGAGTTCGCGCAGCGGCGGTACATTCAGGCCGTAGAATGACAGGAACACCGTCCAGGCGAAATCCACCCAGATGATGAGCGTGAACAGGCTCACCAACGAAAGCCAGCCGAGTTCCTTGCCGGCGCGTCTCCAGACCGCGCCGAGCACGCCCGACCAGGTCAACGCCCGCCCGCGTTCGAGCGCTCGCGACACTTCGTAGGTTCCCGCGCAGGCGAAGGGCGCGATCAGTGCGAAGCCGATCGCCGCGGGATAGGCGAGATAGGGCAGGTCGAGCAGGAACACCAGAGCGACGAGCAGTCCGCCGCCGACCGCGTAGACGCCGCCGAAGAACAGCCCGTACAAGGGCGCGCGCATAAAATCCGCGACTCCTTGACGAAGGCACTGCGCGAGGTCGTCGAGGCGAATCCGGCGCGCGATCAGCCGTTGTTTGAGCGCCGACGCATCCCCTCCGCCATCCTTGCTCGCCATGATCCGCCCCTGCCTTGGTCGCCGTCGCGCAGCGTTGGCCTATGTTGGTCTGCGCGCAGGCGCGGATCAAGGGCGCGCAGGCGCATGGAAATAGGCTTGGTTCCGCTTACGCCTCGTTCCGCCCGTTCGCCCGCACGAACGCCCGCGTCGCCTCAATGAGGCTTCGCTTCAGCGCGCTGCGCTTGCTGTCGTCCGCATCGTCATCCCCCAACGGCGGGAAGATGAAGCCGTAGGGACCGCCGGCGCTGGCGCCGCGTTCGAGCCAATAGGCGTCGTAGCTGGAGAATTTGGCGGTGTCCTGCAGCCGGGCGAGCACGTGGTTGGCGTCGCTCACCGCATGCAGCGCCTCGGCGCCGGCGGCCTGAGCGAAGGCGCGGGCGACCAGCAGCGCCGCGTCTTTCGGGCGCAACCCATACATTTCGCGTGTCGAGTCGATGACGTCGCGCTTATGCGCGCTCTGCGGCCCCTGCAAGCCGCCGATCGTCATCGTGACCTTGCCGTCGACTTTGGCGAAGGTCGTGGCGATCCGGCACAGCGTCACCTCGGGGTCGGCTTTGACCAGGAACAGCGCGATCTCGCCCTCGCGTTGCAGCGCCTGATCGACGGTCGCCGAACAGAACAGCGTGAACCGGGCGCCCTTGCGCGCCTCGAAGCTGAACAAAGGCATCTTGTCGCCGGCGCAGAAGCGGGCGAGGAAGCCGGCGTTGAACCGAGCTTCCAGACACTCGTAACCCTCGATCAGCGTCGCCACGCGCTGGCGTGGCCCGAGCCCGGCGCACAGATAGCTGCGCAAGGGTTTCGCCAGCACGCGGGCGAGCGGCGGCGGCGCGCCGACGCGGGCGTGAAAGGCGGTGATGAAGCGGTTCCAACGCCAGGACGAAAACGGCGCCAGCGCCGAGCGCAGCAGATAGGTGCGCAGACCCTTGGCTTCATAATAGCGCTGATAGGACTCGTAGGTCGTTCCCCGACTGAGATGCGAGAAGACCCGCGCCGGGGCGTTTGCTGCGATGTCTTCCGTGTCGGCCAAAAGCAGTTGGGTCCAATGTCGAGAGGCTTACGTAGTTGCGTCCTAACAGACATCCGGCCGTTCGGGAACCGTCGCAAGCTTGAACCTGCCCGCTGCGTTCGCTTAAGAGGACGGGAGTAACGGGCGACGGGGGCGGCGACTTGCAGCGCGACGAGGCGGCGGACAGGCAACGGCCGCTGTTCCATATCCTGCCACGCGGCATGACGTTCTCGCGCGACGGCGCCTCGTCGATCGACCTGTTCGTTTCCGAAGTCGCCGCGCACAGCCGGTTTCCCATCGAAATCGTCGCCGAGTTCCGCGCGCCGGCGCTGCCGGCCAAAGTCCTGCACCCGCTTCCCGCCTACCCGTTCGCGGAAGGTTGGCGGCGCGCCCGCTTCGTCGCGGCGCTGGCGAGGGCGCGCGATCCCCGCCTGCTCATCGTCCAGCAGCATCTGCCCTCGGCGGCGGCGATCGGGCGCCGGGTCGCGCAACCGATCCTGCTGCAACGCCATAATTTCCTGCGCCCGCCGCGCCCCGGCTGGCTCGGCGGGTTCGCTCGCGCCCGCCACGCCCGCCAGCTCCAAGCGCTCGCCGGGATCACCTTCGTCAGCGAGGCCGCGCGGGACGATTTCGAGCGCGACTGGCCGGAGGTGGCGACGCCGCGCTGGATCGTCCCCAACGGCGTCGAGTGCTCTCAGTGGAGACCGAGCGCGGACCGCGAACCGCTGGTATTGGTCGTCGGCCGCGCTACCCCGGAAAAGGGCCTGCTGGAGGCTGCTCAGGCGCTGGCGGCGACGCTGCCGGGCCATCCCGGGTGGGGAAGCGCCTTCGTCGTCTCCGGCGCCGAGCGTGGCGCGGATTACTTGCGCCAGGTGCGCGAGGCGCTGGCGCCGTTGCAGGCTCGGGCGCGGGTGTTCGTCGAAATTCCCTATGCGGAAGTGAAAGCGCTCAACGAGCGCGCGGCGATTTCGCTCATCCCCTCCAAATGGCGCGAGCCGTTCGGCCGCACCTGTCTGGAGGCGCTGGCCGGCGGCGCGGCGGTCGTCACCTCGGGGACCGGCGGCTTGCGCGAGATCGGCGGCGAAGCCGCGCTCTAC
>Ga0302319_10016073_pt1 | contig 13812 bp, 10 predicted proteins | sample Bog_T0_2_FD_203319 | JGI IMG/M metagenome (GOLD analysis project Ga0302319, IMG submission 203319) | Peat permafrost microbial communities from Stordalen Mire near Abisko, Sweden - Bog_T0_2 | ecosystem: Environmental > Terrestrial > Soil > Wetlands > Peat | place: Sweden: Abisko, Stordalen Mire...
TGGGAGAATGCCTACCGCTACCTGTGCACGGCCGATCCACACCTGCCGAACCAGGTGACCGATGAGGCGGTGGAGCCGCAATGGATATTCGACGATGTGGCCCTGCTCGGCGATCGAGGCACGGTGATCTATGTGCTGAAGACCGCCGCCGGGGTCATGTTGATCGACTCCGGCTACTCGACCCGGGTTGAATCGCTGCTGCTGCCATCGCTCGCCAAGTTGGGGGTCGATCCCACGACCATCAAATATGTTCTGATCACGCACGGTCATCCCGATCACTTCGGCGGCGCGGTCTATCTGCAGCAGCACTACGGAGCGCGGGTGGTGGCGTCGAAGGCGGACTGGGATCTCATGACCGGTGCGCAGCCCTGGCTGCCGCCGAAGGTCGAACCGTGGATGGTGGCACCCGGTCCAACGCGCGACGTGGTGGTGGCCGACGGCGATTCGATCGTTCTCGGCAAGCTGCACGTGCGTGCCTATCTCGTCCCGGGTCATACGTCCGGCGCGCTCGGTTTCGTCTTTCCGGTCAAGGATCAGGGTCATGTTCGAATGGCCGCCCTGTTCGGTGGCCTGATCTTGAGCGGCGGCCGCATTTCCGACGATGGCTTGCGCCAGTACGTGGCCTCGCTCGCGCATTTTGCCGAAGTGACTCATCATGCGGGGGTCGAAGTCGAACTGGAAAACCACACCCTGTTCGATGACACCTGGACGAAGGCCGCTGCGCTGGCGGCGCGCAAGCCCGGCGATCCAAACCCATTCGTGGTCGGAGATCGGGATTACCAGGCTTTTCTGCGCGTTCTTTCGGACTGCACCAGCGCGGCGCTCGCCCAGCGAATGTCACGCGCGGATCCACCGGCACAAATGAAGGCGAATTGACCACATGAAAGACACTGAAAAATCGCTGCGTCGAGCCGGTGCTGCGTGGGCTGCGGCGGCGCTGGGCGCGCTGCTGGCATTGCCGGCGTTCGCGCAAATATCGGCCGCCATACCCGATGACTTTTCCGGCGTTTGGACGCGCGACCCGATGCGCGGCAATCTTCCCTCGATGAAGGCCATGCCCACCGACAAGGTATTCACCCTCGCCGATGGATCGCCCATTCCGCTGCTGCCGGCCGCCGAGAAAATCTACCGCGAGCGTGTGGCCCAAAGCCTGACCGAGCATGTGTTCGCCACCACCCAATCGCGCTGTCTGCCGATCGGGACGCCCGCCAACATGATGGGTGCGCCCTATCCGGTGCAGTTCGTGTTGAGGCCCGAATTCGCCGTGATCCTGTTCGAGGAGGGGTGGGGATTCCGTCCGATTTACATGAACGGCACGCACCCGGAGCGGATCTTCCCCGGCTTTTTCGGGCACTCGATCGGGCATTGGGAGGGAAAGACCCTGGTGCTCGACACCGTGGCGCTGCGGGCCGACACCACCCTGAATGCCACGGGTCTGCCGCACAGCACGAACATGCGGGTCATCGAGCGCCTCTCCCGCTCGGATCCCGACACACTGGTCGATCAGATCGAAATCCGCGATCCGGAGACCTATTCGAAGCCGTTCGTCTTCACCTCCGTGTTCACGAAAACCGACGTCTTCCACAAGCGCGAGGAGCCGATGATCGAGTACATCTGTGAAGACAGCAGGATTCAAGTGACCCCCGATGGACGACAGACCTACGGTGACGAGAAGTGAAGCGCAGTCGCAGTACGATAGTCGAAGGCCGCGGCCGCCTGCGGCGCCTGACCCGCCGCGTGTGGCTCGCGGCGCTCACGGTCGCAATCACGGGCGCGCCGGCCGTGGCTCACCATTCCTTCGCCATGTTCGACCGCAGCAAGACCGTGGTGTTGAACGGCACCGTGAAGTCGGCGCAGTGGACCAACCCCCATACCTGGTTCGTGATCATCGCACCGGGGCCTGACGGCGTGGTCCAGACCTGGAACATCGAAGGACCGAGTCCCAACATTCTGATTCGCCTGGATTGGAAGCCCAACGAAATCCAAGCCGGCGACCGGGTGTCCCTGACCATGAATCCGCGCAAGGACGGCTCTTCGGGCGGCGTGCTGATCGCACTGCGTTTGGCCGACGGCAAGATGTTGAATGGCTCGCCGCCGGGAGTCGGTCCGCCGCCGGGCGCGGGTCCGCCGCCGGTGGCAGGTCCGCCACCGGGTGCAGGCACGCCGCCGGGCGCCAAATAGCCGTGCCGACCGCTCGCCGTCCGTGACCTTCCTGGGATTGCCGCGCAAGTTTGGGTTGCCGCGCAAGTTTGGGTTGCCGCGCAAGTTTGCATCGGTGCTGGCAGCGATGTCGCTCGCCGCGGCGCTGAGCGCCAGCGCGACCACCCCGGCCGCAGCCGCGCCGGCGGCAGCCCTCCCCTCGGGACACAACCCGCTCTGTCCGACGCCTCCGGCAATCTGGTCGCCGCCCGATTGGGCAGCCTGCGCGCACAGCCTCACTCGGCGACCGCATATCGACTATGGCGACGTGATCGCGTTACCGGATGTCACCTATTCGGTGATCCACGGCTTTCGCCCGATCAAGATGACACTCTTCGTGCCGAAGCGCGCCGCCGGCGGCTTGCCGATCGTCGTCTACGTACATGGCGGCGGCTGGAAATTGGATCCGGAGGGTGTCGAGGGTCCGAGCGGCACCGCCACCCTGGTGCATCTCGCCGCGCTCGGCTATGTGGTGGCCGTGCCTTCTTATCGATTGAGCGGCGAGGCGACGTTTCCGGCCCAGCTGGTCGATGTGAAAACGGCCGTGCGCTATCTCAAGACGCATGCGGAAACCTACCATGGCGATGCGTCGCGGGTGGTCATCTGGGGCGGCTCCGCCGGCGGGAATCTTGCGGCGCTGGTGGCCACCACCTGCGGCGTGCAGAAATTCGACCAGGTGGCCGCGCTGCCGGCCGGCCTGACGGGCCTGCGCACGCCGTACATCGATCCGGCGGTGACGAGTTGCGTTTCGACCGCCATCGATTGGTTTGGTCCCACTGATTTGCAAAAGATGGATGCGCAGCAGGATCCATCCCCAGCCGACGGACCTGGCCACGGGGGCGCCGGATTGCACGGCGGCACCGGATCCCGGGAGTCGGACTACGTCGGTTGCCCGGTCGCGGAATGCGCGGCCGAGCAAGTGCAGGCGGCAGATCCGATCACCTACATCACGGCGGCAACGCCGCCGGTGCTCATCATGCATGGGCTCGCGGATCACCGCGTCCCGTGGCGGCAGAGTCAGGAATTCTACGATGCCCTGATGGCGAAGGGCGTGACTGCGCGGCTCGTTTTGGTCCCCGGTGCCGATCATATGTTCGAAGGCATCTCTGCCGAAGCGCAGCAGCAGCAGGTCGACACGGTGATCGCATGGATTGCGCGGTACACGGCGAAATGAGCATTTTCCTCGCACTTCGGACGGGAAAAAACATGCACAGATTATCAGCGGCCATTGGCCGGGCACTGCGCGTTGGCGCCATTGGGGCGGGTGCCCTGGTCTGGGTCGCGGCTCACGCGGAATCCACGATTTCGGGACACGTCGTTGATTTGAATGGGCGGCCCCTGGCCCAGGCCATGGTGACTCTCGACAAGACACCCGGACAGCCTGGGCCGACGGCCGTGACCGTGTTCACCGACGAGAACGGCGTGTTTCAATTTCCAGGTCCTCAAACCGGTCGCAGCCCGACAGTCAAGTTACTGGGCTACCGCACCGTCGACACGGTCGTGCACGAACACGCCGGTGCTCTCGATGTCAGCCTCATCCTGCGCCCGGAGCCGGATCAGACCGGGGTTGCGCCCGCGTCGGCGTGGCTCAAGGACCTCGTCCCGGACGATCGCACGAACTTGATCATGACCTGCGTGGGCTGCCACCAGATTCCGGCGCCGGAAGTGCGCGGCTATGCGAGGCTCATCCACGAAGTGCCCGGCGTCGATGCGGGGGTGGTCGAATCGAGCTGGCACGCCATCGTCCAGTACATGAATTACATCTCGGCGTGGGAGTTCGGCCGCGGTGGCGGCACGGCTCCGCCGGATCCGAACAACGTCTATTCGGGCGGACCCGTGGTTCCGACCACGGCACTGCTGGCGCGCACCCTGACGGGACCGCTGCAGACGGTATCGGGCTACCAATATGGTGCGCCGCTCCTGGTCAATGCGCACACCGTGATCCGGGAATACGACGTGCCGCGTCCGAACGCGGTGCGCGAGGCCCTGACCCTCGATGATCCCGGTGTCATCTGGTTGGCGGACGTGAGCTCCAATCGCGTCATCCGGTTGGACACATCGACCGGCGCAACCCGCACACTCGAGGTGCCGAGCGCACTGCCGACCAGTCCGCACACGTTGATGCGCGACCGGCAGGGAGCGCTGTGGGTGGCGCCGTTTTTCAATGGTGAGGTCGCGCGGCTCGATCCCAAGAGCGAACATTTCACGACCTGGCAGTTGAACTTGCCCGGCATCGGGCCGGCGGCGGTCCATGATCTGTCCTTCGATGCGAACCATGACGTCGTCGCCGATCGCAGCGGCCGGATCTGGTACTCCGAGATCGTGCACAATGCGGTCGGCTGGTTCGATCCGAAAACCGGCAAGGCGCAGAGCTATCCGATCCCGCCGATTCCCGGACGGATCGGCAGCGAGCAAACCTACGGCCTCGCGATGTCCTCCGACCGGACGCACATCTGGTACAGCCAGCTCGGCATCGGCAGCTTCGGCAGCTTCAACATCCAGACCGGCAAGTTCGAGACGAGCTTCGTCTTCCCTGACAAAAATGCGGGTCCGCGCCGCATGGCGATGTCCGAGGCAGACGTGCTTTATATCGCCCTGTTTGGAGCCGGCCAATTGGCCGAATACGACACCCGGTCGCGCAAGATGATCGGCATCTACGATCTTCCGGATCGGGCGAGCGCCCCGTATTCGGTGACCTGGGACACGCGGCGAAAAGTCGCGTGGATCGTGACGTCCAATGCCAACCTCATCTATCGGTTCGATCCGCGCGACAAGTCCTTTGCGGTGCTGCCGCTGCCGCGCGAGGGCGCATTCCTGCGCATGGTCGGGATCGACAAAACCACGGGTGCTCTCGTCACGACCTACGGCAACGTCGTCGAATACGTCCATGGACCGCGCATGGCCGTGATGATCGATCCGGGCGACCCGCCCGGTTTGCCGCTGCCGCGAACCGCCGGCACACCCGTCAAACCGGCCGTCCAATGAACCAATGGAGAGAACACATGCTGCATTCGTTTGCGCGGTGCGCCAAGGGGCGCCTGTGCCGCGTCGTCGTTTCCGGGGCGATGCTGGCGGTTGTCCTGGCATCCGCGAGCAGGGCCGACACCGCCAAGCTGCCCGCGCAACTGATTGCACAGCGCTGCAATGCGTGTCATGCGATGACGGACATGCTCATCGGGCCCCCGTTCCTCGCCGTCGCCGCCCGACACAGCGCGGACGCCGATCGCGAATTGACCGTCGATGTGCTCGCATACAAGATCGTGCACGGCGGCGGCGGCAACTGGGGAGTCGTGCCGATGGTCGCGAACGACCACGTGAGCATGGATGAGGCTCGTGTGCTCGCGCGGCTGATACTCGCGTTCAAGCCGTAGCCATTACCACGTGCCGCCGGATCTCTGACGAGGAGCCTGTTCACACCGGACAGGCTCCCCATCCAAGGCCCGTATCAAAATTTGACCCCGATCTTCGCCCCGAAGGTTCGCGGCGCCAGGATGTTGGCACCCACCAATGCTCCGCCCTGGGTGAAGCTGGCCGCGTCCTGGATGTTGAGGACGTAGACGCCGGCGTGCCATCGGTCGGTGGCGGACGTGTAGTTGAGCGTCACGTTCGTCTTGTCGAATGTCGGCGAGTAGCTGCTCTGGCTGTCGAAGATATCGCCGTAATGCGACGACTCGTGATGGTCGTCGACGCGCGCCGCAATGACGCCGCCAGCGGCAAGGAACCAGTCATGTTCGTAGCCGATGCTCGCGGAGATTTCCGGCGACTCGAGCAGTTTGTATCCGGCCAGGCTCACGCCCGCGGGGACGTACACCGCGGTGTTCGCCATGTCCGCCGTGGTCGGCTGCGGCGTGACGAAGTTGATGATCTCCGTGTGCAGCAGCGCGAGCGTGGCGTCGATCTTGTCCGCTGAGCTCAACTTGTATTGCGCGGTGAAATCAGCGCCATAAATGTGCACGAGGGGCGCGTTGTAAATGCTCTGCTGGCCGCTCACGGAATTGGTGAAGGCCAGCTGATAATCCTTGTAGTCGTAGTAAAACGCCTCGGCATTCAATTCCAGGCGGTTCTCCAGCAATCGATTCTTGGAGCCCACCGAAAATGCCAGCAGGGTTTCGGGACTGAAATTGCCCTGGAGTGAGAATCCGCCCTGCAGATAACCGGTCTGCACGTTGGCGTAGAGCAGGGATGTCTTCGTGACGTCGGCCTCGACTCCAACCTTCCAATCGACGCGGTCCGCGGACTGATTGTGGTAGGTCAGCCTCAGCGAGGGCGGAAATATCGGGCCGCCGACGGGCCCGGAGCCGGTGGCGCCGCTCTCCTTGTCCTCGGAATAGCGCAATCCGCCGGTCGCACGAAGCGTGTCCAAGATCGAATACGTCAGCTGGCCGAAAGCAGCGTAGGACTTCAGGACGATGTCCGGCTCGAGCGAGGACACATAGGCGCCGGGAAAGGGCGGGAAAAATCGCGAGCCCGGCGGCAGTTCCGGATAGTCGCCGCTCTGAGCCGTCGCCGGATGGATTGCACCGGTGAACGGCCCGGTCTGCCCGAAATTGTAGAGGCCCGCGATCCACTGCAGAGCTCCCGCCCCGCCGGCGGGCGAGTTGGCGAGCCGCAGTTCCTCGGCATGTTCCCTGGCCTCGATATGCTCGTCGATCACCGTGGCGTTGCCGTTGTAGAAGTCCTGGTCATTCGTTGCATCGGCCGCGGACGGCACGAAGGTGAGGGTCACCCCATCGTCGAAACGGTAATTCGCCCGTGCGGCCACCGACCAATTGTTCTCGCGCACGAAGGTGCCTGCGGTCGGAGTGGTGGTGTTCCATGGATGGTTCGAGTCGATGAGCCCGTCGTCGTGCGGCGTGGAACCGCAGTTGGTGGCCTCACCGAGCGGCCCCTGCGGGGTCGAGGGCAGCGGCACGCCGCAGTTCTTCGGGATAAAGCTGGTGGGTAGGCCGCCTTGGTGCCCGATGGCGGCCACGATGAGCAGATCGAACTGCTCGGCGGGCTTGTACAGCGCCTCGATGCGGCCTCCTTGGGCGCTCAACTGGCCGGCATTGTTCGATAGATAACCGTCGCGCGAGACCGTTTGAAAGGCGCCGCGCACGGCAAAATCCTTGGTGATAGGCAGGTTCAGCATCGCTGCGGTGCGGATCAGCGAATAGTCGCCGGCCTCCACCTCCGCCGCTCCGCCGAATTCCTCGGTGGGGTGATTGGATTCGATGTTGATGACACCGCCAATGGCATCGCGCCCATACAGGGTGCCCTGAGGGCCGCGCAGCACCTCGATCTGCGCGACGTCGAACAGCCCGGTCGCCAATGCTTCACGCTGAACGTCAGCGCCATCCATGAGAAAGGGAATCGCGGATCCATTTTGAGGGAAATTGATTTCGGGCCCGATGCCGCGCAGGAACACCACCGATTCGTTGAGCTGCGAGTCGACGGCGAGACCCGGCACCGCATTGTTCAGTTTCAACAGGTCGGTTACCCCCTTGTTGGCGAGCGCGCCGGGATCGAGCACGGTGACCGCCATCGGCGTCGATTGCACATCTTCGGTGTGCTTCTCCGCGGTGACGATGATCTCCTCGAGTCCGGCAGTGCTGCCGGAGTTGGCGGTGTCGGCAGCCGCGCCAGCTCCTTTCACGCCGGCCAGGCACACCAACGGCAGCAATGCGACGATCGCGCGGATTTTCATTTGGAGGCTCCCCTCTTTGAATGTCTGTTGCTTTTTGTCTACGCCGCCCAGCGCACGGCTTACGGCCTAGTTGGGATGCTAACTAGCATGCTAGAAGATTGCAATACGGTGGCGTGCGGTTGGGCGTGAGCGTGATCGCGAGCGGACGCGGCGGGGCAATCCGATCGCCGCGCGCCGGGCAAGATGGTCAGATGTTCGCGACCGGACGCCGTCCGGCCGGCTCAGGCGGTGCCGGCGCGCATTCCCTGGTTCGACCCGGCTCGTTTGGCGGGAATCGAAGTTTGCTCCAGTCTGGTGGCGGCCGAGATTCGCGCGCCGGCAACATGCCGTTCGATGCACTTGCGGGCCTGGGCGGCATTGCCCCGCGCGATGTGGTCGATGATCTCGTCATGCTCCGCGGTCGACGTGTCCATGTGGCTCCGAAAGCCGTGTGTTTGCTCGATCAGAAAATCCACCATCGCCACGGTGATGGCCTGCCGGTCGGCGATGGCCGGCGATTTCGCCATTTTACGGATGACGCCGTGAAACCTCCGGTTGAGAGCGGCATACAGCGGACCCGACCGCGGATCCGCCGCGCGCAGCATTCTGATCTGATCATTGATCTTGCGCAGCTGCGCCACTTCGACCGGTAGCCGACGCTCCGCCGCGAGTTCGCCGAGGAACCCTTCCGTCTGTGCAAACATGCGGAAGAAATCTTCCACTTCCCGCGGCGTCGGGGAGATGACCTGGCAGCCGACCTTGGCCACGATGGTGACGAAGCCCTGGCTGCGCAAATCGCTCAGCGCCCCCATGATGGGCTGCCGGCTCGCTCCGGTTTCCTTCTGCAGCTCCTTCACCAGAATCCTCTGGCCGAGGCGATAGTGGCCGCTGGTCAGGCGCCTGAGCAACAGATCGGAGACCGACTCTTTCTTCGATTTGACAGAAGGCATGGGCTATCGCGAGCAGACCCTGGCTTTGCCGCACACGTCGCCGCAGTCTAGCATCAATCATTGCGGATCGAGCACCCCTATGGCCCAGGACCCATACGCTACGGTATAGTCGGCGCCGACCGCGAAAAAATCAACGCGCAATCGACCGGCGACGGCTTTGTAGGTTGGCCGGGCCGCGCAGGCCGGGCTGCGCAGGCCGGGCCGCGCAGACCGGGCGCAAAAGGGGGAGAGTCATGAAAGTCAGCCTTGCTGGTGCCATTCGTTCGAGTCTCGAAAATCCCAAGCCCTTGCCGCAGATCTACGACGAGTTCATCGAACTCGCGCTGCTCGCGGAAGAATCTGGGTTCCACCGCGTCTGGCTCTCCGAGCATCACCTCGCGGAGGATGGCTGGAATCCCGGCTGCATGCTCACGCTTGCGGGGCTCGCGCGGCTGACGACACGCGTGCGTCTCGGCAGCTTCGTGCTGCTCCTGCCGCTGTACCATCCGCTGAAGGTGGCCGAGGAGGTCGCGATGCTCGACATCCTCTCGAAGGGCCGCTTCGATCTTGCCATCGGCGCGCGTGCCGCACTGCCCGAGTGCGCGGCATTCGGGATCGATCCGAAGGAGGCGTTCGGGCGCAGCTACGAGGCGCTGCACGTCATTCAGCGATTCCTCACCGAGGAATCCGTGACGCATCACGGCAAGCATTTTCACTTCGACGAGGTCGCCATGACGACCAAGCCGGTGCAAAAGCCCCACCCGCCGATATTCACGACGCCGTTGTACGGTCCGCAAAGCGCCGAAAAATCCGCCGAGCGCGGTTACAGCATCGCGTCCGCGTTGCACTCGCCCTATTATAAGGATTATGGTGCGATGCTGGCGAAGCACGGGCGGCGGCGCGAGGACGTGCAGATCGCCACCGGTCCGGTGTTCGTCCATGTATCGGATTCGCGCGAACAGGCCTTCGACGAGGCGGAGCACGCCATGCATTGGGCGATCAATTTCTACGTGCGGCGCGGACTGCCGCGGCCGCTGGCGCCGCTCGGCGAATTTCGCAAGCCCGAGCACGCGTTCGCATTCGGTGTGCCGATCATCGCCGGCTCGCCGGCGGATGTGCTCGAGGGGCTGTCGAAATTTCGCAACGACTCCATCGACGATTTGTCGCTGCAACTCGGCCACCCGGGGATGGACCAGAAGTTTGCCCTTCGCTCCATGCGCCTGTTCGCGAAGGAAGTCCTCCCCGAAGTCACGCGTTGGACTTGAGGCGCGGCGCATGAATCTCGCGGAGTTTTCCGGAGGTTGGAAGGTGTTGGTGGCGGCGGTGGTGGGCAATGCGCTCTCGGCCGGCACGCTCGCCACCTACAGCATCGGCATCCTCGGCCCGGCGCTGGCGCGGGAATTCCATTGGGGCTCGGCAGCCGTCAATAGCGGCTATCTGATCCTCGCCGCCGCGACCCTGGCTGCGGCGCCGGTGGCCGGATTGCTCGCCGACCACATCGGCGTACGCTCTGTCGCTCTCGGCTCGGCGCTGCTGGTGGCGCCGACCTACATGGCCTTTTCGCTGCTGCACGGCTCCCTGGCGGCTTACCTCTCGATCTGGGCCGCGGTCGCCGTGCTCGGTGCCGGAACCTTGCCGCTCACGTGGTCGCGTGCCATCAACAATCGCTTCGACACGAACAAGGGTCTGGCGCTCGGACTCGCGCTGCTCGGCACGGCGGTGTCCGGATCGCTGCTCAAACCCTATTTGTTCGCGCTGGTCGACCAGGGGGGCTGGAGGGCCGGTTTCATCGGGCTTGGCTGCATGCCTTTGATCAGTTTCGCGGTGGCATGGTTTCTCTTTTTCGACAAGCCCGCAGATGCATCGGGCAACCCGGCTCTCATCGCAGCGGCCGGCGGGCGCAGCGCGGTCGTGCATGCCGGCCGCGGCCTGTCATTCGCCGAGGCGATGCGCAGTGTCCGATTCTGGATCTTGTTCGCGGCCGTAGCGCTGGCCGCCGCCGGAGTGAGCGGTGCCCTGCCGAACATGGAGAGCCTCCTCAAATCCAAGGGCTTCGGCCCCGGCGATGTGCGTGCGATGGTGCCTTTGATCGGGCTGTCGCTCGGAGTGGGGAGGCTGGGCAGCAGTTTTCTCATCGACCGGGTCTGGGCGCCGCTCGTGGGCTGCACCTTGCTGTTGATCGCCGCCGCGGCCTTCGCGGGTTTCTCCGGCGCCGGCGCATCGACGCCGCAGGCGTGGGTCATGGTGGTGATCGTCGGCATGACGGCGGGCATGGAGTCGGACGTCGCGGCCTTTCTTTCGGCCCGCTATTTCGGTGCGCGCAATTACAGCAGCATCTACGGATGCATCTATGGTGCCTTCGCCGCCGGCGCCGGCATTGGCGCCTTGAGTTACGGCATTGCCGTCGACAAGCTCGGCAATTATCAATTCGCCCTGATGACATCCGCCTGCATGCTGACCGCGAGCGCCTTGCTGCTGCTGTGTCTCGGCCGCTACGCATTCCCGAAGCCCGCGGGCTTGGCGCCCGGCGAACTCAGAATCGCATGATGCCGCACGGCGCTCTGGTGGCCGGTCCGCGCATCGAAGGATGCTGCGCACTGATCGCGGTCAAGCAGCGCGTCGCCTGCAAGAGCCGGCTGCGCACGGCATTGACGCCCGCGGCGCATCTTTCGCTAGTGCGTTCGATGCTCGATCATGTGCTGAGCGCGGCGCGCGGCGCGGGCAGTGTACGGCAGATCATCGTGCTCACCCCCGAGCGTGACACCCTGCCGGCCGATGTTCCGGTCCTCGCCGACACTGGCGCCGGGTTGAATCTGGCGCTGGCCGATGCGCATCGCGCGCTGCTCGGATTGGGCGTGGGTGAACTGCTGGTGCTGCCGGCCGACTTGCCCCACGTCACGGCGGGCGAAATCGACCAGTTGATCGACGCCGGCCGGCGCGGCGGCTGCGCCATTGCGCCTGATCTTGCCGGCGTCGGGACCAATGCCCTCTATGTGCGCACGCGGGAGGCCTTCGATTTTCGCTTCGGCTCGGATAGTCTCAAGCAGCATCTGATCGAGTCACGGCGTCTTGGGCTCGCGGCACAACAGCTGCGCCTGCCGGGGCTCGCCTTCGACGTCGATCGGCCCTGCGATCTGGACCGCATGGAACTGAAGCGGGAGGCCTCGTGCGTGTTGCAGTGAATCCATCCGCGCCAAGCTGGCTTGCCGCCGCTGCGGCGGGCGCGCGCCTCGACGACGCGGATGTTTTGACGCTCGAGTCGGCGCGGTCGTCGGACCTCGGGCCGCTTGCCGAGTCGCTCACGCTCGAGGGCTTCGGCGCCGCCGTCACGTACTCGCGCAAGGTGTTCATCCCGCTCACCCAGCTGTGCCGCGACGTGTGCCACTACTGCACCTTTGCGAAGGCGCCACGGCGTCTCGCGGCGCCCTATCTGACCGCCGATCAGGTGCGCGACATCGTGCGTGCCGGCATGCGGGCCGGCTGCAAGGAGGCGCTGTTCACGCTGGGAGACAAGCCGGAGCTGCGCTACGCGGGCGCACGCGAAGCATTGCGCGGATTCGGCGCCGCTTCGACGCTCGAGTACCTCGAACGCATGGCGCGGCTCGTGCTCGATGAGACGGGATTGCTGCCGCATTTGAATCCCGGCGTCATGGAGCGGGCGGATCTCGAGCGCCTGCGCCGCGTCAGCGCCTCGATGGGATTGATGCTCGAGAGCGCCGCGGAGCGGTTGTGCAGCCGGGGAGGGCCGCATTACGGCTCACCCGACAAGGCGCCGTCCGTGCGACTCGCGACGCTGCGCGCCGCCGGCGAACTTGGGATCGCGATGACCACGGGGCTGTTGATCGGCATCGGCGAATCCCGCCGGGAGCGCATCGATTCGCTGCTCGCGCTGCGGCAGATTCATGACGAGCACGGGCATCTGCAGGAACTCATCATCCAGAACTTTCGCGCCAAGTCGGGCACCAAGATGGCGCGGGCGCCGGAGCCCGACCTCGAGGAGCAGCTCTGGACCGTCGCCGCCGCCCGGCTGATCTTCGGAGCCCGCATGTCCATCCAGGCGCCGCCGAACCTTCAGCCCGAGGCGCTGCCGCAGCTCCTGCGCGCCGGTGTGAACGATTGGGGCGGCGTCTCCCCGGTGACGCCCGACCACGTGAATCCGGAAGCTCCCTGGCCGCATCTCGAAGATCTCGCGCGCGTCACCGCACAGGCCGGGCGTCATTTGAGCGAACGCCTGGCCCTGGTTCCCGCTTATGCGCAAGCCTGTGACCGCTGGACCGATCCCAAAATCGCGACGCGCGTGCGCCGCATGAGCGATGCGCGCGGCCACGCGCGCACCGATGGGTGGTATTGCGGTTCGGGAAGTGCGCTGCCGCCCGCGAGCGCCTCATTGCCCGGCGCCAGCGGCTCGCCGCGCAGCGGGACGGCCGCCGGCGTCTCCGGCATTCTCGCGGCGGCGCTCGATGGGGTCGAATTGCCGGAGGCGGATATCGTGCGGCTGTTTGCCGCGGACGGCGCGGAGTTCGAGTCCGTGATCGCGGCGGCGGATGCGCTGCGCGCGGAGGTGGTGGGCGACACCGTGACCTACGTGGTGAACCGCAATATCAATTACACGAACATCTGCCTGTACCACTGCGGTTTTTGCGCTTTTTCAAAGGGTCGCGGCGGCGCGGATTTGCGCGGCCCGGCCTACAATCTGGACCTGCGGGAAATCGCGCGCCGCACCGTCGAGGCCGCCGCGGCGGGCGCCACGGAGGTTTGCCTGCAGGGAGGCATCCACCCGGGTTTCACCGGCCAGACTTATCTCGACATCGTGGCCGCGGTCAAAGCGGCGGTGCCGGACATCCACGTCCATGCATTCTCGCCGCTCGAAGTGTGGCACGGCGCAACGACTTTGCAATTACCGTTGGCGCAGTATTTGCGCCGCCTGCGCGAAGCCGGCTTGTCCACGCTGCCGGGTACGGCCGCGGAGATCCTGGACGATGAGATTCGCGACGTCATCTTCCCAGACAAGCTTCGGAC
>Ga0302319_10016075_pt1 | contig 13812 bp, 10 predicted proteins | sample Bog_T0_2_FD_203319 | JGI IMG/M metagenome (GOLD analysis project Ga0302319, IMG submission 203319) | Peat permafrost microbial communities from Stordalen Mire near Abisko, Sweden - Bog_T0_2 | ecosystem: Environmental > Terrestrial > Soil > Wetlands > Peat | place: Sweden: Abisko, Stordalen Mire...
AGCAACATTCCAGGTCCAAACTCGCGACTACGATAACATGCCGGTCGGCGTGCACGTTCATGTCGAACTGCTGCGGTGGAATTTTCGCGAGCCGGATAAATCGGTGACGCGAGGGGCTACCGATGTGGATACCGGGGCGAGTGGATCGGCCCAGGCCAGCCTTCCCATTCCGAACGAGGGCGGCACCTTCCGCCTGCGCGCCACAGCCAGCGGACCGGAGCGCCGGGAGGTGGAAGGCGACACTTACCTGTGGGTCTCCGGAAGCGGCGATTGGGATTACGGAGGCGGGGAGCACACGGTGCAGATCGTGCCCGACAAGAAGACCTATCGCGCGGGCGACACAGCTAAGGTTCTGATCGTCGCGGGAAAGCCACGCACGGCAGTTTTCGTCACGGTGGAAGGAAGGGACATCCGCGATCACAAATTGATTTATTCTCGGGACGCCACCGTGTCGTACGAATTCCCGGTGAGTGCGAACGACGAACCAGGTATCACCATCAGCGCCGGATACGTTCGGGATGGAACGTTCTTTACCGGGTCGAAATACGTCAAAGTGCCGCCGGTGGAACATAAGTTGAACGTGCAGTTGAGCACAGATAAGCCGCAATATTTGCCGGGCCAAACGGCGCACTACGACCTGGCCGTATTGAACTTCGACGGTAAACCAGTACCGCGCGCCGAATTCAGCTTAGGCGTGGTGGACGAAGCGATCTATGCCATCCGCAAAGACACGACGCCAGATATCGTCTCATTCTTCTTCGGCCAGGAGTGGAACCGCGTTAATACGCAGAGTTCGCTCGAATATTACTTCAGCGGCGAAGCAGGCAAACGCCGCATGCGCCTAGCCGAGTTGCGGGCGCAGTCCCGGCTGGCGCAGTTGAAACCTGAACGGCTGGTGGAACCCAAGGTCCGTAAGGTATTTCCAGATACGGCGTTCTGGGCCGCTGATCTGGTGACGGATGCGTCCGGCCATGCGCGCACCAAGGTCGATTTCCCTGATTCGCTGACCACCTGGCGGGCGACGGCTCGCGGTGCAACATCTTCTACCGAAGTGGGTAGCGCGACGCTGAAAACGATCGTCCGCAAGAACCTGATTCTTCGTTTGGCAGTCCCGCGCTTCGTTGTCCAGGGCGACGAAGTAGTGATCTCGGCGCTGGTTCACAACTATCTGCCCGACGCCAAGACCGCGCGTGTATCGCTCGACGTCAAAGGGCTGGATATACTCGAAGGCGCAACCAAGGACGTATCGATTCCCAGCCGTAGGGAAGTAACTGTGGAATGGCGAGTGCGCGCCCAGCAGGTTCATACTGCAACACTGACTGGCAAAGCTCTGACCGATCAGGAATCGGACGCAGTCGAGTTAGCGTTGCCCGTTAATATTGCGGGCATCAAACTCAGTCAGGCGCGCGGTGGATCGCTGAAGTCCGGCGGAGTGGCCGAGTTCGATCTGGCCTTCCCAGCGAAGGTTCAGCCCGGATCGCGGACGCTTTCCATTCGCGTTTCTACTTCGATCGCCAGATCGCTGTTTGGCGCGCTGGAGTATCTGACCTCCTTCCCTTATGGCTGCGTGGAGCAAACCATGTCGAGCTTTCTGCCCAATATTGTGGTGCGGCAGGCGGTTCGCGAATTGGGATTGAAGACCACTTTGGACGACTCCGCAGTGCAAGAGAAGATTGGCGCAGGATTGGAACGTCTCTACGCTTTTCAACATGAAGACGGCGGCTGGGGCTGGTGGGAGTCCGACGATAGTCATCCCTTTATGACCGCCTACGTCATAGCGGGGCTGATGCAGGCGCAGGCGGCCAGCGTGCAGATTAAACCTGACGCGGTCCAAAAAGGCGTGGGGTGGATTAAGAAGTACTTGGTTGCAAACACGGCTCAGGCGCCGGACCTGCGCGCGTATATGCTGTACGCTTTGGCGGTCGCCGGACAGCCCGATAGCATGTTGTTGGGTCAGCTTTATGACGCCCGGTCGAAGCTATCGCCTTATGGATTAGCTCTGGCCGGGTTGGCGCTGGAGCATGCTGAGGATGGCCGGGCGGCCATCGTTGCCGCCGAATTAGAGCGGACGGCGCAACAGGACTCAGAACAGGCCTGGTGGCCGGCGACTCGGGATCAAATGCTCGACTTCGAAGCTGACGTTACACCTGAGGCAACCGCGTACGTGACGAAGTTCCTATCCCACGAGAATCCAAAGAGCGAGCTCTTGCCGAAGGCCGCTCTCTGGCTGATGAATCATCGCAACGAGGGATACTGGTGGAACTCAACCAAGCAGACCGCGATGGTCATTTATGGGCTCACCGATTATCTAAAAGTGTCGAACGAACTGAATCCCAACCTGACCGCTACAGTCGCGGTAAACGGTCAAACTGTAGTAGCGAGTCACGTGGATACAGCTATCGACCTGGATGAGAGTAGGTTACAGCCAGCGGCGAACCACATCCGTGTGGCGATGACCGGCGCCGGGCGTCTTTATTACTCCATCCGAGCCGGCTACTATTCAAATGAAGAGCGTCTGCAGAAGCAGGGAACGGTGTCTCTGAATCTGTTGCGCGACTACTTCCGACTGGTGCCCCAGAAAGACGGCGAGCGCATCGTCTACGATACGGTCCCGCTCGACGGGCCGGTTGCCATTGGCGATATTGTTGCGGTCCGGCTAACTGCTACGGGCTCCGAATGGAAATACGTGATGCTGGAGGATCCTATACCTGCCGGCACTGAATTCATCGAGCGGGATAACGGTTATGAGTTCCGCAACAAGCCGCCGTGGTGGTCGTACTTCTTCACTCGCCGCGAGCTGCATGACGATCGCATGGCGATTTTCCGGACCTATTTCCCGAAAGGGCAGCAGACTTACTTCTATCTGCTAAAGGTTGTGAATCCGGGTCAATTCCAAGTCAGTCCTGCGCGGATCGGGCCGATGTATCAGACGGGCGTGATGGCTACAACTGAGAGCCGCCGTCTGGAGGTGAAGTGATGCGTCCGGTGGCCCGGCTGACGGTCTGCCATGTGCTGGCGGACGCGTTGCTTCTCACCCTTGGCTACTATTGGCTGGGAGTCGGCGAAGGGCGGATGCCAGCTCTGTTGTGGAGCTTCCTCGTAGCCTTCGCGCTAGTCACCTTGACCGCATGGACTTATGGTGCAGTGTTCGTCTTCTTCTCGGTGGGACACAAAGTAGCACCCGCTTACCGTATTGCTTTACGGCATCTTACTCCTCTCACAGTGGCGGTTCTGGCGGTATTGGCCATCTATTACGGGCTGGCGCGGTGGGGCGAATACAGCACGAATCCGGCTTCGACTCTGGCTTCCTACCTGACTCTGAAACTGCGAAAACCGGTCAGCCCGCATGCCGTGTCGCGGATCTTCAACGTTGCGCTGTGGGTGGTTCGTTGGGTAACCGTACCGGCGCTGCTGGCTCCGCTACTCGCGAATATCGCCACCCATGGATGGGCCGGTTGCCGCGTTCGCGCGTTGCGCTGGTTCTACTGGATTGCCGCACCCGCCGCGCTGCTCTGCGCGATCTGGCTCCCCTTGCGCATTCTAGGCTGGGTGCCGCAGACCGGCAGTTTCACTGCTGAATTGGCGAGCTTTGTGCTGCGTGCCTTTGTCGCTTATTTGCTCTTCATGGCTGGATGGCTGGCGCTGGCATTCGTGACGTCCGCGGGCAAACCTCGTTTCACCCAGCCGAGCACGGTGGCTTCACTATAGCGCCGGATCAATGGGGAGATCGGCGTCTTTAGGCCAGCCAGGTAGTTCGCCAGGCCCTCTTGAAACCAAACCGGTAGTTCAGGTTTCGCCTGCGAGAGGATCAGAACGTGGGCTAGTTCGTGCGCCAGCGTGGACTCAAACACTTTGCGGCTTTGCAGCATTTGTACCGGCTGTAAATAGATTCTGCGTCCCTGCGTGTAGCCAGCCACTGAGCCCGGCTCGCCCGTGGCATTCCGGTACGTATCCAAGTCCGGATAAATGCGGATCTCGATGCCGGAAGGGGCAGTCCAACCGGTCCTTTCTTCCAGTTCGTGCAGCCGGCGGCCGGCGATGGCCAGCACGACCTTATCAACGCCCGGCTGGGTGGTCCATAGTGCGACACGTTCGCCGTTCAGGCGCTGCCAAGGCAATCCTGCGACCGTAATGCCGACTGCGGTGCCTGGATAATAGAAGGCTAGAATGTCGCGATAGGACCGCCCCTCGCGACCCATCTCGGCGGCGCCGCGCTGGCACAATCCCACGCCGTGTCCCACTCCTCTGCCGTTGAAAACCAGCCGCGACACCTCGTAGCGATCACTGCGAATCGTGTTCCAGCCGATCGCCCGCCCGAGTGCAAAGCGAAACGGTCCAGCGCCGACCCGCACCGATTCGCCGCCACCCGTGAGCGCCAGGGTACGAGCACGCCCAGAGGCCGTCCTCTCTACAACGTCCACGCGCTCAATGTCGTGAGGACTCCTTAGGCCAGACTGACGCAGCGCATCCGCCAACAACTTCGGATCGCCGCTCCATTGCCACGCCGACCCGCCCGCCCGCGCACAATACAGATCGGGATGGGAGCTTAAATACCGGGCCGCCAGCTCCGGCCAGATCGCGGATACCGCTTCCGTCTGGCCTCCGCAGTCCCGACTGTATGGTGTGAACGCCAGTTTACCGTGGAACCACAAGAGCTCGCCTTCGGTTTCCTTGACGCCTTCCTGCACTGGGGAACCGGCTGGGTCCAGGTCGATACGCTGGCAATGCGTGGTCTCACAAAAGTCGTAGCCTTCCGATGCGTGCCGCCCGCGGAAGCGCACTGCATAAGTCCGAGCCGCGATCGCCATGGCTTTCAGCGCTTCCTTGGATTGGAATGTGCTACTTTCGCCGGTGACCACTGCGGTTACATATTGTTCCAGGGTGAGGTGCAGTGCTTTGCCGCCGGCCCTTACCGTTATGGTGCTGGTAGCGCATAGCGGGAAAGCCAGCAGTGCCAGCACAACAGCGATTCTGCTTTGCGGACGTGAAACGGACGTGCCCAACTTAGTTCCTCCGCTATTCTAAACGGACCGGCTCGTTAGTGTGAGGACTTCCCGGCGTCGGGCTCTTGCGGAGTATAATGGACGGCAGATGCTGGAAATTAGTCCGCGCTCGCGGATATCCGTCCTCGTTGTCCCCTCCTGGAGGTAATCTTCCTAGCCCTCAATGAAACTTAGCGTTCAGATCAGCCATGGGATCGAGTCTCTTTTCGGGACCCGTGACGAGAATATCCGAATCCTGGAAACCGGATTGAATGTTGTGATCCGGTTAATGAACGAAGCGCTGGAGATCGACGGAGACGAGCCGCCAGTGATCCGCGCGGCGAGCATCCTGGAAGACTATTTCGCTCTTGTTAAAGAAGGACAAGTCTTCGGGAGCGGGGAGTTGAACAGCTATTTCCGCGTGGTGACGGCGGACCCCGAGGTTACGCTCCGCAGTCTGGTCCACAGCGGACGCCAGCGGAATTTCGGCAAGAAGGTGCTGGCTCCGAAAACTGTTAACCAGCGGCGCTACGTTGAGGCCATCGAACGGCACGACCTGGTCTTCGGCGTGGGTCCGGCGGGGACCGGGAAGACTTATCTCGCGGTCGCCATGGCCGTGTCGGCGCTGTTGAGCAAGCGAGTCAGCCGCATCGTGCTCACCCGGCCGGCGGTCGAGGCAGGCGAGCGTCTGGGCTTTCTGCCGGGCAATCTGCAGGAAAAAGTCGACCCGTATTTGCGGCCATTGTACGACGCTTTGTACGACATGCTGGAAGGCGACAAGGTGGAGAAACTCTTAGAGCGGGCGACGATTGAAGTTGCCCCCATCGCGTTTATGCGCGGGCGCACCTTGAACGACAGCTTTATCATTTTGGACGAAGCGCAAAACAGCACGGTAGAGCAGATGAAGATGGTGCTGACGCGTCAAGGTTTCAACTCGAAGATGGTAGTTACCGGCGACATCACACAGGTGGATCTACCCACGGGGAAGCGAAGCGGCTTGAACGATGCCCTGGAAGTTCTGCGCGGGGTGGAAGGCATCTCCTTCGTGCATTTCGACGACAAGGACGTGGTTCGTCATAGTTTGGTGCAACGCATTATCAAGGCGTACGAACGCTATCAGGACATGACCTCGGGTCGCCAACTGGCGTTGAAACTGGCCCCCGATCCACCGCCCGAACCGGTCGAGTTAGCGGAGCCGGCGGAGCAACTGGCAGAGCCGCAACTGCCGCTGGCTTGATTCCTTAGATGCCCTCCCAGCACGCCTCTGTGCTTTTCCAAGTTCCCGCGCGGGGCGTCCGCCGAATGGAGATTCGCGACTTTGCCCGCCGCTTGCAAACCGAGCTTGCAGAAGGCGGAACGTTCGCGTGCCTAATCACTTCCGACGCCGATCTGCAGGCATGGAACCGCCAGTTTCGAAAGAAAGACTACCCGACCGACGTACTATCCTTCCCTTCGGCCGCCGATGCTAAAGGAATCGGTGAACTCGCGATCTCCTTCGATCGCGCCTGCGAACAGGCGCTGGAGCATGGCCATACGCCCTCCGTTGAGATCCGCATCCTGATGCTGCATGGAGTTCTGCATTTGATTGGACTGGATCATGAGCGCGACAATGGTCAAATGGCGAAAGCCGAACGCCGCTGGCGAAAATACTTCGATCTGCCGGCTGGGCTGATCGAACGGGTGCGTTCGTGACACTGGCGCTGGTAGCGATCGCGCTGGCGCTGGCTATGCTGCTATGCCTGGTCACGCTGGTGCAACTGCTGTACATGGAATCTTTGCGGCTGCGTTCACGCGATCTTCCCTTGCTGCAATTATTCAAGGAGAAGCTGGAAGATAGGATCGGGGCCAAAAGCAACGAAGGAGCCCTGGCGTTCTCCCTGGTTAAACATTCGTCGCTGTTATTACTCGGGCTGCTGATTTACGCGATTCAGGCCGGCAATCGCGTACAGGTGTGGCAGAACCTGCTGGAGTCCGCGCTCTTCTCCATGCTGGCCATGCTGTCGCTGACCTACGTCATTCCACAGATGTTGTATCGCAATACCGGCGGCGATTGGCTGCTGCCGCTGGCTCCCTTTTTGCATCTTCTGACACTCGCGGTGCGGCCGCTGACTTCCGCTCTCGGCTTTTTCCAATCGCTAGTGGAACTCACGCAAGCCGACGAGGACCGGGCCGAGGAAGTCCATCCAGCCGAGCAGATTGAAGCGCTGATCTCAGCAGGCAAGGAGGAAGGATTGATCGAAGAAGGCGACCGCCGGCTGATCCAGTCTGTTGTTGCGTTCGGCGATAAGACGGTGCGCGAAGTGATGACTCCGCGGCCCAACATCGTAGCCATCAGCGCCGACAAATCGCTGGAGGATTTGCGCGAATTGGTAATCAACGAGCAGTATTCCCGTATTCCCGTTTACGACTCCACCATCGACAATATGATCGGCTTCGTCCACGTGCGCGATATGTTTGAGCTGGACGACCAGGAGCGCAAGAAGAAGAAGATCGGCGAGTTGGTGCGGCCCATGAGCCACGTGCCTGAAACGAAACCGGTAAACGATCTGCTGCGCGAGATGCAACAGGACGGCGCGCATATGGCGATCGTCGTGGACGAGTACGGCAACACGGCGGGCCTGGCGACCATGGAAGATCTGGTAGAGGAGATACTTGGCGAAATTCGAGATGAACACGAGCCATCGCGCGACGTCACCGAAGAAGGCGAAGGACTATATATCGTCTCGGGGAGTTTCGATCTCGATCGCCTGCACGATTTATTGAGTTTCCGGCCCGAGGAAGAGACCGAATCGACCACTGTGGGCGGCCTGATGACGGAATGGCTGGGACATGTTCCGCACGTCGGTGAAGCAGTGGAACGGGACGGTCTGCGTCTTGAAGCTCTAGCGGGTAACGAACTGCGCGTCGAGCAGGTGCGCATCTCTAAAGCCGAGAAGAAGACTCCCGCCTAAGACTATGCCTTCACCCGAGTTCCACTCTGGCTTCGTTTCGATAGTAGGCCGACCCAATGCCGGAAAGTCGACGCTGCTGAATGCCTTGGTGGGCGATAAACTGGCGATCGTTTCCGACAAGCCTCAAACCACGCGCACCGTCGTGCAGGGCGTACTGACGCTGCCGGAGGCGCAGATCGTTTTTCTGGATACGCCGGGAATTCACGAATCCAGTTCGCTGCTGAACCGGCGGATGATGGACGGAGTGCGGGGCGCGCTGGAGGATCGCGACGTGATCCTACTGCTGGCCGACGCTTCGGCGTCCTTTGGCGATGAAGACAAACGAGCCGCCGAGTTGTTACAAAACGTGAAGGCGTCGGTGCTACTGGTTCTGAACAAGATCGATCGAGTAGACGAGAAAGCCAAACTGTTGCCGCGCTTCGAACTGTACCAGGGTCTGCGAGACTTCGACGAGTTTATCCCAATCTCGGCGTTGACCGGCGAAGGCATTGATGTCTTGCGGGACGCCGTGGTGCGGCGTCTTCCGCAAGGTCCGCAGTACTTCCCCCCCGATTACATCACCGATCAGCCGGAACGTTTTTTGGCCGCGGAACTGATCCGGGAAAAGATCCTGCTGGAGACGCGGCAAGAGGTGCCTCACTCCGTGGCCGTGATGGTGGAAAACTGGGAAGACAAAACCAATCTGGTGCGGATTGCCGCGGTGATTTACGTGGAGCGGCCAGGGCAAAAAGGAATCATTATTGGCGCGCAGGGGGCCATGCTGAAGAAGATCGGCACCGAGGCGCGAAAAGAAATCGAATCTCTCTTGTCGAAAAAGGTGTTCTTAGAACTGTTCGTGAAGGTGCAGCCGGCCTGGCGGCAAAGCCCGCAGTTCCTGGACGCGATTGACTGGCGTTCTCTTCGCGGTACAGAATGAAAGTTGATCCGGAGAAAAGAATAATGCGCGCGCTCACATTGCTGCTTGCCCTGAGTCTGTTTGTCTTTCCCGCGTTCTCGTCGAAAGATAAATATCCGCTAACCGACGACCGTTTGCACGATCAGATTATCATGAAGTTGTCCGGCGATCAGGATGTTCGCGGGGGCGGTATTGAGGTGGAGGTCCACAACGGCGTGGTTACGCTGAAGGGGAAGGTCGACACCGAGAAACGGAAGGAGCGGGCGGAAAAGCTGGTGAAGCATATGAAGGGCGTTACGGGCGTGGAGAATCAACTGGTTATCACCAAATAGCCTGTTCGTCCGGTAACTTCCTGCCAGCGCGAACCGCCCTATCAGGCAAATGAGATATTGGGTGATCCTGGCAACATTCGCGGCCTCCCTGGCGCAAACCGCGACGCCGTCCAAGAATATCGTCGGCGCGGTGACTGCCGTCGACGGCGACGGAAAGCAAATGACCGTTCAGACCGACAACAATGGGCCGTCCTATACCGTGAAGGTAGAAGACGCGACTAAGTTCCTACGCTTGCCAGCCGGGGAAAAAGACATCAAGAAAGCGGAGCCTATCAAGTTCGCCGACATCGGTGTCGGCGACCGCGTGCTGGCTCGCGGACCGGTTTCCGAAGCGGACAAGACCCTGCCGGCGCGCACGGTGGTGGTGATGACCAAGACCGACCTCGCCAAAATGCATGCTGAAGACCAGCAGGCTTGGCAAAAAGGCATCGTCGGTACCGTGGAGAGCGTCAATCCCGATGCGAAAGAGATCACGGTGAAGACACGCGGTCTGAACGCCAAGACCATGGTCGTGGATATTTCAAGCAGTCCAGGGATGCTGCGGTATGCTGCGGGATCGTATAAGTTCGACGATGCCAAGCCGGGGACGCTGGCGGATATTCACCCCGGCGACACGCTGCGAGCCCGCGGGACCAAGAATGAGGATGAAACGAAGCTGAAGGCGGACGAGATTCTTTCGGGAGCTTTCGAAACATTGGCCGCCACGGTGATATCGGTGGATGCGGCGCACGGCATTGTGAAGGTGAAGGATCTGCAGACCAAGAAGCCGATCGATATTAAGACAACGTCCGACACGTTGGAACGGCGGCTGCCGGAGCCGATGGCCAAGATGATGGCGCTCCGCATGAACGGAGGTGCCGGAGGTGCTCCCGGAGGCAGCGGTGCGTGGCAGGGTGGAGCGGCTGGCGGCCACGGCGCCACGGCGCCGAGTGGTCAAGGTGCCACGGCGCCGAGTGGTCAAGGTGCCACGGCGCCGAGTGGTCAAGGTGGACCGCCGACGGGAGCGCGTCCTGGTGGATGGGGCGGTCCCGGCGGACAGGGAGCCGGGATGGCCGGCGGCGGCCGAGGCAATTTCGACCTGCAGCAGACCCTGGAGCGCATGCCTCCAATGCCACTGACTGAGTTGAAGGCGGGCGATGCGCTGATTATCTCCAGTACTAAGGGCACCGATCCAGGTAGTTTGACCGCGATTACATTGGTTGCGGGAGTGGAGCCGTTCCTGGCTGCCGCGCCTCGAAATAACGCCGGCGCTGTCAATTTGGGTGCTTGGAGCTTCGATGGCGGCGTTCCCGCGCAGCAGTAGCCTTTGTAAATTTAAGTAACAAACCGGTCTCCAGGGGTAACTGTAGGTAATTCACTTTAGTCATTCGTATAAGTCGATGGCTAAGGTGTCGCCGTACCTCTTAGTTTGTGTGGTCGCTTCCGCACAGAATTCCGTGGTTACTTATCACAATGATAACGCCCGAACTGGGCAGTATCTTTATGAGAGGTTACTTACCCCTGCGAACGTGAAGGCGGGACTTTTCGGAAGGCGATTTAGCATTCCCGTGGATGGCGCGGTATACGCTCAGCCTTTGTATCTCCCAAGAGTCGACATTGCGGGAAAGGGCCTGCATGACGTCTTGTTCGTAGTAACTTCCCACGATAGTGTTTATGCCTTCGATGCCGACGATCAATCGGCCGCCGGCAATAAGCCGCTATGGCAGGTTAGCTTTCTTTCCGCGGGAGTGACTACCGTTCCCGCCGCCGATGTAAATTGTCCTGTTATTCCCGAGTTGGGCATCGCGGGGACACCCGTAATCGACCCGGCAGCCGGAACACTTTATGTGATCGCGGAGACAAAAGAATCCGGCAGCCAGTATGTCTTCCGCCTCCATGCCTTGGACGTGACCAGCGGCGCAGAGCGCCCTGGCAGTCCCGTGGTGATCCAACCAGCCGGATTTGTGCCGGTGCTTCATAAGCAGCGGACCGCCCTTTTACTGTCGAATGGTGTCGTTTATTCTTCGTGGTCGGGGCACTGCGATTCGGGCGATTTTCACGGATGGGTTTTGGCCCATGATGCATCTACGCTGAACTTGGTAGGAACCTTCAACGCCACGCCCAACGATCGCGGCGCTTCGTTTTGGAGTGGCGGGGCCGGTCCAGCCGCGGACACTGTTGGAAACGTGTATGTCGTCTCGGCCAATGGGGATTTCGACGGAGATGCGAACGATGCGCGCTATGACGAATCGGTGCTGAAATTAGCGCCAGGCGCCCAACTTTCCGTTGCGGATATGTTCACGCCTTTTAACAAACTGGCGCTGGACGAGGCGGATCTCGATCTGGGCTCTAGCGGAGCGCTGATTCTGCCCGATGAGGCCGGAAGCGCGGCCCATCCCCAGCTGCTCTTCACGTCAGGGAAAGAAGGCAGAATGTATCTGCTGGACCGGCAGAGTTTGGGAGGCGCTCAGACAGGCAGCGATACTAAGGCCGTGGCTTCATTGCCGATCTTGCGGCAACAGACCTTTGGATCCGCAGCCTATTTTAACGGCTCCCTCTACATCGGACCTACAAATTCACCGCTGCTCGCTTTTCCCATCTCGAACGCCACCCTAACGTCATCCCCGGCATCGCAGGGCGTATCCAGTCTCGGCGCAATAGGCGCGACACCCAGTGTTTCTTCGAATGAAAATCAAAATGGCCTGGTTTGGGCCATCTCCAGCGCCGGAGTAGGTTCGTTAATCGCGTACAACGCGTCCAGCCTGACCGAGTTATTCACCGATACGCTCGGCGGGTACACGGAATTCTCGGTACCCACCGTCGCCGATAGCAAAGTGTTTGTGGGCACGAGCGGCAGCGTTTTTGTTTATGGGGAGCTCGCGCAAACGGCGCCCGTAATCTCGGCGGTTGTGAACGCTGCCAGTTTCTCCGGCGAAGCTTTATCGCCAGGATCGCTGTTCACGATTTTCGGTTCGGCTCTGGCGCCGATATCCACTTCCGCCCCCGGATTACCGCTGCCCCTCACGTTGTCGGATGTTTCTGTGACGGTAAACGGAACAGAAGCGCCGCTGACTTTCGTGTCGCCCAACCAGATTAACGCGCAGATGCCGTCGGCCGTCCAAACCGGTCAGGCTAGCGTGGTGGTGCGCGTTTCGGGATCTGTGTCGGCTTCGGTAAATGTGACCATCAACGCCACGGCGCCGGGTATCTTCACGAACTCCGATGGTCAAGCCGCTGCTTTGAACTCCAGCGGTACCCCCAATCAGCCTACTAATCCGGCCCCGCCCGGCAGCATCGTATCCATCTTCTTCACCGGTTCTGGTGCGGCCAGTGTGATCCCGGAGGATGGTGTCGGGGCGCCTTCACCTCCCGCGCTCCTGACGGCTCCCGTTACCGCTACAATAGGCGGCATGCCCGCCCAGATTCAGTTCGCCGGACTCGCGCCCAGTTGGGTCGGCTTGGGGCAGATCAATCTGCAGGCGCCGGCCTTGAAGAGTGGTACTTACCCGGTAGTGGTCGCGATTGGGGGAAGCACCAGCAATCCAGGGAATCTGTCCATTCAGTGAGCGGCCGGCGATCGGAATTGCCGCTTCCGCTACGCGCGGTTCGCGCTGCGCTACGCCGTTTCAATATTTATCTCAGCCGGCATTATGATGCTGCCGCCGTGCATGGACACGCGTCGACTGCACTCCCCAACTTAGCGGCCGCGGAGCAGGCTCTACGCACACTGGAGCTCCCCGACGACAAGGCTCGCGCGTATTTTGAGAAGCACTTGGCGCGTCTTGCCCGGACACTTACTCTGGTGCCGCCTTCGCAAACGTCAGGCCGCGTCCTGGAACTCGGTTGCTATATGCAGATCACTCCCTTTCTCGAAAGCTTGTGCGGGTATAGGGAGGTGCGCGGGGCTGATTACGGCCCGCTCGGGCAGCGGATTGAGAAGGCGGTCCACGTTTCCGGGAAAACATTCCGGGCTTCTGTCGACCTGTTCGACGCAGAAAAGGATCGCTTTCCTTACGGCGATGGGTGTTTTGAGACCGTGCTGGTCTGCGAATTGATCGAGCACCTGCTGGCCGATCCCATGCATTTACTTTTGGAGTGCCGCCGCATCCTGGAAGAGGGCGGTCGACTGGTGCTGACTACGCCGAACATCGGCAGCCTGACCAGCGTTGCCCGAACCCTGCATGGTTACGATAACCCGCAGATTCACTACCGCTACAGCCGGCCTGCCGCGGATATGCGGCCCGCTATTCCGCATGTCCGCGAATACACAGCCTTCGAATTAAAGTGCGCTTTGATAGCTTCTGGTTTCGAAGTGGCGACGCTGATCACCGAACCGATCGCCGAATATGCGATGAATCTGCCGCTTTGGGATTTTCTTGAGGAGCATGGTTACAACACTTCACTCCGCGGTGAACAGATTTACTGCGTCGCGATTCAGCGATCAAATCTGCCGGTGACTCGCTATCCGCACTTCTTGTACGAAGACTGAAGATAGAGCGCTTCGTCGTCGCCCCGCACCTTCCGGGCGATGGAGAGCTAAAGATGCAGATGGCGCTTTGTCATGAGGTTCGGAAGAGAAATTCTCAGCGACCTAGCGGCGGCAATCAATTGGCGAGATTTCGCGGATACATTCGATTTCTTCCAGCGTCGAGGCGCACGCGGCCCGATGGATT
>Ga0302319_10016076_pt1 | contig 13812 bp, 13 predicted proteins | sample Bog_T0_2_FD_203319 | JGI IMG/M metagenome (GOLD analysis project Ga0302319, IMG submission 203319) | Peat permafrost microbial communities from Stordalen Mire near Abisko, Sweden - Bog_T0_2 | ecosystem: Environmental > Terrestrial > Soil > Wetlands > Peat | place: Sweden: Abisko, Stordalen Mire...
CGCGCGCCGCTACGCCGAGGTAAACGGCCTGCCGTACCGCCCGCTGTCGCGCCATGCGCTGGCGCGGCTCGGCTCGCATGGCTGGCGCGGCAATGTGCGCGAGTTGGAGAACACGATTCATCGCGCCGTGCTGCTGGCGGAAGGCGACGAAATCGGCATCGAGGCGATCGAGCTGGGGCCGGCCGGTCCGGGCCAGCACGCGTCGGCACAGGCTGGCGGCGTTGCCTCGCTGGTCGGTCGCACGATGGAAGACGTCGAACGCGACCTGATCCTGGAAACGCTCGGCCACACGCTCGGCAATCGCACGCATGCCGCAACCATCCTCGGCATCTCGATCCGCGCACTGCGCAACAAGCTGCGCGACTACGCCGCGCAGGGCCTGGCCGTAACGCCGCCCGGGATGGGACAAGCGATGGGGCCAGGGGGGATGGGTGCCGGGCAGGTGGCATGCGTCCTGACGGCTGTTCCGCCTGGCGTGGCGACGGTGGGGACGGGCGTTCTCGCCTGACGCATGGCGAACGCCATAGCCATGACCGGCGTGCTGTCGAAGCTGCGCCAATTCACGCCCGGCAGCGATATCGGGCTTGCGCTCGGCGTCGTTGCGCTTCTGTCGGTGCTGATCCTGCCGCTGCCGACGCTGCTGCTCGATCTCGGGCTGGCGTTGTCGATCACCTCGGCGGTGTTGGTGCTGATGGTGGCGCTGTTCCTCGACCGGCCGCTCGATTTCACCAGCTTCCCGACGCTGCTGCTGCTGACCACGCTGCTGCGCTTGTCGCTCAACGTCGCGACCACCCGGCTGATCCTGTCGCATGGCAACGAGGGTCCGCTGGCTGCCGGCCACGTGGTGGCGGCGTTCGGCGGCTTCCTGATGGGCGGCGACGTGGTGATCGGCGTGATCCTGTTCGCCATCCTGCTGGTGGTGAACTTCATGGTCATCACCAAGGGCTCCGGCCGCATCGCCGAAGTTGCGGCGCGGTTCAGCCTCGATGCGATGCCCGGCAAGCAGATGGCGATCGACGCCGACATGTCGGCCGGGCTGATCGACCAGACCACCGCGCGGCGCCGGCGACGCGAGCTGGAGTCCGAAAGCGGCTTCTACGGCGCCATGGACGGCGCCGCGAAGTTCGTGCGCGGCGACGCGATCGCCGGGCTGATGATCACGGTGATCAACATCCTGGGCGGCTTCGCGATTGGCCTGATCCGCCACGGCATGCCGTTCGCCGATGCTGCTGCCACCTTCACCACGCTGACGGTCGGCGACGGTCTGGTCTCGCAGATTCCGGCGCTGCTGGTCTCGACCGCCGCCGGCATCGTGGTGACCAAGGGCGGCATGGAGGGCACCGCCGACACAGCGTTGATCCGCCAGCTCGGCGGCAGCCCGAAACCGCTCGCGATGGCGGCCGGCGCCGCGGCGGTGCTGGCGCTGCTGCCCGGCCTGCCGACGCTGCCGTTCATGGCCCTGGCCGGGTTGGCCGGCGGCGGCGCCTGGCTGCGGCACAAGCATCCGCCGGGGGCGGCCGATGGCGCGCCCCCACCGGTACCCGGACCACCGGCCGAAGCGCCGATCGCCGACACGTTGCGCATCGACATGATCCGGCTGGAACTGGGCTACGGGCTGCTGTCGCTCGCGGGCGGCGACACGCCGCGGCTGACCGACCAGATCAAGGGCCTGCGGCGCTCGATCGCCGCCGAGATGGGATTCGTGCTGCCGCCGGTGCGCATCCAGGACAACATGCAGCTCACCGCCGACGCCTATTCGATCCGCGTCAAGGAGATCGAGGCCGGCAAGGGCGAGCTGCGTCCGACCGCGCTGCTGGCGATGGACCCGAAAGGCGGCGTGCCGGACATGCCCGGCGAGCACACCCGCGAGCCCGCTTTCGGCCTGCCGGCGATCTGGATCGACCCCGCCGCCAAGGAGGAGGCGATGTTCCGCGGCTGCACCGTGGTCGATCCGCCCAGCGTGCTGACCACCCACTTGACCGAGGTGGTGCGCGACACGATGGCCGAACTGCTGTCCTACGCCGAGACGCAGAAGCTGCTCGATGAACTGCCGCGCGAGCAGCACAAGCTGGTCGCCGACCTCATACCGTCGCAGATCACCGCGGGGGGCGTCCAGCGCGTGCTGCAAGCGCTGCTGACAGAACGGGTGTCGATCCGCGACCTGGCGACCATCCTGGAGGGCATCCAGGAGGCTTGCGGCGGCAGCGGCCGCGCCATCCCCTCGATCGTGGCCCATGTGCGGGCGCGGCTCGCGCGGCAGATCAGCGACAGCCACACCGGCGCCAGCGGCTACATTCCGCTGGTGACGCTGAGCCCCGAATGGGAGGAGGCTTTCGCCGAGGCGCTGACCGGACCGCCGGACGACCGACAGCTCGCGATGGCGCCGTCGAAGCTGCAGGAGTTCATGCAGCGCCTGCGCACCGCGTTCGATGCGGCCGGCGCCTCGGGCGAGTCCGCGGTGTTGCTGACCAGCGCGGCGATCCGCGCCCATGTCCGCGCGATCGTCGAGCGCATCCGCCCCAGCACGCCGGTGCTGGCGCAGACGGAAATCTTCGCCCGCGCCCGGATCAGGACCGTGGGCACGATATGAGACCGGCAGCCGAGTGTGGCCCCGATCCGGACGAGAAAGCGGTAGGGTGGACAAGCGGGGCGCCATCCACCGCTGCGGTGCCGACCGCGGCAATGGTGGACGGCGCTACGCTGGTCCACCCTACCGCCCTTGGACGACGTGTCATGCCGGGACGATACGCCCCGCCGCTCGTGCACACGCGCCGCGCCGGTGTGTCTCTCGCGAACGGTCCGCCGGCATGCGGCTGAAGCTGTACCGTGCCGCCAGCACGGCCGAAGCGATGGCGCGGGTGCGAGCCGAACTGGGGGCGGATGCGCTGATCCTCGGCACGCGCCGGGTGCGCGACGGCGTGGAGGTCACGGCGGCGCTGGAGCCCGAGGACAGTTTCGCGCCGCTCCCCGATCCGGAGCGTCAGCGCGCCTTTGACTACCACGCCGTTCCTCCCATCCTGCGGGACAAGCTGCAAAACGGCCCCCTGCCGGCGGCCCTCGCGGCTGCGTTGCCCTTCGGGGTGCTGCCGCTTGACCCCGGGGAACGGCCCTTGCTGTTCGCGGGTCCGCCCGGCGCCGGCAAGACCGTCACCGTCGCCCGCCTCGCCACACGCCTGGTTATGGCGGGCGCCGCGCCGCTGGTGATCACCGCCGATGGCTCCCGGGCCGGTGCCACCGAGCAGCTTGCCGCGTTCACCCGCCTGCTTGGCCTGAGCCTGATCGTCGCCTGCCATCCGGTCACGCTCGCCCGGGCGCTCGCCCGTCGCCGGGACGACGTGCCGGTGCTGATCGACGGTCCCGGCAGCGACCCGTTCGACCCCGCCCAGCGCGACGCGCTGCTCGCTTTGTCCGGTACGGCCAACGCCGAAATGGCCCTGGTGCTGCCCGCCGGGTTGGACACCGCGGAGGCCGCCGAACAGGCGTCGGCCTATGCCGAGACCGGCGCGGCGCTGCTGGTCGCCACGCGGCTGGATCTCGCGCGCCGGGTGGGCGGCGTGATCGCAGCGGCGGCGGCTGGTCCGCTGGCCCTGACCGAGGCCGGGATCGGCCCGGGCGCGGCGGACGGCCTGATACCCCTGTCCCCCGACTTCCTTGCCGCCCGCCTGATGCAGACCGGAACCCCGCGCACATGATCCAAGCCATCTCCCGAGCGTCCGCCGCCGGAGGCATCGCCGCCGTCGCCGCCGGCCAGGTAGTCGCCGTTGCCTCCGGCAAGGGTGGCGTGGGCAAGACCTGGTTCTCGATCACGCTGGCCCACGCGCTGGCCCGCCAGGGCCGCCGGGTGCTGCTGTTCGACGGCGATCTCGGCCTGGCCAATGTTGACATCCAGCTTGGCCTCACGCCGATCCACGACCTTGGTGCGGTCGTCGCCGGCCAGGCAAGCATCGCCGAGGTTGCGCAGCGCCATCCTGACGGCGGCTTCGACATCGTCGCCGGCCGGTCGGGGTCCGGCGCGCTCTCGGCGCTGGACCCGATCGCGCTGGAGCGCATGCTGACGGCCCTGCGAGACGCGGCGGACCGCTACGACATCGTGCTGCTGGACCTTGGCGCCGGGCTCGATCGCGCGGTGCGGCGCATGGCGGCGTGGGCGGACGCGCTGCTTGTCGTCGCCACCGAGGAGCCGACCAGCCTGACCGATGCCTACGCGGTCCTGAAGCTTTACGTCGCCGACCGGGCTTGCGGCGACGGGCGGGAGCCCGGCTTTCGGGGCGGGCCTGCGGCCGGCCCTGGCGGCGTCCTCGGCACTGCCCCAAGCCCCGGCGACGCGCGCATTATCGTGAACCAGGCATCGAACCGACCCTCCGGCGAGCGCACGTACAGCACCCTGCGTCGAGCCTGTGAGCGGTTCCTCGGCCGAGCGCCGCCCCTGGCTGGCGTGATCCGCCGCGACGAGCGGGTGAAGGACGCGATCCGCCGCCAGACGCTGCTGCTGATCCGGCATCCCGCCTGCCCGGCCGCCGCCGACGTGGAGGCCGCTGCCGAAAGTCTGAACGCGCCACCGCTCTGCCTCTGAAATGCCACATCGCGAACAGGAAGCGTACCGCCTACATACCCCCCAAGAGGGGTGGCATGACTCTGATCCGCGGCAACCGCGACATCCGGGTGGATTTCTTCCGTGGCCTGGCGCTGTGGTGGATTTTTGGCGACCACATTCCCGGCGACATGCTCTCCCACTGGAGCCTGCAAAACTTCGCCATGTGCGACGCCACCGAAGTGTTCGTCCTGCTCGCAGGATTTGGCGCGGGCTTGGCCTATGGCCGCACGATGGATCGGCAAGGCTATGTCTACGCCGCCGCCGACACGCTTCGGCGCGCCTGGACGCTGTATGTCGCGCATATCTTCCTGTTCGTGGTGTTCACCGCCCAGGTCGCCTATTCCGCCACCGCGCTGGATCGCGTGTCCTATCTGGAGGAAATCCGCCTCGACGTGCTGGGCGACGCGCCCTATCGCGCGCTGCTGGAGGCTTTGCTGCTGCGTTTCCAGCCCAGCCTGCTGAACATTTTGCCGCTCTATATCGTGCTGCTGCTGATGTTCGCCGCCGCCCTGCCGCTGCTGCGCTGGCGTGCCATTTTGTTTGGCGCGTCGTTCGCGCTGTATGCCGCGGTGCAGGTCACCCACGTCAACTTCCCGTCCTGGACCGGGGAGGGCTGGTTCTTCAATCCGCTGGCCTGGCAATTCCTGTTCATGATCGGCGCCATCCTGGCCTATGCGCCGCCCCGCATGCCGCGGCGCCCCCGGGTTTGGGACGCGGCATCGCTGGTGGTGCTGATGGCCGGTCTGGTGACCATCTTCGTCATCGACACGCATCCGCGGGTGATGGCGATGATCGCCGCGCCGATCGTGCACTACGTCATCGAAGAGGACAAAACCGGGCTGCACCCGTTCCGCCTGCTGTCGATTCTGGCGCTCGCCTGGCTGGTCGTCCGGCTCGTGCCGGCGCAGGCGGCTTGGCTGCGAACGCGTGCGGCGGCGCCCCTGGTGCTGGCGGGACAGAATTCGTTGCCGGTGTTCTGTGCCGGCGTCTTCCTGGGGTTCATCGGCCGGCTGGGGCTGGAAGCCAACGACGGGCCTGCGATGCAGCTTGGCGTGAACCTGTTCGGCGGCGCGGCGATGCTTGGGGTCGGCGCCCTCGCGGCCTGGTACCGGGGCAAAGCGCGCATCCAGGCGGAGCGTGGGCCAGGCGCCTTGCATGTCGCGGTTCGGACTGATACCGGATAGTACTATGCGTTGGCTGTTTGCTTGCCTGGTGGCCGTCTCGCTTCCGCTTGCCGCCGGGACCCGGGCGCGGGCTGAGGACAATGCCACCGCCTGCGCTGCTCCCGCGGAGCTGACCACGCCGGATACGCCGCTTGAGCATGTCCGCGCGGCGATCGCCGCAGGCGGCCCGGTGAACGTGCTGGCGGTCGGGTCTTCCAGCACGGTGGGCAGCAACAGCCACGACCCGCGCTCCGCCTATCCCTACCGCATGATCGACGCGCTGCATGCCGCGCGGCCGGGCGTGACCTTCCATCTGGACGTGCGGGGCGGACGCGGCCTCACCGCCGCCGACATGCTGCCGCAACTCGAGAAGGCGCTGAAGGACCAGCGCTATGCCCTGGTCATCTGGCAGACGGGCACGGTGGAGGCGGTGAGCGGCATGCCGCCGGACGGGTTGAGCGATCCTCTTGAACAGGGGCGCGATCTGGTGCTGCGGGCCGGCGCCAACCTCATCGTGGTCGATCCGCGGTTCAGCCGCTTCCTGCGCGCCAATGTTGACCTCGATCCCTACGAATCGGCGCTGGAGCAGGTTGCCTCGGTCCCCGGTGTGGCGCTGTTCCACCGGTTCGACCTGATGCACGCCTGGGTGGACGACGGGCGGATTGATCTGGAGCGCGCGCCGGAGGAGGAGCGTGAGGCTGTGCTGGCGCAGCTGAATACCTGCGTGGGTGAGGCGATGGCGCGTTTCGTGCTGACCGGCGCGGCGTTGCCCCCGGGTGGGTAGCCCCAGGGGGTGGGTCAGAACAGCCCCTCGATCTCGCCGTCCGGCCGCAGGTGAATCGCCTCGGCGGCCGGCACGCGCGGCAGGCCGGGCATGGTGCGAATGTCGCCGCAGATTGCCACCACGAACCCGGCGCCGGCCTGCAGCCGGACTTCGCCCACCGGCAGGATATGGCCCGCCGGCGCGCCAAGCAGCGTCGGGTCGGCGCTGAAGCTGTATTGCGTCTTCGCGATGCAGACCGGCAGGTGGCCGAAGCCCGCGGCCTCGAACGCGTGCAGCCGGCGCGCGACGGCGTCGGGCAGCGCGATATCCGCGGCGTGGTAGATCTGCTGCGCCACGGTCCGGATCTTCTGCGCCAACGGCATGGCGTCGGGATATAGCGGCGCGAACCGCGCAGACCCCCCGGCGACCAGCGCCTGAACGGCGCGCGCGAGGTCGATCGCTCCGGCGCCGCCATCGCCCCAGCAGGTGGTTCGCACCGCCGCGACCCCATGCGCCGCCATCGCATCCCGCACGATGGCGAATTCAGCCTCGGTGTCGGAGGTGAAGTGGTTCACCGCCACCACCACCGGCAGGCCGAATTTCTGCATGTTTTCGACATGGCGGGCCAGGTTGACGATACCGCGCGCCACCGCGCCGGTATCCTCCTGCCCGAGCGCCGACTTCGCCACGCCGCCATGCATTTTCAGCGCCCGCGCCGACGCCACCACCACCACGCAGGTTGGGCTCAGGCCGGCAACGCGGCATTTGATATCGAGGAACTTCTCCGCCCCGAGATCCGCGCCGAACCCGGACTCGGTCACCACCATGTCGGCGAGCTTCAGCCCCAGCCGGGTGGCCATGACAGAGTTGCAGCCATGCGCGATGTTGGCGAATGGCCCGCCATGCACCAGCGCGGGCGAGCCCTCCAGCGTCTGCACCAGGTTGGGCATCAGCGCGTCGCGCAGCAGCACCGCCATGGCGCCGTCCGCCTTCAGATCGTGCGCGGTCACCGCGGACCCGTCGCGCCGGTGTCCGACGATCACCCGGCCGAGCCGGGCCTGCAGGTCATCGAGGTCGCGGGCGAGGCAGAACAGCGCCATCACCTCGCTGGCGACCGAGATGTCGAACCCGTCTTCGCGCGGAAAGCCGTTCGGCGCGCCGCCCAGGCCGTTGATGACGGCACGCAGCGCCCGGTCGTTCAAATCGACGCAGCGCCGCCAAGTGATTCGCCGCGTGTCCAGCCCGAGCTGGTTCCCCCAGTAGATGTGGTTGTCCAGCATCGCGGCCAGCAGGTTGTTGGCCGAGGTGATGGCGTGGAAATCGCCGGTGAAGTGAAGGTTGATCTGGTCCATCGGCACGACCTGCGCATGCCCGCCACCGGCGGCCCCACCCTTCTGGCCGAAACATGGCCCCATGCTCGGCTCGCGCAGGCAGACCGCGGTGCGCAGCCCGATGCGGTTCAGCGCATCGCCCAGGCCGACCGTCAGGGTCGTCTTGCCCTCGCCGGCCGGGGTGGGACTGATCCCGGCGACCAGCACCAGCGCGCCGGCGGGCCGATCCTCGACGGAGCGGATGGTGTCGAAGCCGATCTTCGCCTTGAACCGGCCATAGGGTTCCAGCGCGTCGGCCGCGATGCCGAGCTTCGCCGCGATCTCGGCGATCGGCTGCAACGTGGCAGCCCGTGCGATGTCCAGGTCGCTGGTCATGGGTCAGGCCGCCTTGCGCTGGTGGGTGCCGGGACCGGTCAGGGCGTTCGGCGCAAGGCTGTCCGCCTGGAACGTCAGGATGGTCCGCGGCGCCGCGTCGGTGCGCGGCGCCTCGCGGAGCTCGGGGCGAGAGGTGACCGGGCCGGGAGTCGGAAGGATCATGCGGGGAACCTGCGCCGAAGAGCGTGGCAGCCTTGGCACGACCTCGTGAGGAAATCCAGCCGCGCGCCGGTGACGGATGGAACGCAACCGGCCCGGGGTGGTATCGTCCGGATATGACCCTCCCGTTTGCCCTGCCCGATTGGCTGCCCTGGTGGGTGCCGATCGTCTTCCTGCTGCCGACGCTGCTTTATGCGTTGGCCCTGCTGTTCATGCCGTTCAGCGTTATCGGGGTGAAGAGCCGGCTTGAGGTGATCGAGGCGCGCCTGGACGAGATCCAGCACGAGATCCGGGCGCTGTCGCTGCGCCTGCCCGATGCCGGCCGCGCCGCCGATTTCGACGAAATCTACCCGCCGCTGGTGCCGGCGCCGAGCGATCCGCCGCAGCGCCCGTCCCGCCCGCCGATCCCGCCGGCACCACGCGACTACGACGGACCGCGGCGCGGGCCGTCACCAGAGCCGCCGCTACGTGCCACCGACCGCCGGACCGATCCCGAGCCGCGCGGTCGTGCGGAGCCGCGGCTCGATTGGCGGAAGTAAGTCCATCCCGTGAAGGGCGGGCGCTTGCGCCGTCCGCCATCGCCCCAGGCGGCACCGCAGCGGCGGAGGACGCGCTCATTAGTACGGGCCGGGAAACGAAGCGTGGTTGCGTCGCGCCGGCCGATCAGCTTTGCTGCCTGCACCAGCGATCATGGGGCCTGAGATGCGCGTGACCGTCGTGCAGATGAACCCGGGCAGCGACAAGGCGGAGAACATCGTCCAGGCCGGCCGGCTGATCGAAGCCGCGCTGGAAGCTGACAGGCCTGACATCATCAGCCTGCCGGAGGTCTGGACCTGCCTGGGCGGCGACCGCGCCCAGAAGATCAGCCAGGCGGAAGAGTTGCCCGCCAAAGGCTCCAACCAGCCGGGCGGCCCCGCCTACGAATTCCTGCGCGGCGTCGCGCGCCGCGAGCGGGTCCACGTCCATGGCGGCTCGCTGATCGAGCGCGCCGGGGAGACGCTGTTCAACACCACCGTGGTGTTCGATCCCAACGGCACCGAGATCGCGCGCTACCGCAAGATCCACCTGTTCGACATCGTTACCCCGGATGGCGCCGGTTATCGGGAGAGCGCCACGTTCGGCGCCGGCGACGAGGTCGTGACCTACAAGGCAAACGGCACCACGGTCGGCTGCGCCATATGTTACGATCTGCGCTTCCCGGAGCTGTTCCTGGCGCTCCGCCGTGCCGGTGCCGAGCTGATCTTCCTGCCCGCGGCGTTCACCCTGCTGACCGGCAAGGACCATTGGGAGACGCTGATCCGCGCCCGCGCCATCGAGACGCAGTGCTGGATGGCGGCGCCTGCCGCCTGGGGCCGCTATCTGGAAGGCAGCAGCGGCGAGCCGCGCTTCGTCTACGGCCACGCGCTGATCGCCGACCCCTGGGGCCACGTGGTGGCCAAGGTGTCCGACGGTCCCGGCTGGGCCACCGCCCGCATCGACCCGGGGCTGACCGCACGCGTGCGGCGTGACATGCCGGTGCTGGAGCATCGGAGGCTGATGTGAGCCTGCCCCCGCCCTCGGGCGTGCACCAGGCGCCGCCGCGCGACTACGGCCCGGGGCGCATCGCCTTCCTGGCCTCGCCAACCCCGCTGGCGACGGATGCCCGCGACCGCCTGGAGGCGCGCTACGGACGGTGTGACCCCGAGCGCGCGGCCGCGGTGGTGGCCCTCGGCGGCGACGGGTTCATGCTGGAGACGCTGCATCACACGATCGGTGTCGATGTGCCGGTGTACGGCATGAACTGCGGTTCGGTCGGCTTCCTGATGAACACGTATAGCGAGGATCACCTGCCGGCGCGCCTGTCGTGCTCCCAGGCGGCGGAACTGCATCCGCTGCGCATGCAAGCGGTGACCGCCTGCGGCGAGCAGAAGCAGGCACTGGCGTTCAACGAAGTGAGCCTGCTGCGCCAGCTTCGGCAAGCATCCAAAATTCGGATCGTGGTGGATGGCAGGGTCCGGCTGGCGGAGCTGATCTGCGACGGCGTGCTGATTTCCACCCCGGCAGGCTCGTCGGCCTACAACCTGTCGGCGCATGGCCCGATCGTGCCGCTGTCCGCCAACCTGTTCCCGCTGACGCCAATCAGCGCGTTTCGTCCCCGGCGCTGGCGCGGGGCGCTGCTGCCGAGCACGGCCAAGGTGCTGTTCGAGGTGCTGGAGCACGACAAGCGGCCCACCGCCGCGGTGGCCGATTTCACCGAGGTGCGCGATGTCGTATCGGTGGCGGTGAGCGAGGACCGGTCGGTGAACGTGACGGTGCTGTTCGATCCCGACCAGGGCCTGTCGGAGCGGATCATCGCGGAGCAGTTCACGTCGTAGGCTTGGAACGAAAGCGGCGAAACCCGCCTGCGTCGTTTGGCTGCCTCCGTTATTGGTGCCGTTGCGATCAACGATCGGCATGCCTCCAGTGTTCAGTAAACGCCGCTACCGCGCCCGATAACGAACGGGCAGCGCGTCGACGCTTCAATGATTACAGTAGAGAACACTACGGGAGGTAGCCAATACAACGGAGTTACCGCTCATCCGTTGCCCGCTCCACTGGATGGCATGCTCTTTCCGAAGCAAAAACGCGGCAATGTGTTCGTTATCCGGGCTGGACAAGTCCCCAACTTCCCCATCAGCTTGTTCACGCTTTGCGCGGCCGACCAGGCGCTCCAATGGCAGGGAATTGAAATGCGAGCGATCAAACTGGTTCTAACGCTGGGATCATCCGCTGTGTTTCTCGCGTTCGTCGGCTCCGCGGCGTTGGCCGACGACATCACGACGGGTGAGCAGATCGTCAAGTCATGAACAAGCTTTATGGCAGCCACCCCGGTTTTCGCGCCAACCACGCCAAGGGCATCGTGGTCGAGGGCAGCTTCACGCCCACGCCGGCCGCCGCCGCGCTCAGCAAGGCGTCCGTGTTCCAGGGCAGTCCGGTGCCGGTGACGGTGCGATTTTCCAACTTTGTCGATCCGGCGGGACGGCGCCAGCCGTTCCGGTTCCAGTTCCTGCCGGTGGCCGGCGCGGAGCATCTGTCCAAGGCCGACGCCGCAAGCAAGACGCCGGACTTTCTGATGGACGAGCTGCCTTCCCGCCTGGCGAAGGAGCCGGTGAAGTTCCGCGTGGTCGCCCAGTTGGCCAACCCCGGCGACCAGACGAAGGACCCCGCGCAGCCATGGCCGGATGACCGCAGAACGGTCGATCTGGGGACCATCACGCTGACCGCGGCGGTGGCGGACAGTGCCAGCGCGCAGAAGGCGCTGCTATATCTCCCGAACAACGTGCCGGACGGCATCGAGCCGTCGGACGACCCGCTGATCGACACGCGCGTCCAGGCCTACGCGGTGTCGTCCGGCCGGCGCTCCCAGTGATCGAAGCCGTAAGGCGGTAGGGCGGAGAAGCGAAGCGTCCTCCGCCTCGTGCGGTGCGGCTCGCGGCAATGGCGGATGGCGCAAGGGCTTATCCGCCCTGCGCGTTCGTTACGCCTTCGGCAGCAGCACCACGAAGCGGGCCCCGAGCACCTTGCCGCCTTCATCCCGCCGATTTTCGGCTGAGATGCGCCCGTGCAGCGCCTCGATCACCTGCCGGCTGATCGACAGCCCGAGCCCGGAGTGCTGGCCGAATTTCTCGCCCCGCGGCCGCTCGGAATAGAACCGCTCGAAGATGTGCTCCAGGCTGGCCTCGGGGATCCCCGGTCCTTCGTCCTCGACGCTGATCTCGACCATCGTGCCGGCCTCGCGGGCGCGCAGCAGGATGTGCCCGCGCCGAGGCGAGAAACTCTCGGCGTTGCCGACCAGGTTGCGCAGCACCTGCACCAGCCGGCCCTCCACCGCCATCACCGCAATCCCCTCCGGCGGCGCCTCGATCTCCAGCTTCGGGTCGTTCTCCTCATCGCGCGTCGCCTGATCGAGCTCTTCCAGCGCGCGCAGGATCGGCAGCAGCTCCACCGGCTCGGCGACGATGCGGGACAGCTCGGCATCCAGCCGGGACGCGTCGCTGACGTCGCTGATCAGCCGGTCGAGTCGCATCACGTCCTGAGCGATGATGGTGAGGAGCTGGCGCTGCCGTGCGGGGTCCTCGATGCGCCGCAGCGTTTCGATCGCGCTGCGGATGGAGGACAGCGGGTTCTTGATCTCATGGGCGACGTCCGCGGCGAATCGCTCGATGGCGTCCATCCGCGTCCATAGCGCCTGCGACGATTCCGACAGCGTCGTCGCCAGCACGCCCACCTCGTCGCGCCGCATAAGCAGCGATTCCGGCACGGTGCCGATGCGGCCCTTGCCCTCGCGCATGTCCGCCGCGGCATCGGCGAGCCGCAGGATCGGGCGCGCGATGGTCAGCGAGAGATACCAGGACAGCAGCACAGTCAGCGCCAGCGCCAGGCCGAACAGCGCGATGATCGACATGCGGATGGTGAACAGGCTGTGGTCCACCTCGCGCGCCTCGCGCGTCAGCAGAATGATCCCGACGGTGTGGCGGTCGCGCTCTATCGGCTCGGCCACCGTCACCAGCAGCCGATTGTCCGTGGTGCGGCGAATATAGGGCGGCATCTCGCGGCTCCGGCCGGCGCTGTCCAGCCGTACCTCCTCACGGACATCAGGCTGCCATTCGATGCCGGCCGCCCCGGGCGTCATGTCCACGTGCAGCGGCGGCCGCGTGTCGTGCGGCAGCAGGGTCATCACCTTGTCATACAGCCGGGCGATGGCGCTGATGAACGGGCCGTTTTCCGGCGCCGGGAGCAGCAGGTCCGCGCCGGCCGGACTGCCGGCGCCCTCGCGCGTGCGGGAATCGGCGACGATCGTCCCGTCAGGGCCATAGAGCCGCGCCTGGGCGTCGGGCGAGGGCTCCGTCAGGCGATACAGCAGTGGCCGGGCAATCTCCGGCACCAGCTTCGGGTTATCCGGATCTTCGATACTGGTGGCACTTTCGCCGAGTGCGCCGGCGTAGATTCGCGCCTGTTCGCGGAGCGCCGCGACTTCGGCTTCCAACAGCCCGTTCTGGTATTGATCGAGATACAGCAGCGCCGCCACCAGCAGCGCCAGCGGCAGCGCGTTGACCAGCAGGATGCGGCGCAGCAGCGGCGATAGCAGGCGCGGCCGAAACTTCTTGCGCCGGAGAGCCGCCGCGATCCTGCTACCGTCGGGCATGAGCGGCGATCAATGCTCCTTGTAGCGGTAGCCGATGCCGTACAGCGTTTCGATCTGGTCGAAGACGTTGTCCACGGTGCGGAACTTCTTGCGCACCCGCTTGACGTGGCTGTCGATGGTGCGGTCGTCCACGTAGATCGTGTCGCCGTACGCCGCGTCGATGAGCTGGTCGCGGCTTTTCACCATGCCGGGCCGCGCCGCCAGCGCCTTGACCAGCAGGAATTCCGTGACAGTGAGCTGGATGTCCTGGCCCTTCCACAGGC
>Ga0302319_10016077_pt1 | contig 13811 bp, 9 predicted proteins | sample Bog_T0_2_FD_203319 | JGI IMG/M metagenome (GOLD analysis project Ga0302319, IMG submission 203319) | Peat permafrost microbial communities from Stordalen Mire near Abisko, Sweden - Bog_T0_2 | ecosystem: Environmental > Terrestrial > Soil > Wetlands > Peat | place: Sweden: Abisko, Stordalen Mire...
CCGTTCCCATTGGCACGAACACCGTGATCATTTCCGTCGCCGACGCCTCCGGCAACATTGCCTATTCCACCAATCAAATTGTCGTCCAAGATCAAACGCCTCCGACTATTTCGCTGAACGGCGCCAATCCCTTCTACGTCGAACTCGGGAGTCCGTTTATTGACCCCGGCGTCACCGCCAGCGACACCTGTTCCGGCATTGCGCTCATCACCACCAATGGCCATGTCAACGTCAGTGTCCTCGGCACCAATCTCCTCGCCTATACCGCCAGCGACGGCAGCGGCAATACGAACGCCGTCTCTCGCACGGTAGTCGTCCGCGACACCACGCCACCGACTATTTTGTGGAGTTTCACCAACCGGGTGTTGGCGGCCAGTTCCAATTGCTCCGCCGCCCTGCCCAATGTCATCGGCACCAATTCCATTCTCGCCGCCGACTTGTCCGGTACCGTAATCATTAACCAGACCCCGACCAACGGCGCCACCGTTCCCATTGGCACGAACACCGTGATCATTTCCGTCGCCGACGCCTCCGGCAACATCGCCTACTCCACCAATCAAATTGTCGTCCAAGACGAAACCGCGCCGCAGATTTTAATCCAACCGCAAGGCCAGATCGTCATACCCGGCGTGAACGCCACTTTTACCGTGGCCGCGAGCGCCTGTACTCCTCTTTCATTCCAGTGGTACGTCGGAACGACGCCGCTGCCGGCGCAAACCAATGATTCCCTGACCATTTCCAATGTCACTCTGGGCGCGGCGGGGAACTATTCAGTGATCGTCACTGCCTCCGGCGGTTCTACCAACAGCGCCGTTGCGGCTCTCACCATCAACAACGCCACGACGGTGGCGCTCAGTTCCGCGGAGAATCCCTCCGGTTTCAAGGACGTCCTCAGTTTCGCCGCCAGCCTCCGGCCCGCCAACGCTACTGGCACCATCCATTTCTTCACCAATGGGGCCGCGTTTGATTCGGAGCCGCTCGTCACCGGCTCCGCCACCAGCGTCGGGCTTTCTTTGCTGCCCCGCGGCACGAATCACATTACTGCGATCTATTCCGGGGACGCCAATTTCCTGCCCGCCACCAATTCTCTCACGCAGTTCGTCACCAATCATCCGCCCGTGGTTTCCCCCGCGTATTTCACTTTGGTTGCCGGAATGAATCTCACCGTCCCGGTAGCCAGCCTCGCCACCAACTGGAGCGACCTGGATGGCGATCCCATTTCCATCACCGCCATCGCCACCAGCACCAACGGCGTCGTCGTCACCAATCAGATCCCGGCGCTCTTTTATTCCAATTCAAATTACGTCAACGATCAGTTTGTCTGTGCCATCAGCGATGGCTTCGGCGGCACCAATTTTCAGGCCGTTAATATCCTGCTCGTGCCGCAGACCAATTCCGCGCCGATCATTTCCCAAGTCGCGCTCAATCCCAACAGCGGCATCAAGCTAAGTCTTAAAGGTGGCTACAACTCAACCTACGTCCTGCTATTCGCGACCAATCTCACCTCCGGCCCTTGGCAGCCAGTGGCCACCAATAAGCTGGGCTTGGCCGGCATCTGGCAGTTCATCGACACGCAATCCACCAACAGCCCCCAGCGCTTCTACCGCCTCAAACTGGCCCCGTAACGTGGGGGCAGGCATCTTGCCTGCCGTTGAGCCGCGGCGTCCCGCCCGGCGGCAAAACCGTACGCGCACCACCCCCTTCCCTTCGCAAGGGTTCAGACTCAAGAACCCCTTCGTCCAGTTGTCTTTTCCTCCTTCAGATTTTACAATTTTTCGACGAAGTTCTCCTCGACGTTCCCCGCCCGACAGGCAATCTTTTATTACAAGAGAATGGCCTAATTCCGTCACCCGAGTTGCGCCCATATTATGAAAAATTCGATCTATCCATTGATTTTGCCAGTCATACTGGTAGTCGGTCTGGTATCCTCTTACTGCCCCGCGCGCGACCTCGCCGCTTTCGACATTACCAGCCAGACCGTCGGCCCTCACCTCAATGGTTTTACCACGCCGGTCAATCAGGTGATCACTTCCGTTGGAATTTTTGTCCCTTTGCCCGGCATGCGTCCGCAGGCTTTGGCTATGAGCCCCGATGGCAAGTTGCTCGTCACCTCCGGACTCACCCATGACCTGGTTGTTCTCGATCCCGCCACCGGAACCATTCGGCAGCGCGTCGCCATCCCCACCCATGAAATCATTGCCTCAAAATCGATGCAGAGCACCGCTTCCAAGCCAGTCGAAAAGCCGGAACTCAGTTTTACCGGGCTTACCTTCTCTCCGGACGGCTCGCGCATTTATCTCGCGGATGTCACCGGCCATATCAAGGTCTTCGCTGTCCAGACCAATCATTCGGTTGCCTCGCTGGACTCCTTTGACCTCCCTCCCGCCAACGCACCCACACGCAAAGAAGAAATTCCAGCCGGTATCGCTGTGGCGCCGGATGGCAAAAAATTATACGTCGCCGGCAACCTTTCCAATCGCCTGCTTGAACTGGACGCCGCTACCGGGGAATTGCTGCAAACGTGGAATGTCGGCTTCGCCCCTTTCGACGTCGCCCTCGCCGGCTCGAAAATCTACGTGAGCAACTGGGGCGGCCGCCGTCGCGACGCCAACAGTCCGGTCGGTCCCGGCGGCGACGGCACACGCGTCCGGGTCGATTCCCGTTCCATCGCCAGTGAAGGTTCGGTTTCTGTAATCCAGACCGGCTCAAATCCTTTGGCCACCGAAACCGAAATTCTCACGGGCCGTCATGCCAGCGCCCTGGCTTTGGCCCCCGATGGCCGCTGGCTCGTGGTCGCCAATGCCGGCGAGGACACCCTAACCGTCATCGACACGCGCACGGACCAAATTGCCGAAACCATCTGCGCCCGGCAAAATCCCGCCGACCTTTTTGGCGCGCAACCCGACGCACTCACCTTCGATAAGGCGGGCAAGCGGCTCTACGTCTGCAACGCCACACAAAACGCCGTTGCCGTATTTCGGTTCAGGCCCGGCGCATCGAAATTGCTCGGTCTGATTCCGGTCGGCTGGTTCCCCGGCGCCATCGTATTTGATGCGCCGCGAAAACAAATCGACGTGGCCAACATCAAGAGCATTGGCAACCGGCCGGAAAAGGCGGCCTCCACTCATAATCTCGGCCTCAACTCCAAACAATACAATGGTTCCCTCTCGCTGGTGCCTTTGCCTTCCCGCCGGTCATTGGCCGGGGACACCCGGATCGCCCTGGCAAACCTTCGCTATCCGCTGCTGCAAGAAGCCAAGTTACCGCCGCGTCCGGACCAACCCGTTCGTCCCGTGCCGGAACGCGCCGGTGAACCGGGCGTATTCCAACATGTCATTTATATCATCAAGGAAAACCGCACCTATGATCAGGTGCTGGGCGACCTCACGGAAGGAAATGGGAACGCCGGCCTCTGCACCTTCGGCGAACGTGTGACCCCCAATCAGCATAAAATTTCCCGCCAGTTCGTCCTGCTCGACAACACCTACTGTTGCAGCATCCTCAGCGCCGACGGCCATCAATGGACCGATGGCGCCTTCGCCACGGATTACGTGGAACGTGAATTCGCCGGCTGGCCGCGCAGCTATCCGTCGGGCGGCGACGGCGAGGCCTGTCGCGATGCCATGGCCTACTCGCCCGCGGGATTCATCTGGAACGACGCGCTCGAGCACGGCCGCACTGTGGCCGATTTTGGTGAATTCACCACCGCTCTTACCAAATGGAAGGATCCGGCGAACAAAACGAAAATCAGTTTTATGGATGCCTTGCACGATTTCACCAGCAACGCCGGTACCATTGATTACAACTGCGAGCCGGATATCGAAGCCATGCGTCCCTTTATCATCACCAACACTATCGGCTGGGATTTGGATGTGCCGGATGTCTTCCGTGCCGCGCAGTTCGTCAAACAATTGAAACAATATGAAGCCGCCCGCAACCTGCCCAACCTGATCATCCTCTGGTTGCCCAACGATCATACCAGCGGCGCCAAAGCCGGTTCCCCCACGCCCGCCGCTCACGTCGCCGACAACGATCTTGCCGTCGGCCAGGTCGTCGAGGCCCTCAGCCATAGTTACTATTGGTCCAACACCTGCATTTTTGCCACCGAGGACGACCCCCAAAATGGCTGGGACCACGTCAGCGGCTATCGCACCACCGCCTACGTCGCCAGCGCCTACACCAAACGCGGAACCGTCATCAGCACCCAATACAATCAAACCAGCCTCCTGCGCACCATGGAACTCATGCTCGGGCTGCCCCCGCTGAACCAGATGGACGCCACGGCCACCCCCATGTTCGATTGCTTCACCAACCAGCCGAATTTCACCGCCTTTGATGCGGTTGCCAATCGCATCCCGCTTGACCAGATCAACCCCTCTCCCAAACTCATTTCTGATTCCGTCCTCCGCCATGACGCTTACGTTTCCGGCAAACTGCCGCTCGCCCAGGAAGATCAATGCCCGGAAGACCTGTTCAACCACATCCTCTGGCACCTCGCCAAAGGCCCCCAAACGCCCTACCCCACTTGGGCCACCAAACCCACCGACGACGATTGACCTGAATTCCTCATCCCGTCAATCCCGTCAAAATGTGTCCCCATTTTTCCAACTCCTCGACGCCTGTGCGAACCGGTTCAGCCAATCAGCATCGCCAAAAACCAGCGCCCGATTCCCCCTCTCCGCGTCACTCGGAGCGATGGGGAGAGAATTCCCCGAATGAGGTTCGCGCATTGAACCCTTGAACCAGAGTGGCAGGCACCGCGGGAGGACATCCGAAATACGCCCCAGCATCCCAACGCTGCGCCCGCTTCCCTCAACGAAGAGAGCGGCCGGGGTGAGGAGTGAGGCCACGCTAGTCCTCGAATGAAAATGTCTAAGGTTCAAGGGGACCGGGGTGAGGTGATCAACCCCTTTCGCCAACGGCGCCATCTTCTAAATTGGCTGCGGAAGTTCTCCTCGACGATTCCCCCTTTTGCGAGTAAATTTATGTCATGTCGATAGAAACGCCTGTTGCCCAAAAAAAAGTGAACCTTCGCCGCCCTGACATCATGGAAGCGGTGCAGGCCTTGGTCGTGCAACATTACCGCAGCGAACTCGTGGACCGCATTCGCGTCGGCGGCGGACTGATTGAAGTTCCGGGCAAGATCACCGTCAAGCTCGCCAAGGAATTCGGCTTCTGCTACGGCGTCGAGCGCGCCATCGATCTCGCCTACGCCGCCCGTAAAAGCTTCCCGGCCCCCAAACGCATTTTTCTGCTCGGCGAAATCATCCATAATCCCGAAGTGAATGACCAGATTCGCGACTTGGGCATCGTCAGCATTTCTCCCAAGCCGTCCGATGACGAACTCAGCCGCCTGCATTTGACCTCCGACGACGTGGTCATCATTCCCGCGTTCGGCACCGAGGTCGCCACCCGCCAGAAGTTGGAAGCCCATGGTTGCGAGACCGTGGACACTACCTGCGGCGACGTGATGAGCGTGTGGAAACGCGTGCGCCAGTACTCCAAGGAAAACGTCACCAGCATCATTCACGGCAAGGCCAAGCACGAGGAAACCAAGGCCACCACCTCCCAGGCCCGGGCCTATGGCAGCGGCCATTACCTCGTCGTATTCAACCTCGTCGAGACCGATTACGTCTGCAATTACATCCTCAACGGCGGCGACAAGCACGATTTTCTCGAAAAATTTAAGGGCGCCCATTCCGAGGGATTTGATCCCGACCAGCATTTGCAAGCCGTCGGCGTCGCCAATCAAACCACCATGCTTCGCGGCGAAACCGAGGAGGTTCAGCGCCGGTTCCGGACCGCCATGGAGAAAAAATTTGGCGTCGCCGAAATCGCCGATCATTTCCGCTATTTCGACACCATTTGCGGCGCCACCCAGGATCGCCAGGACGCCTTGGAAAAATTGTTGCGGGAGCCCATGAATCTCTTGATCGTTGTCGGCGGCTATAACTCGTCCAATACGTCCCACCTCGCCGAAATGGGCGAAGCTGTCCTCCCGACCTTTTTCATCAAGAACGCCGGCAAGATGGAATCCGACCAGCTCATCCGCCATTATGATCTTCATCGCCGCGCGGAAATCGAAACGCGCAACTGGCTGCCCTCCGGCAAGATCACGGTCGGCATCACCGCCGGCGCCAGCTGCCCCAACAATCTCATCGAAGACACCATCCGCCGCCTGTTCGAGCTCCGCGGCGTCGCCGTCCAGGAACTGATCCCTTAGCGTTGGCTTTTTCTGTCGTGGCGGCAGGCATCCCTGCCTGCCGTATAGCCGGGCATCCTGCCCCGCCGCCAAATGGTGCGGCATCTAACAACGACTCCATCGCCCAATCCGCAACCTCTCGCAAGTCCAATCTTTGCGTTCTTTGCGATCTCTGCGGTTGAATCCGCGTTTTTCTCTCCGCGCCTCCGCGTCTCCGCGTGATCTCTTCCCCCCGCAAAATATATGTTACTCCCGCCCCCAGGCGTGTTACTCTTGCGGCAGAACTTTTTGCCATGCCTCGCACACGCTCCGAACTCGAAGAAATTGAACGGCAAACCCTGGCCCCTTACGCGCAATTCAGCGGCGACTCCCGCGGCCGCGAATACCCCGAAACGCCCCCCGATTGGCGCACCCATTTCCAGCGCGACCGCGACCGTGTTATTCATTCGCGCGCCTTCCGCCGCCTCGAATACAAAACCCAGGTCTTCCTGAACGGCACCGGCGATCACCTCCGCACCCGCCTGACCCATACCATGGAAGTCGCGGCCATCGCCCGGAATATCGCCAGCGCCCTCAAGCTCAATGCCGACCTCGCGGAAACCATTGCCCTTGCCCACGATCTGGGCCATTCGCCCTTTGGCCACAAGGGTGAAACCGCCCTCGCCCGGCTGATGAAGGGCCACGGCGGATTCGAACACAATCAGCAGAGCCTCCGCATCGTCGAACAGCTCGAACAAAAATATCCCAATTTCCCCGGCCTGAACCTTTCCTGGGAAGTCCGGGAAGGACTCGCCAAGCATCGCACCGCGTACGATCATCCCGGCCAGAAAAGAAACTTCGCCACCAAGCACGCCTCCCTCGAGGCGCAGCTCGCCAATTTGTCCGATGAAATTGCCTATTACAGCCATGACCTCGACGACGGCCTGGATTCCGGGTTGCTCTCCGAAAAGGAATTGGCCGCCAATGTCAACGTCTGGGCCAACGCCGCACGCTACGTAAAAAAAGAGCACGGCCGGTTGGAGGATGAGTGCCGCCGCTATTTTACCATCCGCACTATCATCGACATGCAGATCCGCGACGTCGTCAAGAACAGCGAAAAACAAATCCTCGCCGCCCGGGTGAATTCCGCCGATGACGTCCGCCATTCGGCGAAATTGCTGGTCCGCTACAGTCCCGAGCGCCACGAGCTCAATTTGCAATTGCGCAAATATCTCTACAAGAACCTCTATTACAATCCCGTCGTTTATCAACCCAACATGCATGCCGTAAAGATGCTGCGGGAATTATTTAAATATTGCCTGCTCCACCCCCGCGAGTTGGGGGCCAGTTCCAAGAAAAGCATCAAACAAATCGGTCTCCACCGCGCCGTATGTGATTACCTCGCCGGCATGACCGACCGCTACGTCATCATCGAGCACCACCGCCTCTTCGGCGAAGCAGCGCCGTAGGCGCGACCTATTTGTAGAACCGTCATTTCTCAAATCACTTTTAGCACCGTAGGTGCGGGCTAGTTCGGACTTTTCACTACGCTGAAGGCGTGCCTCAACATCTCATTTCTGTGCCGCCAGTTGTTTCACGGCCGCTTCCAATTCATTCAAACGCTCTGCCAATGAATCGTTTTGCTGTTTTAACTTTGCGTTCTCGGCGTCCCGGCGACTCAGTTCGTCCTGCAATTTTTGATTCAATCCTTGAATCGCCGCCAATTCCACGCCATCAAATTCCAGCGTCGTAATACTCTTGTCGTCGCGGCCCGGAAAAAAGGCGGCCTTGAAATCCTGCGCCATCGGACCAATGTTCGGGACATCCGTGTTTTTTTCCCATTTATAATTCCACTGCTGGATCGGTATAGCGGCCAGTTTGTCCAGCACAGCTACGGTATCCACCGCTTGAAAGTTTTTCTTGGCGTTGCGATCGGAAATGGTTGACCAGGCCGTGGAATTGGGGGCGAGTTGCGCGCCGACGGTGCCGCTGCCCGTAAAAAACCGATAGCCGCCGCTGGCGCGAAAAGTCACCGAATTGCCCACGGCGGAGCCGGTGGCTTCGGAGTTGTCACTCCAAACAAACGAATAACTGTTGGTGGCGAAAGCGTTGTAACCCGCCGCCAAGCTGAAGCTGCCACCGGCTGAATTAAAGCCGCCACCAGGAATCGCCGCGTACGAGGAATTGCCCAGAATGACATTGCCGTAGCCGCCGCCGATCACGGAAAATGACGCATTGGTTCCGATGCTGTTGTTGCCGCCGCCCCCAATGGCACAGGCATTATTATAAACAGCTACCACACTGCCAATTTGGTTGCCGTAACCGCCGCCAATAAACGCGTCGACCACATTCGTTCCAACGGTGTTGTATTCACCGCCTACAATGGCCGAATCAAAGCTGAAGCCAGGGGTGGCATTGCCGATGTGATTGTAAGCACCGCCGCCGATAAATGCCCCTGCGGCGTTCGTTCCCACAATGTTGTCGTAACCACCGGCAATCGTAGAACTAAATTCGGTTCCCGCCACCCCGTTACCGATCTGATTGTACTCGCCGCCGCCAATCACCGCCCCTTGCACGTCATCTCCAATCGTATTGTTGTAGCCGCCACCAATCGTCGCCGTGAAATTATAGCCGCCAACGCCGCTGCCGATGTGATTCGCGAAACCACCGCCAATGACGGCCAACGCATTTGTTCCAATGCTGTTTTCCACCCCGCCGCCGATCACTGAATCGTCATAGTAACCCGTGGCGCCACCACCGCCGATTTGATTGTTCTCACCGCCGCCGATAACGGCGCCACGGGCATTGGCGAGAATAATATTTTGGCTGCCGCCACTGATGGTGGCGAAATACGAGTTGGTGCCTATGTTATTGTCCAGGCCGCCGCCAATCGTGGAAGCGTTGTCACCTGCCTGAATGGTGCTACTGGTGCCGCCCACGAAGGAACCGTTGGGATCGCTAAAACTGTCTGCTGTCACGGTGCCGGTAAAGTAGGGATCAGCGCCCAATTGGGCGGCGGAAATCTCGTTAACACTGTTTGCTACTATGGCATACGGGGCCGGCGTCAGGTTTTGCACCGGACTCAGCGCGGCAAAACCGTTCACACCGTCATTAAACCAGATCCGCAGTTGCAAGCCGGGCTGCGTGAAAAGCGATGAATCCAGGTAAGCCATATTCGGAACGGTGGTATCCCCCAGAACGACCGTGAACAGCCCATTGGTCACACCGACGCTCACGGCTGCCGCCGGTTCGCTGCCGTTGCTACTGGTCCCGTCGTTGCTCCAATAGGTGGTGTAGGAGATATTTGAAGGTGGCGGCGCAATGGTCACCGACGGGGCGCTGGTGTAGCCGCCATTGCCGGGATTGCCAACGGCGATGCTCGTCACCACTCCGCCGGCGATATGCGCAATGGCGGCGGCCCCGGAACCGCCCCCACCAGAAACCGTGACGACCGGCGCGGTGAGGTATCCGCTCCCGCCCGTCACAATAGTGTAGCCGGTGATATAGCCGCCGCTCGGTGTATTCGCCGCCGCCTGGGCCGGCTGATTGGCATTGGTGCTGGTCACCAGCGCGAACTCGAGCTGCGCCGTGCCGGTAAAGTTCGTACCGTTGTCGGAAACGCGCCCCTGATAGGTGAACGACGCGCCTTGGGCAAATGTGGTGGAGCGTTGGAAGTCAAAGGCGGCCAGCGCCAGCCATACCAGCAAGGGAAATCCCGCGAGACATTTGATTTTCATAAAATATTATGTGATTAGTATACCTCAATTGTATATTCCAAGAACTGTTACTATTTTTTACGCTTCGATCCGGGAATGCAACTGCAAACCGCCGGATAATCCAATGGGCTACTAAGGAACTATTACGGGGACGAGAATGTGCTCGACAACTCTTGGTGCCGCGCGCAAAGTTTTATTGTGAACAAAGATTTGCCACAAACTCCAGCGCCGAATAATCGTCGAGAACAAACGCATGCCCATACTGAAATGACGTTGTCCCGACGTATGAGGGAGGCGATGTCCAACGCCCCGTGGATGTTAAATGCTTATATCTGCTTCGCCGTCATGGTTACTTTCGCCGATTACCTCGTGCTTCCGTTCACCGCGGCATCTTTCCAAGCCCGGTTGGTTCCCTATACCGGATGGCTCGCGTGCATGTTTTACTCATTCACAATTTTCTTTGCTTTCGCGCTCGCCTATCAAACCACAGGACGCAGAGCGATGAGGTTCACGATAGCGCTCATGTTGTTTTTGCAGATTGTATTTGGCACCCTCGAGCTGTGGCTGAGAACCGGAAAGGCTTATGGCAATCCGTATCTGACTATCAGCCCGTGGCGGCCAATCTGGACAATGATTATTCCTTGTATCTGGATTGCAATGCTCTATTCCCCGCGCATGAACCGCTTCTGCCCAAGAACAGATGAAGTGCCCGTATCCTGATCTGAAAAGATTCAATCAGCTAGCGGGTCGTTCCAAGTCCGTGAGGAAGCACCGTAGGTTTACCCCCAAATCTTCATATTCTACTCGACCAAAAATCCCATTGACGCTGAACTACTTGCTCCGAAATCATGGCATCATCGTGTTCAAAATCCTTCCAAGCGTCAATGGGAACGTCTCGTGACGGCTGAATTCCAAGCCGCAACAAAACCCTGTGTGCTGAAACTGTTTGCCTGGGACGTTTATTGACATCATCTCTACTTAGAGCCGATTCAAAAAACGCTCGCGCCCCTGAGCCGTGGAGCAAACCAAGAGTGACGGCAATCTGTGGAATTACCATGCTGCCCGCATCAAAGCGGTGACACAAATCGTCAAAAAAGCCGACATGCCGACTGACAAGTAAGCAGGTGCATCCAACAAGCGTGTAACGCCAATTGGCGTGTCGCAGAATAGCAGACCAATAGTCTGCATCGTTAGCCAACTGATGGGCTACCCGACGATATACCGACAGATCATGCTCGACACCCTCTCGACTCCAACCAAGATTGAGTGGATGGAGGTGGTAAGATAAACCATCGCAATCACTCCCGAGCCAGTCAAGAATACGGTCATCTCCATTCGATGAATTTAAAGAGCACATAGCAAGGGGCTCGCATGACCAATATTATTCATTTTTGATGTTGTTCAAGCTAACAAAGTTTGGCTGAACCGCTCCATCATTCCAAGGCCCACCCGCAAACTTTATTCATCCAATTCGCCTCGACCTCATAACCGCGTTACCTGATCCCCCTTCGGCAATTCGGCCAACAAGGAAGAAACCGTCTGTTTCATCCCTGGAAAAATCAAATCCGGCGCAATCTCACTCAACGGCTGCAGCACGAATCTCCGAAGATGGGCGCGAGGATGGGGCAATATCAATCGCTCCGTCTGCCGGATCTCTTCGCCGAACAAAATCAAATCCAGGTCCAGCGGACGGGGTTCATTATGAATCACCTTCGGACGCCGTCCGAATTCCGATTCCAACGCGTGGAGCTTTGCCAGCAAAGATTCCGGCGTCTCAGCCGGCAGAGGAACCAAAATCGCCACCGTATTGATAAACACGGGCGAACCCGGCGGACAATCGACGGGCGTCGATTGCCATAGCGCAGCCCGAACCAACGGCGCCGCCGAATAATCCTGCAATCGCGTCAAGGCGTCCTTGACCGTCTTTTGTGAGTCACCCACATTGGAACCCAACGCCACGACTGCGATCGGCTCGCTCATTTCAGCCCCAGCACATCCTGCATGTCGTACAAGCCCGGCGACCGGCCATCCACCCACACGGCGGCGCGCAACGCCCCGTTGGCAAAAGTATCGCGACTCGACGCTTTATGGGTCAGTTCCACCCGCTCACCCGCCGTCGCAAAAATCACCGTATGATCGCCCACCACATCGCCGCCGCGAATCGAATGAATGCCGATCTCATTGCTGGTCCGCTCGCCCACCAATCCCACGCGACCATGCCGGGCCGCTTCGGATAATTGCAATTTTCGAACGTCCGCCAGAATTTCCGCCAACGATTTCGCGGTGCCGCTCGGCGCATCCTTTTTCAGGCGATGATGCATTTCGACCACTTCGAGATCAAATCCCGGTCCTAAAATTTCCGCCGCTTTGCGCGTGAGCCAAAACAAAGTGTTCACCCCGGTCGAAAAATTAGAGGCCCAGACAATCGGGATGATCTTGGAAAACTCGCGAATCGTGCGCGCTTCCTCGTCATTATGGCCGGTCGTGCCGATGACCAGCGCCTTCGCAAGCTTCGCACAAATCCGCGCCACATCGAGGGTGGCTGAATGAGAACTAAAATCAATCGTCACGTCGCCCGCCGCGATGGCCGTCTCCATGTCAATGCCTTGATCCACCTCGCCGGCAACGGTGACGTCCGGCATCCGTTTGGCACAGGAAATCAGCGCCTGCCCCATGCGGCCTTGCGATCCGATGATAACAACTTTCGTCGACATAATGCTTTCTGTTTCTAAATGGACGGCGGGGTGCGTCAGCCCCAACATTCCGCCCGCAGAAGGGAAATGCTACCCGCCCCAACGCCGCGCCGGATCCGGTTACTTCAAAATCCCGACAGCTTTTAACGTGGCTTTGAGTTTCGCCCGGCTGGCATCCGTCATCGACACCAGCGGCAGACGGTATTGTTCCTCGATCAAACCCTGCATCGCCAGGACGGCTTTCACCGGCACCGGGTTCGTCTCGACAAACAGATCCTTGAAGAATTGATAATAGCGCGCGTGCAAACGCAACGCCTTGGCCGAGTCGCCCTGCGCAAACGCGCGCACCATCTGCGACACTTCCCGCGGAATCACGTTCGACGCCACACTGATGACGCCATTCGCTCCCACCGACATAAACGGCAGCGTCAGCGAATCGTCCCCGGAGAAAATCGCAAATTCCGGTCCGAGCGTCGCGCGCAATTGCGACACCCGGTCGCAACTGCCGCCGGCCTCTTTGATGCCGACGACGTTCTTGCAGTCTTTGGCCAACCGCTTCACCGTCTCCACCGCGATTTCGATCCCGCAACGGCCCGGAATGCTATAAAGGATGATGGGCAGCTTGGTATTTTTCGCAATGGCCCGGAAATGCTGGTACAAACCCTCCTGGGACGGTTTGTTGTAATAGGGTGCGACTTGCAATGACGCGTCCGCGCCCAGCTCCTCGGCGGATTTCGTCAGGTAAATCGCCTCGCTGGTGGCATTGGCGCCGGTGCCCGCCATCACCTTGATCTTGCCGCCGGCGAGTTGCACCGCAAGCTCGATGATGCGCAGGTGCTCGTCGTAATCCACCGTGGGCGATTCGCCGGTCGTACCCACGGGAACAATGCCGTCGACGCCACCCTTGATCTGGTTCTTGATTAATCGAGCCAGTGCGGGTTCATCCAGTTGGCCGTTGGTGAACGGTGTGACGATGGCAGTGTAGGTACCGGTAAAATTCATGTTAATGCAACGGAAATAATGCCTCAAAAACCACCCCTTGGCGAGCGGGAATTTTTTATCAACGAAGAGGATGTGCGCGACAGATTTCTTCTGCGCCTTCTCCCGGGGGGAGAAGGCTGGCATGAGGGCGGGCAACCTTTTGCGCCAAAGCGCCAAAATTTGAATCGGTCAGAAGAAATCTCTTATGCGCCCGAAGCGGGCTGAAACGATAAACCTGAA
>Ga0302319_10016080_pt1 | contig 13810 bp, 15 predicted proteins | sample Bog_T0_2_FD_203319 | JGI IMG/M metagenome (GOLD analysis project Ga0302319, IMG submission 203319) | Peat permafrost microbial communities from Stordalen Mire near Abisko, Sweden - Bog_T0_2 | ecosystem: Environmental > Terrestrial > Soil > Wetlands > Peat | place: Sweden: Abisko, Stordalen Mire...
TGCCGTCGATCGCTGCTGAAAGTTGGGCCATGATCTCCGGCTTTTCAGGGTTGCCGAAGTTGAGACAGTTGGTGGCGGCGACGGGGGTTGCGCCGGTGGAAGCCACTTTACGAGAAGCCTCGGCTACTGCATGCATGGCGCCAAGCTTCGGGTTCAGATACGCCCAGCGCCCGTTGCCGTCGAGTGCCATGGCCAGGGCGCGTTCATGGCCCGGCGTGCCGGTGCCCTTGATGCGCATAACGCCTGCTTCGCCACCTGGACCCTGGACGGTATTGGTCTGAACCATTGTGTCGTACTGCTCGTGCACCCACCGCTTGGAGCAGACATTCGAGCTGGCGAGGAGCTGAAGCAAGTCCGCCGTGTAGTTGCGATCTTCCCCAAGTTTGGCCAGAATTTCTTCCGGAGGATCAAGCGGAACAGGAGCATTCCAAACACCTACGGGACGATGGTACAGAGGTGCATCGTCCGTGAGAGATTGGTTGGGTATATTGGCGACCAGCTCCCCATGATGGCGGATGCGGAGTCGCGGCTCGGGGCGAACGGTCCCAACAATCACCGCGTCGAGTCCCCATTTTTCAAAGACCTTGAGGACCTCATTTTCCCGACCCTTGATGGCGACCAGCAACATCCGCTCCTGGCTCTCGGAAAGCATGATTTCGTAAGCAGACATCCCCGTTTCGCGTTGCGGAACTAGGTCGAGCTCAACATCAAGACCCACACCGCCACGCGCACCCATCTCGCAGGTGGAACAGGTCAGCCCAGCCGCCCCCATGTCCTGAATGCCGACGATCGCTCCGGTCCGCATGGCTTCAAGACATGCTTCCAATAGCAGTTTCTCCATGAAGGGGTCGCCGACCTGCACATTGGGCCGCTTGGCTTCCGTGCCCTCGTGAAACTCTTCCGATGCCATGGTGGCGCCGTGGATGCCGTCGCGGCCAGTTTTTGCGCCAACATAAATCACGGGATTGCCGGTTCCAGTGGCTTTGGCGTAAAAGATTTCGTCGATCCGAACCATGCCGAGAGCAAAGGCATTCACCAGCGGGTTGCCACTATAACAGGGCTCAAACTTGGTTTCGCCGCCCAGATTCGGAACGCCGAAACAGTTGCCGTAACCAGCGATCCCGCTCACGACTCCCTCGACAACAGCATGGTTGCGGGCGACCAGTTTCTGCTCTTCCGCAGTCTGGTCCGTCACTCGGGTGATCGATCCAAAACGCAGAGAATCCATGACTGCCAGCGGTCGAGCACCCATGGTGAAAATGTCGCGCAAAATTCCACCCACGCCGGTGGCCGCCCCTTGAAACGGCTCAATATAGCTGGGATGGTTGTGCGACTCGATTTTGAAGGCGCATGCCCAGCCGTCGCCAACGTCGATGATGCCGGCGTTTTCGCCCGGACCCTGGACGACGCGCGCGCTCTCGGTTGGCAGGCGGCGCAAATGGACACGACTGGATTTGTAGGAGCAATGCTCGCTCCACATCACGCTGAAAATGCCAAGCTCAGTCAGGGAGGGAACGCGGCCCAAAGCATCCAATATGCGGCTGTACTCTTCCGCGGTGATGCTGTGAGTGGCCAGCACCTGCGGAGTTACCGTAACCGGCGAAGGAACGACGGCAGAGGAGGAGGTGGTCATCACTATTGCCTCCATTGTCGCATGCCGCTTCTGCCACGCCAGCCCTCTTTAGCACCGGTGCTCGCGGAAAACGGCTCATCCTTGTGGAAAGCGTGGTGCATTCCTGAAACCTAACCACCGCCCGGAAGCGCACCCGTGTCCGAGATCGAATTCTGACGGGGACCAAATCGCCTGTGGCGCCGAACTCAGCCCTGTGCGATACTTTGAGAGCAGATTCCCACCCCGGCCGGGATGGCGGAACTGGCAGACGCAGCGGACTCAAAATCGTCCATTTTCGTCGAAAATCTCACCTAAATTCAATTACACCAACAAAAGTCGTTCAGCACGTTTTTCTCCGTATTCAGCACGTTTTTTCGCTAAAATACATGTATGGAACAACTTGGCGCAGCACAGCAAAACAGCACAATTTCCGCTTCTTCTACCCCCGTCAAAATCACTTTGATGGATGGGAAGGTGAGCTTGTTCAAACGAAAGGACAGCAAGGTGTGGTGGGCTGGTTTCTACACCAAAGGGAACAATCACGTTCGCACCAGTACGAAATCAGCAGACGTAGAAGAGGCAAAGAAATTTGCTCACGACTGGTACATCCAGAAACAGGTGCAGATTCTCGGTGGGCAGGCTCCAGCAGCGAAATCCAAATCGTTCAAGACTGCTGCTGAGAAGGCTCAGAAACAGTACGAGCGTGACGCAGAGCGGGGAGCCAGGAGCGTTCAATACGTTCACGGACTCAAGAAGGTCTGGAATACACTCAACACGCTCATTGGAAATGTGGAGCTTGCCAGCATCAATCAGACGACATGGTTCAGTCTCAAGACCAAATTGCAAGCTCGTCAGAAGATGTCTGACAAGACACTGCATCAGTACAAGAACGCTATGGTGATCGTTCTCAAGCAAGCCGTGATGCGTGGCGATCTACAGACAATGCCCACGTTCATGTCGGACAAAACAGGTCATGCTGCTGACACTCCCAGAACGTGGTTCAACGCGACTGAGTACAGCAAAATGTTCAGATATCTCCGCGCAAACATTCTCACGCACAAGAAGGAAAAGACACGCTGGATTCAAGACGCGGAAGAACTCAAGGACTACGTTCTTTTTGTCGCGAACAGTGGACTGCGCAAGAGCGAAGTCATGAACGTTCGTTTCTGTGATGTCGAAGTCGCCAAGGACGCAGGCGACGAAACTGAACATTTGAAGATTCGCAACATTCTTGGCAAGCGTGGCCGTCATGGAGTGTGCAAGACATACTTCGGCGCAACTCGTGCGTTCGTCAGAGTTCTTGAGCGTGAAGGGCTGACTTCGAAGAACTACAAGAATAGCGAGCTACCACTTTTCAAGACATACCATCGGGACATGTTCAGAGACGTGTTGAAGAGAGCGAAGCTGCACGAGACGAACGACAGACCGCCGCGTAAACGCGATTTGGCTAGTCTCAGAAGCACCTACATCTGTTTCAGAATCATGCACGGTGTTCCCGTCTATGAAATCGCGAACAACTGCCGCACAAGTGTCTCCATGATCGAAAAGCACTATGCCCGTTATCTGAACACGCTGGACAGCAAGAACATCAACCGTAACGACTACAAGCTCGAAGAGACAGACTAGAACTCGTCACATTGCTGCGCCACAGGAGCCTGACTTGTTCAGGCTCTTTCCTTTTGTCTACACGAATCGGGCCAACTTTGGATTGACTCCAACAACCCCGAGCACCAGAATGATGCTGAGCATGTTTGTCTGAATCGAATCGACAATGGAGGTTCTTAACGATGCTACGAGGCTTCTTCGACGAAAGTAATCGAAATTCCAAAGACGAGCATTTCTTGATTGCGGGCTGGACTGGCGCAGTTGAGGAGTGGGAGAAGTTCACAACAGCATGGAATGAATGCCTCACATCATCACCTGCAATCCGCTATTTCAAGATGTCAGAAGCGAATGTTCTGAATGGAGAGTTTCAAAGGTTCACTAGACAGATGGCGGATGCAAAGAAAATGGCTCTTGCAAAAGTCATAAGCATTCACGATCTGCGGGGATATCTCTCGTCGGCTAATCATCAAATAATGGCGAACAAGCCCAAAGAGCTTAAAAAGATGATGGCAACGAGACTTTACGATTGGGTGTTTATGAACATCGTCTGTATGGTCCTGGTTGATCGTATCGAACGCGAGGACTTACAAAGTCGAATAGACTTCATTTTCGATCATTGCTCGGAGCTTCGAGCTTGCATCGAGAGCTACAACAAGATACGACCTACTTGGACACCTAGAATGCAATTAATTGCAGGAGACGTTGCATCAGGCGATGATCATGAACTTGCAGGTCTGCAAGCTGCCGACATGCTGGTGGGAGAACTTTCTCTGCACATAAAAACAACGAATCCTAGTCAGCACTATATGGCTATGATGACAAAACACGAAATCGTTCGCTCTGATGTAGGCTCACCTAAGAAACTTCAGGAAGTTCAGAATTATGCAAGAGAGGTATTTACTCGCAGTCAGATACTGACCGACATGTTGGCAGATTTCAAAAAAGCTGGAATCAATCTCAGTGATTACAAATGACGATGCGTTAGCGTTTCCCGATTGAACAAATCCGACCGATTCCTTTTTGTCTCACATAAATAGGGTTGCCGCCGAGCGAGGGCGAAGCATCTCTATGAATAAAGAATTTGAAAATATATACGACACATCAGAAGAAAGATCACGACCGATACCTTCGCAAGTTCGAACTTGAGATTGAAAGAAAGCTGACCTCTCGCACTGGTGTAAAGGCTGGCAAGTTTTTCGCGCGATTCGACACAACAGCTCTAGTCCGTGCCGATTTCAAAACACAATCGGACGGCTATCAGGCTGGTGTAAATGGCGGCTGGCTCAATCCCAATGATGTTCGCAGATCACTCGGGTTGAATCCCGCTGGTCCTGAACTAGATGTATACAGAGTGCCTGTCAACTATCAGAACGCAGCACGACTGCTTGACACTGAATCGCTACAGGATCAGCCGATTGATGCTGACACACCGCCCACACAATCTGAACGAAACATGTTGCAGGTATACAGTCGGACCTATTTGCCGCTATATAAGGATGCATTCAACAGGCTTTCGGCGCGGAAGAAGCGCGATTTCGACTCCGTTTCAACGGCGTTCAGAGGAGTTCTACAGAGCGTTGCGGGCATGGCCTACGACTTCGACGAAATGACAACGACTGACGACATCGTTGACGACACAATTAAGAGCATGGTGAAGCGCAGCGCAAAATGGCCTGAGACGATCACGAACGACACTATTGGAATCGAGTTTCAGAAGACAGTCAGATCAATTCACATCGCAGCGGCACGACAGATAGCAGGTGCCAAAGCAGCAGCAGAAGTTGCGATAGAAGCAGAATCGACATTAGAAGGTGACAACAATGAACAATAAAGAGATTCGCGCACTACACATCGTAGAGCTTAGAGCAACAACCGATAAGGACGGCGGTCATACACTATCCGCAAAGATTCCCTACAACTCACTATCGGCCGATCTGGGAGGCTTCAGAGAGAAGATTGCTCCAGGCGCCTTCGCGTCTGCATTGAAGGACACTGCTGATGTGCTGTGTCTACGTGATCACGACAGCAAGTTTTTGATGGGCAGAACAAAGAGCGGAACATTGACTCTTCGCGACACCCCTGACGGGCTGCAATACACCTGCAAGCTCCCGAATACTACTCAGGCGAACGACCTGTTCGTGTCTGTGAGTCGTGGCGATCTGGACTCAACATCGTTCGGATTTATCACGAACAGCGACGACTGGAAGAATACAGGCGGAAATGTCGAGAGAACACTGCTGAACGTTGAACTGCTGGAAGTCTCGCCCTGTTCTTTTCCCGCTTATGACGCAACATCGGTATCCGTTCGCTCGTGTCCTGTTGAGATTCGTTCTCTTCTGAAGGTCGAAAAGCGAGATGATCTTGACGCCGATCCAAAGTGCAATTGCGACTGTGACGACTGCGAAGACGGCAATTGTGACGACTGTAGCAATGATGAGTGTGACGATGAACAATGTTCTTGCAGAAGCAAACGAAGCGTTCGTCAGTTGACTCAAGCGGAAGAAGTGACTGATCTGGCTCCAATGAAAGACGATATCGCAGCCAACTCCGATGACACTCGGAATTGGAAAGAACATACAGAATTGCGACTCCGATTGAAAATAGCATTTGCAAAAGATAAATAGATTTGATTGATGCGTTATTAGTCGCGGTGCCTGTCACCCGTATTCATTTACACCGATTACTGGCGAATGTCGAGTTCTTGCTGAGCGCAGAAGTGAGACATAGAGACACATATTTCTAAAGAACCAAAGGATACTTACAATGAATACTAAAGACTTACAAGAGAAGCGTAATAAGTTGCTCTCCGATGCTCAGCAAATCCTGTTGAACGCAAAGGATGACATCACTTCCGAACAACGAAGCAGCGTCAATAAGATGCTCGCTGACGTTGACATTCTCGAATCTGACATCGAAGCAAGCAAGCGCATCGATGCATTCCAGAGTGAACACCGTTCTAACAACAGCATCCCTCGCAGTATTGATAGTTCAAGCATTCGTTTGACATCGGAAGATCGAAGCAAGACTGCTTTCGAAGCCTTCATCCGTAATCAGCCAAACGTAAATCTAGACTCTGCGACTCGTTCACGATTTGCAGAAGTCGAAACTCGTGACTTGATTACCTCAAGCACAGGCACCAACTTCGTGCCTCAAGCATTCTATCCAGAATTGTTTGAAGCTCAGAAGGCATGGGGAGACATCTTCAACCTTGTCAATGTTGTCAACACTGAGACAGGCGCGCCTTTGAAGTATGCAACCTCAAACGACGCTGCGTCAGTGATGTATGAAGAAACAGAAGGCACTGCCGATAGCAACTCAGCAGAAGACCCAGTCTTGTCTGGTGCATTGATCAGTTCAATTGGACTGTCCTGCCCTGCAATCCTTGTGTCTTGGGCTGAACTACAGGACAGCGCATTCTCCATCGACGGCTTCGTTAAGAACATTCTGGGTGAACGATACTACAGAAGTCTTTCCAGCATGATTGTCAATGGCAGCACAAGCGGCACAGTCGGCTCAATTCTTGCGGGCGTTGCTAACGCTTCGCCTGTTACCAGCGCAGCCAACACCACTGTCACCTATACAGACATTGCTTCACTATATGGAAGTCTTGATCCTGCGTATGAACAGAATGCCAGCTTTGCAATGAACTCGACTACCCGTGCAACTTTGCTTGGTGAAGTCGATACTCTTGGCCGTCCGTTGTTCCTCAACTCCCCAGTTGCAGGCGCAGGCGCGTTCGAGACATTGCTTGGTCGTCCAGTGAAGATCATTCAGGCTTTGCCTAATATCTCTGCTAACGCCTATCCAATCCTCTACGGTGACTTCAAGAAGGGCTATACCTTCCGAGTTGTCAATCCTGGCCTGAGTGTTGTCGTGCTCAAGGAACGCTATGCCGATCTATTCTGTACTGGATATATCCCATACGTTCGTGGGGGTGGCGCATTCATCGGCGGAATTAACAACCCACTAAAGGGACTCAAGGTACACGCATAATAGCGACAAACACATATGGGTCACTGTCTACGATGGTGACCCATATTTCTATGTTCTTTATACAGGATAGAAATGAGCCAGCCTCTCAGCTACAAAGACACAAGTCAACCAACTATCGAGCCAGTCTCATTAGATCAGGCAAAAGCACAACTCAGAGTGGAGACAACTTTCACTAATGATGATGCGCTGATAACTGGACTGATTGTGGCTGCGCGTCAATATTGCGAGAAGGTGATGAACAGAGCCATCTTCAATCGTAATATGCAAATGACACTCGACTACTTTCCGTTTCCTGACTTTGGTTCAACCATTAATTCAAATGATAACTTTCCGTTGTTCAGCCGATACTGGTCTGATCTTGCGATTCGACTGCCTAAACCTCAATGCGTCAGCGTAGCGAACATTACATACATGGATTTGACGGGGAACACGCAGACCCTTTCGTCAGCGTCTTATACAACCGATGTGAACTCTGAGCCTGCAAGAATCGTGCCTGTTCCATTTCAATACTGGCCGTGGTCGCAGAACTACATTCCAGGCAACATCATGGTGACGTGGGTATCCAACCCTTTGTCTTGAGGGTTGATAATCATCAGTTCGCCAACGGTGGGCAGTGCATAGTCTCTGTCAGTGGTGTTGTGAAGACCGTAAGCTACAGTAAAGTGCAGAGTCTCGTCCTGAACCTCTATTGTCATCCCTGAGAAGGTCGCTGTGATCGCATGAGCGTCCATCGGCTTTGTCTTCACAGGACGATACGACCACCACATAATCGCCCCAAGAATGATTGCCGAAACAATGGCAAATCCGCCACCAAATCCAGCGGCTTTCAAGAGAACTTTCTTCCAAGGTTGCATGGCAGTTCACTCAGTAGGACGGTATGTCATCATCGGTAAGCTCAATTGGTGCCAATGGATCGAATTTCGCCTTCTTCCGAAGTATGAAATATGACTCATTCTGTTCCATCCAATCCCAGCCGCTATAAGTCAAGGAAAATGCAGAGTATCTATCTCCATCCTCGTCCTGTTCTTCAACTTGCTCAATGAACCCCTTTTTCTTTAGCCGCATAATCCCAAACGATACAGCTACGGTAGTAAGGCCCGCTTTCTCAGCGTCGGTCTTGACGTAATAGTATGACAGCGTTCCGTTCGGCGGTATAACTTGGCCTGCCATTATAGCTAAGACTGTAAGCTCTGGCTGACTGAGGCCAGAGACAGGTGCAATTTGCTGTTCCTCTGCCATCTGGCGAAGTGTTTCTCCCTTTTCAAGCAATGCTTTCAGTTTCTCAGTTATGCCTGCTTGCAATTCCTGGAAATCGCCTTGCGCTTGTGTCTGATAAGGAAGAATCGTCCTGTGTTGAATGTCGAACGGATATTTGGTATCGACTCGTTCATCTGAGCAGATCATCACAACAGGCCGACCTGACGCTCTGGCGAACCCAAGCTCGTACCAGACGTTCGGGTTATTCGTCGTTATATCTGCAAGGCAAATGGCTGCTGACTTGATGCCTTCTTCGATTGCCTCAATGGGGACCTCAACAGAATGATCTTTGTCGGTTCTGTATGCCTCAAGGCCAGCAGCCTCAATAGCAGGCTTGAACGTCTGAGTGAAGCGTTTATCGAATTTGCCGTTATCAAACGGTTGAATGACGAAACACCGCTGCATAGTCTCTCCGCGTTCAAACGCAACAAATGTGTGGTTGCCAGAAAGTCTATCACCATTTATGCGAGATTGCCTCTATACTGCTGTGCATGAGGATCGAGAGGGACGAATGTCAGGCGAGTCGAACAGTGGTGTCAAAAAGAGGGTGGAAGAGAAGTCTGTGACAAGTAATGAGGAATTCATTACGAAGTCGCCACTTTTCGTTGCAATCGATGTTGACGACTTCGAGCCACCCACGCGAATCAGCTTTGATTGTGAATCTGTTGGTTGTGGTAGGGGAACAACGTGGATCAGAGTGTCGGCCCCTCTGCCCCTCGGTAAAGGGGAAAACACTCGTGTTCAGGATGTTGTTGACTGGGGCGTAAAGAGCGTTTCGTACAGATGTGTCAAGTGCGGTAAATCCTCGCTCAGTGTCGTTTATGGGGAGTTGAGTTTCGCGACAAGGCCAATTAAGCCTCGTGGCGGTGCTCCACGACCCCCTATCGACATACTTGCACCCCCGCAGCCAACTACAGAAAAGGTTCTTGTTAAGGTGATGAAAGTCGGGCAATACCCCGAGCCTTCAATCGCGCTGCCAGCAGCATTGGAAAAGAATCTTGGCAAAGATGCAGCGACTTTCTACAAGAAGGCGCTCATTTGTCGAAACAACGGATTTGGTTTAGCAGCAGCAGCGTATATAAGGCGAGTCGTCGAAGACAAAACAAACGAACTCATTGAAGTCGTAGCAAAGTATGCAGAAGTAAGTGGAGTTGATTCAAAGAAAGTTGAGGAGATTCGCGCTTCTGCAAATTCGGCTACTGGATATACACCATACGATAAGAAACTGGAGATTGCGAGCGCAGTGTTCCCAGAGTCATTAAAGGTGGGCGGTAAGAATCCCCTGTTGTCACTTTTCAAACTTGTAAGTGAAGGAATTCACGGTAAGAGCGAAGAAGAGTGCATCAAGATGGCTGAGAATACGGATTCTGTGTTTCAATACGTCTTTACCAATCTAAAGGCCGAGACGGAAATCAAAAAGGCTTTCTTTGAAAAGATGAAGGAACTACCGTGAGAGTGAGACGTTGCGAACTGTCAGTTCTCCCAACGCTTTTCAGGGACAAGCTCATGCCGAGCAGTCACAGTATGTCCCATTGCGCGGAGCTTCTCAGCAACTGGAATTACGTGCATATCTCCCAAGAGGACCACGACCTCTCCGCCGACTTCCTGTGCCATAAGGATTTCGTTGATAAAAAAATCCTCTCGAACATCATCTTCTGGAATCCTCTTTTCAATTTCCTCGTTCGGGTTGGTCGGGTGGAAACGAGTTGGACGATTATTAAGTGCATGGAAGATGCCTGCCGCCTTGCGTTCGGCTTCACTCATAATGATGCACGTCCAAGGTATATGAGGATTCGCCTGGCTTGCTAGCTGTCGTGCGATTGTCGTGTCCGTCGGCAATGATTCTTCAAATATCGCTGAAACTTCGTGCTGTGCAAGATGCGCTGTGAGAAGTGCTCGCAGAGCAACCTTCGATGCACGACGATTGATGGAGTCATACTGACTCTCCGTCAACTGAATATAGTGAGCGATTGAGATGATGAGAATCGTCATTGTTCTTTCACACTAATTTGGCGCCCTGACAGTGAAGCTCTTCCCAGGCACCTTTTTAAATCCCAACGATTCAAGATGACGATCCTCTAATATCGTTTGGACTCGTTTTTTGTCCACGCTTGCTTTGTTTATGGCGATTGCTTTTTTCAGCGACTTGCGGAGCTTCTCCTGCTCAGCAGCCATTCGAACAGACTGCTCTGGGTTCTCCGTGCATGTTGGACAGACGTTCGCAAATCCCGTCTTATTCGGCATCAGTTCGAATTCTTCACTGCATTGTTTGCATGTTGGCATACGATATCTCCATTATTTCGCTGTCTTCTTTTGTGCAGCCCAACGCTTCTTTTGTGCGGCTGCAATGCGTGCTCTGCCTTCTGGACTCATCTTGCTTTTCTTCCTTGACTTGGGAGCAGCAGCGATTGACTTTGCAGGACGGCCAGGACCTTTCTTGATTATGTCGGCAGAGGTTGAGTCAAGAAGCGCACGAGCTTGTTTCAGCGACGCAATCTCGGCGTCAATTAGGGAAAGAATGTCAGTTGTATTCATGGGAAACATTGTAACGCACAGATTGATTCATGATGTATACTTCCTCGCGAGTCCCTGTTCAAAGGAGCTTTATGCCGTTAGAGTACGTCGCTTCAAAGAAAATAACTGTTAGTCAGGCTGGATACGGGGAGAAATGGCTTCAGGATTTGATCGAGAAGGACCCTTCCATTTTGGGGCTGGGAGATTTGAAGAGCATCGCTCGTGAGGTCAGGCAGAATGCTGGCGGACGACTTGATTTACTCTTGACCGATCTGGATTCCGAAACTATGTATGAAGTTGAAATCATGCTCGGTCGCACTGACGAGAGTCATATTATTCGAACAATCGAATACTGGGATATTGAGAGACGTAAGCGGCCCAGAAGGCAGCATCGCGCTGTCATTGTTGCTGAGGAAATTACAAACAGGTTCTTCAATGTCGTATGGCTTCTGAGTCAGTCGATCCCAATCATCGCGATTAAGTTGGACGGGTTGACAATTGACGGTAAACTTACCATTTCGTTCACTCAGGTTCTGAATGTTTACGAAGATGCAGAAATCGAAGACACGGAACGCAAAGGCGGAACTCAGAAGGGATGGGTTGAGTACGCCAGCAAAGATTCCTTTGGGGTATTTCAGAAGGTCGCAGAGGTGATTTCATCTGGTGGACGAAAAACAAAGATAACTTATAACGTCGATCATATTGCGTTGTCACTTGAAGGATCGAAGAGAAACTTTGCATGGTTCGGTCCACGAAAAGGTCCTCACTGTGTTGTTGAATTGAGAGTGGGAGAAGCAGCACTTGACTCCGTAATTCAGGACTGCAATCAGGCAGAAATAGACGCGACAAAAAACGGTAATAATATTGTCAAGATGAGGTTAAAGATTGCTGATCTTACCGCAAAAGCAGCGACGATAAAGAAGGCGGTCGATTTTGCGATCAAAGAAGGAGACGGAGATTGACAATCGTCTAGTCGAATCGATGCTGAACTTCTCCTTCGATAGTTCTTCTTTGCTCTAGGAAAGCTGAACTGTGCTATTCTCCGATTGTTCTAGAAAAGTTTCCCAGCGTCCCACGGAACGGAATTTATCCACGATTCAAGGTTCTCAGCAATGCTGTCATGAGTCTTTGACAGAAGAGAGCGATTGTCTCGTGAATGAACTGTTCTGACAGCTTACAGGCGACGCAGGCAATGGATAAAACTTTTGACGAACAAACATAAGAAGAGAACGCGAGTGCTCAGAGAGCATCGTTCGATTGCAGATTTCTTTCACATCCTCACACAGATCAAACTTGTTGCGATTGAACTCGCAGGCACAGTCTTGTTCTTTGCATGGCTTTATCAGGAGCTACTGCACGAACTCAGGAGATGAACGGCTGTTGAAATCTTCGCCATTTATTCGTCTATACTCCCTGCATGGGCGAAATGAAGCGAGCGAACGCCTACGAGGAAGAACGCAGAGTCAAGGACAGGTTTGCGTCCACACTCTGCATCTCCGCTTCGATCATTGCGGCTGTAAGGCTGGCTCGTGACGACATCAGCAGACCGTCACCGAGACTGGCATCAGTCATTGCTGACAGCGTAGGGCTGGCAAGAATGATTCTAGAGAAGGTGATGCGGTAATTGTAGATTCGATGAAATGATGAATTGATTAATTGCAGCGGGAGGAACTGATGCCAAGGGCGAGAATTGGATGGATTGTACTGTCTATCATGTGTCTCTGTATATTGACCGCAGTTGCATGTGCTCAAACATCAGATGACGATGGAACAAAGGGAACCAAAATCATCTTCCACGTTACGTCTGTCAGTCAACAAGAAGACCCTGAGACATGTCAGGCTGCACAATGCAGCGCAACGAAATTTACGATTGAAGGATATGCGGACGTACAGCATGATTCGCATCTGACGCAGTATGTGCTGACATGCAGTGAGATTTTGGCGAGTACTCCGTCTCCGCACTTTGCAATCACATGTGGCAGGGTTCACGCGAACAGTGATTACGACGCGAGATTGTTTGCCGACAGCATTGTCTTCGAAGGTGGAAAGCCTAAGTCAAAGGACGATCCACCAGAAGCGGCGTATTCGATAGCCTCGGAAAAAGAGATCAATAAGCCTCACAAATGACTGTTCAGGACGAACGCAAACGATATGATTTGAACTGAGCAGGGTCCAGTCGTTGTCCTTGCCAGATTCTCGTTTCGATCTGCAATTTCAATCGTGCTCGTTCTACCTTTGGCGTAGCAGGGTCATTGCGCTTCGCTCTCAGAGCCACGACCTCGCGTTTCAACTCTGCGGCTTTCTCCTTGTCTGCATCGCTCGGCATGGAAAAATCATACTCCCGTCGTATTCAAAATCGTCTCCGTCGTTAGATCGGTGCTACAATTTTCCTGCGCCAGTTCCTCTTTGCGGTTGGAAAGCCGCATCGTCTCAGGGACGCCAAGCTCACTAGAGAGGTAGCTGGCCGCTTCCGTTTCTGCGTGTCGAAGACCGCTGCGAATAACGGGGTTGTCTCAGAGTAGCAATCGTCTGTATCCTGTTTTAGAAGACATTTGCTTAGGTTCAGCACGTTCGAGTTCAGCACAGTCTTCAGCACGTTCATTAAAATCAGCATCGGGACTTTAGAGGAAATTTTGCTGTAACATCAAGCAAAATATAGACTTACACCGATGTGCCGGGATGGCGGAACTGGCAGACGCAGCGGACTCAAAATCCGTCGGAGGCGACTCCATGGGGGTTCAACTCCCCCTCCCGGCACCACCATAATTTATCTATAAGTCGTTTATTTAGGTTTATTTACACTTTTCCGGACGCCCATCAGTGAGTCGT
>Ga0302319_10016081_pt1 | contig 13809 bp, 11 predicted proteins | sample Bog_T0_2_FD_203319 | JGI IMG/M metagenome (GOLD analysis project Ga0302319, IMG submission 203319) | Peat permafrost microbial communities from Stordalen Mire near Abisko, Sweden - Bog_T0_2 | ecosystem: Environmental > Terrestrial > Soil > Wetlands > Peat | place: Sweden: Abisko, Stordalen Mire...
CTGCTTGAAACGTTTGCCGGCCTTGCGCTGATGATCGCGTCCGTCGGCCTGTATGGTTTGCTCTCCTTCGCCGTTGCGCAGCGCACGCGCGAGATCGGCGTTCGACTCGCTTTAGGCGCGCCCCAGGCCAACATTCTGTCGCTCATTCTTCGCCGTGCACTCATTCTCGTCGTCGTGGGACTTGCCACAGGCGGCGTACTGGCCTGGTTTGCCGTGAAGTTCGCCAGCGGCTACATCTTTGGCGTTCAGGCCCACGATGGCCTCACCTTCGCCGCGGTCGCGCTTGTTCTTGCGACAGCATCCTTCGTAGCGGCGTGGCTGCCTGCGCGGCGCGCCGCGGCAGTCGACCCCATTCTAGCTTTGAGATCGGAGTAACTCATCATCATGATCGAACTGAAAAATGTAGAACGCAGTTACAAGACGGGCCACACCGAAACCTGGGTGCTGCGCCGCATAGGGCTCACGATTAAAGAGGGCGAGTTTGTGACGGTGATGGGACCGTCCGGGGCAGGGAAGTCGTCGCTGCTGAACGTGCTTGCCCTGCTCGACGATGGCTGGCTGGGCGAGTACTGGTTTGGCGAGACGCCGGCGCACAAGCTCAACCGCAAGCAGCGCGCCGACCTGGCGCGCACGAGCATCGGCATGGTGTTCCAGAGCTATCATCTGCTGGATGATCTTACGGTGGCAGAAAACATTGACTTACCGTTGAGTTACAAGAACCTGCCGGCCAAAGAGAGGATGGGGATGGTCGCCGACATTCTCGACCGTTTCCAGATTGTTGCGAAGAAGGACCTGTTTCCTTCGCAACTGTCAGGTGGGCAGCAGCAACTGGTGGGCATTGCGCGGGCCGTGGTTCACGCGCCGGCGCTGCTGCTTGCGGACGAGCCGACCGGCAACCTGCACTCGACGCAGGCCCGCGAGATCATGGAACTCTTCTGCCAGCTGAACCGCGCGGGAACAACCATTGTGCAGGTGACTCACTCAGAAGAAAACGCGCGCTACGGCAAGCGCATCCTGGAGCTGCGCGACGGATGGCTTACCCGCGATGAAGCGGTTGAGCCAAGGGCGACGGAGGTTGGCGCAAAGTGAATTATTTCCAGAAGAGATCGACGAAGAGGACATACATCAAGGGCACACAGGCAATTGCAGCGATCCTTTTGCTGCAGGTGAACCTGGCATTGGCTACCATACCGGCTGCCGCGCAGGAATTGGCCCAACCCGCGGCAGGAGGTTCATCGCAGGCGCAAGCGCAAAATCCGGCGCCGGCCCAGCAGTCTCAGACTGCGACCCAGTCCACACAGACTGTGCCGGACAGCCCCCCGCCCGCGACGCAGGGGACCACCCCAGCGACGACCCCAGCGCCTGCTTCGCTGGCGGACGAGATGAAGCAGGTACAGCAGCAGTCGTTTGCACCGCCGCAGCCGTTCCAAGTGCCAATGCCGCACTCGCACAACCCGCTTGCGCCCTATTTACCCAGCACCGCGCCCGAGTTGAACCTGAGCAACTCACCGCGCCTGCAGAGCCTTATCCGCGATGGGAAGATCTATATTTCACTTCGGGACGCGATTGCGGTGGCCATCGAGAACAACCTGGATCTGGCCTATTTCCGCTATAACTTCCCGATCGCGCAAACCGATGTCCTACGCACCAAAGCGGGCAGCCAGGCCAACGGCGTCAACACGGGCATCGTCCAGGGGACCCAGGGCGGGTTTGCGGCATCGACCGGCGGCGGAGGCGGGGGCAGCTCGGGTGGATCATCGGCCGGTGCGGGCAATGGCGGCATCGTGACCTCGACGCTGGGCGCTGGAACGACGGTTTCGTCGTTCGATCCCTACGTCACATTCACGGGCTATGTCGATCACACCGTAATTCAGGAGGCCAACCAGATCCTGACGGGCGTGCCGGTTCTGAAGACCAACACGATTGAGGTGCTGTCGAGCTACTCCCAGTCGTTCCCCATCGGCACCAACGTGAACATCAACTATCTTGGCCAGCGTGTGGCCCAAAACAGTCCTGACAGCATCATCAATCCCGAGTTGTATTCCAATTTTCAGTTGATCATCTCGCAGCCCATTCTGGCCGGTTTCGGGGTTGCCACCAACGAGCGCTTCATCCGCATTGCCAAGCGCAACTCCCAGATCACCGACCTCGCTTTCAAAGCACAGGTCATTGCGACGGTCACGCAGGTGGAGGATATTTACTGGGACCTTGTGAACGCGTACCAGGCCGAGCAGATCAGCGAGCGCTCTCTTGGCTTCGCCAACAAAACTCTCTCCGACGATCAGAAGCAGCTCGAGCTCCAGGCCATCCCGGCCATGCAGGTGATGACGGATCAGTCTGGCGTGGCGACTGCCGAGGGCAACCTCACGGTTGCGCGTGCCAGCCTTCGACTGAACGAGCTGCTGCTGAAGAACGCGCTCACCAGGGTCGACGATCCATCGATCGACGAGATGCCCGTGATCCCGCTCGACCTGCAGGCAGAGCCCGATCCGAATGCAGACAAAGCTATCGACGCGCTCATTGCCGAAGCGGAGAAGAAGCGGCCCGAAGTGGCCATGTACCAGATGCAGGCCGAAAAGAACAAGCAGTCGCTGAAGGACATCAACAGCGAGCTTTTGCCCACTCTGAACATGTATGGACTCTATGCCGGCGCGGGCACCGCAGGTCCGGCCAACTCCCTGTGCAACCCCAGTTCGCAGGATTGCACGAGCACTCTGCCCACCGGATTCCCCGCCATGTTCGAGAATACTTTCAACTATTCGTCTCCGGAGTACCGGGTGGGGGTGACGCTCTCCATCAATCTTCGCAACCGCCAGGCCAAAGCCGATCAATTCCGCGCGGTATTGGAGTACCGCCAGAGCCAGATATCCTCCGAACAGCAACAGAAAACCATTCTCTTCGACGTACGCAATACGAAGTTTGCCCTTGAACAGGCTCAGGCCCACGTGGGCGCAGCTCAGAAAGCGCGCGACCTGGCGCAGAAGACATTCGACATCACCAAGCAGGAACAACAGCTCGGTGCGAAATCGAGCGCCGATACGCTGGCCGCGGAGAGCGCACTCGCGCTGGCCGAGTCGGCTTTGGATACGGCGCAGACAAACTACGAGAAGGAGAAGGTGGATATCGACCGGGCTATCGGAGAGACGCTGGAGCGGACAGGGGTCTCGATCGACGACGCGAAATTGGGTGTGGTGACGCACTAGGTCTCTGACCGCTTGATTTCGATCCTTGCGGTTTGTGCTCTCCCACCCATTCGCCAGAAAAAGGCGAATGGATGGGGCGCGGGGCTGATGCATGTTCACACGGTCAGAGGCGTAGCCGTAGAATCACGGAAAGGGACCATGGTCATCTCAGCGCAATCCGTATTGCATGGCGTCGGCTCGAATTCCTCAGCCTGCGCAGTTTCAAGAGCCGACGCGAAAGCCGGCTTCGTGGAGGCAAGCCATCTCCAGTAAGCAAGAACGAATCAGAGTTTTGGTTGCCGACGATCAGCCGCATATCCTCGAGGCTGTCGAGTTGCTGCTGGCTCCGCAGGGGATCGATGTGGACTGCGTGCGCTCGCCTCAACTGCTGCTTGAGGCGCTGGGGCAGAGCGACTACGACGTGCTCCTGATCGACCTGAACTACACGCGCGACACAACGTCGGGGCAGGAGGGTCTGGACCTGCTGGCGCGCATCCAGGAGTTCGATGCGCGCTTGCCGGTGATTGTGATGACGGCGTGGGGCAACATCGACCTGGCCGTCGAGTCAATCAAGCGCGGTGCTCGGGATTTTGTGCAGAAGCCGTGGGAGAACGAGCGCCTGACTTCGCTGATTCGCGTTCATGCGGAGCTGCATCATGCGCTGCGGCGCGCGCGGCAGCTGGAACTGGAGAATCGCCTGCTTCGCGCCGAGGGTATGCCGGAGTTTGTAGCCGGCGCGCCCTCGATGCAGCCGGTGCTTGAGCTGATTGCGCAGGTGGGGCCATCGGATGCCAATGTACTCATCACGGGCGAGCATGGCACGGGGAAGGAGATCGTCGCGAAGCTGCTGCATGCCGCATCACCTCGCGCACGGAACCCGCTGGTTGCCGTCAATGCGGGCGGCTTGCCGGAGGGCACGTTTGAGAGCGAAATATTCGGCCACGTGAAGGGCGCATTTACCGATGCGCGCACTGATCGCATTGGCCGTTTCGAGCTGGCCAATGGCGGCACGCTCTTCCTGGACGAGATAGCGAATGTGCCGTTGCGCCAACAGGCGAAGTTACTCCGCGTGCTGGAGACCGGCGAACTGGAGCGGGTGGGCTCGTCGCAGACCCGGCGCGTGGATGTGCGGGTTCTGTCTGCTACCAACTCGCTGCTGCACGATGAGGCCAAGGCCGGCAATTTCCGCGAGGACCTGCTTTTCCGCATCAACACGGTGGAGATTCACCTGCCCGCCTTGCGCGACCGTCGCGAAGATATACCGCTGCTCGCCTCGCACTTTCTCAATCGCAACCGTACCCGCTATCGGAAACAGGTGAGCGGATTTTCTGCCACAGCGCTGCAGCAGATGATGCAGTATCCATGGCCAGGGAATGTGCGCGAGCTTGAGCACACGGTTGAGCGCGCGGTGTTGCTGTGCCGCGGCGAAGAGATAGAGCCGGCCAACCTGGCCATCGCATCGTCGCGTGCCGCGACCCAGTCCTTTGAGAATATGAGTATCGATGAGGTGGAGGCGCTGCTGATTCGCAAGGTAATGCGCCGCTGCGAGGGCAACATTTCGCAAGCCGCCGAGTCATTGGGGCTGAGCCGCGCGGCTCTCTACCGCCGCATTGAAAAATATGGCTTATGAGAGGCGTGTGCGCAGGCGCAGGCGTCCGGCGGTGCGCCGGGCGTGGCTCTATTGCCTGTTCCTTTCCCTTCCCACGCTGATTTTTGGCGCCATTTTTCTTTTTCAGCATCGGATGGCATTGGCGCCGGGGCTTCTGCTGGCCGGTTGCTTGTTGCTTTACCTTCTGCTGGTGGCTGCCGCGCTGATTGAAGGTTTGATCCGCCCGCTGCAAACGCTGTCGAACGTTGTTTCATCGTTGCGCGAGGGCGATTACTCTTTTCGGGCGCGGGGCGCCGGCGCGCAGGACGCCTTTGGCGAACTCGCCGCGGAGGTGAACGCGCTCGCGGACCTGTTGCAAAAACAGCGCGTGCGATCTCTGGAGGCGACAGCGTTGCTCGCGCGCATTCTTGAAGTGATGCACGCACCGCTGTTCGCCTTTGACCGCGAGAACCTGCTTCAACTGGTGAACAACGCCGGTGTCAAGCTGCTGGGCTCAACGCACGCACGCAGTTTTGGCCACTCGGCACGCGAACTGGGCCTGGAGGATCTGCTTAATTCTCCCGATCAATCAGTTCACTCCTTTGGCTCACGGCCAACCCGCTGGCTGTTGCGCAAGGCTGTCTTCCGCCAGGACGGCGTGCCGCACACGCTGTTGCTGCTGGCGGACGTGAGCCTGCCGCTGCAGGAAGAGGAGCAGATTGCCTGGAAGCGGCTGATCCGCGTGCTCGGCCACGAGCTATCGAATTCACTGGCGCCGATCAAGTCCATCGCCGGCAGTTTGCTGGCGCGCGTGGATCACATGGAGGGCGACAGCGCCACGCTGCACGATTTTCGCCGCGGCCTGGGCGTGGTGGAGAGCCGCGCTGACTCTCTGCATCGCTTTGTGCAGTCTTACCGGCTGCTGGCTCAACTGCCTCCGCCGCAACTGAAGTCGGTGCAACTGGGGCCGCTGCTCGAACGGGTGATCCTGCTGGAGCAACGCCTGCCGATACAACTGGAGGCGGGACCGCCGGCTATTATCGACGCGGATCCTGACCAGTTGGAGCAGATGTTCATTAACCTGGTCAGGAATGCCGTCGATGCGTCTTTAGCCAATGGTTCAAAGCCGGTGACCGCAAGCTGGCGGCTTGCTGACTCCAACCTGGTGGTGACGATCGAAGACCGTGGCCTGGGCATTGCCAATACGGAAAACCTATTTGTTCCCTTCTATACAACCAAGCCTGCGGGAAGTGGCGTGGGGCTGGCTCTGGCCCAACAGATTGCCCGAGCCCATGGCGGCGAAATCCGCTTGCTCAATAAGGAAGATGGGGAAGGGGCGCGGGCGATTGTACGTTTGCCGTTGCCATAGGATCAGGTTTGCTTAGCTCTTCTCCGCCTCGGAGGGCTGCGCTGGTTCGATCTCGGTAGCCATGACGCAGTTGCGTCCGTTGTTCTTGGCTCGATAGAGGGCAGCGTCGGCAACATGGATCATGGTTTCAAAGTCAGGCGTGAAGCCGGATGCGACGCCAAAGCTGGCAGTCACCTGGATCACGGTGTTCCCGTCAAGGATGCGCGCGGTCTGCACCGCCATGCGGAACTGCTCGGCGCGGATGCGGGCGCTGACGAAGCTGGAGCCGGGCAGGATGAGCAGGAACTCCTCGCCGCCGTATCGGCCCACCCAATCGTAGGTACGCACGGAGCGCTGAAAGATGGTGCTGATCTCCTTCAGGACCAGGTCGCCGGAGGGGTGTCCGAAGGTGTCGTTGACTTCCTTGAAGTGGTCCAGATCCACCAGAATCACGCTCAGCGGGGAGCCGTCACGTTGTGCACGGTCAACCTCCTGGCGGAGTCGCTCGATGACAATGCGGTGATTCCACAGGCCAGTCAGGTCGTCGTGCTCGGCGAAGTGGCGCATTCGCTCCTGGGCGTGCGTGAGCTCGACTTTCTCGCGTTCCAGGTCTTCGGTGCGGGCCTGAACCGCCGCTTCCAGTTGGTGTTTTTGCCGGACGAGGAGTTGAATGCGCGCACGCCAGATGAGTACGACGACGATGCCGGACAATAGAGCGAACGCCAGGCGCAAAGGCGCGCTCTGCCACCAGCGCGGCGTGATGCGAAAGTCGATCTCAGCAAGCGAGGAGACGGCACCGTCTGTTTCATCCATGGTTTCGGCCTGAAAGCGGTAGGCGCCGGGCGCCAGGCGCGGGTAACGCACGCTCGGTTCCCTGGTTTGCACCCACTCCGACTCGAGCCCCAGGAGCCGGTAGCGGATGGTGATGTGGCGCGCATCCCGAAAGCTGAGCGAGGCCATCGAAATGGCGAAAGGGCTTGCACTCCAGGGCACCTGTGCCCCATTGGCGACGGTGGCCGCGCCGAAGGTGACCTGCGAGAAGACGGGAGCCTGCGGCGTTGCTGCCGGAACGGCTTGTGGCTGCAACAGGTGTGAAAGCCCCCCGGATGTTCCAATCCAGAGGCTGCCATCCGCATCCTCGTTGAGTGCGTAGGCGTCGATGTCATTCCAGATGAGGCCGTCGTCCTGGGTAAAGCTCCTCCAGGAGTGGCCATCGTAGACCGAGAGTCCCGCATCCTGGCCTACCCACAACCAGCCCCGGTGGTCGACGAGGAGAGACACCACCTGGTCCGACAGGAGTTGCGGGCGAATGATGTGTTGGGATTCAACAATCTGGTCGCCGGCGATGCGCAGGCGCATGATTCCGGTAAAAGCTCCCGCGGCCCAAAGGTTACCTCGCCGGTCGGCGGCAATTTGATACGGGTTGACGGCGGAGAGCCCGGGGTCGATGCGGCGCCATCCGCTGCCGTCCATCCGGAACAGGCCCTGATCGGATGCGGCCCAAAGCCGGCCGGCGGTGTCCATGGTCAGGTCGCTGAAGCGCTTCCTGGGATCGCTGATTGCGGGATCTTCCACCAGGTGCGGGGAGCGATCGACGGCCGCGGTATCCACGACATAGAGGCCTCCGCCTGTGGCAATCCACAGCTTATGGGCGCCGTCGCTCAGGACGCGATAGACCTCCGGTACGGTCCATTGGATTCCGGCGAGGGTTTTGGGGTCGATCCGCACCAAACTCCCGGCCGCGCTGCCCATCCAGATGCTGCCATCCGCAGTTTCAGCCAGTGAAACTGCCCTGGACGTCTGGATGCCGGGGGCCGTCCACGCCTTGGCTGTCTGCTCGCCGGCGGGGATAAAGTCCAGGCCTGATTCGGTGCCGATCCAGAGCCGTCCACTCTTGTCGCGAAGCGAGGCCCAGACGAGGTCGTCGCTCAATCCGTCGGGGAAGGTGTAGGCTTCCCAGCTTCCTTGTCCGAGCCAGCGTCTCAGGCCATGGCCTACCACGCCAATCCAGATGGAACCTTCGCGGTCGATAAAGAGCGCAGAGAGGTCATAGCGAGAGAGGCCGTTGCGGGCTGTCACCATTTGCCAATGGCCCTGCTGCCACAGCCCGAAGTCGGGACCCTGCGTAGCGACGATGTGTCCTTGCGCATCCTGAGCGAGCGCTCCGTACGGCACGTTGTTGGAGCTGCCGGGAAGATCGTGCGGTTCGAACCGGTTCTCGGCGGTCAAGACTTCGCCCAGGTGAGAGGAGCCACGCGCCCAGATTTGGCCGTCCCTGGCCAGCAGCAGATGCATCCACTGCTCGTTGGGAAGATGGAGCGCGGCGCCCAAGTGGGTGGTCTCGCCATTTTGCTGGCGGCAAAGATCTGAGTCACAGCCGTACCAGAGAGCGCCATCGGACGAGTACAGAACGCTCCAGATGGCCGCACCATCCAGATGCATGGGTTCTGCGGCCCAGCGATCCGGCTCGACGTGATGCAACAGAAACGCTCCGCTGCGGTCCGCAATCACTACCTGATCCGGAGCCATGGCGGTGAACACGGTTCCTATTCTCTGGGAGAACTGGTTGAGTGTTCCGGGAGGGTGCACCTCGCCGAAGGAGCCATTCTGCAACTGGAAGTAAATGCCGTCCCGGGTCCCGACGAACAGTGTGCCATCCGGCGCCACGAAGAGGCTTTGGATGATGTGGCCACGAATGCCGTCAGCCGCGCCATACTGCCGGAACTGGTTTCCGTCATAGCGGTAGAGGCCGTTTTCCGTGCCAATCCAGAGGTAGCCGGCGTGGTCCTGCGCCATGCAGTTGACGTTCAGGTTGCCGAGGCCCTCAGTTACTTCGCTGAAGCTCAAATGCTGTGCCGGGCACGCAGGCGCAAAGAGGCCAAGCACGGCCAAGCCGCACAGGCAGGTATGTAGCATTTGTTGCAGTTTGAACGTCACGTTCCGCTGCGCGAGTCCTTTGAAACCAGGATGTGTTCACTATATACCCGGCTAGATGATGGAAACACAGTAGATATGGGCACAGAAGCGCGTCATTGTGAGGGAATGGAAGAGGGGTTTTGTTTCCTGTCAATCACAAACCAGTGCGGCCTCGGGGAAGGCGGGCTCGCGGTCTTCGAGCTCGGGGCCGGGGTCGAGCGATGCATCGGACCCGGTACTCGCGATCTCGGCCGGAGGCGCGGCAAAAAACAGCTCGACCTGGGCCAGCACGTCGGCCCCGGTGCGCGCGTGATAAATGGCTGCCCGCAGCTTTGCGCCGCCGGGGACTCCGTGGGTGAACCATGTGGCAAACTGTTTCATTTTGCCCGCGGTTTCTTTCCCCGCGAACGGAGAGCTTTCTGCGGGAGGGGCTATGCGGGCGTCGCGCGGCAAATCCCGGGTAGCTTCAGATTCGTCCAAAAGCATCTGGAAATACGCGCGAATCATGTGGTAGCGGTCTTCAACCGTAGGCCGATCGTAGGCGCCCGTCGCAGTGTACTGGGCAATCTGCCGGAAGATCCACGGATTGGCCGGTGCGGCGCGGCCGATCATTACCGCATCGCAGCCGGTCATCGCGATCATGGCGGCCGCGTCTTCAGGGGTTCGAATGTCGCCGTTTCCGATCACCGGAATTGCAACGGCCTGCTTGACCGCGGCAATCCAGTCCCACTGCGCCTGGCCGCTGTAGCCCTGCTCACGCGTGCGGGCATGGAGGGCCACGGCGTTCAGGCCTTCGGCCTCCGCCATCCGCGCCAATTCGACGCACACGATCTGTTTTTCGTTCCAGCCCATGCGGAATTTGACAGTGAAGGGAATGGTTACCGCTTTGCGCACGGTGCGAAAGATCTCACCGATTTTTGGCAAGTCACGAAGTAGCCCGGAGCCGCCGTTGCAGCCGACAACGCGCTTGGCGGGGCAGCCGAGGTTCAGGTCGACGGTGTCGAAGCCGGTCTCTTCGACAATGCGGGCAGCTTCGGCGAGGGTTTCCGCGTTGGAGCCGAACAGTTGTGCACCGATGGGGTGTTCGTCGTCGTAGAAGGTAAGGTAGCGCTTACGTTTCGACTCGCGCATACGGGCGAGGCCATCCGCGGAGGTGAACTCCGTCATCAGGAGGCCGCAGCCGGATTGGGCGTTGGTGAGGGCTTCGTCGATTGCACCGGCATCCGGGGTGGTATCGGAATTGGGTGACGTGGTGGCTGAGAACAGACTGGCGTGGCGAATGAAGCGGCGGAATACCGTGTCGGTGACTCCGGCCATGGGAGCCAGCACGGTGGCCGGAGTGACCAGGACCGTTCCCAGGCGCACCTCAGCCGGTACCCGCGCGTTTGCGGGCATGGAGTGCTCCCTGGGGTTGTCCCAATCCTTCTTCACGGTAAAGCCCTTGCCAGCCATAAATACCTTTGAGCGTCTAGCCGTTAGCTTCCAGCCTCTAGCTCTTACGTGCTTGACAGATCCTTGTAGTCAACTGCGGCTGCGAATCGGACCTAGAGCAGTTAAGAGCCGTGCTTATAACGCAACTGGGCCCCCGCCGCGGCGGAGGCCCGATCGTTCTTACCGATTGCCTTCGGCGTTGTTACTTTGCCGGCGTAACGGCGTCGGCTTTCGCGTATTTGCGGCGGAACCGCTCGACGCGGCCCGCTGTGTCTACCAGGCGCTGTTTCCCGGTGAAGAACGGGTGGCAAGCGGAGCAGATTTCCACGTGAATGTCGCCCTTGTGGGTCGAACGGGTCTCAAAATTGTTTCCGCAAGCGCACATAACCCGCACCGCGGCGTAATTGGGATGGATCTTTTCCTTGGGCATCTACGAAACCTTTCCTGCAATCACTCTATTGTATGGGGATTTCGATGGTTTAGCAATTGGCAGCCCTCACTGGGCGAGGGCCTTCTCGATCCCCGACTCCACGAGCGGCGCCATCACGGCATACCCCGCAGGCAGCGGATGCACGCCGTCATGACTCAATGTGGGCGGCAGGCCGTCGCGCTGGTCCTTCATGGCCGAGTGGTAATCCACGTACACGTAGCCCTTCTCCGCCGCATAGCTCTTGATCCATTGATTGAGAGCCAAGACCTTTGGTGCGGGTGTCAGCCCTGGGCGCCAGGGGAAATCGAACGCAGGCGTCACGGAGCAGAGCACCACGCGAATGTGGCTCGCCGCTGCCAGCTCCGACATGGACGCCAGGTTGCCCTCAATCTGCTCCAGCGTCTCCGGCCCGGTGTTTCCGGCGATGTCGTTGATGCCGGCCAGAATGACGACCGCCTTCGGTTTCAGATCGATCACGTCTTGCCGGAAGCGCAGGAGCATTTGCGGCGTGGTTTGTCCGCTGATGCCGCGGTTGATGTACGGCTTGCCGGGGAAGTATCCCTGCGGGCCCTCAATTTGCCAGCCTTGCGTGATGGAGTCGCCCATGAACACTACTCGGTTTTCGTCCGCGGCGGGCGGAGCCAGCGCCAAGTCATCCTCCTTGAATCTGGCCAGCCATGGCCAGTCGATTTTTGGATCGTAGGTATTGGTTTTCTGCGCAGCCGGAACGGGGGTTGCGACAGGGGCGACCGGCGTTGGGGCCGGCGCCTTGGTTTCCGGCAAGCCTGCCGGCTCCTGGGCTGCCAGCCGAGCCGGGACGATTTGGCATGCCAGGGCTGCTGCGGCGAAGAAGGCAAAGCGGGTTGCGATTCGATTCACGGGTGCATCTCCAATGGCCGGTGTTCAGCCCCGATCCTAATGCAGTGGACTCCGACCCATGATTGTATGCAATCCTCGTGGGAGGAGGGCACGTCTTTTTCCACAATTGAGGCCCCGACGTGCACCGATGCCGGCTCGCGCCGGATGCGCTAGGCTTGAGTCCAGATGACTGTCTGCGTAATTTGCGATGGAGTCGGCCTGGTGCGCGTGGTGGACAACGCCGGCCAATGGGTTTCCCGCGCGTGCGAGTGCCAGGAGATGGTGCGCGAAGAGCGGCGGCTGGCTGCTGCGCATATTCCTGAGCGCTATCGCCAGTACACGTTGGATGGCTACGAAACCGCGTTTCGCGGCGCCGACACTTCGCTGGGCAGGGCGCACCTGACGGCACGCAGATTTGTCGAGGCTTATCCAGTCGATACGGCGGGCAAGGGCCTGCTCTTCGCTGGTTCCATCGGCGTGGGCAAGACCCACCTCGCCGTCGGCGTTCTCCGGCGCCTGGTTCAGGAGCGTGGTGTTCGGGGACTCTTTTGCGATTATCGCGAGCTGCTGAAGAACATCCAGAACAGTTACAACCCCAAGGTGAACACCACCGAGCTGGAACTGCTTAAGCCGGTTTTCGCCGCCGAGGTGCTGGTGTTGGATGATCTGGGTGCGCAAAAGCCGAACGAATGGGTCTGGGACACGGTGGCCCTGATCCTGAACACCCGTTACAACGACAAGCAGACCACGATCATCACCACGAATTACCCCGATCTCGCGGCTGGCGGTGGTGGGCTCACCGACCCGGAACGGGCTGCCCGGGAACCGACGCTGGGAGACCGGATCGGCGACCGTATGCGGTCGCGGCTGGCGGAGATGTGCGTGCGGATCGAAATGACCGGCGAGGACTTCCGCCAGTCTGTCAAACGCGCTCGATTTGGCTAAATTTCGGTCCGAAGACTCTGCATTGTTTTGACTTCTCGAAGAATATATATCACGATATATATCAGGGGTGACGGATGGCACAGCTTGAAAAAGCTAAGGTTTTCATGAGTGGCCGGAGCCAGGCGGTCCGGATTCCGGCACCGTTCCGCTTTTCCGCGAGCGAGGTGTATATCCGGCGCGACCCTAAGAGTGGGGACGTGATACTGTCGCAATCGCCGGCGAGCCTGGAAGATATTTTCGCCGCGCTGGATGAAGCGGGAGTGCCGGGAGACTTTCTGAGTCCCGCCGATCGCGCACAGGGACTGCCGCAGGAACGGCCTGGGCTGTGACGCTCTACATGCTCGACACGAATACGGTGAGCTATATGGCGAACGGCAGGTCGAAAGCCGCTCGTGCGCGCTTGCTTAACCTTGGCGCGGACGAGGCAGCGTGCCTGTCTGTGGTGACGGAGGCTGAAGTTCTTTACGGATTGGCCAGGAGACCTGAAGCGGTGGCATTGAAGGAGCGGATGGGGTGGCTTTTGGCTGCGATCCGGGTCCTTCCGTGGGGACGGGACGAGGCCACCGTATATGGACCTATGCGCGCGGAACTGGAATCTGCCGGGAAGGTGCTTGGCACGATGGATATGCAGATTGCGGCTCATGCAATTGCCGCAGGTGCGGTTCTGGTGACCAGCGATAGGGTGTTTGGGTTTGTGGTTGGCTTAAAGGGAATTGAGAACTGGGCTACGGATTTGAAGTAGGACTATTGCCGGTGCGAGAACCGGCCCCGGTACCATTTGCGCGGGATTGGATGTTTATTGGTACGTCTGGCACATGATGCTGTTAAGTGGGGAGGATTTCTTTGTGAACTCTGCACGTTGCTCATGCTTTATAGCGCAATATTACTTGCGCCTTTTCCCTTTAATGCGGTAAGGATTAGCCTGGTTGGATTTGGTGCCGCAGTTTCCTGTGCTTTCGCATACTTTTCCAGTTCTCGATTTACAGATCCTGCGAGCACAAAGCGCCTGCCGCTTAGACAGATCATTGGCAAACCCCTTTTTGTGGTCTGGATAACGGCGGTGGTGATCATCACGCTTCAGTTGGCGGACGGTCTGTACATGCTTTACCTG
>Ga0302319_10016082_pt1 | contig 13808 bp, 15 predicted proteins | sample Bog_T0_2_FD_203319 | JGI IMG/M metagenome (GOLD analysis project Ga0302319, IMG submission 203319) | Peat permafrost microbial communities from Stordalen Mire near Abisko, Sweden - Bog_T0_2 | ecosystem: Environmental > Terrestrial > Soil > Wetlands > Peat | place: Sweden: Abisko, Stordalen Mire...
ACCTGTTTGAGCTCGACTCGAAGCTCCAGCCCATCCGCATCGCGGGCGTGCCTCCAGACTACTTTTCGCCCACCGGGCAGCGCTGGGGTAATCCGCTCTATCGTTGGGATGTGCTGGCCGAGCGCGGGTTCGACTGGTGGATTGACCGCATTCGCCGCGCCTGCCGCCTTTATGACATCGTGCGCCTGGACCACTTCCGCGGCTTCGAGGCTTATTGGGCCATCCCGGCAGACGAAGAGACCGCCGTGAACGGTGAGTGGGTCAAGGCGCCGGGTCTGGAGCTGTTTCACGCGCTGGAAGCCGCACTGGGCCCGCTGCCGCTGGTTGCCGAGGACCTGGGCGTGATCACCCCTGACGTGGAGGCGCTGCGGCAGGGTCTGGGCATGCCGGGAATGAAGGTGCTGCAGTTCGGTTTCGGCGGCAAGGACGCGCACAACCACCTGCCCCACCGCTTTACTCCCGGCACCGTAGCCTACACGGGCACACACGACAACGACACCACGCTGGGCTGGTGGAATGTGGCCGGCGGCTCTGAGCGCAGCGCTGTGGAGGCTTACGTGGGACCGCCCAACCCAAGTCCCGTTTGGGGACTCATTCGCGCCTGCGCCACAAGCGTGGCGGAATTGGCAATTGTTCCGGCGCAGGATCTGTTAGGTCTTGGCTCAGAGGCGCGGATGAATACGCCCGCGGTCCCATCCGGGAACTGGAGCTGGCGTGCTCCGGAGGCGCACTGGACACCGGAACTAGGGGAACATCTGGCTGCCTTGGCTGAAGTGACGGACCGGGACAACGATCCGATGGGCAAACCAGAGAAAGTGAACGAAACCCAGGACCCTGCCGTGTGAACTGGCTGTTTTCGGCCTCCAATTTGCCAGCCGAATTCCCCCCGCTTAAACGATCTCCGGGAACTTGTAAATCTCCAACATCTCGTGGAGCAGTGCAAATGCCTCCGCCGCCGTAATTCCAGCGGCAAAGCTCTGCGTTTGCTTGCCCAACTGGAACTGGACTCTACCCGTATTCGGATCAATCTCACCCTTGCCTCCCAAAGGACTGGCAGGAGGAATGAACTTCAGGTCGTGGATATCCTTGGTCGGAAAGCTGCGCGTTACCAGGTCGATGCCCATCACCCGTTGCTGAATCTTCAGCTGCGACGGGTTCAGGGTGAGAAAGGTCTGGCTCGTGAAGGTATACGCCAGCCAGGTGACGACGAAAAAGAAGCCAATGGCGATTCCCACCACCGTGATGGCCTGAAGCACGGATTGCACGTCCGGTGAAGTCAGGTCCTTACCCTTCTCATATCCGTGATACCCCCACATAAAGGCCACAAAAATTGCGAGCAGCGGAATATAGAGGGAAGACAATGCGCCTCGACGCGCCGGAATTTCGACGGAAATACCGTCGGGCGTGCGTTCCCACGTCACCCGTCCTTCTAACAGTTGAAACATCTTTGCTCCCGTTTGCTTACCGATGATGTTACTTTCTTTTGCCTTTGTCTGGCTACGGATGGAGCGCTTCCAGATTTGGCTCTTTTGGGCCATTGCGCCTCCGCTGCCGTTGTGGTGCTGTTTTGCTCTGGAAGCCATTCTTGCTATCCTCGGGGCACATGGATACTGCGGCGATTCAGACGCATGGCCTCACACGGCGCTTCGGCGCCTTGACTGCCGTGGAAAACGTCACCCTGAGCGTGGCCCCCGGACAGTTCTTCGGTTTTCTGGGACCGAATGGAGCAGGCAAGTCGACCACCATCAAAATGCTCACCGGCTTGCTGGAGCCGAGCGCCGGAACCATTGAGATTCTGGGCCAGCCCTTCGCTGCCGGTGCTTTGGATTTGAAGCGGCAGATTGGCGTGGTGCCGGAGGGTATGGCGCTACAGGGGCGCCTCACTGCGCCCGAGTATCTGCGTTTTGTAGGCCGCATGTATGGGCTCGACAAGGCGATCACCAACCAGCGCACCGACGAGCTGCTCGAGTTCATGCAACTGGCCGGAGAGCACAAAAAACTGGTCACCGACTTCTCCCACGGCATGCAGAAGAAACTGGCGCTGGCCGCGGCCGTGATTCATGGGCCAAGGGTGCTGTTTCTCGATGAGCCCTTCGAAGGCGTGGATGCGATTGCGGCGGGAATGCTGAAGACCATGCTATCCGGAATGCTGAATCGCGGCGCCACCATCTTTTTGACCACCCATGTGCTGGAGATTGTGGAGCGGCTGTGCAGCCACGTGGCCATCATCTCGCAGGGACGGCTGGTGGCCAACGGGTCCATCGAGGAGTTGCGTTCGGGCGTGGCCTCCACGCTGCCCGGCGCCGAGCAGGAGCAGCGCCTGACCCTGGAAGAAATATTCCTGTCGATCGTGGGAGCCGGCGGGCAGCAGGAACCCGCGCAGGAGCTTTCATGGCTAGCGTAGGTGGGGCCAGCGTAAACGGGCCTGGATCAATCGGCCCTGGTGCGGCTAAGGCAAGCCCGGTCGGCGGCGGGGTGCTGGACGCCCTGGCCCTGTCGCAGTATGCGGCGCTGGCTGGTCTGCGCTGGCAAATGCTGAAGAATGGACTCCGCTCCAACCTGGGCGTGTTTGAGCTGGGCGCGCGGACCGTCGCCTATCTGCTCTATGCCGCCATGGGGTTGGGGCTCGGCGCAGGTGCGGGCGCGGTCGCTTACCTGCTGGCTTCGCGCGGGCTGTGGCATTATGTGCCCATCTTGTTCTGGGTGGTGTTTCTCATCTGGGAAGTGGTTCCCGTGATGCTGGCCTCGTTTCAGGACCAGTTCGATCTCGGTGGTCTGCTGCGCTTTCCCGTGAGCTTCGGGTCGTTTTACCTGCTCTACGTCGTCTTCGGACTGGCGGACATTTCATCCATTCTCGGCGGCCTCTGCTGCCTGGGAATCTGGGTTGGCATCACGTTTGTGCGGCCCGATCTGTTTGCGTGGACGGCGCTCTGCCTGGGCATCTATGCGGTCTTCAATATCCTGCTGGTGCGGGCCATCTTTGCCTGGATTGACCGATGGCTGGCACAGCGGAAGACGCGGGAGATTCTGGGCGCGGTGTTTGTGCTGCTCATGCTTAGCCTGCAGTTTCTCAATCCGGCATTTCATCCCAATCGGCATCGCGGGCAGACCGATGGCCAGCAGCGGGTGGACGAGTTCCGCAGAATGGGAGTCGAGCTCAAGCCCTGGCTGAAGACCGCCTACGCGGTGCAGAAGTGGTTTCCGCCGGGCCTGGCCTCGAACGCGCTGGGGCTGGGAGCAGAGGAGCAGCCTGCGCCCGCATTAGGAGCGCTGGGCGTCCTGGGGCTCTTCGTGCTCGCAGCGGGTGGCGTGTTGGCCGGGCGGCTCAAAGCAGAGTACCGCGGCGAGAGCCTGGGCACCGCGCCCAGTGTGAAGAAGGCAGCGCAACGGCGCGAGGGCGGCTGGGTACTCGACGGCTCAGGACCCATTGCCGCCGTCATGGAGAAGGAACTCCGCGGCTTGCTGCGCACCCTCCCCTTGCTCTATTCCATCGGCGCGCCCCTGCTGCTGGTCCTCATCTTCTCAGGCGCCTTCGTCAGGGGCGGTCCTGCCGCTCACATTTTCCGCCTCGCGCTGCCCTTGTGCATGATGTACACCCTGTTGGGCTTTACGCGGATCTTCTTCAACAATCTCGGCACCGAGGGTGCTGGAATTCAGCTCTATTTTCTTTCGCCCACGCCTTTCCGGACGGTGTTCCTGGCCAAGAACATCTTTCATTCCGCGCTATTTGGTCTTTCCGTCCTGATTGCGGGAGTGCTGTTCTCGTTGCGCGTGGGCGTGCCGGATGGCGTGGTGGTGGCAGCCACCGTCGCCTGGCTGCTTTTTGCCCTGCCCTGCAACCTGGCCATGGGCGACATTTTCTCGCTTACCATGCCTTACCGTGTCAATCCGGGGCGAATGACGCGGCAGGGCGGATCGCAGGCCAATGCGCTGGCCAGCTTGTTTGCGCAGCTTGCGGTGCTGGGAGTGGGTGCCGCGGTCTTCGGCCTGTGCTCGTATCTTGACCAGCTGTGGGTGGCCGTGCCGATCTTCCTGGTGCTCGGCGGCGTCGCCGTTTTTGTGTGGATTCGCGTCCTCGGCAATCTCGACGCTATGGCGAACCAGCGCAAGGACGCCCTGATTGCCACCCTTATGAAGACCGAGTGAGTAGACGACAGTTTTGTCAGTTGTCAGCCAGCCCCACGGCCCGGACAGTTGAACGGAAGTTGTCGGCAGAGCATCCGCTCCCCGGATTCACCAACAACTGATCACTGATCACTGACAACTGACAACTGACAACTGACAACTGACAACTGACAACTAATCACTGACAACTAATCACTGACAACTGACAACTGACAACTAATCACTGACAACTGCTCTTAAAACGGTATATCGTCGTCCGAGATTTCGGCCTGCTGGGCGTACTCGTCAGGAGCACCGGCCGCCGGGCGCTGGTCGAAGCTGGCAGTCGAAGTCGCTGAGCTGGCTGCCCGGCTGTAACCGCCCTGGCCGCCGCCCGACCCATCTTCACGGCCTGACAGCAGCGAGAGATCGAAAACCACCACTTCGGTCTTGTAGCGTTTCTGGCCAGACTCTTTGTCGTCCCAACTGCGGGTCTGAAGTTTGCCCTCGATGTACAGTTTGGTGCCTTTCTTCACATAATCGCGGACGATCTCAGCGGTACGCTTGAAAGCCACCAGCGTGTGCCATTCCGTCCGATCCTGCCAGTTGCCCTGCGCATCCTGAAAGCGGTCGCTGGTGGCCAGGGTGAAGTTGGCGACGATGGCGCCGCCGGGGGTGGAACGGATTTCAGGGTCCTTGCCCACATTGCCCAGAAGAATCACTTTGTTAACGCTCTTTGCCATGTTCGTGCACTCCGGTAAGGGGAAAGAATAGCAGACGAGGCCCGCGCGCGCAGGCTGATTCTCGCAGCTGGATTTAGCCGGCGGGGGTTGCTTTCCGGCGAGCTGTGAGTCAAACTGGCGTCAACCGAAGTTTGGGAGGGTCTCATGCGCATCGGCCGAATCGTGCCCGGTCTGGCGGTTTTTACCCTCGCACTCGTGTCGAGCCACGCACAACTTCCGCAGACTGGTGTGTCGTTCACTATTGATGGCATGGCCCAGGGGAAGTGCGCCGTCATCCATGGCCCGGTGGGCACTGAGGGAGAGCCGTTCACAGGTGTCTTGAGGACGACGTGTGCACAAAAATTGGGAGATGGATCCACCATCACCCACCGCAGCGCCACTGAAGAAGCTCGCGACTCCAGCGGAAGGACCTTCCGCGCCACCCTCAACGAGTCTCCCGCGGCGGCCGAGGGGCGGGCCCCTAAGTTTTCGATTGCCGAAGTGAGGGATCCGGCAAGGGGAGTCGTCATCAGCTGGGATGCCTCTTCCAAAGAGGCGCGGATGGTTCATGTGGCCGATGCTGAACACGCGCCGGCTTCCCGACCGAGCCAGCCGGCGGTGAAGCTGCCGCCCATACCCCCGGTCGAAATCGCACCGGGAACCTTTTCGGAATCTCTTGGCACCAGGACGATTAACGGCGTAGAAGCCGAGGGATCGCGGGTCACCAGGGTGATTCCGGCAGGCATGGAAGGTAACGATGCGCCGATCACTATCAGCACGGAGACATGGAACTCGGTGGAGCTGGGAGCCACCGTGTTGCGCATCGATACTGACCCTCGCTCCGGCGTCAACACCACGGAATTGACGGAGATCGAACTTGGCGGTCCTGACCCATCCCTGTTTCAGGTCCCCGACGGCTACACAATCAAGGAAGTCTATCCGGGCCGGCAGGACTGAGCGATTCTCCAATCCGAAGCAGACGGCGGTTTAACGTAATCGCGCAAGCCTGCGGTTACGCAGCCATTTCGCCACGCCCAGCGCCAGCAGCAGCCCTCCAAACGGGATGCACGCCAGTGCCACAATCAGTGCGAACCAGCCGCTGTTTGTCTTGGCGCCGATAGGGGAGTAGCCGCCCAGCACCGTCACCAGCAGCACACCGGCCAGCAGGCCGCTGCCCAGCATCCACGCACCCCATTGCAGCAGTTGCCGTGTGCCGTCGTCGGGCTGCGCCCGGCCTGGGCTGCGCGGCACAGGTTTCAATTGTCCGCGGTTCGGGCGGCTTGCAGGCATGGGTCCTTCTAACTTTGCGCCAGGCACATCAGCCTTGCGCCAGGCGCAGCATCATGTAGGTAATCACGCCGGTGACTGAGACGTAGAGCCACAGCGGAAAGGTCCAGCGCGCCACCTTGCGGTGCTGCGGAATACGCCCCGAGAGCGAAAAGAAAAACGTGACCAGCACCAGCGGCAGCGCCACCACGGCCAGAATAATGTGGCTCGCCAGCAGCGGCAGGTAGAGCGAGCGCAGCGCTGCGTGAACGGGGTAGCGCACGTCACCGTGCAGCGCGTGGTGCAGGATGTAGCTGATCAGAAACAGCGTGGAGAAGGCGAAAGCGGTCATCATCGCCGCCCGGTGCGCCTTGATGCGGTGCGCCCGGATAAAGGTGTAGCCAATCAGCAGCGCGGTGGCGCTCAGGCCATTGAGCACGGCGTTCAGCGCAGGCAAAAAAGCGTACTGCGCACTCGATGCCGCCGCCGGATGAATGTAGATAAGCCAGAACAGAAACAGTGTGGCAGCCGCGCTGATGGCCAGAATGGCGGCGATGGCGGGACGTGCGCCGGATTTGGGAGCAACGGCAGTCGTCATTGTTCTGCTTCCTTAGTGTCTCGCAATGGCGCAGAGCATGAGCGCGGTTAAAAGCAGGGGCAGGTACAGCACGCTCACCTTCAGCAGATCGCGCGCCAGCATCCGGCTTTCCGTATCGTTAACTGCGCGCAGGATGCCCGCGAAGCGAATCGTATAGGCCAGGTAAAAGAGGCCGAGGGCTGCAGCCAGCGCGGCATACGTGACGCCGGCCATGCCCAGCATCCAGGGCGCAAGGCTCACCGGAATCATCAGCACGGCGAAAAACAGCGCCTGCGCCACGGTGGACCAGCCGTCGGGTTGCACCACCGGCAGCATGCGGATGCGTGCGCGCGCGTAGTCGTGGCGATACATCCAGGCGATGGCCATGAAGTGCGGAAACTGCCAGACAAACAGGATTCCAAACAGCGCCACCGCGGGCCACTCGATCATTCCGCGCGCCGCGGTCCAACCGAGCATGGGGCCCATGGCGCCGGGAAACGCACCCACAAAGGTGGCCATCGCGGTCACGCGCTTCAGAGGCGTATAAACGGCCACATACGTGAAGGCCGTCAGCAGCGCCAGCGCCACCGTGAGGAGGTTGGTGTGCAGCAAAAGCCAGAACGCGCCAAGCGCCAGGGCGCCCAGGCCGGCCAGAATCCCCGCGGTCAGAGAGATGCGCCCAGCCGCGATCGGCCGGTCGGCCGTACGGATCATCAGCGCGTCCGACCGGCGCTCCAGGGCCTGGTTCAGCGCGCTGGCTCCGGCGGAAACCAGCCCGATGCCGAACAGCGTGTCAAGCAGCCCGCGTTGCAGGCTGGAGATACCGGACTGCATCGATCCCAGGTAGAAGCCGGCCCAACCGGTGATCAGCACCATGCCCGTAACGCGCACCTTGAACAGTTCGCGAAGGTCCGAAATCAGCGTGGCCGTGGCGCCAGGCTCCGGCACATGAACCGTCCCCGGAACATGCCCTGCGCCATCCGCTGAGGGCGCGGCAAGATTCTCCGAAACGGCGGCCTGGGAGATGGGAGTCATCTGGGTGGTTGCAATCCTCAGCTTTACGCGGTTAGAGACAGGTCTTCGTCCATTGAGTGAGGCAGCAGAGCCCGGACCGCGATGCTGCCGAGCGCCTCTTTTGATGATAGCAAGCTGGGAAGTTCTCGGGAGGGATGCGTCCCAATATCGTGGCCGTTCGCACAATCCTTTTGTTACCGCCGGGCACTACCCAAGTAACCAGCGGGGGATCGTCCCATTGAGCATCCCGTTGACCTTAAGGTTCTCATAACTGACGGTCACGGCCTCGCATCTTTTTCCCTCAATGATTCCTGCGGGCCGGATATCGAGAATGGTGCCGTTCGTCAATTCGATGGTGTGATACGGGACCTGGCCCTTGCCCGGCGTACCGAATTTCGGTTGGACAGGTTTGAAGGTTGGGCTCGTCACCGCGTGCTGGAAGAGCGACGGTGACGCCGAATTAATCTGTTTGGTCAGCGTGACCGGCTGCTGCGTCGTGCTCGGCGTTGTGGGCTGCTGCGTCAGTACGGCGGATTGAAGAACCTCGTTCGTGCACAAAGCCTGAAAGATCAGGGGCGTTGACTCATCAACTTCCTTCACGATAACGATCGGATTGTGCTGGCGCCTGCCTGTGACTTGGCCCTTGCCAACATCGAGTTGCGATTCAACTGAAAAGTTGAAACTGTGACAAAGTGTGCCTCCCGAGAAACCGTGCTGGCCTCGTCCTTTCGTGCTGGAACCGGCTACCTTGCCTTGTTTGTCGAACGTTAGGGTCAACAGGAACTTGCCTGGCATCGCAATCCTCCATTTCTATTCTCGGCTTTCATGAATGCGGGGCCGTTGTAGAAGTCGGATTATAGAGCACAGTCAGCATCCTGGTATCGAGCTATTTCGCAAAAATTCAGATATTTCCCGCCTTCCGCTCCTTACGATGAATGCGCTTGAACTATCCCTGAAACTCAGAACCCTGGCGATTCCCGCTCAGCCCGGAAGTGCGGCGTGGAGAATCGCGTCAACGGCCTGCTCAGGCGTAAGCGCGTCCACAGCGATGGAGACGTGAGCCGTGCGATAAAGCGGGAGCCGCCGCTGATAGCGGTTCGCGAGATTGGCTTGATCGGCAAGTACGGGCCGGATATGTTCCGTGCCCTCGCAGCGGCTGAGCGTGGTGGCCAGTTCCACTTCGAGATGAACCAGCAGAGTCCCCGGAGCATTCAGCAGCAGCGTACGCGTGGCTGCGTGCTCAATGGCGCCGCCGCCCAGGGCCAGAACCAGCGCGTCGCCGGCGGCAAGTTGGGCGATGGCCGCGTGCTCGCGGTCGCGGAACGCCGCTTCTCCATGGCGCGCGAACAGCTCGCTAATCGTGACCCCGGCCTCGGCCTCGATCACGTCATCCACATCCACAAAGCTCCAACCCAGGCGCCCGGCCAGCAGCGGTCCCACCGTGCTCTTGCCCGAGCCCATGAATCCAGTAAGCACAATCCGGCGCGGCGGCGTTGCGCGCGGCCCGGGCACTGCTTCAGGCTGAGTCTGAGGAGTCATAGGAGCCATCGCCGATCTAAAGGATCCATCATCTCTTTCCAGTCACCCACCGGCTCCGCCGACCCGCAGGCGATGAAACGCACGGGAGGCGTCAAATCCGCCCCAAAATAGTGCGTGCCCCATCCATCGAGCGTATTTTGCTCGATGGGTGGGAGACCACAAAAGCCAACGGTCCGTCCTCGGGTCTTTCCATCTTATATTCTTGTTTCTTCCTGGTACAGAGAACAGCAGGCCGCGCTCGCTCAACTCATCACCATCACCACGGCTCCCGCGGTAATCAGCAGGCCGCCCACCAGCGCCGACGGCGTCAGCTTTTCGCCCAGCAGCAGCCACGCAAACACCATCACCAATGGCACGCTGAGCTTGTCCAGCGGAGCCACGCGCGAGGCAGGCCCAAGCTGAAGCGCGCGGAAATAGCAGATCCACGAGAGCCCGGTGGCCAGGCCGCTAAGGGCGAGAAACATCATGGTACGTCGGTCAAGCGAGCGAATCTCGCCGTGTTTACCCAGCGCCAGCGCAATGCCCCAGGCAAAGACCACCACCACGCTGGTGCGCAGCGCCATGGCCAGGTTTGAATCCACATGCGCCACGCCCACCTTGGCCAAAAGTGCGGTGGCGGCGGCAAAAATCGCGGAAAGCAGTGCCCACCCAATCCAACTCATGGAAGACATGGTACGCGGTTCCGCAGCCCGGCTCCCCGAACCGGCCGCCGATCCTACCCCGTGCTCTACACTCCAACTCATGGAGACGGGCAAACCCAGCAAGACAGCTTTCCGCGTTGCCATTCGCCGCGCCGCGCACCAGTTGATCGACCATCCCCGCATTCTCGACGATCCAATCGCCGTGCGCCTGGTCGGCCCCGGACTCGAACGGGACATGGAACGCGCCATGCATCCGGTCGCGCGTGACTTTCGCGCCTTCATGGCCGTGCGCAGCCGCTATGTGGAAGATCAGTTGGCAGCGGCCGTGGCGCAAGGCGTAACGCAGTACGTGGTTCTGGGCGCGGGCCTCGACACCTTCGCCTATCGCAATCCATTTCCTTCGCTGCGCGTCTTCGAAGTAGACTTTCCCGCCACGCAGCAGTGGAAGCGCGTATTGCTCCACCAGGCATCCATCTCGCTGCCGCCCGGCCTCACCTTTGTTCCGCTGGACTTTGAGCACCACGCCCTTGCCGCAGGCCTGGCCCAGGCCGGATTCGACGCCCGCGTGCCCGCATTCTTCGGCTGGCTCGGCGTGGTGCCGTACCTCACGCTTGAAGCCTTTCGCGCCACGCTCGCCGTCATTGCGCAAATGCCTGCGGGCAGCGGAGTGGGCTTCGACTACGCCGTCTCGCCGGAGACGCTCGGTCCGCGCGGCCGCACCGCCTTCGATGCGCTGGCCGAGCGCGTCGCCGCCGCAGGCGAGCCCTTCCGGCTTTTCTTCACGCCGGACACGCTGGAAGCGGAGCTGCGCCGCGCCGGATTCAAGCGCACCGAGCAGCGCGATTCAGATCAGCTCAACGAACTCTACTTCAAGAATCGCGCCGACGGCCTGAAACTCTCTCCCGTCAAACTGGGCATCCTGGCCGCAGCCTGGGTGTCAGTCGGCCTGTGACACCTGGAAAAAGTGTCACACCCCGCGCGGAAGGTCGCCGCAGTACGGCGTAAGATTCCGGCATGCTCGAAAAGAAACTGCTGACGGTCACTTGCGTGCTTGGAATTCTGGTCTGTGGCGCGTGTTTCGGACCGGTCTACAGGCCGCCCATCGTGCGCCCTCTGGCTGGAGTTCGAACGATTCAGGTGGTCGTCGCCAATGAATCGGAATCTCGCCACCTTGACCCTGCCAGGCTCTCTGCGGCAATCGTCGTCATGCTTAATCGACACCACGATGGAATCCGCAACGGAGCGTTTTACGCTACATCCGCCGAAACTGCCGGCGGGGCCGATGCCGTTCTTGACGTCAAGATTCTCAAGGAGAGTGCCCATCGAGCCATGATCCTTGCCGACGAGTGCGCGCTAGTCTGGGATCTTTCCTTCAAAGCATCGGCAACCCTCACCGGCAGGGACGGGCGCCTGATCTGGAGCGACGGTAACCTCAATCTCTCCGCGAATTTCTGTAGGAATCGCGCCACTACGCGTGGAACAAACTTCAACTGGGATGCGCCGATAGTGAAAACGGAGCCGCTCGAAGTGTTGACCTGGGATATTGAACGGAAAATGCTCTTTCTGAATTGACTCGCTCAGAGTGCTTCCTGCAGGTGGGACTCACAACATAGTTACAATAGCCACAGCATGATCCGCCGCCTTGTTCTTCTGGCCCTCGCCGCCCCGCTTGCCGCCGTTTCCGGATGCGGCTATCACACCCTGGGCGCCGCAACCCATCTGCCCCCCGACATGCACACGCTCTCCGTTCCAGTCTTCGCCACGCGCACTGAGGCGTATCACACTGAGACAGTGCTCACCAACGCGGTCATTCGCGAGTTCGCCGCCCGCACCCGCTTCAAGGTCACTCCAGACGCGAATCCAGACGCCGACGCGGTTCTGCACGGAACGATTCTGAAGGAAGCGGTTGCGCCGCTCACCTACAACGCCTCCACGCAGGAGTCGTCCAGCTTTCTCATCACCATCGTCGCCTCGGTCACGCTCACCGGCCGCGACGGCAAAGTCCTCTACGAAAACAAGAACTACGTCTACCGCCAGCAATACCAGTCCACCACCGATCTGCCAACTTTCCTTCAGGAGAATCCGGCAGCCCTGGACCGGCTTTCCCGCGAATTCGCGCGTGCGCTCGTGGCCGACGTGCTGGAAGGGTTTTAGAGCGGCCCATGCAAGCGCTTCCGGCTGCCGCGCCCAGCCCATGGTGCAAGTCTTGGTCACTCCCCTCGTGTTGGGCTGGCAACCCCGCACCGGGCAGGGTATTCTGGAACCGCATGATCCAGGCATCTATTGACCGCGCCGCAAGGAGACAGAACCTGTGAGCACCGGACGCTGGGGCACAGGGTTTGCCGCCGTGCAGCGCTTTGTGGCGGAGATTGAGGCCGCCGCAGCCGGCAATGGCCAGCTCAAGCCCGGCTATGTGCTGGCCGGCGACGAAGCTTTCTTGTACGACCGCTGCCGCACCGCCGTGCTCAAGGGCTTTGTCCCGTCTGATCTAAAGGATTTTTGCCTGTCCGACCTCGATCTGGCCGCAACCTCGATCTTCGAGGTGCTTGACCGCGCTCAGACACCGTCGCTCATGGCGCCCTTCCAGGTGATCTTCGTCCGGAACGTGCGCCAGCTCTACACACGCGGCGCAAAAAGGGACGAGTTCGCGGCGCTCGATCGCTATTTCCGCTCGCCCAATCCGCAAGCCGTGCTGATTTTTGTCGCCGACTTTCTCCGCATTCCCTCTGACATTCGTCGCATGGAGATGGACGACAAGAACCGCTTCGAGCGCCTGGCTGAAACCCTGGGCGAACACTGCGGCATGGTGGAGCTGGCCCGCGTCAATGATGAAGATGCGATGCGCTGGACAGTGACAACCGCGACTGAAGCCGGCGCGCGCATGGAACCCGATGCAGCCCGCGAGCTCGTAGATGCGCTCGGCGCCGACATGATGCTCATCTCCTCCGAGATGGAAAAACTGCTGCTCTACACCATGGGACGAGGTCGAATTACGCTGGGCGATGTGGAGACCATGGTGCTGGGCGCAAAGCAGCGCTCGCTCTATGAACTGACTGACGCCATCAGCGCCCGCGACCGCGCCCGCGCGCTCGCTGTGCTGCATGGCCTGCTCAACAGTTCCGATGCCGGCGAGGATGCCGCGATCGGCCACCTTTACATGCTGGCCCGCACCTTCCGCCAGATGCTGGTCATCCTGGAAAAGAACGTCCGCGATTCGCGCGCCATCTGGCAGGCATTGTGGCAGGGCTTCCGCATGCCGCCCTTTGCCGCGGACGACCTGATCCGCCAGGCGCGCCGCTACAAGAGCCGCCGCGACTTGACGCGCGCCCTCCGCCTGGTTGCCCGCGCCGATCTCGAACTGCGTTCCTCTCCGCCCGACAAGCGCCTGGTGCTGGAACGGCTTGTCTACGAGCTGGCCTCGGAGCCAAAGCCGCCTTCGCCGCTCTTCGCCTCGACGCAGCTATCGTTCGAGGTGTAGCGCGTCTAACACTCTCATAACTTCATGGCTGCGGAAGAGCTTCCAGCGCGAGCACTTGAAACGGCGCCAAATGGAAGATATGCGGCTTGCCTCCTTCCAGTTCAATCGCAGGCTCGGCAGCGTCCGCTGACCACGGGCTGCGCGCAGTATAGCGTTGCGTTGCCCCTCCAGGAAGTTCAAAAGCCTGTGTAACATCGAGCGAGAAATCCTGCGCTTCATTGCTTGGATTGCGCAAGGTCAGAATTGCCTTCTGCGAAGACCATGCGGCCCACCCATACACCTGCAGCCATAGCGGATCGCCGCCCACCCAGTGCGTATCAACCAAAGTTGCTGCATTGCGGCGAGACCACTTCGCAGCCTCGGCCAGCACATCCCAGTTAGCCTGAGTTAGCAGCGAGGGAGTAATGTATAACTCCTGTAACTGGGTTCCGGACCCAAAGTAAGAATGCACTTCGTTGCTAAAGTCG
>Ga0302319_10016086_pt1 | contig 13808 bp, 12 predicted proteins | sample Bog_T0_2_FD_203319 | JGI IMG/M metagenome (GOLD analysis project Ga0302319, IMG submission 203319) | Peat permafrost microbial communities from Stordalen Mire near Abisko, Sweden - Bog_T0_2 | ecosystem: Environmental > Terrestrial > Soil > Wetlands > Peat | place: Sweden: Abisko, Stordalen Mire...
CCGTGCTGTTGCGCGGCATGGACGGCCACACCGGTTGGGCCAACCGCGTGCTCCTGCATCGCGCCGGCATCAGCAGCGATTTCTTGAAGACGCTCACGCCCGTGCAACGCGCCTACTACGGTGCGGCTAAGGACCTGGAACCGACCGGATTTCTCGTCGATGCCGGCATGGAGCGCATCGCGCCGCTGATGCCGAGGCCGAGCCCCGAGCGCCTGCTGGCTGCGGGACGCGCGGCGTTGCAGCACAACTACAGCCTGGGCATTACCGCGTGGCTGGATCCTTTAGCCGGCGACGATGTTCTGAACACCTACAAGCTGCTGGCTGAACATGGAGAACTGGTTTCCCAGGTGGCCGCTTTTCCACAAGTGTTTGCGAAGGACCCGGCCGCTGAATTGGCCTCCGTCCAGAAGACTCGGACGGCTTTCCAAAACATTCCTAATCTGCACGTCACCGGCATCAAGGTATTCGCCGACGGCGTGGTTGAGTTCCCTTCTCAAACAGCGCATCTCACCAAGCCTTACCGCAACACCGGACGCAACGGCGACTTGCTGTTCGATCCCAAAAAATTCGCCGAGCTTTGTATCGCCGCCGATAAACAGGGCCTCCTCATCCACGTTCATGCCATCGGCGATGGCGCAGTCAAGGAAGCTCTCGATGGCATCGCGGCGGCGCGCAGCGCTAACGGAAATTCCGGATTGCCGCACACCCTGACGCACGAGCAGTTCGTGAAACCGGAAGATTGGCCCCGCTTCCGCGAGTTGGGAGTCGTCAGCGCCTTACAGTTGCTATGGGCCAGCGCCGGTCTGGACACCATCGAAATCGTGAAGCCCTATCTGGATCCGGACGTCTACCAGTGGCAGTATCCGGCGCGTTCCATCCTGCAAAATGGCGGCATCATCGCCGGAGCCAGCGATTGGCCTGTTTCCACAGCCAATGTCTTCGAGGCCATCTATCAGGCCGAAACGCGCAAGGGTCCAGAGGGCGTACTCGACGCGTCGCAAGCCATGCCTCGGCTCGCCATGTTTTACGCTTACACGCGCAACTCGGCGCGCGCCATGAACCTGGAACACAGCATCGGCAGCATCACGCCCGGCAAGCGCGCCGATTTAATCGTGATCGACCGCGACGTGCTGACCGTTTCTCCCGAGGAAATGCGCCAGGCCAAGATCGTCTGGACCATGGTAGGGGGAAAGTTCGTTTGGGGCGCCGGCCGTCCCAATTGATCGCCGCCTACTTGGCATTCACGGCGATATTCACCACGTTCGTATTGCCGTCGCTCGTCGAAATATAAATCGGCACCAACACACCAGTAGGCGAGCTGGCCGGCACGACAACGTTGATCTGGTAGAGTCCAACGTAGCCGGGCGTAAGCCCCGCGAAGAGCGGTTTTACACACAGGCCCGAGGGATTGAACGGATCGGGAGCTTCGAAGCACACTAAGGGACTGTCGGTGATCTCAGCCAATGGACTAGTGGGCGACGCGGCGCCGCTGGTGGTAGCCGGACTTGTGGGTCCGAAGCCGAGAGCATAAATCACGATCGCCTGACCGACCGTCGCAGGCTTGCTCGCAATTCCGGCCGTGGCGGGAATCGCCAGCGAATTATCGGCGTTCACGATGATTCCGTAACCGCCATTCACGGCATAGAGCTGCAGAATACGCGGCGCCGCCTTAGCGATCTTCACGGAAATGATGTTGCCGTTGATGCCATTAGAAACAACTTGTAAAGTCCCGGAACCGGTTTGCGCATCCAACGGAACTTCGAAATTGATTTGCGTCGACGACACGTAATACAACGGCACCGGCTGTCCGTTCAACAATACTTGGGATTCACCCAGGGTAGTGGGCAGCGGTAAAGAGGTGATGCCGGCGGGCATGCCGGTCGCTAACTGCGAGCCGAACACGGCCACAATGTCGCCCTGTGCCAGGCTCTCGCCCGATGCATAGTCCGCGTTATTCAGCGCGCCTCCCACCAGGGCCAGCGGCGTCGTGACGGCCTGCGCCACCACGTGCAGCGTCACGGGGATGCTCTTGTTCTGGGACGACACCGGCGAGCCGCTGATCGCCAGCGTCCCGGAGTATTCGCCGACAGCCATCGCGCCCGCGCTCGCTGTTACGGTGTAAGGAATCGTGGGAGAGAAGGGGGTGCCTCCGGACTGCACGGCAGAGAGCCAGCCGTCGTTATTCGCCGTGGCGATCTTGATTCCCACGGTGCTGGCCGTTCCGATCACTGCGGTGGCCGAGTTGCCCGGCGTAACCGAGAAGTCCAGTAGCGGCGGCACGCCGCTCCCCACCTGTACGCTGACGTTAATGTACTGGGGCGCGTCGATAGCGTTCGGATCGTACACCATCACTTGGCCCGCGTACGTGCCGGCGGCCAAGGAAGATGTGCTGAATGCGATTTGAATGGGCAGGCAGGTCCCTTTTCCACCGCTGCAAGTGTGAGAATTGCCCACTGTCGCAGAGAGCCAGGAAGCGGACGCACTGACCTGCAAATTCAGAGATCCGGTTCCGATATTCTCGGCGTCCACGCTTTCGGTGGGTCCATTGGCCCCGGCGCTGACCGTCACCTGCGACAGCGACGTCGCCGCCAACGTTAGTTGGGAGGCCGCATACAACGATGGCGCGCAGGCTGCCAGCAAGCCGGTCCAGAGAAGTGCATTACGGTAGTTAACCACTTAGGTGCTCCTTAATTCAGTTGAGTAATTCAGGTATAAAAATGCGGGAGCGGCCATCCTTCAGCCGGCTCTCCATCCTTCGATCACGGGGAAAAACACGCGCGGTTCACAACGGACGATTGCAAAGAGGGACGCGGTCACGCTAGATCGGGCGAAACATCCGCCGCCAATTGCCAGGGCAAGTTCGATTCCATTTCGCAAAGTGCTGAAGACTCATCAGCCTGCATCGGTGGGACTACCGGTTCTGCCACAAGCGCATCGGTTGAAAGACCGATTTTGCCACAAGCAATGTGGCGATGGGAAACACGCCCCGTGTCTATTTTGGCTCCGTGATCTGAAATTGCGGTTTCAGAAACTGCCAGTCGGGAAGTTCATAAACGCGCATTTTCGACGGAACCACGACGCTGACCTGTTTCAATTCTTCAGGACCAAGCGAGGGCACTTTGGCTTCGAACGAAAAAATCGGAGGATCGGCCGGCTTCGATTCAATCGTGCGAAGATCCACCTTCATCGATAAATCGCCCAGATCCGCCTCCGAGTGATTCACCACCCCGAACGTGATTTCAATCTTGCCGGTTCCCTTTTCACGCGTTCGGAAGCCGACCAACTCCAGATATTTAGCCGCCGGATTGTTGCTCTTACCTTCCACTTGCGACGCGGGAGCGGCCGGAAGCGGCGATTTGGCCTGTGTTTTCTCGGCGTCGGAAGAGCAACTGGAAAGCAGGGCGCACAGTCCAACCACCAGGAACCAGTTCCGCATTCATTCATCAGTATAGCGTGGAGGTGTTACAGCTTCAGGCGGCTCAGCAGGTCCTGAAAGCGTAGGCTATCGCGCAGGCTGTCCCAGCGTGTCTCTACCTGGAGGAAAACCAGCCTCACGTCGCGCTCGTCGAAAGCTTGTTCCAGCCACTGCAAGGCCCGATCCCTATCGCCTAAACCGTTGTAAATCATCGCGAGATGTTGTAGGGCGGAACGTACTTGCGCGCCGATAGCTCGGTCAACATGCGAATCGCCTCCTCGGCCGCCGCCCGATTGCCCTGCAGAGCTTCCATACGGGCGCGAAAGGCGATCGGCTCGGTACTGCCGCCTCCACACAAAGTGAAAGCTCTCTCGAAGGCGGCCATCGATTGCTCGGCAAGGCCTTCGCATTCCAAGACACGTCCTTAGAACGTATGCACAATCCAAAGGTCGGAATTGATGGCGGCGGCATCGCGCAGATGGCGCCGCGCCCCCTGGTAGTCGCGCGCGTGATAGCGCAGGTGGCCGGATAAGGCGTGCATGATGGGCGAGAGCGGGTCCACTTCTCTCGCCCGGTCCATTTGCGCGGCCGGATTGCACCGGCGCCTATACGGTGCAGAATCCCGGAGCGCCGCCGATCGTGAACCGGCTCGTGATCGTAGACAATGGGCAGAGTTTTTTGACCGCCGTGGTTTCGCCGCAGCCAGTGATGGTGACAGCTACGGGCCGCAAGATGTCTTATCTTTCAGGCTGTCCGCTGGATACCGCGCCGTCGCTGTCGGCAGTTAGCGACCTGAATAACGGAACGACTCTCTCTTCGAAAGGGACGATCGTGGTGTGGGGCCAGGGATTTACTCCGTCCGGAGGAAACGTCCTGGTGTTCCAACGGCCTGGTTATCAGGATGTGGTCTACAGCGAGACCAGCGGCACTTACTTCTGGGATTATGCGGGGGGACAGATTAACGCGGCGCTGGGTGGATTGCTGGCGCCAGGGTCCTGGACGCTAACCGTGCATAGCGCCTGTTCGGCGGCGCCATCGAATGGTCTTCAGGTCACGGTTAATTGAGTCTGGGCCAGGTCGATGAATTCGATACGCCAGGAAGCAGTTTCCAGAATGGCCAGTGTGATAGGCAGGCGAAAACGCCGTGGACCGGCGCTGCCGGGGTTCAGATAGACCACCCCGTCGATGGTTTCGGAGTGCGGTTGGTGAGAGTGCCCGGTCACAATCAACCGCACTCCCGGATGGGGCGGATGGGAACTAAGATCGTTGCGATTGTGCAGCACCCAGATCTTGCATCCATCCGCCTCCAACAAGGCGGCCTCTGGCAAAGCGTCCGCCCAATCCGCGGTATCTACGTTCCCGCGCACCGCCGTGACCGGGGCGATCGCCTTCAGCGTATCCAGAATCTCAGCAGCGCCCACATCCCCGGCGTGGACGATCCGCTCGCAGCCCCGCAACGCGGCAACGGCTTCCGGCCGCAGCAATCCATGGGTGTCGGAAATGACGCCGATGCGCACCTTACATGGTCCTGGTTACTTTAGACAGCGTTCTCGGTTGATCGGGATCGATACCCTTATGTTCGGCCAGCGTCGCCGCGAACAGTTGGGCCGGTACGATGTAAGGGATCGGCGTATACATCTCGGGCAGCTCCGCCGGAATGCTGATCACGCTCTTCTGCAGGGACAAAGCTTCGGAATTGCCCCGGTCGGTGATCAGCAGGGTTTCGGCTCGTAAATTGTTCAGCTGCTCCAGCATTCCACGCAAGCCCGGCCACGTGACGCCGGTGGGAGTGAAGAGGAACGCCGGGAAGCCCGCTTCCACCATGGCGATCGGCCCGTGCTGCAGATCGGCGGACGAGAAGCGTTCGGCAATCACGTAGCAAGTCTCCATCAGTTTAAGGGCGAATTCAAAGGCGTTGGAGTAGTTCAGGCCCCGGCCGACCACGACGGCGTGATCCATAAAGCGAAATCGCTCCGCCTTAGCGCGCACTAACGGCTCCAGGGTCAAAGCCTGCTCGGTCCACGACGGTAGACGCCGCAGGTCGTCCAGTTCGATGCGTCCGCCCAGGGCGTAAGCCAGCAGGTACAGCATCATCAATTGTCCGGTATAGGTCTTCGTGGCGGCCACGCTTTTCTCTTTACCCGCGCGGACCAGGAAGGCATGTTCGGCCAGACGCGCCAGGGAACTCGACGCCTCGTTGGTTACCCCGATAGTGACGCAGCCCTGCTCGCGCGCCTGTTCCAGCACGAAATTCGTATCCGTGGATTCGCCCGATTGAGAAATGGCGACCACCAGGACGTCGTCCAGCTTTACCCGCGCTTGATAAAGCGTAAAGATCGAGGGCGCGGCCAGCGACACTGGAATGCCCGTGGTAATCTCCAGCAAATAGCGCCCGAACTGCGCCGCATTGTCGGAAGTGCCACGCGCCGCCAGTAGGATCATACGCGGCGGCTTGCCGGTCAAACGGCCCTTGAGCGCTTCGATAGCGGGAAGTTCGGCTGTGAGGGTCCGATCCAACGCGGCAGGCTGCTCCCGGATCTCCTCTAACATTTTCGACATGGTTTGAGGATACCGTTAAACCACCCGATCTGCGTCCGATGCCGTCTTCGAATCTGAAGATCCATGGAATCAGCGACTAACCAAGCCTGATAGAATCCCAAGCATGGGAAACGAAACAGACAAAGGACGAGCCTACGGATTCAACACGCGAGCGCTGCATGCCGGCTACCAGCCGGAAGCGACTACGCATGCGCGGGCGGTTCCGATTTACCAGTCGACTTCATTTACTTTCGCGGATTCCGACGATGCCGCGGCGCTGTTTGGTCTGCAAAAGTTCGGGAACATTTATACCCGTATCATGAACCCGACCACCGCCGTGCTAGAGGAGCGCGTGGCGTCGCTTGAGAACGGCGCGGCTGCCTTGGGCACAGCGAGCGGACAGGCCGCCCAATTCCTGGCGATCAACAGCTTGCTGGAAGCGGGCGATCATTTAGTCGCCTCCAGCACCTTATATGGGGGCACCTACACGCAGTTCGACGTCAGCTTCCGCAAACTTGGCTACCAGGTAACATTCGTGGAACCGGACGATCCGGAGAACTTCCGCAAGGCGATTACGCCGAAGACGAAATGCATTTACGGCGAGACGATCAGCAATCCTCGCGGCAACGTGCTGGACATTGAAGCGGTGGCCAAAATCGCCCACGAGAACGGCGTTCCGCTGGTGATCGATAACACCTTCGCGACGCCCTACGTGTGCCGGCCGATCGATTACGGCGCGGATATCGTGGTTCACTCCCTGACGAAGTTCATGGGCGGACATGGCAACAGCATCGGTGGAATCATCGTCGATGGCGGCAAGTTCGACTGGGGCAACGGCAAGTTTCCGCAATTGACGGAACCCTCGCGCGCTTACCATGGAATGAAATTCCACGACGTGTTCGGCAATCTGGCGTTTATCATCCGGGCGCGTGTGGAGGGTCTGCGCGATCTGGGCCCGTGCATTAGTCCGTTCAATTCGTTTCTGTTTCTGCAGGGAATCGAGACGCTGGGAATGCGCATGGACCGCCATTTGTCGAATTCACTGGCGGTCGCCCAGCATCTCGAAAATCACGCTCAGGTGAGCTGGGTGAAGTATCCTTCTCTGCCCACCAGTCCTTATTATGCCGTGGCTCAGAAGTACACGCCCAAGGGGGCGGGAGCGGTGTTCTCATTCGGGATCGAGGGCGGGTACGAGGCTGGGCGGACCTTCATTAATAACCTGAAGCTGTTCTCGCATCTGGCCAACGTCGGGGATTGCCGCAGCCTGGTGATTCACCCTGCGTCCACCACACATCAGCAATTGGCGGATGCGGAACAGGAAGCCGCGGGAGTGACGAAGGATCTGGTCCGGCTATCGATCGGACTGGAGGATCTGGACGACATTCTGTGGGATCTGGATCAGGCGCTTCAAGTGACGAAGAGCGCCGCCGCCTAGCAGTTGGACCTCGCCGGCGAAAAATCTCGACGACTACCGAAACAACGCAGTCAGGCCCCCTGAGTGTGGGAGACCTGCCCTATGAGGGGCCTGACTGCGCGCCTATTCATCGCCCGACTCAGTATGGTGCCGGTTGGAATGCCCACCATTTCCCTTCGACCATTCATCCCGGCGGCAAATTGGATCGTAAAGGTGGCCTGGTTTGAGATAAGTACATCGTGAGGTCGCCTTTACGATCGATTATTGACATGCGGCGGGGCGCTTGCCTGGAGGCGTAAAGAGTCCGATAAGACGGCGATCTAGAACTTCTAGAACTGCCAGCGTCGTCACTGGCTCCTCCTGGGATCTGTACGGTTAAGACGTTGTTGCCGTGGATGCCCGTTTTTAGAAAATATAATGCAGTGGCGTACTGTCTACGGTATTCTTCATCCTGCAAGTCCTTGCGAAGTTGCTCTTTTCGCTCTTCAATATACACTCGCGATAAAATTTCCGCCATTGGAGATTTCGGATCAGACCCTCCCGAGGTCCAGTTTGGCTCAATCGCACTGGGCGACCGGCAGATCTGTAAACACTCGCAGCGCTCCCGAGAGAACTCGCTGGATGCAGGAATTGATGATCCCCTGGCTGTGGGACGACAAGCTCGACCTTGAGAGCTTAATCGACTGGCTACATGCTCGGCCGATTAGGCAGTACATGGAGAAGCAACTGGCCGAGCGCCTGGCCATTCTGGTCGGCGAGCAGCCGTAGGGAGTCGAGGCCCAGTGGTGCAGTGAAGGACGCTTTGCAAGCCGCGCTGGTTCAGAATCAGGCAGGCGACATGCTGCTCAAGAAAATATGGGGGCCGATGGTCGAGAAGGGCAGACATAGTTGGCTCCGCGGGGACGAAATCGTGGGTTATGAAGGGATACTGGTCTATCATCGGACGGTGAAGAAGGACTTGGATAAGATCTTCTGGGCACTCACCACGATTTCACATAGATGGGAGGGTACTGCCGACGATCAGCTTGCTTTTCGGCGGATGGTATCGGAAGTGCCCAGGTTGGCAAGTGACGATACGACGAAAGCGTTGCTGGCCTGCTCCAAAATGTGGAGCGATTGGGCGAGACTTATTCTGCCAACGGCCAGCGAGAGATCAACCGGAAGAGCGATGGAAGTCGGCATACGCCCAGGAAAATAACGAGTATTTTGGCTGTCCCCGTGGAGATGCGAAGACGGGCGTTTCATAAGCCATTCCAGCCACGATCAAGCCCTCGCCGAACGGCTTCCACTCAGACTTGCGTGTCAGATCACGTCCCGTTAACAGAAAGCTTTCGGTCGGGTGTGCGGGATTCTCGAAGCGGAAAGTTCCGGCGGGTTCAGAAAAATACGGGTTCAGACGATCGGCCGCACGTCGTCTGGTCCCCTGAGAAGGGGAACTTTAGTCTGATAATCCACTATTGCAGGCTGAGTACTTGCATTACTTCAATTCAACTATAGTCGCCCCAGTCCCGCCTTCCGCCGGAGTCGCGGGGTAGAACTTCTCCACATGCGGATTTACAGTCAGCAATTCCGAGATGGTCCGCCTCAAAATACCCATGCCGTGCCCATGCACGATCCGCACCCGGTCCACCGACGCCATTGCGGCGCTATCGAGAAATTTGTCCACTTCATCGCGGGCTTCTTCCGCCCGATGGCCGATGATATTAATCTCACGGTACGAAACGTCCCAGCTAGGCCCGGGCTCATACGATACGTTGCGCGGCAAGCGGGCGGCGGCTTCCTTGCCTGCCGGTAGGACTTCTTCAACGTCGTCAATGGGAACCTGCAGCTTCATGAAGCCGGCTTCCACTTCAATGCGGTCCTCGCCCAGCAGCCGCCGGACACGGGCCAGTTCGCGAATCCCTTTCAGCCGCACCTGCGAGCCTTCTTGAATGGGAATCACAGGCTTGGCGGCGACGGTGTTTTGGAACACTGATGTTTGAACCTGCTCTTTAAACTCGCGGCGGGTTTTCGACACGCGCCGCATGGCCTGATCGGCGGCTTTTTTCTGATCCGTCGTGTGTAATATCTGGTCGAGGGTCTCGCGCGCCTGCGCTTCGAATTGGGCGATCGCCGCCTCGCAGCGCTGATCCACCTCCCGCAGTTTCGCTCGCTCGCGCTGTTCCCATTCCTTGGCCAAACCTTGCTCGCGGGCAGCCAGTGCCGTGGCGCGCCGCTGTAAATCTTCTTCTGTCTGTACTGCGCGATCCAAGCGGTCGTGCAGTTCGCTCAAAAAGTGAGCAATGTCGCGCTCCTGCGTGGACATGGTCGAGCGCGCGCGATCGATCAGGTAATCCGGCATGCCCAGCCGTTTCGCAATATCGAGTCCGGCGGATTTTCCCGGCGCGCCCAGGCGAAGCACGTACGTCGGTTGCAGCGTGGATTCGTCGAAGCCCATGGACCCATTGACCACTCCCTGTGTGCCTGCGCCGTAAACCTTGATCGCCATCAGGTGCGTGGAAGCCAGCGTGAAAGCGCCCGTGCTACGGAACGTATCGAGGATCGCAACCCCCAATGCACCGCCTTCCTCCGGATCGGTGGCTCGCCCCAGTTCGTCCAGCAACACCAACGAATCGCGAGTGGCCTCTTCAAGCATTACGCGGATGTGCGCAATGTGAGCCGAGAACGTACTCAAGCTCTCCTGGATCGACTGGTTGTCGCCAATATCCGCCAGCACCTGATCGAAAATCGGGAATTTCGCTTCGGCCGCGGGAACCGGCAAACCGGCTTGCGCCATCAGAACCAGCAGGCCCACCGTCTTCATCGACACCGTCTTGCCGCCGGTATTGGGACCGCTGATCAACAGCGTTCGGCAATGCTCATTTAGCGTCAGCGAGATCGGCATCACCAATTTGCCTTGACGCTTCAAGACGTCCTGGAGCAAGGGGTGGCGTGCTTCGCGCAACACCAGCGAGCGATCCTGGTCCGGCGTGAATACCGGCACTACGCAATCGAATTCGACGGCGAACTGCGCTTTCGCAAATAGCAGCTCCAGATCGCCCAGCGCTTCCACCGATTTGCTCACCGCCGGAGAGTGCACGCGCAGCAGTTCGGTCAGTTCGCGTAGAATGCGATGCACTTCGCGCATCTCTTCTTCGCGCAGCCGCACCAATTCATTATTCAAGTCGATCGTTTCCAACGGCTCGACGAACAGCGTATGGCCGCTGCCGCTGGCTCCGTGAATCACGCCGCTTACTTTGCGTTGCTGCCCGGAAACGATGGGAACCACAAAGCGGTCGTTGCGGATGGTGATGAAATCTTCCTGCAGCGTGCCGTCCTCGTGATGGGTGCGCAGGAAGCGTTCAAGCGAACCTTGTACCTGCCTTTGCTGCTTCTCGATATCCCGCCTTAGCCGATTCAACGCAACGCTGGCGTCATTCGAAAGCGAGCCGTCCGGAAGAATCTTGCCGCGCAGTTCGCGCAGCACTGGCCGCAAATCGGCGACATTCGCCCCTTTGGCCGCCAGTCGCGGATACTTCAAGGCCACGCCGGTCAGAATGGAGCGGATTTCCGCAGCCTGCTCCAGCATGGAAGTCAGCTCGAAAATCTGCTTCGCTTCCAGGCCGGCACCCTCAATGCGCAGCATCGCAACGGCGCGCTCGACATCGGGCATCGAATCGAATTTTATCCGCACAGCCGCGCCCCGGGAAGCCGTTTGGGGCGACATGGCGGTCTTCAGATAATCGATCGATTCGGCGGTGTCGGCAAGAATCGATTCCAGCAAGCCGCGATCATTATGCGGCTCGATTTTGTCTAGTTCGGCCGCCCCCAAAGCGGATCGGATGTTGCGGCCCAGGAGTTCGCGGAGCGCCTCGAATTCCAGCAGGTCAGCGCTGAACGTCTGCAAAAGCCCTCTCTATGACGGCTAGAGTACCTTCCGTCAACCGATACTCCGGCAACTGGCGGCGCGGAATCCAGCGCACGTCGCTGACGTCGCTCGCGGCCTGGAGAGTTCCCCCCGTGACTCGGCAGATGTAGTCGGCCAGCACGTAATGATATTCCGTATTTCCCTCCGCGTCTTGCATGATTCGCTCAAATATTTCGAAAAGCGCGAGCGGTTCAATCACCAGACCGGTTTCTTCCACAACTTCCCGCTGAACCGCTGCCTCCAGTTTCTCACCGAGTTCCAGCAGACCGCCGGGCAGCGACCAATATCCCTTTAGCGGCTCCTTCCCGCGCTCCACCAGCACAATCTCGTCGCCGCGGAAGATCAGCGCGCCGACGCCCAGCAGCGGGCGCTGCGGATAACGCCGGACATCACTTTGGTTCTGAACCTGGTCGGGCGTTGATTCGTGCATCGTTATATTAAAAGATGGATTCCACACGGCCATTGGTGCTTTTTGATATCGACGGCACGCTGGTGCGGAAGTCCGGCCCGCACCACCGCGAGGCCCTGGTGCAAGCCGTGCGAGGCATAGCGCGAGTGGAAACGACCGCCGAAGGAGTGCCTGTGGCGGGCATGCTGGATCGCGACATCCTTACCGTTATGATGACGCAAGCCGGAATGCCGGGGCCCACGATTCGCCGGATAATGCCCGCGGTGGTGCAGCGCGCGCAGTGGATTTATGCTCGCAGTTGCCCCGGATTGGAAGATAAAGTCTGCCCGGGAGTTCATCGAGTTCTCGGTCTGCTGCGGGGTCATGGAATCACACTCGGGCTGGTGACGGGGAATCTTACGCGCATCGGCTGGAAGAAGCTGGAACGGGCCGGTCTGCGGGACTACTTTCGGTTTGGCGCATTCGCGGAAGTGGCCAGAGATAGGGCCGGTTTGGTGCGCATCGCGGTCCGCGAAGCACGCCGCCAGAAATGGATCGGCCGCGGCAGTCGGATCTCACTGATCGGCGATCATCCGAACGACATACAAGCGGCTCGCGCGAATCGGGTGCGCGCTATCGCAGTGGCGACTGGAGTGGTGTCCTACCAGGACTTGGCCGCGTTAACCCCCGATGTCGTGCTTCCAGATTTACGGGCGCTAGAGGTGGAGATGCTGCTATGAGCGGCGCACAGACGTTTTCCGTTAAGCGCGCCCAGGTCGAGTTTCACAACTTCGCGTCACTGGGTGAGCCTGAACGCGCTATGGCGCATTACGCCGAAGAGAACCGCCGGCGCGGCGAAGTGATCGGCAAGCATCTCGATTTTATCGGCGAGCTGACGCCGTTTCTCGAAATCGGCTCAAATGCGGGTCACACCAGTTACATGCTGGCCAACGAGTTCGGAGCGAGCGGCTTCGCGCTGGATCTCTCGGCCGATTCGCTGCGCCACGGCATCGCTCTAAAAGAGGCCTGGGGTTTGTCCCGGGAACCGCTGCGGGTGGCCGGCGATGCGGCGAACCTTCCCTTCGCAGACCGCTCCCTCCGCGTAGTTCTGGCGTTTCAAATGTTAAGCCAGTTCATGGATATGGAACGCGTTTTCCTGGAAGTGAAGCGCGTGCTGATGCCCGGCGGCATTTTCGTCTTCGCCGAGGAACCACTGAAACGCATGCTATCGCTCCGGCTTTATCGTTGTCCTTACTACGAGACGATGCGGCCGTGGGAACGGAAGCTTTTCGATTGGGGATTGCTAGGGTACTTCGTTCGCGATGTTATCGGGGCGCACCAGGAGGAGAGCTTCGGCATTCGCCAGAATCACAGCATGGGTCTGAAGGAGTGGCGGCGGCTGATCCACGCCCATTTTGCCGACAGCCGCTTCCAAATCATCGTGCCCCAGCGGGGCTGGGCCGAGCGTGTGGTGAAGCGCGCCGCGATCGGACTGGATCCCTATCGTTCCGAATGGACCGCGGCCCGTCTGTTGGGGGGAGTGCTGGCGGCGGTCTGCAAAAAGGAAGGGCAAGGGGTCCCAACCGCATTTCGGCCGGAAACATTCGAACAGTGTTTGCGTTGTCCGGATTGCCGGGGAACCCTGCGGCGCGACGACCCTTGTGTCCTGGCATGTCGAGCTTGCGGCTACCAGGCGGCCAACGAATTCGGCGTCTACAATCTGCTGCCATCGGCGGAGCGGGCCGAGTTGTATCCCGGCGACCGCGAGGACACCATCGATTTTTCTCTTCCCGGCCATGAGAAGCGGCTGCTGGGTCCGTGGTACCAGCTAGAGGGAGTCTTCGGGAATAAATATCGCTGGATCGGCCAATCGGCGTCGGCGCGTCTGACCCCGGACGGTCCGCAACCTCAACGACTACGAGTACGAGGCCACGCCTCAGAGGGACATCCCGTAAAATTAACGATTAAAGCGAACGGAACGCCCGCCGGAGAATGGCTGTTGGCGCGTCCAGGCTTGTTCGTACTGGAGGCCGATTTGCCCCCGGCCATGGAATACCGGATCGAAATACATGCGGGACCGTCCTGGAGCGCGCCCCCGGATGCCCGGGTCTTTACTGTAAACTTATCGATGATCCGGCTAGTTCCT
>Ga0302319_10016088_pt1 | contig 13806 bp, 8 predicted proteins | sample Bog_T0_2_FD_203319 | JGI IMG/M metagenome (GOLD analysis project Ga0302319, IMG submission 203319) | Peat permafrost microbial communities from Stordalen Mire near Abisko, Sweden - Bog_T0_2 | ecosystem: Environmental > Terrestrial > Soil > Wetlands > Peat | place: Sweden: Abisko, Stordalen Mire...
GCCGGCCGCTGGGCCGACAACGTCATCTCAAAGCCGTCTCGAGACGACGAGATGTTCCATTCAAGCGTGTTGCGCTCGTCTAGCTGCAGCAGGTAGCGTGTGCCGTTAGCCGCGGGTTGCACGGTGGCCGGAAATTCAGTGCCATCGAACCACTGATTATCAACCCAGACGCGCAATCCCAGCCCCGGACTCCTGAGCAGGTTGGAGCGGACGCGATCCCCGCCCTCGGTATCCCAGCTCAACACCGGGATCAGGCTCCGTTGGGGGTCTGCTTCAAGCCGCAGGACGGGCCCGGATGACGAAGCTTGTGCTCGCATGCCGGCACTTGATCCTGTCGCCGCCACTGCGGCGGCGCAGGCTTGCAGAAATGTGCGTCTATTGGTTCCGTGTTTGACATTCATGCTCATAAGTAAGCGGCTTTCTACTTCGGACCCCGGATTCTGGCTTAGCATACACCCAGCCGCCTTCCGTTGATCGTCCGAAGTGCGGCTATTCCCCTAGGAGCCGTCTATTGGCTGCGCCATGCTCCAGTTTCGCCCGGCCGGGAAAATTCAAAATCGGGGAATCCCGTCTTTTCAGTGCATCCCACAAACACCTCTCCGACCATCATCTCTTTGGTCGCATAGTTTCGCCGCTCCCATTGCCTCTCTTTACCCGCTCGCCGCCATCAGCGCACCGATGCGCCGCACCATGCTCCTCAAGAGCCACCGTATGAGATGGCTCTCGGCCAGCAGTATGTAATAAGGCGCGTGCTTGATCAACCTTGCGGGCGGACTGATACGCCTTACGGCCTGACGAAAAACGGAATGTTAGCGGTGGCTGCGTTCCCCTGGCCATCCAGCGCGAAGACAAACACGCGGTAAGCCCCTTGCTGTTTCGGAGCCGTGAACACGATCTCGCGTTCGCCCGTCTTCTGGATCAGTTCGGGCATCGGATTTGTGCGTTTTTCGCCCATGCCGGCATAGCCCGCGCGCGCGACTTCGGGCACGATCTCCCAACGGAGGGTGACCGGATCGCCGTCCGGGTCGCTCACCTTGAGGGCCGCGGTGTGCGGGTCTCCAGGCTTCAGGTAGATGTTGTCGGCAGCGAGTTTGCCGTCAATGGCGAGTTCCTCGATGCGCGGGGCGCGATTCGCGGGCCAGTGGCCTGTCCATACGTACTGCATGACGTTGACGGCCTCGGTCCGCTCACCCGATTCGAGGAACATGCCGTACCAGGTGTGGGTCCTTTCAAACCGCCACAGCCAGATGAAGACATAAGACCCCAGGCAGCGCTCGGCGTCTTTCACCATGACGTTTCGGTAGTTCTCCAAAATGAGCTGGGCCTTCTCGGTGCTGGTCTCTTCCATGGCAGCCTTCCACTCGGTGCGCGGGACCGCCCAGTCGCCGGAGGGACCCCATTCCGTCATGACGTAGGGCTTGTTCCAATCGTAGGTGCGAATGTGGGCGGGCACTTTCCCCATGGCGTGATAGTCGTTGACGCCAAGCAGGTCGAGGTCCGGGGCGCGCCGCTCGATCTCCTGGATGTTGCCGTAGTCGACCCAATCATCGCCGACCACCGTGAGGGCCGGGTGGTTCGGATCCACCTCGTGGATCATCTTCGCGACATCGTTTACCGCGTTCCAGACGTTCCGGTCCTTGTAGCCCACTTCGAGTTCGTTGCCGATGGCCCACATGAGGACGGCGGGGTGGTCTTTAAACTCCATGACCAGCTTCTTCATCTCTTCGAACTGCTGGCGCACCGCCACCGGGTCGCTGTAGTTAAACTTGTTGGCCAGTTCCATGCCCATCGGGAGATTGAACAGCACGGTCATGCCGAGGCGCTGGGCTTCGTCCAGAATCTGCGTGCCGCCGGAGCGAATGGAGTTGCCGCCGCGCGCCTTGAGTTCCTTGAGCGGAAACTGGCCGTTCGGGTCACCCCCATAAACGGCGCCCTTGATGAAATATGGCTGGCCGCCGCGGTACAGCCGAAAGGAGCCGTTTTCCTTTCGGATCTCTACTTTCACGGGGCCCGCCGGCACCCTGGGCGCACTCTCCTGAGCGCCCGGCAACTGCGCGCTGCAGACTGCCAGGCATACGGACAGCACTAGGATCGCAACCGATCCCTCTTTGCGTTTACGGCCGACACTGTTTGCCATCATCCCACTCTATCGCCCGCCGCAGCGCCGCTCCCGGCGCGCTCACGAAGGAGAAGACGACCAAGGACGCCATCGGCACGGACGGCGCGCGCATCGCCAAGCAGCGCGAAGCCACGCACAAGGCTACGGCTTTCAAGTTAGACCCGAAAATGTCGTTCGCACTCGCAGCAGCGGTCCAACCGATCAGCGTTCTTGAATGCATCGCCGTAGAAGAACTTGCGCTTCGGAGGATCACGGCGTGGAGGCTCTTGATAGAATCACTGGAAACTGAGAGCTAGAATGAAGACCCCGCTTAAGTACTTTCGGCGCGGACGGCTTTGGACTATTGCGGTGATCTTCGGCGGAGCCGGTCGACGCGCGGCTGGACCTGTCCCAAAATAGAGAAGAATCCGAAAACGAGAGGACCATGGCATCTATGATTCCGCAATCGAGACCGTTCCGAATGGCGAGTGTTTGTGTCTTTGCGCCGTCCCTCCTGCTGGCAGTCCTGGCCAGTTTCACCTGCGGCCCGGCTCTCGCGCAGAGCGGCCCCTATCCGAAGGAATTTCAATTCCGCGAACGCAAAAGTTCCGGCGGTGAGACGCTGAAGCACGTGGTGTATGTGCCGTTGAAACTGGAACCGGGCCGCAAATACCCGCTGGCGGTCTACCTGCACGGCAGTTGCGACGAGTGCGTCACCCACGAAAGGATTCTAAAGGAAAGCGGTCTGCAATGGTGGCACGAATACGACCGCGACGCGCAGCAGGAGCCCACCTTCCTGTTCGCGCCGGCGGGCGGAACCGGCGGATGGAGCGGAACAGCGCGGCGCCAGGCGGTCTTCGAGATCATCGACGGGCTGCTTGAAGAGTTTCCCATCGACCGGCAGCGCATATACCTGATGGGCTTCTCGATGGGCGCCGCGGGAATCTGGAATTATTTGCAGCAGCGACCCGGCTTCTTTGCGGCTGCCAACCCGCAAGCAGCCGCCGGAGGCGCGCTGGATCCGGAATTGGTCAAAAACACGCCTATCTGGGCCACGATCGGCATTGAGGACCGTGTCATCAGCCTGGAACAACTCACGGCCAATGTGTCGCGGATTCGGGCGGCCAACGGAGACCCGCGAGGGGCAGCGACGTGGGTAACGGGCGTGAACCCGCGGTTCACCATCTTTGCCAGTACCGACCATGGCGGAGTGCAGGGAAAGACGCAGCAGATTCCCGGTCTGAGGGACTGGTTCTACGCGCAATCCAACAACGGCGACATTCCTCCCAACGTGCGATTTGTACGGCCTCTGCCGCTTGATCAGGAGTACACCTCGCCGGTGGCGGCGCTGGTGAAGGCGGCCGATCCGGAAGGGAAGATCGACCGGGTCGAGTTTTGCATCGGCGACAAGGTCTTGTTCGTAGCCCGCCAGGAACCGTTCGAGTACACCTTCGAGGACCTGGGTCCGGGGATCCACACCATCGCCGCCCGCGCAGTGGACGCCGGCGGAAAGTCCCGTACCGCGGAGGTCACGATCCGCGTAGGGTCATCCAGGAAGCCATAGCTTCTCAGCCGCCGTGCTGGACTGAACGTGGGAGGCTGAACGAGGCCAGCACTCCCGTAATCACCGGAATCATCAGGTTGAGAATCGCGCTGATCGAGGCCAGCGACTTGCTGATGCCCCAGGTCATGCCCAGTTGGGCCGGCACTGAATTCTCCAGCACATTGTCGCGAAGGTGGTTTACGAAGTTAATCTGGTCCGCATCCGTCAGGGCATGACCAGATTTGTTGCCCCATGCTCATCGGTGTAATCCAGATTCTCTGCGAGCTGCTCTACTGCGACAGTGGCGCGACGAACTGATAACTGCCGGATGCGAGTTCAAAAACCGCCTTGCCCTTCTCCGCCCCTCTGAACTGAACTCCCGCGGCCTGGGCTGCCGGCCGTCCGCTTTCTGTCACCGCCGCGGGCACGCCGGCGGGCAGATACAGCGTGGCGCTCGTACCCGGCGGAACGGTCGCGTCCATGTGCAGTGCGCCATTTTCAATCCGCCAGTTACTGACGATGGTCCCGTGAGCGGACCTGTAGCTCGTGCGCGCGAAGGTCAGGTCGCCCACCGGCGTCGGCTTCAGGAAGAAATGCCGGAAGCCCGGCGCTTTCTCGTCCAACCGGATGCCGCCAATGCCTTCGATGAACCACGCGCCGATGGAGATCAGTGTGTCGTGGATGTGGGAACCGCCCGACCAGCTTTCCCAACTCGTAGTGGCGCCCTGTTCGAGCATGTTGCCCCAGCTTGGGAAGTCTTTCTTGCTGGCCATCTGGTAGATCAGGTCGTTGCGGTCCTCTTCCATCAGTTCCTTGAGCAGAAAGTAGGCGCCGTGCATGCCGGCGTCGATGTGGCCTCCATTTTTGACCAGGATGGTTTCTTCGAGGTTCCTGGCCACGCCCGCCCGCAACTCCTGCGGAACGATTCCGAGCAGCAGCGCCAGCACCAGGTAAGGCTGCTCGCCGGTGGCGTAGCTGTTGGGGGCGACGAAATAGCGTTCGTGCAGCGTGCGGCGCAGCGTGGCCGCTCGTTCTGCATACATCGCCGCATCGTCGGGCTGGCCCAGGATAGCGGCGATTTTGGCGGCCAATTGCAGCGTGTAGAGGTAGTGCGCGTTGTTGATGAAACGGGAGCTGACGGGGTCTCGGGAGATGTCCCCGCCGGCTCCGCGCCGCGGCGCGACCCAATCGCCGAGGTAGTTCCATTCCGGCATGCGGATGCCGACGCTGACGTAGGGCTCCAAAATGTGGTTCTTAGTCTTCGAGTCGGCGAAGGCCAGCCACTTCTGGATCATCGGATAGTTGGTTTCAAGCACGCCCTTGTCGCCATAGTTCAAATACACCTGCCACGGCATCGTCACCACGAAGCCGCTCCACATGGGCCCTCCGCCGCCCTGGTCCGGGTAATTGGGGGCGGTGTAAGGCACGTCTCCGGATTGGGGATCCTGCGCATCGCGCCAGTTGGCGGCCCAGCGGTTGTAAAGCCCCCCGGTGTCGAAATTGAACAGGCCCGTTTCGAGCGACGTCCCGGCGTCGCCGCCGTAGCCCAGGCGTTCGCGTGTAGGGCAGTCCACCACGTAGCCGTTAAGCGTGAGGCACTCGTAGGTCCAGGTCACCAGACGGTAGATGCGGTTTAACAGGTCGTTGGAGGATTCGAATTCGCCGGCGCGCCCATAACTGGTGCGCATGAAATAGCCGCGGACGTCATCGGCGGTGGGCGCCTGGCTCAGTCCCGTGACATGAGCGTAGCGGAATGCATGGTAGTTGAACCGCGAGCGCACCACCTGGTCTGCTCCCGTGCGGGTCACATACTCATCCCGCTGGTTAAACGTGCCGTAACGGCCTCTGGCCGGCGGGTTGTCGGCGAACTCGATCTTGAGACTGTTGCCGGCCGTTATCCCGGAGGGCAGGCGCAATTCCAGCCAGCCGGTATAGTTCTTGCCCATGTCGATCAGCCAGCCGCCGGCCGGTGTCTCGTCGATCCTCAGCGGCCGGAGCGTTTCCAATATGCGGTTGGGCTCAACCATCTGGGCCGACGTGGTCACCTTCGGCGGGTCGAACGTCGCGGCCGCCTCCCAGGCGGAATCATCCAGCTTGACGCCGTTCCAGTCTGCCACCTCCAGCCGGGCGTCATAGTGTTCCCCACCATAGTCGCCGAACGCCGTACCCTTGCCCAGCGGAGTGATCGGGCTGGCTTTTGCCTTCCATGTGCCGTCGGTACCCACGGCCACCGCCTTGCCATCCGACAGCATAATGTCAAACTGCGCCCGCACCAGCGGCCCATCGTAAACCACGCCCGGATGGCCCCGGACGTACCAACCGCGGCCCAGCCACAGCGCCACTGTATTGCGGCCTTCCGCCAGGTAGCCGGTGATGTCGTGTGTCAAATACCAGTTGCGCTTGGAAAAATCCACTACCCCGGGGGCTAGAACGTAGTCGTCGACTTTTTTCCCGTTGACGTAGAGTTCGTAGTAGCCCAGCGCGTTCACATAGGCCGTCGCACGCTGCGGCTTCTTGGCGAGCGTGAAGGTCTTGCGCAACCAGGGGCAGGGGAGGGGAGTTCCTTCTTTGACATCAGCGGCACGCGCCAGGCCGATCCAGCGGCCGTACCATTCCGAGTCGCGGAGCACCCCCATCGACCAATGCGCCGGGGCGCTCCAGGGCGTCACTTGGCCCGCCTGATCCCAAACGCGGACTTTCCACCACGCCTGGGCTCCCGCGCCCAGCGGCCGCCCGGAGTAGGCCACGAACGCGGTCTGATCGGATCTGATCCTACCGGAATCCCAAAGGTCGCCCTTGTCTTGCCGGAGGTTCTCCCGGCTACTGGCGACCAGCACTTGGTAGACACTCTGTCCTCGGCCCCGCGCTCCAGGCGCCATCGTCCAGCTCAGCCGCGGCTTTTCGACGTCGATCCCCAGGGGGTTCGAGAGATATTCGCAACGCAGCCCTTCCACCGACAACGCGGTTTGGCCGGATGCCACACGGCTGCCCGCGACCAGCGATGCCAGGATCAGAACAGCATTGATGACGAACCTCATACGACAATCTCCTTAGAGCGTCTGCCGCCTCCGAAACGGGATCGCTCACTTGAACAGCAACGGTGCAAACTCGTGCAGATCCCGGCGCCAGGTCTGCCACTCGTGGGCCGTGCCCGGCGATTGGTAAAACGCGTTCTTGATGCCGGCCTTCTCCAGTTCGTCGTGCATGGCCAGCGCCGGCTTCAGCATGCGCTCTTCGGCACTGCCCGCGCCGAACCACAGCAGATGGACCTTTTTGTTGAACGCCGCCGGGTCGGCGAAGGCTCCCGAGTAGGCCGTCTTTAGATCCTGCCCCGCGCGCAGAGGAGAGCTGAACGCGCCGATCCAGGAGAACTTGTCCAGGTGGGCCAGGGTGATCTGGAGCGTCTGCCCGCCGCCCATAGACAGCCCCGCCATGGCGCGATGGTCTTTGTCGGAAATGGTCCGGTAGGTGGCATCGACCATGGGGATCAGGTCATTGACCACCACCTGCTCGAAGAGACTGGGCTGCCCCGTCCCGCGGCCCTGCGTTGTAGGCGCCTGCGCCGCCCCTGGCGCCGTGGCGTAACCCTGCTCCATCACCACGATCATCGGCTTGGCTTGGCCCTCGGCGATGAGGTTGTCGAGGATGAAGTTCGCGCGGCCCTGGTTGGTCCAGCCGCGCTCATCTTCGCCGGCGCCGTGTTGCAGGTACAGGACCGGGTAGCGCGCCCGCGTGTTGCGGTCGTACTCTGGCGGCGTGTACACGTAGGCGCGCCGCCACGCCTCGGTCGTCTTCGAGAAATACCAGCGAATGCGTACATCGCCGTGTGGCACGTCTTTCGCCGCATAGAAATCTGCGCCATTGTCAGGAATCTCCACGCCGCTGCACTGCTTGCCCCAACCGAAATAGGTCTCGCTGGCCGGGTCGTTCATGGCTACCCCATCGGTCAGGAACCAGTAGTAGTGAAACCCCGGGACAGCCGGCGCGGTGGTGATGCTCCACGTGCCATCGTCGGCTCGGGTCATGTCCATCGGACCCCGGCCCAGGCCGTTATCGTCGCCTCCCGGCTGAAACTGCACTTTCCTGGCCTCGGGTGCCTTGAGGCGAAAAGTGACGCGCAGATCCGAGTGGACGCGCGGGTACTCCGCGCCGCGCACGTTGGAGGTCGCGGGCCGCGATTCGTCCGCCTGCGCCCAACAGAATCCGCAAGCCAGAAGCGTAATCAAACTGATTCGGTGAGTCATTATTCTCCAATGTTAGGATTCTCGTTCGCGGTGGCAACAGGTGTTAGACTGGCGGGCGGCTTTTTCTGGAAATCCGTCCACGCATCGTCGAAGAGCTTTGGCTCTTGGTCACGAGCGGGCCTCTGAACCGAGATTCCCATCATTACGGTGCCCAGCATATCAAGTGAAACCGCGACGGTGGGTGTCAAACTGCGGAGTCGATGGCGTCCGGGTCGCCGGTCAGGGAACCAAGGCAAATCGCCGGACTGGAGCCGGTACGAATCCAGCCCAAACTCCCTAATATGCTCTAGTCTGGTTTTGTGAATCAGTTTCCCCAATTCGATTTGTCTGGCAAGGTCGCTCTGGTGACCGCATCTGCGCGCGGCCTCGGACGCGCCATCTCACTCGCCTTGGCACACGCGGGCGCGGACGTCGCTCTGGGCTTACGGGACCGCAACGCTCACGGCGGCCTCCCCGGCGAGATCGAGGCTATGGGTCGCCGCGTGCTTCCGTTGCAAATGGACGTGACGAGCATTGACCAGATCTTTCGCGCCGTCGACGACACGGTCGCGCATTTTGGCCGGCTCGACATTCTCGTCAATAACGCAGGCATTGCACCAGGCAATCTCGCAGAGAATGTGCGGGAAGAAGATTACGACCTCACGCTGGCAGTCAATTTGAAGGCAACGTTCTTTGCAAGTCAGGCCGCGGGCCGCGTCATGATTCGGCAGAAGGGCGGCCGGATCGTCAATGTCAGCTCACAAGCTGGCTTCGTGGCTCTGCCGACCGAATCGGTGTACTGCGCAACCAAGGCTGCCATCGTGCACCTCACCAAGTGCCTGGCCGTCGAATGGGGCAAGTACGGCATCACCGTCAACGCTGTTGCCCCGACCTTCATTGAAACGCCGGGCACTGAGGTGTGTCTCGCGGATCCCGAGTTCCACGCCGACGTCGTCGAACGGATCGCCGCTTTGCACCGCATAGGACAGCCCATGGACGTTGCGGGCTCGGTCGTATTCCTGGCTTCATCGGCGGCCTCTCTAATTACTGGGCACACGATTGTCATAGACGGCGGGTGGACGGCGCGCTAAACACGAGTGCCTTTCAGCATTTCGATCTTTGTCCGAGTGCAAGTCGTCGTGCGGGTTCGGTTAGAGCCCACACTGCGGCATTACAGGAGCACCTGTGTGCGCCTGTATCACTCAAGGCTGCCGGGCGTAGATTCCCAACATCCGGCCATTCGGCGGGAGGGGAGTGAAAGCCAGACCGGCGACGATCGCCTGCGACACGGCGCTGGGCGGTCCCTCCCACACGACAAAGCTGAGATCCGGAGCTGTGGCGCCGGCGCTCAATGCGTTCACCAGCGACTGCCCCGCCGGATAGGGGCCCATGCCCGTCCAGCGGTCCGGATGCGCCGGCCGGAGCATGATGTGCGTCTGCCACATCCACGGCGCATTCGCCAGAATCGCTCCGGACCGCCGAAAATAATGGGCTCCGCCCCAAAAAAACGGAGCGAACCACAAATCTCCCTCACGGGAATGCTTGGCGCCAATGAGCAGGCCCACCGATCCGGCCTTCGCCAGGGGGGCCTCCAGCGCCGGCCTCAGCTCGCTGGCGATTCTCGAAGCGGTTACCCATTGAAAAGGCAGCACCACGCTCGTGGCGCACAATGCGATCACGCCGGCGGCGAGGCTCCACGAACGCGGGGGATGTAGCGCGGCAGCGGCCGCGATAAGAAACATGACCCAGAGAATTGCGAAGCGGTCCGGGAAATACGCGCTTCCGTTGATGGAGTCCGGCGCGACACAAAGCAACGTGAAGCAGATCGCGCTGGTCGCGATCATCGCGATCGCGGCGGAGCTGGCGCGGCCTCGGCGCCTCCAAATGCTCACCAGCAAAGCAACGCCGGCCGTGGCGACCAGCAACAAGAGGCCGATGCGGTAGAACGGCGACCTGAACGGTACTACGTGCCCGAGTCTTAGCGCGCCGGCCACGCTGCGGATCCAACCAATTTGCGCAACGGAACTTGGCTCGGCGGGACCGCGCTGCGCGTGGTCCACGAACATGCCGACCCAGATAGCCGCGATTACGGCCATGAGAGCAATCAGCGCCAGCGGCCGCCAGCGCGCGCGGAGGGATGGCGCCCAAAGCCAGGAACCGCCTGCGGCTGCGCGCGCCAGATCCGCTACGAAGTGCAACCCGGTAAATAGCAGGAAAATAGCGATCGGCACGGGGTGGGTGAGCAGCATCAATACGAAGCCGGCCAGCAGCACTGTAACGCGGCCCGGACTGAACCGCCCCTGGCAGCGGATCCAGAGGCCGGACAGAAAAAGCACTTGCGCAACGCCGAAGCAGTAATTCATGAACCCCATGTACACCAGCAGATTCATACAGAAGGGTGCTCCGGCGAGCGTCCACGGGCTGTGCCGTTCCGCGACAGAGTCCACCAGATATTTGAAGCCCAGGCCGAACGCGAAAATGTAGCAGCAGACGAGCAGTTTCTCGCTCATCTCCGGGGAGAACACCATTTCGAACACGAGCAGCGAGTAATACTCGAGCGCGTAAGGCGGCAAAAGTGTTTTGATTTCGAAGTGTTGGGTATATGGCCCTGAATGCGTCAGCAGACTCCGGATGATGTCCACGTAATACAGATGAATCGGCCCACACTCACTCGGGAACACCGGCACGGCAAGCACGACCAAGGCTGTGCAGGCAAGCAGGGCGATGGCGGCCCCGTCCCACAAGATGCCTAGGCGCGCTCTCGACCGCGCCGCATCACCCGCTGCCCTGCTCACGCTTCCGGCATCCGCGTCGGAGGTCTCCGATTGGTTACGATACTTTATTGGCTCTGAATGCATTGATGCCGTCCGTTTCTGAAAACTATAGCACCTGGGTTTCCATTTTGCCCTCCCGCCCGGCTATACTCTCTAGCGCACTGGTACAAAATCGGTCAGGTCAGTCACGGATGAAGATTCTCCACGTTACCCTCTCGCTCGGCCCCGGCGGAAGGCGCACTGCAATCTTCTCTTTGATCGACGGTCTTCGTGAATTAGGCGTTGCGAGCGACATCTGTTGTCTCGACCATTTGGGATGTGCGCCGGCCGAACTCCCGCCCATGCAGGAACGCTTACTGGTGCTCGGCCGGCGCTCTCTGTTCGATCGTGCAGCCCTGAGGCAGCTCCGCGCTTTCTGCCTGGAGCGAAACGTCGACGTCATCCACACCCACGACGCCGCCAGCCAGTCCACGGCCGCTCTGGTGCGTTTCGCGCTCCCACGCATGCCGCTGTTGATGACCTTCCACCGTTCGCGCAGTCTCGAATCGGCCACATTCGTCGATCGGTTACGCAATACCCTCGCCGGGTCGCAGTCTGCGGCGATCATTACCCCATCCGAGGCCAGGCGCATTCATTTCCTGACACAGAATTTCGTCTCCGCCCACAAGGTCTTGCGAATCCCTCTCGGTACGGACTTGTTGCAATTCCAGCCCGACCCCGAGGTTCGCGCGGCCGTCCGGCAGGAGCTCGGCTTCGGCCCTGAAGTCACCTTGTTGGGCACAATCGGCAACTTCGTTCCGGCAAAAGGCGTCGAAGTCGCGATTCAGGCGTTTCAGGCTCTTGCGGGCCGCCCCATCCCCCACCCCGTCGCACTGCTGATTGTTGGCGATGGGCCCGGCAGGCCGGGTATCGAAGCCTTGGTTTCCTCCGTGCGGGATTCGCCCGGCGTCGTTCGTTTAGCCGGATTCCGGATGGACATCAACCGCTGCATGGCCGCCCTCGACGTCCTGCTGCACACGCCACGGATCGAGGCGTTCGGCCTGGTCGTGATTGAGGCCATGGCCACCGGACTTCCGGTTGTGGCCACCCGCGTCGGCGGCGTCCCCGAACTGGTTCGCGAGGGCAGCACCGGCTTGCTGGCCGAGTCCGAGCAGCCCCAGTCCATCGCAGACGCTCTCCAGCGAGTGCTCAACGATCGCAATCTGCGTGCGTCGATGGGCGCCGAGGCCCGCCGTGTCGCGGTGGCCGAATACGGTCGCGAGCTCTACGCCAAGCGGCATCTTCAGCTCTACGAACGCCTCTTGCGAGCCGGCGGTTCCCCCGGCGGATTACCCTTTGTAATGTCGGATTGACATCGGCGCGCGGCGACTCTTTGCGTCTAGAATCTCCGGCATTCACAATTAGGCCAACGGATCGGTTCCCCTGCCTGGAAAGCTGCTGCAAAAGGCCCGGGAATGCTCGCAGACGCGCACAGCTCTCACATTTGCCCCAGTGTTTGCAGTATGTTTCTGAGCCGCGACCGTGAGGGGAGCGGTCTCCTGTATTTGCAGCATGTTTCTGAGTCGCGACCGTCAGGGAGCGGTCTCACAGGACCCTTTTCAGCAGCCTGCCGAAGCGCTGCTGGCCTGGACGTGCCATACCGCCCGCCCACCGCAGGCTCGGCCAGTTTCAGAGTTCTCGTGAACCGAGGTGGGGCAGACGTCCACGTCTGCGCCGGACCTCCAGGTCTGGCCAAGGCGCGACCTGGGGGTCGCGCGCAGGTCTGGAGACCTGCCCCACCAGAAGCGACGGTCTACACTAGCTCTGAAACTGGTCTAGGCTTCGACAAAAGCCAATGCAAGCAGTCGGAGAATTAGCTGGATTTCGTCCCGGACGTCACCTTCCAATCGCGGTACTTGCGCTGGAGTCGCCGCCACAAGCTGCCGTCGCGCGTATAGCGAATGGCCAACCCCGCCAGGTGCCGCTTTCGCTTCCAAAACACCGTCCGGCGATGCGCCCGCATGATCATCTGCCGAGCCTGTAGCAGTTCTTCCGAAGACATGGCTTCCGTGCGGCTCACGGGAATGAATCCGGAATACTGCGAGAAATTTTCCGTCGATAGCAGTCCCTTCCTCTTCGCCTGGTCGAACAGCCCGGTGCCCGGGTACGGCGTCACGACCGCTACCTGCAGCGTTAGCGGCTTCATTCTTTGCACGGCTTTAATGGTGCCCCGGACGCTCTGCCAGGTCTCGCCGAGAAGCCCTACCAGCATAAACATGTGGGCGGCAACACCGAGCCGCTCGACCATCGCGAAGTTGCTGAAGAACTCTTCCAGCTTGCCGGCTGCGCCATCCTTGCCCACTTTGTCGAACAGCGCGGCATCGCCGCTTTCGATTCCAAACTGCATCCGCATGCAGCCGGCTTCTTTCATCCTGCGGACCAGCGGCTCGTCGATCTTGTCCAAACGGGTCTCCACCAGCCAGGAAATCTTCAGCCCGCGGCGGATGATTTCATCGCACAGTTGCAGCGTCCTGTCCCGATCCATGGTAAAGACCTGGTCCCGGAACAGAATCGCGCGTATACCCCGCTTGTGATACACATCTTCAATTTCGTCCACCACTTTCACCGGATCGCGATGAATGATGCGGTCCCCGAATCCCATCGGATAGGGGCAGTAGTAGCAGTGGTAGCTGCACCCGCGGGAAGCAAAGATGCTGGCGTAAGGAACTCCCACACCAAACGGGAAGTACCAATATTTCTCGAGCGGCAACAAGTCGTAGGGTAAGGGTGGCAACGCGTCCAGATCGGTCACGTGGCGGACCCCCTGGTTGACCAGAACGCCTTTGGATCGCTCGAATTGCCCGCCTTGCCCCTTTCCCTCGAATTCCTCCATCAGCGGGGACAGCATCAGCTCCGGATCGCCGCGAATGATCGCGTCCGCGGCCCCGGATTCCGCGATGTTATCGAACAGGGAAATCGTCACCGTCCCCACCGCCACGGTGCGTACTCCCGCGAGCCCTTCCCGCAGCGCCTTTAGAATCTCGATATCGCCGTACAGCGACGGCAGGTTCATCAGTTGGACAACGGCGTCCGGCCCGTGCTGGCCCACTTGCGCCACCACCTGCTCTTTGTCCAGATCATTCACCTGCGCATCCAGGAATGTCACCTCGTGGCCACTCCGCTTCAGTA
>Ga0302319_10016091_pt1 | contig 13805 bp, 8 predicted proteins | sample Bog_T0_2_FD_203319 | JGI IMG/M metagenome (GOLD analysis project Ga0302319, IMG submission 203319) | Peat permafrost microbial communities from Stordalen Mire near Abisko, Sweden - Bog_T0_2 | ecosystem: Environmental > Terrestrial > Soil > Wetlands > Peat | place: Sweden: Abisko, Stordalen Mire...
GGCCAGGATCAGGACGTTGTGACCGGCTCTCAAGGAACCGGCATCTACGAGTTCATGTTCCGCAAATACGACCCGGCGGCAGGCCGCTGGCTCTCGCCCGATCCGCTGGGATGGGGCTCGGCTAGCCTCGATTCTCCGCAATCGCTCAACCGATATGCCTATGTGATGAATTACCCGCTGAATTCTTTAGATTCAAAAGGGCTAGGTGCGTGTATTTCCATTAATGGAAATTGCTCCTAAAGATGAGTTTGGGTGGAGCAGGCATCGGTAAGAGCCTCGCGCGTGGACATGTGCACAAGAAATGTGATGCTGCATACGCAGCTAGCCATTCTTAATCACCGGTGTCATTCAAGTCCGGCGTGAGGCGCTGGAATCTGCTCGCATGTTTGGGTTCTCTGAGCATATCTTTTATCTTGTGGAAACAACTGTGAAAGAGCGCTCCATGCTTCGGACGACTCACATGGCGAAATGAACCACACCAACGTTGTCGGCAGCAGATCGTCAATCCTTTGAATAGGGCCGCCATACAGGCGATTGTTGTGCGCCGCAGTCGTTGGGTTGTTGCGCTGCCATCTCTGTATTGCAAGGTTCAAGTCGTGGACTGCGCTGTCCTTCTGTCCAGTCTGAAGGTAGATCTTGCCCATGCGCAGATATGGACGTGCTAGCGATGCATCGATAGCCTGCGCCCTTTGATAGCAAATCAGAGCCTGCTCCGAATCGCCCCGCGCCTCGTTAAGTTCACCAAGATTGAACCAAACCAGCGGCAGATTCGGAAGCTGTTGCGCGGCATCGGTCAATAACTTCCCGGCCAACTCAATATTGCCTGCCTGCAGGTAGAGCTTACCTAACCTCGCTTCCAGAATCGGGTCATGGTCTCTGCCGAGCCTGGCTTCAATCCTAGCGATACTCTTGCTGACCATCGAATCCGCGGCTTGAGGGGATCGATTTCGAAACCATGCGAAGAACGGCGAGTCCAGAATCGATGGTGTCAGTTCAACCGCGGCTTCATACTGCTCCCTTGCGGTCTTAGCATCGCCGCTCTCTTCCAGAAACATTCCATAACTGAGATGGAACGCAGCGTTGTCTGGATCGATCTCAGCTGATTCGCGCCAGTCTCTCGCTGCACCTGCATCGTCCCCGAGCAGGTGCTCAAGCCACGCCAGGTTATGGTGAGCTATGGCGTCGCGGCTGTTCAATGCCAGTGAGCGACGGTAGTCTTCGGCCGCATCCTGCGCCTGTTCTTTCTCCTTATCGCTCAGGTCATGGCGTTCGCCTTTTGAACCTTTTGTGCACTGGGAAGGCAACTGCTGGCTCTCCAGATAGGCGCGCCACCCATAGTAGCGGGCGTTCCATGGCCACAGATGAATCGCTTCGTCGATACTTTCGCGGGCGGCGATAAAATTAGCCGAGGCAACCTGCGAATAGAATTCGCCGAGCTTTGCATCTGCCTGGTCGAATCTGCGATAGGGCCACTGGAGAAGGAGCACCACTACAGCGACCACGATTGCGAGGGGTTTTACCTTCAGGCCGTCAGGCTGGTTCGCGGAGCACGTCAACGCCACCAAGCTAAGAGCCAATGCCAGCGTCAAAGCGTGCTCAAGCAACGAGGAGTACGTTAGTTCCCGAAACAACACTGCTGCCAGCCCTGCTGCAAAACAGCATTTCATTGCCCTGTGAGCGTTTTCGCTTTGTAGTCGGACTCGTTCAACGGTGTTGCCGCGACTGGCGCCTTTCCTTCTCATTCTGGCTGAAACGGAGCTAGCCGCCACCTGTAGCGGAGGCAATCTCATCCCGCGATGGAACTCCCAACCTGCCAGCAAGAGAAATGCCGCATACAGCGCAAAGCCGCTGAGCCCCTTTTCCGCCAATACCTGTATTGGCAAACTAAACGCGCGGCTGGCGAATCCCGTCGTCTCCTCCTGGTCGGCGGAAGAAAGCAGCATTAGCCCGGCATTCGACGATCCTACTCCCCACAACGGATGGGCGCGCATCAGATCGAGAGACCGGCTCCAAATGCCGACACGCCCTTGTGTGCTGCGTGTCTGTGAAGTGTGACTGCCCGCATATACCCTGAAGATTCCTGGATACAGTGCTGTATCAGAAGCCATGATAAGTAGCAGCACGCCGAAGATTCCGGCAAGCAAAAGGGACGCAGTTCGCAGTGTGATCACTCTGTAGGCGGCCATCAATCCGCAAGCCACAAAGAAGAACAGAATTGTGCTCCAGAATATGGCGCGCGATAAGGATAGGAATAGAGCTGCGACAATTGGCAGGGCTGGAAGAAGTGCGAGGGCGGCCAGTCCAAATCTTTCCTTACTTCTTTTCGGTGAACTGGCTTTCCAGAGATAGGCCGCCGCAGCAGTGGCAAAGGGCAATGCCAGCAGGAGAATTGTGAAACATTCGCCAGGGACCCATCCGCTGATGGGGTGGATGAGGCGGGAGCGAAATGCTACAAAATCCGTCAGGCCAACATTTGTGAGTTGCTGGGCGCCTGACGCAAACTGTTGGATGGATGTGAAAGCCAGCCAAGCGCCGCTGAGTCCTGCAAGCACTGCAAGCCAGACGGCTCTGAGTGGCTCGCGCATCGTGAGCCGCAGGATAAAATACGCCAAAACAGAGGTGGCGACAACTTCGGACGCGCGGGCGCTGTTGGCGCGATATTGCGAGAACAAAAACGATGGAACTTCGAAAGCCAATAGCGCCAGAGCTGCCCAATCCACCGTTCGGATTCGTAACTTAGTCGTGAAGGTCAAATGCACCATACCTCGTCAGATTGGCTGCGGCGCTTCGCCGCCATGCAACGCACGTTACTGGGCGCATCGTTCACCCGCGGTCGTAGTTAATCTGTTCATATCGTGGACACGCGCGGATGATGCACGTACCGGCTACGAGGAGATGACGCCCAATAGACCGCCAGCTTGTTTCTCTCCGGCAACATAGACGATGTGATGGACTTCGTCATAACATTTGCTCGGGGCGTTCTTCTCTTATGGATGTACTTTTCCTCTCGCGTTGTTGACCAGATCCGCTATTGGCATGAATTCGTGAGTATTCTTATAGGTGGCAAGCAGCCGAAATACGTCTTCTTCCATTGTTCCATCCTGGTCATGCATTCCATCCGGAACGATCTCGATTTTAGATGCGGAACCGGCACGAGTGAGGCTTTCGTAGAACGCTTTGAGAGTGGGAATAGACAAGAAGTCATCGCTCTCACCTTGGGTTAATATTACTGGCGTTGAAGAAAGCTGATTTACCAAAGAGGATGGGTCACCATGTCCATTCGGGTAGGTTCCTCCATATGCAGTCAACAACGCGCCATATGTTCCCACGGACGCAAACACACCCGGATAATGCTCTGCGAGAAGAAGAGCACGCCTGCCGCCTTCGCTGTTTCCGTATAAATACAGCCGGCTCTTGTCTATCGAATAATTGTTGTTGATGTCGTCCAGCACTTCAAACGCATCGGCTTCACCAATCGGTGCATCTCTTACAGTGCCCCTGCCGTTAATCACAGCAATAGCGATCCCGTTCGCATCGGCGGCATGGTGCAGTTTAACCAAATAATCGAAGTAGGTGAGAAGCGCACTTTCCAGGAATGGAAGTTGGCGCGTCACGGCATAAGGCATAATAATAACCAGCGGTAGCGGTCCATGAGTAGCTTGGGGCAGATAGAGCAGGTAGTTTTGCTGCGTTCCATCAACTTTGGATTTAAACTCACGCAGATGCATGCCCGGCTCTTGGTACCAAACGTCACTCTTCGAGTAGTGGAGCGACTTTACTCCGTCACCCAATGCCATCAGTAACTTCCTTTGCCATTCGGTATCGAGTGGATGGGAGTATTGCTGTGAAGTCAAGATACGATAGCGCTGGATAATGGGATCGCGCTGGATGTACTCTTGCGTTGCAGGATCGGTCGTATGCTGAAGCTGACAGAGTGCATTGTAGATCGTATCTGGATTTCCCACATAGAATGCATCGCCTATAGTGTGCTTTCCAGCCTGTACGGTTAAGGTGTAGTAGCCTTCACTCAACTGTGGCAGTTTCACTTCATCCGATCCGTCAATATCGGCGCTCCTGGACAGAAGTACCGCACCTCTCCAGTCCGCTATTGATATATGCACCGGCGGCTTTGCGTCGAGGATGACCTTATCGTCGAGCATCGGTAAATGAAGAGACTCACCGGCATTTACCAATCGCTTTGGAAGCAATGCTCCATCCTCGCGTTCGAGCCACATATCGAGCATCTGATTCATGGGTATCAGGCTGGCAATCAAGGCCCATGGGCGATCCGCCGTGTGGCCTTCATGCTCTTGATCGACTTTCAATACGAGAAGGTTGTTTCCTTTCTGCAAATGCAGAGGCAAGAATCTGAAGTATTTGAAGACCGGATGTCTATCTTTATTGTCGGATTCCTGCAAGAGATGGCCATTTAGCCACACCTTCACCCCGTCGTTGTAGTCATATTCCAACCCCACGCTGCCATCTGCCGTCGCTTCGATTTGTGCGGCGGCATAAATAACCCCATCTCTGATGCCAGGGAAGAGCCTTTCAAAGTTCAAAACAGCCCCGTGCTGGGTGCGGACGCGACAAAGTTTGCCGTCGGCGCATATGGTAGCGATCTTGTCTGCAGTCAAGTTCTCCTCTGATTGCCCAACATCTGTCAGGAAATCATGAAGAATTCCTCCTTGAATTGCTTGGGGATTGTTGATGCTTAGGTCGCGCTCCGAAAACTGAAAAGGACCGATCAGGTTCCACTGCGCAATCGTGAATTCATTATCGAGTTTGAGAGGATCGATCTGGTTTACGACAGATGAGTTCGAGGGCAGGGAAGTTTGCCCATGGGAAACCGGCGCGGCGAGCATTAGCAATAGTCCCAAGCAACTTAGATAAGCGATCAAACTGAATCTCTTCATTGGAGACTCCGTGATGCCGGGCGCAGTGCGGCTCGGTGCGGTGATGGTGGACCTCATGTCGGAACGCTCCTTCAAGTTCGTAATAGATGTAATCTGTCTCGGCAACAAGGAGGGTGATCCTCGTCACGCTCACTGCATTATCACTCTTTCGGTTGAGGCGTCGCTCAACCTCCGGGGACAGGCACGAGTGATGCTGCGCAAATCGATGATCCCTCTTTACGGGGTATGGACATGAATGAACTAGTTAATCCTGGCTCAATAATATTCCCATTTATTTACTTGACAAGATTTATTTCGCGCAGTTAGGGTTGATCCGAATCACGGGCCAACAAAAATTCAGTCACCACTCTTTCGTGGAGGATTCTCTATGTCTCGCGTAGGCATTGCGCTCTCGTTCGCTCTTTTTTCGGTGAGTTTGGCCGCTCAAAGTCTCTCTAGTGACTCAGCGGCAGTCGCTCTTGCTAAACGATCCATGACGGCGATTGTTGGTCAGTCGAGCGTAAGCGATGTCACGCTCAACGCCGAAGTGGTCTCGACCTACGGAGCCGAAACGGAAAATGGCACCGGTACCTTCCGGGCGAGTGGGCAGGGGCAGAGCCGGGTCGACATCAACGTCGGCAGCGAAACACGATTGGATACCCGCAACATGGCTAGCGGCGCTTGGCAGAAAAACGGCGCGGCCGTAAAGACCTACGCAAGCCACAATTGCATGACAGATGCCGCGTGGTTCTTCCCGGCTCTATCCTCGCTGTCGCAAGCGGCCAATCCGAGCTATGCATTCAAGTACATTGGCGAAGAGGAACATGCTTCCGTCAACACACAGCATATTCGAGTGTCACAGGTGTTTCCGCAGGATCAGTCTGGCATGCTTGCGCAGCTCAGCGAGATGGATTTCTATCTGGACGCCGCTTCCAACTTGCCGGTTGCGATTGTCTTTCAGACCCACGCGGATGGAGATCTGCACGTAAACATGGTCACCGAAGTCCGCTTTGCCGACTACCGGACGGTGAACGGCGTTCGCGTCCCATACAGTTTCCAGAAAATGCTCAACGGCGGCACGATCTTGACGGCAACGGTCACAAGTGCGGAATTGAATTCGGGTTTGACTACCAGTCTTTTCACTCTCCAGTAAACCTTTTGAGATTAACGACAACCTTGGACGAGGACGAGTTATGAAGCGCGCAATCGTAATGTTTTTTGTTGCAGTGGTGCTGTCCGCAAGCAATATTTCCTTTGCCCAGGTTGCCGTCGGCACGCCGCCATACGCGACGATTGACGCCGAGGGCGTTGATTCCATCAATGTTGGCAATCTCAATGTGCATCTAACGATTCCGGTTCGGCACAAAGCGGGGCGTGGAACGAACTTCAATTTCGATCTTACCTACGACTCCTCGGTTTGGTATCCCGCTTCAACGAGCGGGGGCTTGGCCTGGCAACCCGTCGCGTCGCTCGCCAGCGTGCCGCCAGGATGGACCGGACTGAACAGTGCCGGGGGCTATAGCGGATATTCGCTGGCTTATTCTCAGCCGTATTGCTACGGGGGCTATCAAGGGCAGACGAAGTACTACTTCTCCATGTGGACCTATAGCAACTTTTTTTATGTCGACCCAAATGGCGTTAAGCACAGTTTCTCGGTGGGTTATGCTTACATTCAGGGCAACGGGAATTGCGGGCCGTCTTCCGGCATTCAGGGGGCTACAACCACGGCTGCCGCGAACGATGGTTCCGGCTATACGATGACCATCGTTCCGGTATCGGGCGGCGTCAACGTTACTAGTATCGCCCTCTCGTACCAAGTCCACAATCCCGGCCCTACGATCAATATCGCTGCCCCCATCATTGTCAATGGGGGGGCGCCGTACGCCGCCGCATCGCAAATTGACAGTAACGGAAACGAGATCACAACACTCAATGGCGTTGTTACGGATACACTAGGCCAGACCGCGCTCACGGCCGCCGGAGTTGCTCCAAGCAATACCACCTTTACATACAAAACACCCTCGGGCGTGTCAGAAACTTATACTGTGAAATACACGTCTCAAACGGTTCAGACGAAATTCGGATGCACTGTCGCGAATGGCGGAGCGCTGGTCGCCGATTGGGGGCCTCTTGCGCAAAATCTGGTCTCCGAGATCGATCTCCCCGATGGTTCAAACTACAAATTCTCCTACGAGGCGACGCCCAACGTGTCAGGCAATGTCACCGGCAGGCTGGCCTCGGTTACGCTGCCCACGGGCGGTGTGATTACCTACGCATACACCGGCAACAACAATGGAATCATCTGCGCGGATGGAAGCGCAGCCGGCTTGACGCGCTCAATCAACGCCGACTCGGGATCGTCAAGCGCCACGCGCACCTATACCCGGGCATTTACCAATGGAACGCCAGCCACCAGCCATACAGAAGTGAAGGACAGCGCCAGCAATTACCTGGAGTACGACTTTGTTCTCGCGTCGACGGGGGGTACTGGGGCTGCCAGCAACTTTTACGAGGTGAACCGCGACGTGTACAACGGGCCTAAGATCGGAACAGCGGTTATCGCCCGGCTAACCAAGTACAACGGATACACGGGCACCAGTTTGTCTGCGGCTATCACATTGCCTATCAACGAGATCGATACCTATGAGACGCTCGATGGCCTGCAGACGCATGGTTCTACCGTTTATTACGCCTCCAGCGGAGCTCAGACCGATTCGCGTGTGTACGATTTCGGCATCGGAGCCACGCGAAGCACAACAGTCCTCAGCGAGGAAACGTGGGGCTCCGGGACAAACACCATGACCGATACGGTTTACACCGGCGGATCTATTACGGGAGAAACGGTGTATACCTATGACGGCACGACGCCGACCCCCACGTCGAACGTTCCGCAACACATTACGAACTATGCTTTGCCACGGGGCAACGTAACCAGCACGACCGTCTATGCGAGCTCCGGAACCTCGTACACAACCAACACTCAGTATTACGATACGGGATTACCGTCGACCGTAGCAGGCCCAACGGGAACAACGACGTATAACTACGATTCCACCTACACCTATCTGACCAGCGTCTCACTGCCTACGCCCTCCAGTGGGGTCGCGATTTCGAGCAGTTCCACCTACGACACCACGAATACGGGATTGGCGCTGACGGCGACCGATCCCAACGGCCAGCAAACTACCTACACCTACGCCGATCCGTTCCTGCGGCCAACGCTGGTGCAAAATCCGGATGGCAGCAATAAGACCACGTACTCCTATTCGGCAACGCAGACCGGGCAGCAGACGTACCAGTCCTCCGTCGTTTATGGGGATACGGAGACTCAGTACGACGGCTACGGACGCCCAAGCCGCGTGGCCGTCGCCAACGGCCAGAACGGGAATAGCTGGTACCAGGCAGACACTTGCTACTTTGCCACGTCGAACACCCAGTTCACCTCCTACCCTTATCAGGCGGCAGGTTTCAGCGCCTCGAAGCAATGCTCCGGCAGTGGCGACACGACCACCTACGATGTGCTGGGGCGGGTTAAAAGTATCGTTCGTCAAAACCGCGAAACGATCTCCTACACCTATCTGGGCCGAGCCACGAAAATGGTCGATCAGAGTGTCGCGAATCCAGTAACGCGTATCTCGCAAGTCGACGGCCTGGGGCGGACCTCCATCGTCTGCGAAATCTCTTCAAACAGCAGTTTGCCTGGCTCCGGATCGCCGGTCAGTTGCGGCGCGGACATTGCTGGAACCGGCTTTGTCACTTCCTATGCCTACACCGGCACCCCCTCGACGACCATTAGCCAGGGCGGGAATGGTGCGACCGTGCAGACGCGCACCTTCCAGAGCGACTGGCTCGGCCGCCCTGTGAGCGTGACGGAACCCGAGCGCGGCGCCACAAGTTACCACTACAGCTACAACTCGACCGGTCTTCAGGTCGTGCGTACCCGGCCTCCAGCCAATAATCCTCCCAATCCGCAGAATACGACAACCACCACGCAATACGATTCGCTGGGCCGCGTCGTCAGCATCACTTACAACGATGGAACCCCGACAAAGACCTTCCTCTACGATACGGGAGCCCAGTTCAGCCTCAGTCAAACCAACCTGAAAGGGCGATTGTCGCTGGCGCGGTTGTCCAATGTGAACCAGTGGGCAGGCACGGCCTACAGCTACGACGCAATGGGGAGAGTCCTCGGTTTGGACGAGTGCCTTCCTTCCGGCTGCGGCAACGGAGCCTACGACCGGCTGCTGTACTACACTTACGACTGGGCAGGCAATCAGCTCACTTCGACGGATGGGGCCGGGGTAACCACCTCCTACACCGTCTCTCCTGCCAACGAAGTGCTTTCGATGACCAGTTCTCTCAGCAACGCTACCAATCCGCCGGCCATTCTGACCGCGTCGTACGGTCCCAACGGCCCGTATGGCTACACCTTGGGCAACGGCCTGATCGGCTCCTATACCTACGACACCTTGGGACGGCTAGCTACCGGTAACGTCGTTTCAGGCAGCACGAATCTTTACAACTTCACAGCGACCTGGACGGGGAGCCAGTTGCAAACTTCCTATGATTCGGTGCTGAACCAAGGCTCGACCTACGGCTACGACGAGTTCAATCGGCTCGTTTCCCGTACTGTTAACAGTGGCACGGTGCAGAACTTCGCATGGACCTACGACCGCTGGGGCAACCGCACCCAGCAGAATCTGACGGCGGGATCGGGCGGCGGGCAGCAGACCTCCTACAGCATCAACACCGCCACCAACCAGATCGTCGGGTTAACCTACGACGCGGCCGGCAACCTCACTAACGACGGCACTCACACCTACACCTACGATGCGGAAGGCAACGTGACGGCGGTGGACGGCGGCACCACGGCCACCTACACCTACGACGCGTTGAACCACCGTGTGCGGACCGTGGTGGGCACAACGGCGACCGAGTTCGTCTTCAACGCGGCGGGCCAGCGGGTTTCCGAGTGGAACGGGTCGAACTACACCCCACTGAAGGGGCACTACTACTGGGGCAGCAAGCCGGTGGCCTACTATACAACGGCCAATGCCGGCGCAGCCGCCACGCACTTCGAGCACCAGGATTGGATGGGGACGGAACGGGCGCGCACCACATATAATGGCGCGGTGGAAGGAACCTACACCTCACTGCCCTACGGCGATAACTCCGCCGCCTCCGGCACGGACACGGATGCCAACCACTACGCCATGCTCGACCACGACAGCGAGTCGGGCACAGACCACGCCCAGTTCCGCCAGTACGGCAATACTCAAGGGCGCTTCATGTCTCCCGACCCCTACGATGGAAGCTACGACGCGAGCAACCCGCAAAGCTTCAACCGGTATACATACGCGATGAATAACCCGGTGAGCAACATTGACCCAAGCGGGAAAGATGCGGAGACAGACGAAGACGGGAACGAAGGCTGCTACTTGGATGGAAGCTACACTGCCTGTAGCACTGTATATAGTTATTTAACTAATGGGTGGGCCCTTCGCTGTCCAGGAGACTCTTGCGTAAACGTCGGTCCATATGGGACTCTTCAACACTATGTCGCATTCGGAAATGGGAGTGGCGGATACTACAGTTACATGGGACCGGGGTCGATTTATTGGAATCTACAGGACGCCGGAAAAGCGGCAGCATTAGGTGTTTGGCCGGTGTCTAACTCAACAAAGACCGAATATGGAGGGGCGATTTATCTCGATTCAAACGATGTATACTCCTTTACCCAACAGATCGGTCAGCCATGCGACGTCCAGAATGAATCATGTGAAATCTCTATCGACCTTAACGTTCCGAGTGACACAACTTTGGTGGGCGTCTATCACACGCATCCGGACATTCCAGGAGGGGAGAATTTCTCTCAGGTAGACATCAATGCGATGATACCGCAACCAGGAGGACAGTTTCCCAATGGTTTGTACGGCTTTCTAAGTACCTCTCCCTTTGGTCGCGTCCTGATGTTTAATCCTGCGGCTTTCCAGACATGGGTTACGAACGGTACTGGCAATCCAGTCTGCGTTATGCGTGGACCTTCCTCTGGAATACCAACATGTTAATACAAGGAGAAATCATATGCGGATATTCTGCCTGCTCGCGATTACGCTTGCAATATCATGCGCTGATACGCTTGGTCAAAACTCGCCATCCAAGCCAACTCAGGTGAGCTTAATACAGCTAATCGCAACTCCGGAAAAATACGACGGAATGACGGTCATTGTATACGGGTTTCTAGAAATGAACCGGGAAGGCGATTTGCTTTTTCTGAGCAAAGTCGATTCCGATAACGTAATCCTATCCAACGGAATTTGGATTCGTCGGACTGAACAGATGGGGAAAGACCGGGCAACTCTTAATGGCAAATACGTCAGCGTGGTGGGTGTTTTCCACGCAGGATTCAAGGAGCAACTCGGAAATCCAGCGATTGGTATCTCCGAAGTTCAGCTTGTGGCAATATGGTCAGATCCGCTCCATCCTCTTAGGGACAAACTCGGACAAATACCGGGTGTGAGTTCAAATCCCTGATGAGTGACCCAGGCGCCTCGTGTTTAGTTCCATGACATCCTTTACACGTTGTCTCTGGAGATGCGTTACACTTCCGCGCGAGGCAGGTGGGCGGTTTGGCGGGTGGCCCAGGTGCCGGGGTGCTGTGAGTTCAATCATCAAAAGCGGGTGCCCCAGGTGCCTCGCCTTTGGGCACCTGGGATAGTACGGCAGGTGGCCCACCCTTGATTTAGCAATTCAGTTTGGGTGCCCCCTCCTTCGCTTTTTTCTAGCGAAGGGTGGGCGACCACGAACCCTCGGATGGTCTATCTCATCAATTCCGTCCGTGATGAAATTCAAGTAAAGATAGAAAGTACGCATGAAGCAAGAGCACGACGCGGAAGGCAACGTGACAGCCGTGGACGGCGGCACTACGGCCACCTACACCTACGACGCGTTGAACCACCGTGTGCGGACCGTGGTGGGCACAACGGCCACCGAGTACGTCTTCAACGCAGCGGGCCAGCGGGTTTCGGAGTGGAACGGGTCGAACTACGCCCAACTGAAGGGGCACTACTACTGGGGCAGCAAGCCGGTGGCCTACTATACAACGGCCAATGCCGGCGCAGCCGCCACGCACTTCGAGCACCAGGATTGGATGGGGACGGAACGGGTGCGCACCACATATAATGGCGCGGTGGAAGGAACCTACACCTCGCTGCCTTATGGCGATAACTCCGCCGCCTCCGGCACGGACACGGATGCCAACCACTACGCCATGCTCGACCACGACAGCGAGTCAGGCACAGACCACGCCCAGTTCCGCCAGTACGGCAATACGCAAGGGCGGTTCATGTCTCCCGACCCCTACGACGGAAGCTACGACCCCAGCAACCCGCAAAGCTTCAACCGGTATACATACGCGATGAACAACCCGGTGAGTAACATCGATCCGAGCGGGCTTTGGTGCGTCTGGGGCGACGGTACGCACGACCCCGACGAAGATGGCGGAGGTGCTTCACAGGACCAATGCCAAGCCCAAGGCGGATACTGGGATCCGACCGACACCATGACTGGATGCAATGACAACACTGGTTTATGCACATCGAAAGATGGCAACGGAGGTTTTCTTTGTGGTGATGGTTGGGGCGCATGTAGCCAAACAGTTATAGTTAATGGGAATACCGGGACGCCCATCACCATCATCTTCACCCCGGGAGATGCCCCAACTATTCTCCCCGCAAATAACGGCCGTGGATCGGGCAGCACACCATGGTTCTCTACCCGAGTCACAACTTATAAAGCGATGGGCTGTACAAACAGCTATAGTTCTATTCCTGACATTGGTGGTGCTAACGCGTCATGTGACGGCGTTAGGATTTGCAGCGGAACGAACGTCGCGGGTCCAGAGACGATAACCGGAGCCCCAATTAATGGCATAGCGCCCTCAGGGACAAAGTATATCGTTCGGATCGAATGGGACTTCATGGGGCACAAGATTCCTTTTATTGGCGAGACATACTCAACGTCACAGCAAGGCGAAATGTGCCAGTAGTTGCTCGTTTTGCGTAACTTACCGCAAAACCTGGGAGGCTATATGATGAGGAGCAAATTGCGAAACTACTTAGTACTTTGGTTCGCGACATTGATTTTGGCTTTTCTGGCGGAGCGCGTCTTCTATGGTTGCAGCAGCATCGATTTTTGGATGGCGACATCATCAATTCCAACTCCAGATGGACGTTCTATATCTGTCCCGAGAATAAGAATAATTCCTCTGAATGAGGTGTGGTATTACCTGATTCTGTCTTTAGCAGGCGGCGTTACACTCGCAAAGATATTGGCCATTATAGCCCAATCGGCAATCGCACAAAACTGGAAGCGTGCACTTGCATGGCTCAGCGGTCTGCTCTGCGCAACCGTCTCCACTTACTCCATTTCCTGCTTAGCTTATTCCGCAGGCGTATGGCAAAAGATCGGACTAGTATTTTTCTACAATTCCAGTGGATCAATTGGACCGACTATAGTATTCGCGATAGTAGTTATTCTGGCGGAACTTCTTTCAAATGCCGCGTTTTCCGAAAAGGGGAAAAAGCGGTTGTTCTTCACCTTGAGCGGGATGACTATTGCCAGCGTACTGTTGATGTATATGATCCCAGTATTTGCACCAAAGTCACCCATGGACTCACACAGTACGTATATCTCATTGCTCATTCTCGATGGGTTAATGTATGTTGCATCAGTCCTGGTTGCGGTTGTCGCCGCGGTGAAATTGGTGGCATCCGCTACGCGGCGGGTAGGCAGGTGGCCCGGTCAAACGATGTGATGAACTATGACGAGCGAGGAAGAAGCTGTGCCCCGTGTATGACAGCGTCCACTCCTGTCAATCAAAAAGCGCGCAGGGGCTTCTGTGGTGGCCGGGCC